>MDTD01109984.1_pt1 | contig 108033 bp, 83 predicted proteins | sample 811221 | NCBI WGS metagenome assembly MDTD01 (sample SAMN05326646, study PRJNA326480) | marine metagenome | isolation source: seawater | place: Pacific Ocean: South West | collected 2011 | reverse complement strand
CTCTACCCACCCTACGAATGATGTCGAGTAAGCTCAACCTTTAAATCGTCCGCAATCTCAATCCATACAAGCACTTGTGAAATGACGTGCATAATGTCCGCAGGCGGGAGTCCAGTGGTATAAGCAGGCGTTTACAGAATGCCACAGGATTCCCGCCTGCGCGGAAATGACGAAAAAAAGACGGCATGAAGATGAATTTTTTGAACTGCTCTAAACTACGAATCATTAAAAAAACAACAACGCCGTGACATGATCGTGTCACGGCGTTGTCATTCAAAAAGAGTGTGTATCAATTGATCAACGCAGCAGGTCGAAATACAACCCGTTGGGTGCGCGATCCAGTGTCCATTGGTTTTCGACCTGGCTTGTACCATTGCGTGTGGGTTTGTTGAATCGGTTATTGGGCTGCCATGTACCTGCAAAACCGGGCATGTTCAGCGTGCCATCAACAATGCTAAAGACGCGGATCATTTTCGATTCTGTGAGGGGTTTATCGTCGAGTGCGAAGAGTCCGATGCAGTAGCGCTGGTCGGTGTTATACGGGGTGAACGTAAGCAGCGGATGTTTGAAAGAGCCACTACCGACATGGAAGATGGCTTGAGGCTTGTCGAGTAACATCGTCCCTGCAGGAAAATCCATCATTACCTGTTTGTCAGATGAAACGAAGGACTTGGCAGCAAGTTGTTCAGCCAGTGATGCATCAAAGTCCACGGACAAGCCTTTGGCTTTACCTGCATCGACACGTTGTGCCAATTGTTTGAGCATGGCTGAATTGATTTCTTCTTTGACATCAACTCTTGCCAAATAGGCACCGAGAACAAATGGGATCAGACGATCGCCGACATTGCTGTTGACACGGTTAAACGAAAACCAGTGATCCGAACTCCACCATGCTGGACGGTTATCTGACTGGTATAGCCAAACGGTGGTGCCATCAATACCTGCAAGGTTACACATGACCGCGTGTACGGGATAGAGTTCCCATGCATATTTATTATCCAGATGCGAGTTGTACTCGGTGATAAATCCGGGCTTCTTGATGCCGTCAAATTCACGGGCAGTGTTCATGCTCGCAAGGATGGAGATGCCCATGTCCTTGATGGTTGAAACTGCAAAAGCATCCTTTGCTGCGAGACGTTTACGCGGACCATGGGGCCAATAGTGTTGGAGGTCCATCATGTCGAGATTCGCATGCGCGGTCTTGCGCATCAGGGTATCACCACGAATCCAGCCATTGTCGGAAATCATGTGCTTCTTGTCACCGATCTTGTTTCGGATAAGGTCTCGCATGATTTTGTGATAGCGATCCTGCATGGCATCGCAGAACAATACCATGTCCTGTTCCTTAGCATTGGGATCGCGGGTGTCTTTCCATGTGCGGACGTAAGGATTACACACGGGCACATTTCCCTTCGCCGGATCTTCCCCAGCTTCAAGCAGGTCACCCCATGCTTTGCTCAAAGCTTCACGAGTTGGATATTTGCCTTTGAGAAACGCGTTGAACTTGCGTTGGACTTCTTGCTTGATCGGCCCTTTGTGTTTGAGATAGTTGTTTCGCCAACCTGCGCGGGAGTAGGTGTGATGCTCATTGCCCAATTGCAGACTGACAATGGCTGGCTCGTCTTTGTAGGCACGTCCGGTGTGCGGATTGACATGATTGAGCATATCGGAGACGAAACGATTATTCATTTCGATCAATTCATCTATCATGACGATGCACTCAGAACCGCCACCATTTTTCTTGGCTAACGCCTGAGCATAGCCACGCGTATGCAGGTTCATATGCAGGTAAATACCACGCTTGATGGCATGGGCAAAAAAGCGGTCACGGTTATCCAACGATACAGGATTGATCTTTTCACCGAGACTGCCTTCCTGCATTCTGCTGGTATGGGTTTGAAAGCGGATGACATTCACACCCATTTCCCGCAGGTCATCCAGGAGTGTGATCATATCCTCATCACTGATGGGATTGGAAGCTTCAAGATAACTCTGGAAACAGACACCGTAAAAACGAGCATCCGTACCATCCTCAAACATCAAGCGTTTGGTGTCGGGATGGATGGTGACAAAGCCATGTTTACCTGCATTACCAGGAACCAGTCCAGCAGGTGATGGGGCTTTGGGTGCAGCGTAGGTGAGTGCGGTCATGCAGAACATGATCGTCAGGACAACAAGCGTATGAGCTTTCATGGAATTCTCTCGTAAAAGTGAAGGTACAAATTGCAGATTGGATCAGGGCGTGGCATTGGCTTGCCACCAGTAAACACCATCTCGCCAGACAGTGGCATCCTTGGAAGTTTCAACATGGCCATCAAGAAATGCGAAGTTGGCATCTTCACCATGCTGGTAGTCCACGGCAGAACTGTAATGAACCGAGTCAGCATAGTATGACCCGACTGCATTCACCTTGGTTTCCCCAATGAGGATAATTTTACTCAGGGGCTTGGCAACGCGGAGATGATCCAAGTGTGCCAGGGCTTTCTTGTCCCATTTATCACCGAGTTTGGTATTGATGCCATAGGTGCGTGAGAGCATCACTTCACGAAACGCTGTTGGGCAATTCATGATGGTGCTTTTGGTTTGGTTGCTTACGTCGTAGCCTTGTATGAGATTGAAATTTTCAAGACTGTAAAACCATGTTGAGGTGCCGATGGCTGAGTTGCCTCCAGCTGGTGGAAGCCAACCCTTAAACAGATCGGCATAGCCATAAATCGCAAGTCCAACCTGCCTCATCTGCGTTGCGCACTGTGTACGTTCAGCTGCTTCACGTGCCTTGGCCAAGGCAGGTAACAGAATTGCAATGAGAAGAGAGATGATCGAAATGACCACCAGTAACTCAATGAGTGTGAACCCCGTAGACATACGTCTGCCAGATGTTTTTTCTGTCTTATCGTTCATTCTCAGTTCCTTATACCGGGGATGACACAACCCACAATCCTTAAACGCGGGCTACGGATTGGCGGGTGATGAGTTGTTCGTCAAACATATGAATGCGTTCTGAGACTTCTCGACCTTGCAGTAAATCCACAAGCATTACCGCAGCCTGGCGTCCCATTGAACGCGCAGGAACCCCCATCACCGTCAACGGTGGCGTGAGCATCGCTGCGGGATACTCATCATTAAATCCAACCATGCTGATATCTTTTGGGATCTGGATATCAAGCTGGTAGGCGGCCTGCATCAAACGTATCGACTCCGTCAAATCGTAAGCCAAAATCGCGGTGGCTTTCTGTCGTAAACTGTCACTCAGAAAGTCCGCATCCTCCATCACCATTGACTCATGATGATCAAGCAACGGTAAATCACGTGAGCGAATCTCACGCACAAACGCAGCATGCCGATCCAAAACCGCATGAGAGTCCGGCCGGGCGCGATCCGCCGAACCATTGCGATAAGCTATTCGCTGATGCCCCATTTCCTGGAGGTAGTCGAGGACTTTTTGAATCCCCAGATCATCATCCACCTGACAGGCATATCCTTTTTGACCAACGCGTGTGTTGATGCCCACATAGGGAATGCCACTGGCTTCGACTTCCATCAAACTGTCTTTGGTTTGAATCCCCACCAGCAGGTATCCATCGACACGCCAAGGCGGAAGCTGCCCCGCGGACGAACCATCAGCAGCAGGTTTGGGGAAACTGGTGCACACGCTGTAACCCAACTCATGAAGGACATCCACCGCAGCACCAATGGCAGCATTATTGACATCCGAAGCACTCTTCCATTGATGATTGAGTCCAAGCACAGCAATGACATGTGTCTGCTGGGCACGTAGCGACCGAGCAGTGAGATCCGGTCGATAGTTCAATTCAGCAACCGTCTGCATGATGCGATCACGTACCTGAGGTCGAACCGAAAAACCATTGGAATGATCGCCACGAAGCACACGACTGACAGTCGCATTGGAAACACCACATGCCTTGGCAATCATGGCCAGTGTCGGGCGGGAAGATGTTGATTCTTTAGCCATTGCAATCTTTCAGTAATCGTTTTACTTAACTTATTCTTACCGTAAATATCGGTAAGTCAAGGCAGCAGAGGCAAAATTTATTCAAGTACATATATAGTTCAACATCGACATATCGATGCGATAATTTGAACATTGCGGTAGAATATGACGCACATCGCACCCGTAGCTCAGCTGGATAGAGCACCGGTTTCCGGAACCGAAGGTCACAGGTTCGAGTCCTGTCGGGTGTATTGCGTGAAGGTTCAATGCTATTTCAGCCTTGTTTGTCTTGTGGCTTTTGACGTCATGGCAGCAATAACAGAGGCCGGTTTTTCGAAGACGTCACATTTCATTTCACAGGCGTCTGACTACAAGTTCATTTGCGAAGACAGGCGTATAAGCCCTTTTAAAAAGATGTTTTGAGGTTATTTTAAAATCTTGTGGAATTCAATATTTATCTGTTTTTGGACTTTTCTTATGACAGAATCGGCCTAGAATCAATGGAGTTGGCAAACGGTCGACCTGTCAGGTAGCACAGTCGACGAAGACGCAGCCCCGCTGGAATCCTACGACGCCGGAATCCTACCATGCACCCTTCGCCACCCATCTTCTGCAGCCGACCGGTCTATAACTACTTCCTTGAAGCACTCGAGCACATGGACACCATGGACGGACTGCTTCAAGCTGCCATCGCCATCTCCATGCATGGCGATCCCAAGACCTACCCGGAACAAATTCTTGAACAGATGCAGCAGATCAGTGACCGTGTGCTCGAACAATGTCACAGCGAAACGCCCAAAGCCCTGGTGTCGCATTTACACGATGTGATGTTTGATCAGATGGGTTTTAAAGGTAACCGCGAACATTATGATGATGTCTCAAACAGCCTGCTTTCCCAAGTCCTCGCATCGCGACAAGGTATCCCGCTGACACTGAGCCTCATCTATGTCATCACTGCCCATGATCTTGGATTGCCTACTGTGGGGATCAATACACCCGGTCATTTTCTTGCAGCCATTGAAGTCGATTCGGATGTAATGCTCGTTGACCCGTTTAATAACGGACGCATTCTCACTGATGAACAGGCAGTGGAAATCATCGAGAATGTCACCGGCCAGATGGTTGAAGAAGAGGATGCCCAGGCACTCTTTGAACCGGCATCACATCATCAGTGGATCGAGCGCATGATCAACAATCTTATCGCGGTCTACCATCGAATGGGTTCGCCACGTGACTTGTCAGCCATGCGTGAACTCAAACGCCTGCTGGTGATCGATTCAGGTGATGGGTATTAGGTCAACACCTTTTGGTGACTTGGAAAATATTCAACCCATTTTATAACACGAACCCTCAGCGACACGCAGTGTCGCAGCTATGACGTGACACCAATACGAGACGAGAGTAGTTTACTACGCTCTACTCTTTTTCGACGCCCAATACATTTGTCACATCTTCATCAGTAACGATCTTTCGATCCTGTCCTGAGAGACCTTCATATTGGTTGTTTTGGATTGTCGCACCATTGACACTGTTGAGGTAAATGGACGTGTAAATACCTTTGCCATTAACGGTCATGGCTGAATCCTTTGCAAGGTTTTTGCGTAGGAATGTATCTTCAAGCGGGGTAAGGAATCGGTTATTGCGAATCGTGACATTACGTGCATTGCGGACGGCGATCCCCATGCCACGCCAGTTCATGAAGGTGTTATCAACAATCTTGAGGTGACTGTTGGCATACTGATTGGTGGTGGTAAACGCGCGGAAATTATCCTTCTCATTACCAGCACGGAAACGGCGGGTGTAGACACTGATAAATGCAGGGTCCACATTCAGAAAATCTCGAGCACGTGACATGTAACTGAAGTTATTCATGTCGAAGGTATTGCCTTGAATCCAGAGATGACTCGGTGGCGGACCTTCAGGCCAACCCGGTTCGTTTGCTGCAAAAATTGGTGGTGATGCGAGTCCTTCAAATCGGTTATTAAAGACCATCGCATGAGGCGCTTTAATGTAGACGGCATATCGCATGCTGTTGGCAAAGATCGAATCACGCACCACAAAACGTGATGCTGCGCGCATGTTGTACACCATCGTCGCACGTGGTTCACTGCTCTTTTCCCATGCATCAAGTCCTGGGATTGTGCTCGATAGCGTGTAACGGTCATCATTAACAATCTGGACCTCGGCGTAACCAAGAACCTGGCCGTTAACGGGATTAAAGAACATGAGTTTGTCGCCGACTCGTGGCATATCGCCGGTCGAAAGTTTACGCAGTTGACGAGCATATCGAATTTTGGGATCACGCTCATTGAGCATCAGGGAAATGACGTTGTCGTCCGGATTATCATCTGCCTTGACTGCCAGTGTCCGGGCATAGGTGTTCATGATGTCTTCGCAGACACCTTCAATATGCAGATTTTCAACCCAGACCCCTTCACGCCCGCGACCGTGAATCCCATCGGACGTGGTGCTGATGGTGCGACCTTTGACCGGTACGAGTGTGGTGTCCAGAATATTGATTGCATCAGTCGCCCAGTTTCGTAACAGCCCCCCGCCGGATGCCTGACAGTCGAAGTTCCACATGGTGACATCTTCACTGCCCCCGCGTGTGACCAGATAAAGCGTGCCTGCTTTTTTGTTTTTGATCAGCCATTTAGAGCCGGCTTTAATTGTGCCGTTGGTACGGGTGACTTTCATTTCAAAGACATCAGGCTCGTTGGTAGCCACAAGATTGTGATTACTTGCAGCAGGGAAAAATGACCAGACCCCTTCTGCCAATCGGCCGGGAATATTCGCGTCATAGGCATAACCATGTGCGTGGCCTTTGCGAGCGATGTCGTTAATCGGGTGCGCCGATCCGGGTTTGATTTTGAAGGTGACCGTCTGAGTATGCCCGTTCTCCGGTGTGACTTTGGTGATGAGACCTTCGGAAAACGGCAGCAGATCACCGGTAACTTTCAGATCAGCCAGAACCACTTTCTGTGATTTATTAACGGTAAAGAGATTGATACCTTTACGCTGAATTTCCGGCGAGTTCATCACCATCGTCGCGCCATTGCCATCAAAAACAAGGCGTTGGGTTTCTTTGATTTCAAAGAGATTGCCAGCGATTTGATTGCTTGCCACAGTGTAGGTTTGGCCACGTTGCAAACGAACGCCCACGTAGTTGTCGCCCTGTTGATTCTTGGCTGCATCGGAGATCGCCTTGCGAATGATTTGCGTCGCATCTCCTGAAATGGGATTGACAATGATCCAACGCGGAGCAGGAATGTCGATGGCCTTGCGCGGGACATCGGGTTCGTAGACATCCAGTAAACCATCTGCACCTCGATGGACACGTAACGGTGCTCGACGGACGGCCCACTCGACGACGGTTGCATCAAGTTTGATGCCACCGACTTTGCTACTTGTCCCCTGAATTGCCAACACCACGGATTGGCCTTTGGCGATGTAACCAAGGTCGGTGTTTATGCCAGTTTTCCCTTTAATGTCTATACGACGACGTAAGCCCGATTGACCATCGACATAAATTTCAACAACTCGTCCGCCTTGGACCCATGCATCGTGCAATGCATACGTACCGCTGTGAGGCACCTTGTACGACACTTTGGTAGACAGATTGTCCTGCGACTGACCAAAGGGAACTTCCACACTGTCTTGATGAACTGCGAGCCAAGGCACAGTCATTTTCTTCGTAGGAACATCCGACGTGTACCGTGATGCTGACCATTGACCAATGTCTTGAAAACGCTCGGTCGCCTGAGCATCCTTATGCAACACACTCACGGGAATCGCGACCTGCTTGGTGACCTGATACGAACATTCTGTAATGGCATCCGACTGACTGGATGGACTCATCGACGTGACGACGACTTGATCGCCTGCACAGAGATACCCAAGGAACACGTCAAATTCAAAAGCCTGATCCGCCCCCAGGGATGTACGAACAATTGGAGCAGGTTGCTGTGCTTGCTCGACACCTGCACGTTGGATCTTGACTGAAAAATGAACCGCGATGTCCAACTTGGCAGATGTCTTGATGGAACTTTTGGTAATGGCATAAAAACCATCTTCACCAGGTTTGATCGTCGTCAGCCCATTACTTTGAGCAAGAGCGACTTGACTGCCCCATAGCATCAACGCACTTAAAACCAATACAGACCAACAAAATTTGCTTCGCATCATTCATCTTCCCTGTTTCTTTTTACACCGTTGTAAGTAAAACTATAGGCATCAACTGACCCACAGACAAACGAACACGCCAATTTCATCTCAACTGTTTTCGTTTTAACTTCTTCGAAATTTGACCCTTAACGTCAAATAAAAAAACAAACTCTATTTTTAAAAAATTGGTCAATTGACCTGCTCGTTTATTTGGTAAGAATTACTTTACCAATCCGCTTAACTGGAACCCCAATTCATGACAGCACACACTTTAGCCATGGACAAGATGTTGCCAACGCATGCAAAGGTTCAAATAGCCTTGCAAAAACAGATTTCACAGATGCAAATAGGTGACAAGCTCATACCTGAGCGCGTCATGGCTGAGCATTTTGGTGTCTCTCGCCCGACACTTCGAAAAGCCATCTCTCGTTTGTGCGAAGATGGCATCCTTGAATCCAGACAAGGCAGTGGTACGTTTCTGATGCGTCCACTGCATCAACCTATCCAAGCTGCCAAACGAACTCGGATGCTGGGGTTACTCATGCCAACCGTGCGTAATCCGATGATCGCCCAACTCGTTGAAGCCATTGAACAAGTTGCCACCGCCAGGAACTATCGCATTGTCCTGACCCATGATCATGGTGATCCCAAAGTCCAATGCCAGAAACTCGATCAACTCTTAGAGCACGAAGTCGATGGCCTGATCATTTACCCAGATGCAAACAATGTCTGCGACCCGCAATTCACTGATCGTCTCAATCAGACGGTTCAAAGTGGTACGCCATTGATTCTGGTTGACCGTTGCATCCCCGGCATCAACGCGCCATCAGTTGTCGCAGACACAGAAGCGGGCATGTATCAACTCACACGACATATGCTCACGCACGGGCGTAATCGCATCGCCATCATTAGTTGGGGACAAGAAGCTGGCACCGCTGAGCAGTCACGATTAAACGGCTTTAAACTTGCCATGTCTCAAGCTGGATTTGAACCTACCCCCCTGCTCCATGCACAGGTTGGGCAACTGCGTCTGACAGAAATCACTTCACGACAAGTCATTGAAAAATGGCTCAATGAGTATCAAGGCAATTTGCCATGCGATGCGATTCTCTGCTTTCATGACAATATGGCTTTGGGGGCATATCAAGCTCTACGTCAGGCAGGCATTCGTGTGCCACATGACATTGCTTTAGCGGGGTATGACAACCTCGCACCACATCTTTTCGAAGCTGCAGGTTTGTCATTAACCACCGTCAATCAGCCCGTCGGACTCATCGGCGATACGGCAGCAAGACTGCTCATCGAACACCTGGACAATGACACACCACTACTGGCAAAGCAAATCAATCTGCGATGCGACTTACTGATTCGTCAATCCTGTGGCTGTGATCGCAACGTCTGATTTCTCACTCAAATTGGTTCAAACAGATAAGCCAATACACCTTTTAAAATTTTAACCAATGCGTTGCATGGCAAGTTCCATTAGTTTGATTCTCCGCTGTACATACACATCAGCACTGGCCTTTGCTGTTCGCTTGTACCGACTTTCAATAGCAGGCAAGGCATAACGCAATTCCTTGTCGGCAAGTTCGTGTTTGGCGTCGAGCAAGGCTGATAGGGTGTAATGAAACGGGAAGGATCGCCAAGCGCCTTTGCCATCGCGTTTGGTTTTGAGAATTTTAAAACCACAGGTTAAACGCTGGGCAGCTTCTTCGATCACACCGACGTTGTAGACTCGCCACAAGGCCACGGAACATCGCATGCAGCAGTAGAGTCCGCGATCACGGAGTCCGCCACCATGCTCAGTTTCACTTCGGTGCAGTTGTTGGCTCATCGCTTCGGCTGCACGATCAATAGCAGCATTCGCAAATTTGGCCTTAGGCTCCATGATCACCAAAGCTCGCAAAGCTTCTTCGCCAAGAATATGTCGCATCCCAGCATTGGTGCTAATCCGTTCACCTGTGAAAAAGCGATAGCCGTTATCCAACTCTCCTTCATATGGCGCGAAGAGTCCGCAGTAGCTTCCGGGGACACCTTGTCGATCTGCAATCAATCGACAAAGCTTAACACGCCTTCCACAACAATGCGGCTTACCTTCAAGGCGTTTGGTGTTCACTTCATCGACGATGGATGTGAGTGTGAGTTGTTCGGTCATGATGTTTTCCAATCACATGCGCAATAGAATGAGATCATTGGTAACCTGCTATCGCATCAATTCTCTACACGATCTGGCGGATCAATTGCACTGCAGTCCGATCCAGTTCGCGGACTTGTTCAAGTCGACTAATCTGCTCACTACGGATGTCATCTGTCCAATCTTCAAAACGATCCGGTCCCATGAATAGTTCCCATGTACTACTGATATCCTTGAGACAGACTTGAGGTATCTGCCCGTAGGTGTCAGCTATTTTCATGAGTTGGTTTTGCACATCACCATCAAAGAGGTTGGCTTGTTGTTTAAGCCATTTGGCAGCGATATGTCGGGAATGAACGAGTACGGCATAACACCATGCATTGCCCTGCATACCCGACTTGGGATTTTTGATCTCCCCTGCCTGGACTTGCTCTAACCAGCCGATCCATTTTTCGTATGCCTGATCACCTGAAAAATAAACATGCAATGGTTTAGGCGAGATGTTGGGATCAACCTTCTGGTCCCACATGGCAACTGCCTGGTTCAGTGCATTAATCGTCAGCGTTTTGGGCAAAACGAGTTGGTCAGACTCTTTGGGCGCTACCCAGACACGTACAGTCCAAGGCCACTTGGGACCCGCGAAGGCTTCGATCCCTTCGGGCTTGAGTTCATCCATCCAGAAGGCTTGCTTACCCTCTTTGTAGTACGGATGCACACACCACCAGCGTTTGCCATCGTCGGCATAACCGATGATCAGGCCGTCTTCCTCACTGCCGTAGTGCACGGGGATACCTTGATCAATGTTTTTTTTGATCGCATCGCAGACTTCTTTTTCAAATGCCGCGCGATCTGGCTTGGGGTCACTCCAGGGAAATGAATCATATTGATGTGTGTGCCAAGGCAGGGCTTTGTAACTATTCTCCACACATGCAATACCACAACAAGGATGACTGGCACTTGGACACATTGCTTCGTGATTGAGCACTCTAAAAGCAAAACCGCTGTAACCAATCAAGTCTTCGTACGTCAGTGGAAACTGCATCGCTTGAAGTATCCGGGCTTGTGAACCATGGACAGTGTTGGGCCATTGGCAGACACTAAAACCCTCGATACCTTTGATCCAGACTTTGTCGGCATCCTTGACCACGTTGTCACGTATTGCCATCATTCGATTTGTGTCATCGACAGTACTTTGTGTTTCAGTCATCTATATCTCTCCTGCAAGTGATGAATTGATTCCAAACCGACAGCAAGACCATGCAAAAAAGCTACGGTTGCTGATACCCAAAATGGGAATTGGAACATGACCGGCCCCCAAGCCTGTCAATATCATTTCGACGGGAAAGTCAGAAACTGAACAAACTGATAATACCTAACGAAAACCAAAAGTCAATCGCAAAATTATAACTAAACCACAACTAAATTGAATGAAATAGAACTTGAAAACACCCAATTCAAAACAATGAGTCAGGGTGTGATGACACTCAGGCATATGTCTGTATTCGTGTTTTTTGAGCTACACCAATCCCACGAAGCGCCTGCGTTCAATACTAGCTGTGACAGTGCGTGTGGCTGATTGCACACAAGGATCACGCAACGGTCAGTGACACGAAGTGTCGCAGCTACTTTTGGAATCAGCCAGCGCTACAATCAAATGAGATCACTCTGCATCGTTGTTACGCCATCTCACCAAGGAGCTTTTGCGTTAAGTCCCAGAAGCCTGATTCGCGGAAGGCAGTTGCGGTGCCGGCGAGGTTGGCGTGGCGTTGGCTGTGATGGTTCCAGTGGCTTTGAGCGCTGAGCAGACGGTGACGCGCCTTTTCGGCATGGGCAGGCTCTTTGGTACGACGGTATTGACGGAAGGCAACCATCCCCTGAAGCAAATCGCTGATCGCGCTGTAAAACGACTCGGTGTACATCAGCGTATTAAACATCGGTTCAACACGTGATTTGTTGGCTTCATTGATCTGCTTATGCAATGCAGTCCGCACCTGATTCACCGCAGCAACCGCGCGGTTTTTTTCGACACAAACCTGTTCAAGCTTGTCAAATGACAGTTGCAGAATCATCCGCCAGGCGGCTTCGGCATCAATAAGATCATCCTGAATCCAGTCGGCATTGGGATGCCAGGCAGCGGCTTTACTGCGTGCATAGGGTCCGATGTAAAAGCCATCGAGGATAAAGTCCACCGACGCTTCAAGGACATTGCAGATTGCCTGCTTGGTCTTGGTTTTGGGGACGCCAATGCGCTGGTCGACCCATTCCTGAGCCAACTTGCTGGGGGCCATACTCGGCGTCTCGGCCAGACGCGGGACGGCATAGACATTGGCATCAATCCAATCCTCGTTGGCAACGAACGGACCGCCCCAACCCCCACCGCGAACCCATGCCCACAAACCCGAGAAGTTGATACGACTGGTCACCTTGGCTAAACCACCACGTTGTTCTTCATCATCAATCGCTGGATCGCCATCACGCCAAATGGGGACTTGCCAATTGGGGATACCACCCTTGCCTTCAAACTCTCGTTGGCATTGCAGTTCATAAATAATGGGACGTTGACCGAAACACAGCGAAGCCTGATTCCATGGTTGGTATCGCCAGAAGTCGGTTTGTGTGTATTTAAATGACAGTACAAAACGGTCGTCGGACTCTTCGCCGGGCAGGCGGTCACGGATGCGTTCACAAAGTTCCACGGAATCATGCATGCCGTTGGGTCGCAGATTCCATGCACGAGCGATCAGACGTTTATCATGATTGGTCACAATCAATTCATGAAACCGCGTGAGCACTGAGACGATTCGATCCGCACGTCCGAACTGACTGCATCGCGGGCAATGCGGTGCGTACAGATCATTACCCACCAGGTACGGCAGGCGGCCTGCATCATTGTCACCAATCCGCAGTACAACGCCAGCAGCACCGGGAAAGGTTCGAAGCAGATGGTCCAGCGCTTCAACGGATTTGTTTAACGTATCTTCACTTGCAGGACACAACGTGCCTGGACGATTTTTGCAGACATAACGACCAGGTGATTCATCCACCAATGAGCGAGCCAGACTCAGGACGTCATATGTGAGATACACGTCCAATCCTGCAGCATTGGCTTCGTCGATGACTGTTTTGACATGGTCGTATTGCTTGGCAATCCAGCGGCGCAGTTCGCCACTGCCCACACTGTCTGCTCCCATCAAGCCCGAGAGTCCGGTGGTTTCGTAGAGGACCAGGCCGTTGTACCCAAGTTGCTTAAGCAGATTGGGATCGCGGTATCGGGTCTTGGCTGTCGGTTCGCCGGGGTTGTCCAGAATGGTTGCAAGTTTGAGCATATGTCAACAGTTTTCTATGTCCGGGTCGGTGATGTCCGTGAGACTTAGCCGTACCCCAATTCAGTTAATTGATCTTCATCCAGGCCGAAGTGATGGCCGATTTCATGCAATAGTGTAATACGAATCTGCTCGGATAGTGTGGTGTGCGTATTTTTTGCCACACGTTTAATTGGACCACGAAACAGTTGGATGTGATCCGGCATCCGCCAGGCATGTTCGACACGACGCATGGTGATGGGTATTCCCGTGTGCAAACCACAGAGTTCGCTGCTTGACCGATGAAGTCCGAGCATTGACAAGGTCGCGTCTGAAGGCTCGTCATCCACAATGACCGGTATCTCCTCAAGCTGGACTGCTACCCAATCCGGCAGGTCGGTGATGTGCTGTTCAAGGAGTTGGTCGAAGGTGGTTAGCATGGTGTGAGTTGTTGGCTTTTACCACAGAGGCACAGAGACTCAGAGTTCAAGACAGAGAGTTTTGACTCATGTATTTCTCTGTGCCTCTGTGACTCTGTGTTCATCCATTGGCGTCATTAAAATCCGACATCGCCGGACATTTTGAGGGTGCCGATGATGTCGTTGATGTCGGTGACGCCCTGCTTGGCCAGGTAATCCTTAAGACCACTCATGACATTGACAGGCGTCGCAGGATCGACGAACAGCGCGGTGCCCACTGCCAGGCCGGTGGCGCCAGCGATGAGAAACTCGGCAGCATCTTCCCAGTATTGGATCCCGCCCATACCGATGATGGGGACACCTGCATCGCGGGCGACTTCACGGTAGACGCGACTGGTAAGATACACCGCAAGTGGACGAATCGCCGGCCCCGAGAGTCCGCCGGTGCCGTTGGCAATGCGTGGGCGTTTTTTGTTCACGTCGATTGCCAAAGCCGTGTAGGTGTTGATCATGCTCAGGATATCGGTGCCACCATCTACAGCTGCGCCTGCGGTCTTGGTGATATCACCGACATTGGGCGAGAGTTTGACGATGAGCTTGCAGTCAGATCGCATGGCTTTGCGGACTTCGCTGACGACTTTTTTGAGCATCGCAGGATCGGTGCCAAAGACCAGGCCATCACCGACATTGGGGCAGGAGACGTTGAGTTCAATGCCATCGACGCTGTCATGTTTGGAGATCGTTGCAGCACCGGTGACGTAGTCTTCAATGCTGTGACCTGCGACATTGACGATAATACGGGGGCCTTTCTCCCGCATGTTGACCAATTGAGGCAGCTTGTCTTTGCAGAAGGCGTCCAGCCCGACGTTGGCTAAACCGATGGCATTCATCATCCCGCCACGGGTTTCGACGATGCGGTAAGCTTCGTTGCCTTTGCGGACTTCCACCGAAATGCTCTTGGTGACAAAAGCACCGAATTGGTGAAGATCGACAAAGTCCTGATACTCGTAGGCATAGCCACAGGTCCCTGATGCGGTCATCATGGGGTTATCCAGTTTCAGGCCAGCTAAGTCAACTGCCAGGCTCACGTGGGTTGCGTCAATGGTTTGGGTCATTTGTTTGGATACTCACTTGAAAATCAATTTTTACCGCCAAGACGCCAAGGTCGCCAAGTCCAGAAGATAAAGATTTTAACCACAGAGGCACAGAGACACAGAGGGAAACAAATCACAGAGTCTCTGTCATATTTTCGGGCTCTGTGTCTCTGTGACTCTGTGGTTAAAAAATGCCTTATTCATTTTTATGGCTTGATCTTGGCGTCCTTGGCGTCTTTGCGGTTGTACATCACGTATTTCGTATAAGATACCGATTATGAGCGATGTTGTCCCGACACATATATTTGATCTGACCCCCGAAGCTTTAACAGATTCGTTTAAAGCGATGCGACTTCCTGCGTTTCGCAGTAAGCAGGTCTTGCAATGGATCTATGAAAAGCAGGTCGATTCATGGGATACCATGACCAATCTGGGGAAAGCCGACCGGGTCAAACTCTCAGAGCATTTCACCATTTTGCGAGGCCAGACGGTGCGACATCAACTGGCAACCGATGGTGTCCAGAAGCTGTTGGTGGACTGGTCAGGAGCCAAATTGCCCATCGTCACCAACACCAGCAATCAGACCGAATGTGTCATGATACCCAGTGAGAGTCGCAAAACGGCCTGCATTTCCAGTCAGGTCGGCTGTCCAGTAGGCTGCAAGTTCTGTGCCTCAGGACTCGACGGCGTGGATCAGAACCTCACCAGTGGCCAAATCGTCGAACAAGTCTGGCAACTCGCTCGCATGCAGGGCGTCGGGCGGATCAGCAATGTCGTCTTCATGGGGATGGGCGAACCGCTAGCCAACTTCAACGAAGTGGTCAAAGCCGTCCAATTCATCAACGCACCATGGGGTATGGGGATTTCGGCTCGTAAGATCACCGTCAGCACGGTGGGACTCCCTGCTCAAATCAGACGATTGGCGGACATTGACCTGCCGATCACCTTGGCGATCAGTCTGCATGCTCCCAACGATGACCTGCGCCGCCAACTCATCCCCTGGGCGGATTATGTGTCCATTGCCCAACTCCTCGAAGCCGGCCAATACTTCTTCCGCAAGACTGGCCGGGAGATCACCTTGGAATACATCCTGCTGGGGCGTGTCAACGATCAACTCGAACACGCTTACGAGTTAGCCAAGGTCGCCCGGTCGCTTCGGAGCAATGTCAATCTCATCCGCTATAACGAGGTGACAGGGCTACCCTACAAACGCCCGGATACTAAAGATGTGCTGGCATTTGAAGAGGTACTGCGCGATAAGGGTGTCAATGTCCATATCCGCGCCAGCCGCGGTCGAGATATCGCTGCTGCATGTGGTCAACTTCGCCGTGAGAATGCCGGGACTTGCTAAAATTGTATGTCATTAAATGCCTCACAAAGACAAAGCACGTTGACATTGAGCCAATGCACGAATGATCGTGTAATCGATAGCATATTCCTATGACAATCTCGCATAACCGCATACAACCAGACTGCTAAATACACCATTTGACAAATGTCTATGTTTATTTATTAGGCATTTTGCTGTTGATTGGCCAGGAAATGACCGTATTATATAGTTAGGAACACCGATAACCTCCCAGAGCTCCATTTCATAATATGATGAAGTGTCGAAGCCGAGAGTCACCCAATAAGGGTAAATAAGGCGTTAAAAGATGGACATTTGTTTTTTGAACAGTTTCCGCCGCCAAGCAAAAACTGAATCCTTCCTCAGGCCCCAGTTTTTTTACCGATAACCCGACCGCCGCCAACCTCCGGTTCGCAATGAACCATTGAACCCTCCCGCTATCAAGCCGGAACATTCGAGGAAAATCAGACAGTGGCTAAAAAGACTTCAAAAGATTCTAGCACTCTCGAAGATCAATCATCCGACATTCAGGAAAAGGATGAGATGGATCTCTCTGATCTTGAGATTGACAATGACACCTCTTCTGACGAAGAAGAGGATGATAGCCCATCAGCGGATACTGAGGGGGCTTCCGGAGAATCCGAGAAGTCCGGCAAGGTGGACATCAAACAGCTTCAAGGTCGCCGCATCGGTCGGATTCTTGTCAAGCTCGGGAAAGTCGCCCGCGAGCAGGTACAGGAAGGTTTGCAAATGCAAGCCACCCGTCGCCTGCCAATTGGGCAGATTCTTGTCGAACTGGGTTATGTCACTGACGACGACATCAGTCAGGCTTTGGCTGCCCAAGCCGGGATGGAGACACTGGATCTTGAATCACGGGACTTTCCTGAAGAAATCATCCATGTCCTGCCTGCCGAAACGGCGCAAGCTTATCAAGTCTTCCCTATCAACTATGAGGAAGAAACCAACACCCTGACAGTCGCCCTTAAGAGTGCGGATAACTTCCGAGCTATTGACGACCTGCGGATGCTCATGGGGTACAACGTCAAACCCGTTATTGCTGACCCACGGCAAGTCGAAAACCTCATCAACCGATACTACGGCGAAAGCGAAGAGTCACTTAGTGACCTCATTGGTGAACTTGCTGGTGATACCAAACTCGAAGAGCTCGGTGATAACACCGACGAAAGTATCGACCTTCAGGTCCTTCTTGAAGCAGCTGAAGACAACAAGGTCAAACGCCTTTTGAACCTTGTGTTGATGCAAGGCATTAAAGACAAGGCGTCGGATATTCACCTTGAGCCGTTTGAGACTGAATTTAAGATGCGATATCGCATTGATGGCGTGCTTTATGAAATGGTCCCGCCCCCCAAGCATCTGGCCTTGCCGATTGTCAGTCGTGTGAAGGTCATGGCTAATCTAGATATTGCTGAACGACGCTTACCGCAGGACGGTCGTATCGAACTCACCGTCAATGGCAATCCGGTTGACCTGCGTGTTGCGGTGCTGCCGACTCTGTTTGGCGAATCAGTCGTGATGCGTATTCTTGACCGCAGTGCTGTGAGTCTGGACCTGGATCGTATCGGTATGCGGCCAGACGATCTGGACGGCTTCCGCCAACTCATCAAAAAACCCAACGGCGTGGTCATTGTCACCGGCCCTACAGGTTCAGGCAAGACTACTACGCTTTATGCGGCACTCAATGAACTCAATGAAGTAGCTGAAAAAATCTGTACCGCCGAAGACCCTGTAGAATTCGATATTGACGGACTGGTCCAGGTGGGTGTGAATGCGGGTGTGGGACTGACATTTGCAGCGGCATTGCGTAGCTTCCTGCGTCAAGACCCTGACATCATTTTCGTCGGCGAAACCCGTGACCTTGAAACGGCACGTATTTCCGTGCAGGCTGCACTCACCGGTCACCTTGTGCTCACCACGCTGCACACCAACGACGCGCCCAGTTCCATTGCACGTCTGTTGGACCTTGGACTTGAATCATTCCTGATTACCGCCACGATGGAAGGCGTCGTCGCCCAGCGTCTGGTGCGAACCATCTGCCCGCGTTGTAAAGAAATTTACGAACCCTCAGAAGAAGAGCTTTTTGAACTCCAACTTTCGCGCGAAGAACTTCAAGGACGTGAAATCTTCCGTGGCCGAGGCTGTGATTTCTGCAACAAGTCCGGCTACAAGGGACGAATGGGACTCTTTGAAATTATGGTCCTTGATGACGAAATGCGTGAAATGATCATGCAATCCGCATCCACCACCCTGTTGCGTAATGAGGCGCGAAAACGCGGCATGCGCACGCTCCGTGAAAGCGGACTGTTAGGAATTTTTGACGGCAAAACAAGTATCAGCGAAGTGGTCGCTGAAACCATCGTCGAAGTTTAACGTCTGTCTTGTAGAGACAGACGACCGGCGACTGGTAATTAAACCAAACGCACTCTCACGGCCAATGGATCGGCCCAGCCAGACCAACCGGGAGTCGCAACATAGAGGAGATCTCTCATGCCAACCTATGTCTACGAAGCACTCAATGATGCGGGCAAACCTGAAAAGGGAACCATTGTCGCTGCCAACAGTGAAGATGCTATCGCTCGCATTCGCTCCAAAGGACACTTCCCCACCTCCGTCCGCGAACAGAAAGTCCGCAAGAAATCCAGCGGGAGTGGTGGCTCTAGCTCCAAAGGCAAAAGTGGTGGCAAAAAGAGCATGAACGAAATCACCATCACCATTGGTGGTGTTTCCAAAAAGCATCTGACGAACTTCACCCGTCAACTCTCCACACTGCAGGACGCAGGTTTGCCGATTCTCAGATCCATTCAAATTCTCCAGGAACAGCAAAAACCAGGCCTGCTCAAAAACTCCCTGCGTGGTGTTTACGATGATGTCTCCGGCGGTGCGACACTCTCCGATGCAATGGCGAAATATCCCAAAGCATTCGACAAGCTTTACACCAAAATGATCGCAGCAGGTGAAGTCGGTGGTGTGCTGGACTTGATTCTCCAACGTCTTGCTGAGTTCATGGAAAAAGCTGCCAAGCTCAAGAAAAAAATCATTGGCGCAATGATCTATCCGGCAGTGGTTGTCTCCGTAGCTGCATTGATTGTGGTCGGTATCATGATCATTATCGTGCCCAAGTTTGAAAAGATTTTCGAAGACTTTGATACCGATCTACCAACGGTCACCACCATGCTCATGCAAGGATCACGATGGCTAGGCGGTTCACGGCCTGGACAGATCATCCCCGGTGCGGTGTACCTGGTCTTTACCCCATTTCTAGCGTTCTTTGGTATTAAATTGCTACGAAAAACCGGGTCTGGCAAATTAATCATCGACCGAATGTTTCTACTCATACCTGTGGCAGGTAAACTCATTGCCAAAAGTACCATTGCACGTTTTACGCGAACACTGGGTACTCTCATTAATGCTGGTGTCCCGATCCTCGATGCATTGATCATTACACGTGATACTACCGGAAACGAAATCTACCGCCGAGCGCTCACCAGCGTACACGACTCTGTGCGCAAGGGTGACAGCTTTGCCGAACCACTGCGTAAATCACGTGTTTGTGACGGCCTTGTCGTCAACATGATTGATGTCGGTGAGGAAACTGGTGACCTGGACAAAATGCTACTGAAAATCGCTGACAACTACGACGAAGAAGTCGACGTGATGGTCGAAGCCCTCGTCTCACTGCTTGAACCGATCATGGTGGTCGTACTCGGCGGTATCGTCGGCTTTATCGTCATCGCCCTCTTTATGCCTTTGGTCAAACTCATTACCAACCTGTCCTAACCCCCACCCCGCAAGCCCCCGGAAATTTCCCCTTGAAAATTTGGGCACGACAGTTGGTGACATTTGAATACCTAAAAAACCACTACTGCAACAAAATGAGTCGCAGATAAACCGATCCCCCGTAACTTTGCCAATACAATCATGACACGTACAAATCACCACAATCTAGCTATGGGATTCATCGAGATGCTCCTCTCGATCGTGGTGATCGCTTGTATGTTAAGCATGCTCATTCTGGTCAGTAATTCTTTGCGAACACAAACCGCTGAACAGGACACCCGCCAGACCCTTCGGATGTTGCGTGTATCTTTGTTGCAATACCATCAGCAACACAATACATGGCCAAAGGGTCCGACACCTTTTGCACTGATGCAAATGCTCAGCGATCCATCAAGTCGGGATGCGATGCATAACGTCAGCGTAGTGATGCTGCGAAATAAATTGCCAATCATTCGCGACGGATTCGGGCAGGAAATCCGTTATCTTGCTGCAATCCCCCAGTCTCCGACCGCACTGCCAGATTTTGTCTCCGCAGGTCTTGATGGCGACTTTGGCAATCCCACAAGCGATAACCCACATTCCAAACAGGCTGCCATCGACAATGTCTTTGGCGTTGACACGGAGAAACATCTGCGATGAAACGCATACGTCAAAACCAATCTCATACAACTCGCAATCAGGCAGGTTTTAGCTTGATGGAAATCCTTGTGGTCATCGCGATCATCATTCTTATTGCCGGACTTCTTCTAGGCGCAGGTGCGAAAATGAAACAGTCCATGAACAAATCACACACCAAAATAGTACTCAACGTCTGCAAGTCTGCAGCAGTTGAGTACAGTGAAAAATACAATATTGTCGCACAGTTTTACACTGAGATGAATAACCAAACCACAACATACACGCAGAATGCACCTGTAACATTTGGCTCAGGCAAAGGTACGATTGACGATTCAATTGAACTATTCGTCTACAAAATGCTTAAATATGAAGTCACCAAGAAAATGATAAAAACACTTGGTAATAAAAACCTCATTGACCGTGATGAAGACGGCTTTCTTGAGATTCGCGATGGCTTTGACAACAAAATCAAATTTTATGTTGACGAGGACTTTTCAAGTAATGATATAGAAATCGTCTCGAACAAAACATACTTTCAATCAGCAGGTATTGACGGCGTATTTGATACGGATGACGACCTGTTTTCCTATGACCAGGAATAATAGCCATGTTTGACAGGATCACAAAAAATACAATTCCACGCCCAAACGTGTTCTACGGATACACCATTATTGAATTGCTGGTTGTGATATCTATCATTGTGATTAGTGTCTCAATTATAGTCCCCGCAATTAACAAGTTTGTCGAAATGACTTATGAAGGTTCCGCCAAAAACGGAATCAGTGCGACCGTTGCTACTGCAAGAGCATATGCAACACGTTCAATCACATTTGACACCATAGAATATGGCGCCAACGCAAGATACGATGGTGCTGCCATTATTTTCACCCCCAATAACAGACTACGGATTGTTGAAAATATCCCCAATGCCATCACCGAAGGAACTGTCGCATACCTGGAAGATACTGGCACCCCCCCGTTAAACGGCTTTGCGGATATCAGTGATCTAGACACCATCGGTATTTCCAAAGACACCGGGATCGCTGGTATCTATGAAGCCAGTGGCTCAAAACAGTTTATTGAACCTCCTTTCGCTATTTGGTTTGATAATAGCGGCATGCTTAAAGTCAGCGATGGTACATTATCTAATTTCGTCTTTTATGACAGTAATTACAACAACCGCTATAAGGTTACCCCCGGAACAGGATATGATCGCGACGATCCATATTACAAAAGCTCAAGCACTTACAACATGGCTGAATGGGACCGGTGGGATTTAGAATATGTTGAAAAAAACCCGCCCGGACCAGGATATGACACCAATCGCAAAGCCTACCGACTTCCTTTTGAAAAGCTCGAGGCTGTGTTAGGTATAGTCTTGTTTTCAAAACGGACATATCCAAACAGCTTCCCGACAACCGATGGATGTGGCACAGATGGCGCATCACCTTGCAGTGATTCGAATGCATGGATCAAAGATCACGGTGAAGTCATCTTTTTCAGCCGGTATTCCGGGGCAATAATGAAACAGCAATAGGATATGACTATGACATGCATACCCCATACAAACTCTCCCAATAGACACGGTTTCACTTTGCTTGAAGTCTTATTGTCACTTGGCATATTCGCACTCGGTTTTGTCTTCATTGCTTCAATTTTTCCTGTAGCTGCATTACTACAGAAAGAAGCTTCTGACACCGTCTCAAATGCAAGAGTCACTCGAAATGCCACAGCTATCATGAAATCACTGGACGACATAGACCTAAACCCCGCAGGTGGACTGGCTTCAGGAAGTAGCTATCGGAGCAATGGGCAAGTCTATCCCTTTTTAACCTCCTGGCTAGATAACAATCTCCCCACAAACATGCGTTCTTTCCCCTCTTTCCTGCTGGATTATGAAAATACGACACATTATTGGGTTCCTTTGTTTCGAGATAAAAATGATGATGGAAATTCCTTTGTGACAAGTCGTTCAGACTTCACGGTTTATCTTTTTGTCTTAAAACGACAAATCCAATCTCGATATCCTTACCCCCCCTTATTTGCCACATCACCAGAATATGCAAACAGCCCTGTGGTCCTTAGCAACGAACTTGTTCCCAAAGTCTATAAGACAGCTGTGAGTGCTTATGACCAGAAACGAATGAAGTTTACAATTCCCGATTTTAATGGCACCGGGGATACACCTGAGCAAATCGATATAGGCGATAAAATCCTCGACAATAACGGAACCGTTCACGAGGTGCTTTCATACAATCTTTCTGACAACATGATTACAGTGACTGGCATAATCAATGAAAGCCCAGATTTACTTTTATATATCTGGTTCGCCTCACCAGGTGTAAACGACGATGGTAATCCGGCCACACATGGAAGCCCCACGATCGACCTCATCACTGTGACATACTAAAAGAGCAACATGATGCCTACACAAAATCACCATCATCAAGATCGCGCATTTACACTCATTGAGCTGATTGTTTCAATCTCGATTGTGTTGATGATGTTGTTCTTGGTCAATCGTATATTCTTCGACACAACCCAAGCCGTATCACGAGGCATTGCCACCAGCAAAGTCATCGCCAACAATCGCACGATCAGCGAGCAACTCGAAAATGATTTTGATGCAAGCAGCTCATCACCGAAAGTACTTGGACCAGCTGATGATGGCATACTCATCATTATCAATAAACGTTATGACGACGTTTTAACATATGATGCCAGAGAACCCGGGAGCTTTGCAGGAAGATCTGTACGAAGTGACCAGCTCTGTTTTATCCGTGAATTGAACAATCAACAGTCTCCCATTGCCGGGAATTCAACATCCTATACCAACTCGACAGGTGCAACCATAACCCGTGTCTGGTACGGTCATGTCGCTCAAACCAATCCTGACGGGAGCATCCCCAGCAATACAATAGGTTCATTTGGTATTAACAACAAAGGCCTAACCGGACCGGATAAATTTGCCAATCAATGGGTGCTGGGAAGACAAGTTTTATATTTTGATAACACGGTTGCGTCTAGTGATCAATATGCAGATTTCGATGACACCAACTTGGATGACTCGTATAACAAACCTTTTTATTATGGTTATACAGACTTAGTCAATACAGGCTATACCTCTTCTCCCAGTAATGGTTCTTCTGGATCAGGTGCTGCTTCATCTGGAAATGAAATCATTTCCAAGCTCGATAGTTGGAGAGCAACTTTTCCCACATTTGTCATTCCTATTCAGCGAATATTTTATCTAAATTTCTTAATGTCAAAATGTTTCATTTTTCGCAACAACCACCTCATGGTCAATACTTCACTGAATATCAAACAAATTGACCCAATTGATGTAGCACAGATGCATCCATTTTTTGTAAATAATGTCAGCGATTTTATAGTTTCATTCGCAGGGGATTACAACAAAACCGACGGCTATGATCAAATTGATCTGGACGGGGAAGGTAATATTGAATGGTATTCAATGGATAATCCTCCGCCAGATAATGGCGCCTCGCCTTTTAGAGGCGATAACACTCAGGAGCCGTATCACTATAAACCAGCTTCGAATAAATTGGTCGACAGCGCATTTATATTCAGACACGATGACAACAATGATTGGCCTCGTCTGATTCGAATTCAATACCGCTTGCACGACACCAAAGGCGAACTGTTGGGTTTAGACCACTATAAACTGGTAGATCAAGTAGATGATGATGAGGACTTTGATATTGATGACTATAGAAATAACCACAATGATATAAATGAGCTCAGTGCATCTCCCGGAAAACTTTACGAAGTTATTCTCAAGGTAGACCGCAACTAATTTGTAGAGGTGAATCATGAATTATTATCAAAACCAAAATACAAAGCGTGGCTCAGTGATGTTAATGGTTGTTGTGATGCTAGTCTTGATGGCTATCATCGGCATGGCCTACCTACAACTTGCACGTCTTGATCGTATGGCCAGTAATGTCAAGTCGGCAGACAATATTGAAATTGTTGCAGCAGCAACCCTGGCATACATTGGTGATGTTCTAAAAAATGACATAATCAATGGCAACAAAGACGCGATCTTTGATCTGGCCGAAAATATAGATGAGCTTTATGACTATCCCTCCACAAGCACCAGCGCAACCTTTCCTGTACTCGACCAAGATGGTAATGCCATGTCTGAAGATGCTTCTGGTGGTCGATTGGATGATACATGGCTGGCAAGCACAGAACCGGACTTTTCAGGCTCGGCTCCTATTTGGCCGCACATTACCAACCTCAATGGTATTTTTCTACGATTGCCAGACACGAGTGGGACGATTGGCTACCCAGAGGAAGAACCGGTTAACAATAGTCCAGCAACACCAGCAAGTCAGCAATGGCGATTTGATACTGATGTCCCTTTCAAAGATGCAGCCTCACCGACACTAAGTGCTTCAGAAACACACTATCTTTCATATAAAAAACCTGGATACAGTAGTATTGGTGCTGACGCAGATGGCGACGGCATTCTTGATAGTAAGTGGACATGGGCTCCTATCCGTCAACTCTCGGGGGTGAGCTATGTCATGGCAGTCAGAATTATCGACAATTCTTCGTTGGTTAATCCCAACGTTGCCCTGAGTCTGATTGATGGCAGTAATACACGTGATACAGATGGGGTCGCTCCTGATGACGATCCCCGATGGAATTCACCATCTGAGTTGGACTTTGGCAGATTCTTTGATGACCACGATACTTCGGGCAACTACAACGAGCTTGTCAAAATGCTCGAATACCGTCTGAATGCTGCCTTACCCACTTCTCCCGCGGGCTATAAGCCTATGGTCCCCTATACAGGAACACCTTCGCGTGAAATATTTTGGTTAAATGGCCCAAGCATGTTCAGCAACTTTAACGGTGATGCCACCTACACCACCAGCTACAACAACTACTCCAGTGCAGAAGAAATCAATCTCCGTTACCGCAATGGTTTAAACAACCCAACATTAAATACAAGACTCGGCAGCAGCAGTAATGGACTATACAATTTTATGCGCAGCTCTGTAAGTGAATCTTCATATTCTCCGACATTTACCTCAATGCAAAGCTTTTTCACGAACGACCCCAGGCATAAAATGTCTGTCTACACTGGCAACTCAATCTATATACCGTCCACTGTGTTTACGAAGCTGGATGATTTCTCAGTCAAAGTAGCTGTCAACGAATTGCTAGACAACCCTCCCGCACTGTCAGATAGACTTTGGGAAGTTTTCGGTTCTATTCCCAGTAATCAACTCGCAACTTTCCCTCATCCTTATGATTCAACCACTATTAATGACATGTGCAACCAGGCAGCTGTCAATATCATTGATTACGCAGACGCTGATAATCAACTCACACCCTTTGATAGTTCACAAATGGACACCACTTTGTTTGGGATGGAGGCGCTTCCAGCATTGTCAGAAGTCTATGTTCAACGTGCCTACAAAATTGATTCAGCAACCAATCGCTTCCCCCCCTTACCTGCACCACAAGTTCCAATCGATCCTAACAAATGGGACTTGGTGACTTCAGCAGACAGTTCCAAAGAAGTGGGTTATGCCATTGAAATACGTAACCCATTTCAAATGGCTGTTTCTCTGAAAGATGTTTACCTGTATGTCAATGGCGTAAAATTTTCCAATGGTGATGTCAAGGGTGACTTGGCGGCTGTTACAGGCAAGAATGAGTTAAATGTCGGGCAACTTGTGGTTTTGTATCATAACTCCTCTGGTGGAAATCCATCTCAAGATACTATTACCAATCTTATTGATCCTTCAGAAATCATATCCATTTCAGATTCATGGCCTACCGCATCTGGTAGTGTCCGCCAGGACTGTGTTGTTGAATTACGTGCCACAATCGCAGATGGCAGCGATGCTGACTCCGACCCTGACGAGCTGGACTGGGGTTACCAAAAATTTGACCAGATTGTGATGCCTGCATCCGAAACGCTCCAATGGTATGAGTTCAACAATGTGGGGGATCCAACCGGAAACTACATCTACACCCAGAAATCCGTCATTGGTTCAGGAGATGGTATTAATACGATATTAATGAGTAACAGTACAGACACCACTATTTACACCAATCTTAATACGGACACCACTGCAGAATTTTATCGTCTTGGAATCACAGCGCTTGGAAAGACCGACAAGTCTACTGTGAGTGGGCCTGCATCATATATCAACACCACCAACCTATACGACAAGGTTTATTTTTCCGATCTAGGAGATATTTACTATGTTGGTGAGTTATTTCTTGTCAATATTGTTGGCCCCAATAAAAATAATGACTATGCCAAGCAATGGGACAAACAAACCAATATTGCCAACTCCCGTATTCCATACAAAGAACCTGCTCCGCATGGTTATCATCCGATTGACAGATTTACTATTTACAGTCCCAAGGAAGATGGACGGGATAATGATGGTGACGGTGAAAATGACAATTCCTTTGAATTGCTGATCCCCGGAACAATTAATTTAAACACGGCCACTAAGTCGATATTGCAATCCATACTCCCCATTGAGCCCGTTACTGACCGGGACAATCTGATTGATGAAATAATCGATTATCGTGACATGAAGGGCTTATATAACACCGGCATAACACGTGCTACGAACTATAAAGGAATACGGTCACTACACGAACTCTACTTTATGACGCAAGGTACCAATGGCGGGACATCACTGTATGGGTTTGGTTCAACCAGCAAAGATTCCGTCAGGCAAATGATGGAATTCTCCAATATGATGACCTATTTATCATCGACTCGCAGTGATTTCTTCACCGCCTATGTGGTTATTAAAGGCTACAACGCTGGTGATTTCAGTAGTCAGGGTGCTGTTGAATCCAAACAGATGATCGCCGTATTCGACCGTTCCAAAATATCTCGTGGCCAAGCCAATGTGCGTGTTGTTGGTTATTATGAATTAAACTGATTATGCGTTTCTCGATACATCTACAATATTGAATTAAACCCAATATCAAATACGACTAAAAAAAGAACTGCAAGTTTAATGAATAAACTTGCAGTTCTTTTTTTATATATCAATATTTTGATTTCTGCCTACGGTCACATTCAGACCTGTGGGGCTGGCATGGGAGCTTGCCAGTTACCGATGGCTGCTTTTTTACTGATAGGTGCGGTGTGAGCATCAGGCTGATTGGATTTTTCGTAGAAAGTTTGAGGTTCATACGTCCAGCCAGCATCAAGACGAGTCTGTTCTGCTTTGAGTTGGCGGTAAATGTAACGACCAGCCAAGGGAGCGATCAGACGGGCTTTAAGACCAAATTCGTGGTAGAACTCTGCGAGTAAGTCATCCATTTTGCGATACATGACTGTATTGCCTTTGAACCATTTGCGACATGCCCATACGGCTGCAGTGGAGGTGATGGCCAGGTCTTTGCCATCTTGATGATAGCGTCGGCGGATACGTGCATCGGGGTGATTACGGTGTTTGCGAAAGCCCCTTAGCGTGGTACGGAAGACGCGGATGACACTTGGCCCGTTAACTTCAAAGTCACGGGCAAAGGCGCGAACGAGCATGTCCGTTTCCATTCCTGCGGGGATGTTGGGATGGACATGGCTGAACTTAAGTTGCCCATGGCTATCTGCGGTGTTGGTGCATTTGGGGTCGACGAGTGTGCCTGCTTCTTCATGTTCTTTCCACAAGGGCGTGCCTGGGATTGGGGTGTAGAGCATGAACTGATGGAACTCGGTGTCGAAACTCGCGGAATACTCGATAGCTTCGTCGATATTCTCAGGCGTGTGTTCTTCCATACCAATGATGGATGACCCCAGCACGCGGATACCGTTAGCCTGGAGTGTTCGAACCAGTTCGTGGGCATCAATATTTTTGAGTTTGGTGTATTTACTGTCCTTGCCTTCAAGTCCCATCCAGACCCAGGAGATCCCCAGTCCGATGAGCTGTTCCATGGTGTAGGTGCGAAGGACATTGGCAGAACTGAACACGTAAAGTGACCATGCTTTGTCATGTTCCTGCATCAGTTCAAGGATGCGCAGCGCCTTTTGCTTATGGATGAGAAAGTTTTCGTCCATAATGAAAAAGGAATTGATCTTCAGGTCGCGTTCCAGGTCACACATGATTTTGAAGATATCATCGCCGGTTTTGTAGAACTCAATGAACTTGCCTTTGCCACCGAACATATGACTGGTGGAGCAGAAGTTGCAGCCAAGTGGGCATCCGACGGATGGGATAAGTGATGCTGCCACATCGCCGGGTTTGTCCCGGAGTGTCACGCCCATTGACCGAGCCCCAAAGCCTGAGAGGATTCGTGGATGCTTGATGGGGGCATCGACATTTTGCCCAAGGAACTGTCGGAACCAGCCGACACCTTCGCCTTGAACGATATGATCCGCATCAAGGAATGACGAGAGGACCTCAACGTTGGCAATATGCCCGCCAATGACAATCGTCGCATTGGGTTGATGCTCACGAATAAGCTCGCACATGTTTTTGACTTTGTGCATGTTGGGCATGATGGAAGTGATGCCGATCACGTCGTATTGCTTGGTGGTGATTTCTTCGATGAAACGATCACGGGTTGGGAAATCCAAAAGTGTTGCCGGGTTTGTGATGTTATCGCGGATCATCATGATGCCCCACGACCGGTGGAACATCCGCAGCGAGAAAGGGCCTTGCACGCGGGTCACCTGATTGTGATACAGCTCCATCGGATTGAGCTTGCGCGAGCCGAATTCATCATCCTGAGCATAGGGGCCAAAGACCGAGGTAAAGAGTACCTTTGCTTTGGATCCAAGTGGATGCTGCGGGACTTGTGTGTGATGTGTTGATTCGGGACGTTGCGGGAGTGAGATCGTTGTCATTGAGTCAAAACCTTTATCCCGACCCAGATTCCATTCTGAGTCATTGGGTCGTGTACATAAATGGTGAGCCACTATTCCAAGGCCTCCGGATGCCTTTTTACGATCAGCCTTCATGAACTTGGCCAATCACGTCACCAGGGCTCACCTGTTAATTGGGAACATGATACAAAGTTGTCTTATAAATGTCTCGTTTATTTTTTGACACCATCAGTCAGAACACTTTTACGTCTTGATTGTTATTAATCATCTCTATACGCCTGTTTGGAATTTTTGGATGCATGTACCCTAAATTTTCTTTGCTGGGGACTTGTCTGTCGGAGTGTGGATGCCTAATATGCTACTGATAGCAATTTGCTACCGATAGCAGAAAGAAAGTTATGAGTAAGCTTGAAATGATTGCAGCCGAAGCAGGGGTCTCCAAGCACACGGTTGCCAGGGTTCTTAATGGGAAGACCAAGGAAGTCTGGCCCAGCACGATCAAGCGCGCCGATCACATTCGCAAGCTTGCAGCCAAGCATGGCTATCGCACCAATGCAGCAGCATCAGCCATTCGTACCAAGCGTTTTAATGCCAATGGCTTACTGCTTAGCACCACCATGCACAAAGCTACCATTCACTGGCATACGCAGGCGGCATTGCTCAAAGCCCATCACGAATTGGATAAGCACCTGATTGTCGGGCAGATGGATGACACACAACTGACCACTCAAGGTCAAATGCCCAAATTACTGCGTCAATGGGCTGTTGACGGGTTACTGGTCTTTTATACGACCCAATTCCCCGAACAGATGATCGATATGATCAATAACGACCGCATCCCCGCAGTATGGATGAATGCTGATTTGACAGAAAATGCGGTAAGGCCCGATGACTTTGATGCAGGTTTCCAAGCAACTCAAAAGTTAATCGCCATGGGGCATCGAGACGTGGCATATCTTTATTTTGGTCGAGCCCAACATTACAGCGTCGGTCACCGTCAAGCTGGATACCTGCTTGCGATGCGTGAAGCTGGATTGACACCACGTGTCCATCAGCAGGAAATTTTTCCTACCTGGGAGATTGGTCAACGTACTGAACAGATCAGTGAAATTCTCAAGAGTCCCAACCGTCCGACGGCTGTGGTCACCAATGGTGCCAATACGACATTGACCACACTTTACCTTGCATGTCAGTTGCGATTGAGTGTACCTGAGGATCTGTCATTGATTGCCATCGCAGACATGCCAATCCGCGAACTTGGATTGGCTGTGCATACTTTTGTTATTGATCACGAATCTTTTGCAAAACAATCCGTCGACATGATCCAACAGCGTGTCGCAGAGCCTAATAAAAGTTTTACCACCGCCAAGGTGTCATTTATTGAATCCGATGGGCAGACCATCCAATCCTTTTGATTCACCATATTGTATGGTTTGCTTATACCGATACAGGAAGTCCACATGCCAGTAAAGAATAAACAATCCGCATTTACACTCATCGAGCTGTTGGTTGTGATTTCCATCATCTCCCTGCTGATCTCGATTCTTCTGCCGGCATTATCCAAAGCACGAACCGCTGCAAAACGTAGCGCCTGCGCCAGCCAATTGCATCAAGTTGGCTTAGGTCTTGCCATGTATCAGGTAGACAACAAAGGCGCTCTTGTCCGTAAATGGTTCAACGGGCAGTTTCCGTCTTACTATTTTAGTCAGTATATTTCCAACACCTCCAAAGACGCTTACGCCAAAATGATGAAATGCCCAAGCTGGAAGTTTCTGTATGGTAAAGAAGCTCGATTTTCCTACACCATCCCGCATTGGTGGGACAGTGTAGCCAGCGAAAAAGTCGCAGACACAACCATCATTTACCCAGCCAATGATGCGTTTGGTAAAATGTCTTCACTGGTCTGGTATTACGATGCCATTCCCAAAGACTCTAACAACCACACAGCCAACACCAACCACTGGATTTACCAGTCACTCAACACAGCGTTACACGATCAGACATTCAACAGTCTCTACCTTGATGGTCACGTCACCACCCGTCCGGACTACGAGAAAAGCATGTATGTGGTCAAATAAGATGCAAAGCAATCAGGGTTCTATACAATCATGATAGTTCCCAACCGCAGTCCATCTGATAAAGGTAGAAGCAAAAAATGAAGTCGTTTAATGTCGGTGAAGTCGTCTATGCCAACCCTTTGGCAAGTGAAAAAGATATTGATGGATTCCACATGGAAGGCCAGGCCTGCATCACGTTCCCCGGCGGGAAGATGCGGATGGAAAACGCGTTGGACCCGGCATTGGGACAGGCATCGAACTTTGTCTTCTGGTGTCCGCAGATCATGCCCGCCAGTTTTCAGGCCAGTTGGCAATTCCAACCCATCCGCGAACCAGGCCTTGCCATGTTCTGGTTCGGTGCGCATGGGCAGGATGGCAAAGACCTCTTTGACCCATCGCTTAACAAACGTGAAGGACAGTACCAACAATATTTCGACAGCGATATGAATGCGTATCACGCTTCATACTTCCGTCGCAAGCATGAAACAGAACGAGCATTTACCACCTGCAATATGCGTAAAAGCAAAGGCTTTCACTTGGTTTGCCAAGGTGCCGACCCCATGCCTTCGGTCCCGGATATCACCGGCCCGTATACCATCACTGTCACCAAAGCCGACAACTTCATTCAATTCAAAGTCAACGACCTTGTCAGCTTTGAATGGGAAGATGACGGTGAAACCTATGGCCCGGTCTGGCAGGATGGCTACATCGGCTTCCGCCAAATGGCGCCGCTTATTGCAGACTACAGTAACCTTGAAATACGAGAATTAAAACTCTAAACAAACGACTCAATGCAAACCGCTTGCGGTTTAGCGATCCAATAATCCCACAGCAACAGGAGTTGCATATGTTCACCAAGTCCCTTTCATGTAAGGGTTCGCTATCGTTTTGCCTGCTTGTCACAGGATTTTTGATGATGACTATCCCTGCTTGCGCAGAATCCACGCTATCGCTAACAGCCGATGATCGTCTGTCCAATCGCCCTGCCGATCTTTGGAAGTATTACATGCACGGCTGTGTGGATCACTTTGCAACTCCTATCGACATCCACTCCTTGGCTGATTCGACGATCACCACAACCGATGCGGTCATCGACAATCCGTACAAGCAACACACAGGCAAAGCCGTCTTTGTGGCAGGTAAAACAGTCGACCATATCGTTCTACCCAACCCCCTGCCCATCGACATCAAACCCAACCAAAAACTCCGACTCTATTTCTGGATTAAGGGCATCAACGCAGGCATGCGCGAGGACATCTGGAAAGCACCCAACGTCACCCTCATTCTCAAGGATGCCAAAGGCAAAACCATCAAAGCCGATGGCACCCGCCTGCACACCGTCGGAGACTTTGATTGGCATTGCTATTACCTGGATACACACATTCACAAACGCACTGAGAAAATCTATCTCAAACTCACCAACACCGTACGCGGTAGCGCAGGCTTTACTGCCCTTGGCTATGAATGGGTCAACAAAGCCAATGACTTTTCAACCAACGACAAGCAGGACCCTGTCACAGGTTCAACTGCACAAAATGTCTATCACGATGAGTTACCATCCCATGTCCAAAGCGCACGCGGCTCGCGTTATCCCTGGCATTTTCTCAAAGGTGCCAAAGCAATCCCAGTGATGGTTGGGCAGCAATATGACATTGTTTCCCAAGCAGGCCTCAAGCACTATTTCCAGGATCACCCCCATACGCTTCAACCCTACCATCGACACCATGCCATCATGTACCTGCCGGGTATGTATTACAAAGGCTCCGTTAACAAAGCAGAAAACGGGCAAACCATTTGGCCATCGCCCTATGACGAATGGATCAATGATTTTGCTCAATTACTCCTCGAAGAACAAGACCCCAAAACCGGCTACTGGCGCACGACACATGGGTTGAACATGGGGCTGACTTTTCACTATGCCAATATGCTTTTCCGATACTACTCCCCTGCTCGCAGTGACCGTCCCCTGCGAACCAATGGGAGTATGCACATCGGTCTTAAGTACATCCCCTATGCCAACAACATCATCGACTCCACGCTTGCCATGCAGTCACATACGGAAGACGGCAAACTCGCTGCATGGAATCGTAGTGCCTATCGCTACACTACCGAGCCGGACAAGGATGACCACAAATGCGACTTCGGCACAACATGGGATGCGATTTATCTACTGCGGATTGCTGCGTTGAATCCAGAAGTGGATGTTGCCCGAAAAGCAAAAGTCTATGATGCCATCAAAGCCTCGCATGCCTACCTGCTTAAGCACAACATCCAAGCCGATGGCACATGGAAACTCAAAGACTCCGATAAGCATCCGACGCGATCGAGCTACATGTACGGCATCATCGAAGATACTCATTGGTTGGAGTGGCGAATCGACCCCAGTATCACATCGCCCACGGTCACCCTTACAGGCCAGACCCTTACCGCCAAGTTCACCGATCCCCAACACAACAGTGTGCGACTTTTCGCAGTGCCCAAAGATTTCGACCCTGCCAAACTGGATGAAACACACATGTTCGGCATCATCCAGAAGTCCGGCAAGCTCGCGTCAAACATGGACCCATTCGTGGGCATGACCTTCATCCGCAAGGCTGGCAATGCCATGTGGGGTATCAACAATGACATGCCTGCCGAGGATCACTGGCGATATCAACGTTACACGTATTGGAAGATGCGAAAACTCAGCGATGATCTGATCGTCACAGACGACAATCACCCCATCACATTACCAGCAACTGCCTCAGGTGAGAACATCGCCATTTATGCGACTGCCGTCAACTGGTATGGCGAGCAATCTCCCCCGGTTTTGATTACCAAGCATTAAAAGCCAACCTGTTGGAGGGGAACAGGTTCCTTGAAATGGACAATGGACAGCACCAAACGCTTCGAGTACAATTTGCGGCTCGCACAACGGGGCGTAGCTCAGCTTGGTAGAGCGCTACGTTCGGGACGTAGAGGCCGCAGGTTCAAATCCTGTCGCCCCGATTTTTATACATGAAAGCCCTTCGGCCAACAGGTCAAAGGGCTTTCTTTTTGTCGTCACTAGACTTGTGGCACTCAATGATCGGTTCAATAAGACCGTATCCAAGAGCTCCCGACGGGCCGCGTGATCACCGGTTTCCCACCGTTTTGCCGCTTCCTGAGCCAAATCAAAGACCTCCAGCACCTGTTCAAATCCTGTCAGTGGTGCAGCCTTGCTGGTCTGGATGTTGATCTTCGCTTCGTCAATCTGATCCTTAAATTGGCTGGACTTGGTGGTAAATGTTTTCTGGTCGAGGCCACCTGCCAAATACGCGTCCAAAAGTCGCTGTTGCATCTTCTGCAGATCGGACAAACGACGTTTGAGCGACTTGGCTCGCTGAGCACGTAGCTTCGTATCATCCTGGAACGCAGCAATGATGCTGTCGCGGAACCACTGTCGTTCTTCGTCGTCCTCAATCCGAATCGAACGCAGGTCGGTGAGAATGGCTTCTTCCAGGTCATCTTGCCGCCAGCGGAGCTTAGGGTGGTCGGCATCGGGATATACGTTGCCACAGCGGTAGTACACGTACTCGCGCACCTTGCCATTCTTGTTTTTTCGTCGGATGCGTTCGGAAGTGATGCTATATGGCCACCATGAATCGTGCTGGTTGGTGTGGCCTACCACGCGTCTGGTGGCGATGGATGTCTGATTCATCATTGAAATAGATCGATAGTTCTCCGAATGTCAATTATATGTCAGAAATATCTCATAAAATACTGTTTATGTGCGTTTGCTAAGCCTAATTCTGACACCATCTTGCAAAAAACCACCAAAAACGGACAATAGTGAAACGGAATCGACGATGAGCCTAGACGGTCAAGGAGAAACTCATGGCGGTGGTAGACAATATCATGACCATCGAAGCATTGGCAGAGTACCTTAAAGTTTCCCAGTCCACGCTTTATAAGCTAGTACAGGATGGCAGACTACCATGCCAAAAGGTGGGCAAATGTTGGAGATTTCATAGGGAAGCGATCGATGGATGGCTCAAACAGCATCCGAGAAAGTATCATGAGGAACTTCAATGAATGGGTTGCCTTCTGTGTTCGCAAGTTGCTCGCTTGAAATGATGATTATCCCGCAGGCAGTATGGCCAAAGATTCAAAATGTATCTGATAGCTCGCTTGCTTTTAAGACTACATCAGTTCAGGCGTTAACGGTTTTGAAAATAGCACCGCAACCGGGGATCGGTGATGAGTGAAAAGAACAGCACTAACTGGAACACGATAACGCCGTCATCCTTCCCATGGGAAAAGGAAGCGATCGATTACATCCAGTTGCAGTTTCCCACACATGAACCCTATCGTGCATGGTCTAATTTTGAGTTCATTGCTGACGATGGCAGTATCAATGAAATTGATCTGTTGGTCTTCACGCCCCAAGGCTTTTTCCTGGTCGAGATCAAGAGTAATCCAGGCATACTTTCAGGCGATACACACACTTGGACATGGCAGCATAACGGCCATAAAAAGGTCGCTGATAATCCTCTTTTCCTAGCAAATTTAAAAGCGAAAAAACTCGCATCATTGCTCCAACGCCAACGCACTTTTGCCAAAATGCGTGTTCCGTTTATCGATCCACTGATTTTTTGTTCTGCAGAAAACCTTGAATCACGTCTTGGTGGCAATGCACGATTCCATGTCTGTCTGCGTGACCAGGACAAACAAGCTGGCATCGTGGCAGCCTTGAAAAGGCGCGAATGTCCCGGACTATCCGAACAAGCCCGTGGAACTTTTGACCGCCCAACCGCCAAGGCCGTAAATCGAGCACTTGAACAGATAGGTATCAAGCCTTCTCAAAGCAGCCGTCGTGTGGGAGACTACGAGTTGCAAGAGATCCTCGATGAAGGACCAGGCTATCAGGATTTTCTTGGTAAACATGTCTCGCTTAAAGACACGCTTCGGCGCATCCGTATCTATCTCGTGCAAGCCGAAACTAGCCCCGAGCAGCGACAAATAGTCCAACGAGCAGCTGAACGAGAGTTTCGTCTCCTCCAAACGCTCGAACATCGAGGTGTACTCCGAGCTTTAGAGTTCACCAAACATGAACTGGGCCCAGCCATCATTTTCCAGCATTTCCCTACGGCAATGCGACTCGACCATTACCTTGTCGAACATAAAGATCAGATTACCGATGATCTTCGGCTACATCTCATGCGACAGATCGCTGAAACTGTCAGCTTCGCCCACGGAAAGCACGTCGTCCACCGCAATCTCAGTCCCAATGCCATTCTTGTAGTACACCCGGATACGAATAACCCACAAACGGTTCTTATGAATTGGCAACTGGGTAATCGTCAAGCAATCACTGGCGGAACAATGCTCACGCAACAAGTGACAGCCACGATTCACGTGGACAAACTCGCAGAAGAATCCACCAAGGTCTTCATGGCTCCTGAGACATTCGTCGATCTTGACACGCCCAGCGAGTATCACGACATCTTCTCTTTGGGAGCGATCTGTTACCTGCTATTCACAGGTCAAGCTCCCGCCGAAAGTCCATTGGCGTTGGCACAGAAACTTCGGGAACATCGCGGCCTGCGTGTCAGCGCCGTCTTGAATGGTGCCCCGGAATCACTTGACCTGCTGGTGCAATACAGCACAGATCCGGACGTGAGTAATCGTCTGGATACTGCTGATGAAATTCTGGATTATCTCAACGAAGTTGAAAATGATCTGACGACACCCAGCAACCAAGTGATCGGTGACCCAACACAAGCCAAAGCCAAGGACATGCTGCCCGGTGGATATACCGTGTTGCGTAAGTTGGGGACAGGTTCAACAGCCACTGCCTTGTTGGTCGAAAAGGCTAATCAACAGTTCGTTGTCAAGATTGCAGTGGATACCGATCACAATGATCGCATCCGCGAAGAAGGCGAAGTCCTTCAAAAACTTGATAGCCCACTGATTGTTCGTTGTTACGGCACGGTTACAATTGGTGATCGCACAGCTATTCTCCTGGAGCCAGCAGGTGATAAAACCCTTCGCAAACGTCTGTCCGAAGAAGGTCGTCTGAGTCTAGACCTGCTTGAACGGTTTGGTCAAGACCTTCTCGAAGCTGTCGTTGTCTTGGAACGCACAGGTATTGCCCATCGTGACATCAAGCCTGAGAATATTGGCGTTTCTGCGGTCGGCCGTGGCGATGCCCTGCATCTGGTGCTCTTTGATTTTTCCCTGTCAAGGTGTAGTCCTGAAAATATCCGTGCAGGCACACCGGGCTATCTTGATCCATTCTTACCTTTACGCAAACCACTACGCTGGGATCTGCAAGCTGAGCGATATTCGGCAGCAGTCACCATCTATCAAATGACCACAGGCTTCCTTCCTGTTTGGTATGACGGTAAAACCGATCCAGCCATGGTTGATTGTGAAGTGACAATAGACACCGAGCGATTTGATCCAAACCTTCGTGATGCATTTTCCGATTTTTTTCGTCGTGCATTGCGTCGTAATCCCAGAGAACGTTTTGATAATGCCCAACAAATGCTTGATGCCTGGCAACGCATCTTCAGCACCGTAACACTGACGCACAGTACCTTGACTGATGAGGGAGAACCCGACAATTCGGCACTTCTGGCAGTGGCAACTCTTGACACGAATATTGCCGAACTCGGCTTGGGGCCAGCTGCTGTCGATGCGCTGGATCGTATCAATGTTATCAAAGTCAGTGAACTGCTCCATGTCTGGGGGCGGCGTCTTGCACGAATGCGTGGCGTAGGCAATAAAACACGCAAACACATCCTGGCAGCTGTCAAGGTTCTTCGTGAACGTTTGGGCGCAACAACGAGCACCGACCATACCAGCACAGATACAGCGGATGAAGTTGAAGCATATGAGAGCCAGATACCCAAGGATCAGTTAAGCATTGATGTCATGGTGCAACGGATTCTTCGTGCCAAGGCCAAGAGTCGTAATGCCACCGAAACAACAGCGATGGAAGCACTCATGGGGCTTGATCAGCGGGTGGATTCCGTTTGGCCAAGCCAAGGTGACATTGCACCACTTGTCGGCGTGACTCGTGGGCGTGTCAGCCAGATTCTTGCCGATGCCCAAAAACGATGGCTTAAAGATCCTGCTATGACCGCACTACGCGATCAGATCGCTGTTCTGCTTGAGGCCAATGGTGGAGTCATGTCTTCTCAGGAGCTTTGTGATACGTTGCTTTCAGTGCGAGGTAGCGTAGAAGATGATCCCCGCCGTGGACGTCTGGCTCGTGTGGTCACCCGGGCTGCAGTTGAAACAGAGAACACGTTGGAAGTCCCCAAGTTCATCCTACGTCGTGTGGGTTCCAACGCCTTGATTGCAACAGATATTTCGCTGGCAGACTATGCTGCGGCATTAGGGCAACAAGCTGACGAAATTGCCACAAAAGATCCTCTGCTTCCGCCTAATCGCGCGATCGAAATACTTCGTGCGGTCCCACTTCCTCCAGAATCTGATGAACTCAACGATTCCCGTCTAGTGCGCCTGGCAACTGCTGCATCCCAAAATGCTGCAATCTCCAGTAAACAGGAAATCTACCCACGCAACATGACCGCTCAACGTGCCATTCGTCTTTCTCACGGCGGATTGGTTGGCGTTCGCACCCTTACCCCTGAACAAATCCGTCAACGTGTCAGTAGCCGATATCCGCAAGCTGCAACCCTACCCGGCCGTCCTGCATTGGATCATTTACTTGCTGATGCTGGGCTTCAATTGGCTTGGGGAACCAATGACCAAGGTAAAGAAGCCTATGTCAGCACCTCGCGTAATCCGCTAAGTATCACGGATGCTTCCAGTACCCTACAACGTTATTCCACACAGCAGCGCACTTCGGGAAACGCTACCCCCTTACCTCAGTTTCAACCCGCTTATATCTCAACAGATATCGCAGAAGCCCGTCGTTTTGAAGAACGCCTTCGTTATGCCGAGAAAAATGGTTCATTCCTGGCAATGACCGTTAAGCCCAATCTCTACGATCAGGCACGCCAGGAACTAACCACTCGGTTTTCCACACGTTCATTTGACATGGAACGTGTCTTTCTCGATGCACTTCGTCACGCAGCGGATGAAGTAGGAGCAGACTGGTCTGTTGTCGAAAAAGCCGATAGCTCCGATGATCGCAGTGAAGATTGGCGAAACCTCAATCAGCTCATCGCAAGCAAGGCCATCCCTAAAATTGAAGCAGCTTTGGAAAAGGACAATGTCAATGGACAAACGGTACTAACCTACCACTTGAACTGGTTAGCTCGATACGATCAGGTCGTGATGTTATCACGCGTGGCCCAGGCGGTTCAGGATAATCGTATCTACGGCGTGTGGCTGCTCATCCCTGCCAGCGAACAGACGCCTATGCCATTGCTTGATGGTGCAGCCGTCCCCGTCATCACGCCCAACCAATGGGCCAACATCCCCGAAAGCTGGTGTCAGAACCTACATCGTACAAAGCAGGCCACGTCGAATAACATCAGTTCGAGTGCCACGTAATTGGGGGGAAATGCCATGGAAATGAGACATGAAATTACGTTGCCAAAAACGGAAGGCTTTTATACCCAGCCATTCAATTTCCCCGTGGAATTAGTTCACGGTGCCTGCAAACAATATGACGATCCGAAATCTGCGGGGCCATCATTAGGTCTGTCATTAAATCCTCAAATGCAAGTTGCCTTGAACACATATGGCAAATCGCACAATGCTTCACTAGACGAGATCGCCCATTCAGCATTGCAATACTTCCGTACTTCACATGGTTCAACAGAAGCATTGGATCACATTGATCTGCGTTTTATGTTGACCTATGACTTTGGTCGGATTTTTACTAGCGATGGTGATAATCATCATGCCGCCAAACTCGGCCTTGCCAGTTCTGAACAAAGCCAACGGCATGGTGAATCCGTCAAACACTCCGTTGAAATGTTTGGTTACGGATTGGCATTGCATTATGTCGCCAATGTGTTGGGAGTTTCATCTGACAGATTCTCATTCTTGCTGGGAAATGGGAACCGTCCTGACTTTGTGGCAACCTATTCAATCGACAAATTACTGACTCAAAATCCTCTGCTTGAAACAATCAATACTGCCGGACAGCGTGTTTATGTCGAGGTCAAGGCCAGAACTGGTTGGGCAAGTATGCGTGAAACCAATCAAAAGAACGACTTGTTATACAACTGTGCTCAAAAAGCCCAGTCATGTCCCAATGGCATTCTGCTTTCGATTCTCATTGCATTACCTGCACGATCTGATAGTCCCAAACGCACGCCCAAAATCTTGATTGCAGATCCCAATGATCCCGAACCGTTAACAGACGAAGAACAGGTTCTGTTTTTACTCGATCGGTACATGATGCTGGCCCAGCGATATGGATTGCGGTTGTTCAAACGAAACATCCTCAGATGGAAGCGAGTGTTGGCACACCAACTCTCAGACAAAGAAACACAAGTACTTCGCAAACCGGATGATGAATCGGATAGCATTGCACAAAGCCAATACAAGGAATCATTGCTTTTACCCCGGGAGTTCGGTAACCGCAGGTTCCAAGGCAGAACTTTTTCTTCGTTGCTATTGCGCTTGGGCTCTCCACGAAACCGACAAATTACTGTTGCAGAAGCCGAAGCTGCCATGCGTGAAAATGAATGGGGAACCACCTATTTTGCCGGTGTGGACATGGAGCTGATGGAAATCGTTGCTCAACAGAAAATCAAGGAACTACTCTACTTTGGCACTCGAGGTGGTCTGAGAGATGACCTGGTTGCCAAATCTGCATTTACCGAGCAACAGGTTCGCATGGAAGATAACGATCGCAATAATGTTCAAAATGCGGTCCGAATCGCTCTTGATAAATTCCGAGAAACGAAGGTCTGGTAAACAACACTCATGATAAACCGTCAAGCATTACTCTCTGATCTCAAACCCATCCTCACCAAGCTCGAGCAGGACCTGCGTGCGCGTTGTGATGAAGTGCCTGCTCTGGATGCCAAACTTCAGGCTGAATATCAGCAGGCCATCGAAGCCGATCGCACAGCCTTTACCTATGAGCAGTGGCGGATGGACCTGATCACGCAGGTCGCAGTCGCCTGGGTGCTCTCCTGTGTCTTTGTCCGCTTTCTGGAAGACAACAGTCTCATCTCGCCCCCTCGCATCTCCGGCCCACTGCATGGCGCAGGCACCGATGCAGGTCGCCAACGCGCCTTGGATGAACGCGAAGCCTACTTCCAGCAGCATCCTACACTCACCGATCGTGATTACCTGCTGAGCATCTTTGACCAACTGGCCAAACTCCCAGGCACGAAGGATGTCTTTGGCTCGCACAACCCCATCAACACCTACCCCGATTGGCTCTCAGGTGATGCCGCCCAACTGCTCATTGCGTTCTTTCAGAAGATTGATGCCGATGGCAACGGTGAACTGATTCATGACTTTACCGATCATGTCTCGGCTTCCGGGGGATTCGATACCCGTTTTCTGGGCGATCTGTATCAGGACCTTTCCGAAGCCACGCGCAAGAAATATGCCCTGCTCCAGACGCCGATCTTTGTCGAAGAGTTCATCCTCGACCGCACCCTGGAACCAGCGATCAAAGAGTTCGGCCTCAAAGGATTGAAAATGATCGACCCGGCCTGTGGCAGTGGTCACTTTCTGCTGGGTGCCTTTGAACGTCTGCTTAAACACTGGCGTAAAAAGGAGCCGGGCGCCGCCGGCGGGGATCGCGAGTTGGTCAATCGCGCGCTGGCGTCGGTGCATGGCGTGGATCTCAACCCTTACGCCGTCGCCATTGCCCGATTTCGTCTGCTCATTGCGGCCATGCGCGAGTGCCAGATCACCCGCCTTGCCGACGCCCCTGCGTTTACGTTCAACCTGGTCTGTGGCGATTCGCTGCTGCATGGCCCGCGTGGTGGTGCCGCCGACAAAGGTGCTTCGGGTCGGCAGGTGGAATTTGATTTTGGTCAGATGGCCCATCACTATGCCGTGGAAGACACCGAGACCCTCGACCGCATCCTCCCCCCCGGCCAATACCACGCCGTCGTCGCCAACCCGCCGTATATCACCGTCAAGGACAAAGCCCTCAATCAGGCCTACCGTGAGTTGTATCCGGAAGTCTGTTACAAACAGTATTCCCTGTCGGTGCCGTTTTTGCAGCGGCTGTTCATGCTGGCAGCAGATGGTGGTTTCACCGGCCAGATCACTGCCAACAGTTTCATGAAGCGCGAGTTTGGCAAGAAGCTCATTGAAAGCTATCTGCCGAAGATTGATCTGGCCCATGTGGTCGATACCAGCGGCGCGTATATCCCCGGGCACGGTACGCCGACCGTAATTCTCTTTGGGCGCAATCGTCCTCCAGTTTTACCAACAATTCGTGCTGTATTAGGTATCAAAGGGGAACCTCATACACCAACTGATCCATCGCAAGGACTTGTTTGGACCGCCATTCTTAAGCAGATTGATCAAGTTGGTAGCGAAAGTGACTTTGTCAGCGTGAATGACACATCGCGTGAACAATTTGGTAAACACCCTTGGTCTATTGGTGGTGGAGGAGCGTCGGAGTTAAAGGAGCAAATAGATCATCAATTTTCGAATACTTTGGGCGATATCGCAACATCTATTGGTTTTTGTCAAGATACACACGCCGATGACGCTTTTGTTCAGCCATTGCGATTTTTTTCTAGACAATCTATTTGCAATGGTTTTAAGCCTCAGATACGAGGGGATAATGTTCGCGATTGGGGAGCCGAATGCTTAGAAGGCATAGTATTCCCCTATAATGACCAACTTAAACAATGGCGAACAATACCGAAATTACCATGTTGGGCATGGCTACATGCGCTCCGTACTGAATTATGGGGGCGTTCTACTTTTGGTGGTGGTACATATCGTGATGCTGGTAGGCCTTGGTTTGACTTTCATCAATTTCCCAAGACAAGATTAAAAACAGCTTTATCTCTGATATTTCCTGCCGTCGGAACACATAATCATTTTATGCTTGATCGTGGTGGTAGAGTTTTCAATCGATCAGCGCCTGTCATCAAATTGACTCATCATGATGATGAAGATATATACCTTGATGTTTTAGGACTACTGAATAGTTCTTCGGCTTGTTTTTGGATGAAGCAAGTATTTCATAATAAAGGTAGTACAGTTGATCAACATGGTGCAAGACAACGTACCATGCCATTTGAGGATTTTTATGATATAGATGGAGCAAAATTAAAGCGATTTTCTCTACAAATTCCACAGCCTATTAACCTCGCTCAACAACTAGATACCCTAGCCCAAACACTTTCGGCACTGACAGCGGCGGCATTGGTTCGGGATGCGGTGCCTACAGCCGAATCGCTTGCTGTCAATCAACAGCGGTTTGCTTTGACACGGGCGCGGATGATTGCCTTGCAGGAAGAACTCGACTGGCAGTGTTATGGGTTGTATGACCTGATCACGGAGGAGGATGTCGCGCAGGTGCGTTGTGACAATCCGCCGCCGCTGGAACTGGGGCAACGGGCGTTTGAAATCGTGCTGGCCCGACGCATGGCAGCAGGTGAGGAAGAAACCACGTGGTTTACAAGGCATGGCTCCATGCCCATCACCCAAATCCCCAAGGCATGGCCCAAGGATTATCAACAGGTGGTCCAGCACCGCATCGACCTGATTCAAAACAGCAAGAACATCGGCCTGATCGAACGCCCCGAATACAAACGCCGCTGGAACACCGAACCCTGGGACAAGCAGCAGGAACAAGCCCTCAAAAACTGGCTGCTGGATCGCCTGGAAAGCTATTTTGATCTCGATGGTCGCATGAACGATCAACAGACGATCACCGCCCATGCCCTGTTGGTTGAACCCAAACTCACGAGTGTGGCAAGGGTGGCGGACATGGCGCGGGCGGATCAGGACTTCATGCAGGTGGCCGAGATTTATCAGGGACGCATGGACTTTGACGTGGCGAACCTGGTGGGTGAATTGATCGAAGCCGAAAGTGTGCCGGCCTTACCCGTGCTGCGTTACAAGCCCAAGGCGATGGACAAACGCCAGGCATGGGAACGGACATGGGAGTTGCAGCGACAGGAAGATGCCATCGACGCGATGTTCGAGGTGGACAAACTCAAGGATCGTACCGAGCAAACCCCTGTCACCTGGCCAGCGCAATGGTCCATCAGTGAGGTGAAAATGGCAGTGCTCAAAAAGGAGCTGACACTGGCCGTCCAGTATGTGACTGAAGCGATGGCCAAGGGTTTGAACCTTGAGAGTGATGAGATTCTCAAGCCGATACACGATGCCGCCAAACGGGCCAATCAGAAGGTGGTGGGTGATATCCCCGTGCCCCCCAAATACACGAGTGCCGACTTTTTGGACAAGAATCATTGGCGATTGCGTGGGAAGCTCGATGTCCCCAAGGAACGCTGGGTGTGTTTCCCGCATTGCGAAGGTGAAGATGGCACCCTGGTCATCGCCTGGGCGGGATACGATCACCTGCAACTGACCCGCGCGATTGCCGAACGCTACGAGTTGGCCCGGGAGAATCAGGGCCTTAAGCTGGTGCCGCTGCTGACGGCGATCGGGCAGTTGATCCCGTGGCTCAAACAGTGGCACAACGACCCGGACATGGCCTTCAATGGGCTGCGCATGGGTGACTTTTTTGAGGAACAACTCGCCGAAGACGCCAAAGCTCTGGACATGAGCGTCCAACAGGTCATGGATTGGCAACCCCCCGCCAAGAAGAAAAAGACGAGGAAGAAAAAGACCGCAGGACGGAAGAAGAAAAAGGTCACGGAATAGAGATGGACGCTAAGCAAAAAGAACGTTTAAAAAGTAAAAAAGGGAAGTCCATTCTCCGTAATCAACGTGCGCGCTTAGCAAGCCCAAAGACATGGGAATACTCAGACAATTTTTTTAAAGATGTGCTTCGGCATGCTGTTCCTGAACGTACTGGAGAAGTGAATGATCTGTTAAAGAAACATGGCATCAATATTACTCCAGATAATGCTGAAAACAGCATGCGATTTTGCGTCGACTTAAATACGCATGAAATAACAATATCAACTGGCCCCTTGCCACGACTTTGGGGACATGCATATGCGTACCTGCAATTTTATCAATGCATGGATGAGGCAAAAAGAATAGATCCATTAGCACGGTCATTCCCCGCAGGCTATGGAGTCTTTCCCCAGGCAATTGAGATTTTGAAATGGGCAATGATTGGAGACGCAAAAGCAAGGTTAAAGAAAGAAGCAGGCGATTTGGGGCCACAAGAATATCCGGATGGTTTATCGCTGCCATTTGATCCTTCTAATAAGGATCCTACACATAAAGTAGCTGGGGATTTAGCCATGATGGCACTTGGATATATGATGTTGCACGAGATTGCCCATCTGGAACTAAACCACTCTGCAGTAACAGATGAGGTATCAATCGAGCAAGAACGAGAAGCTGATGAATGGGCTGCAAAGTTTTTTCTGGATAATAGCTGTGAATATGCTAAACAACATAGACATGAATCATTAAAAGTTGAACAAAAACGTCTGCTAGGTTTGACGATTGGTTTTCTGTGGATGTTGCATTTTGAGGTTCATATGGGTGTTGGCAATCACCAAACGCATCCACCTGCTTATGACCGATTGCCTAATGTGTTGAATAAGCTTGATTTTGATGGATTAGATGCGGCGTGGTCAATGGCGGCAACAATATTACCAATGCATTATCAGGCACGTTATGGGATGGTTGAAGAATACGGTGGTTTTGATGATTTCCCAGAATGCTACCAGCACTATGCAGACCTTTTGTCAAAGCAACCTAAGTAGAATTTTTTGAATTCAAACAAATGCGGCATTTTGTTAAATCAATAGAATTTAAGTGCATGTGTTGTAATTATTGAAAGACAAGGACAGTAAATGTCTAAGTATATTAGAGAACTGATTGATCTACCCACACAGGTTAACAAAGGCGACTTTGTCCTGAACCTGTCAGCGGGGGTCAAACAAAATAATGCCACGGCGACGCTCCATAACTACGTGGTAACGCCCCAGCTCAATAACTGTTTTGATCAGGCATTGGGCTTTATCAAGAGTGCAGTTGAATCGGCATCCAGCAAGGCATGCTATCTACATGGCAGTTTTGGTAGTGGTAAAAGCCACTTTATGGCGGTGTTGCATCTGCTGCTGCAAAACAACACCGAAGCACGGTCGATCCATGAGTTGGCGGATGTGGTAGCCAAACATAATGAATGGACGCAAGGCAAGAATTTCCTGTTGGTGCCGTTCCACATGATCGGTAGCCGCAGCATGGAACAAGGCATTCTGGGACGCTACGCCGAGTATGTCCGGCAACTGCATCCCGAGGCTCCGATCCCCGGCATTTATCTGGCTGAGAGTTTGTTTGAAGATGCCAAAAGTCTGCGCGAAGATATTGGGGATGAAGCTTTTTTCCAGAAGCTTAATAAGAACAAGTCCTCAAGTAGTAAATCAGGAGGCTGGGGAAGTATAGCAGCAGGTTGGGATGGTCAGAGTTTTGACATAGCAGTGGCATCACAGCCTGGTGACAAAGAACGTACACGACTGGTAGGCGACCTGATTGACACCATCTTCCGCAGTTATCACAACGTGGCAATGGGTCAGGATGAAGCCTATCTGGATCTGGACAAGGGGTTGGCAGTCATCTCCCAACATGCCCAATCATTGGGATATGATGGACTGATCCTGTTCCTCGACGAACTGATTCTGTGGCTGGCCAGTCATGCCGCAGATATCAACTTCATCCATCACGAGACACAGAAATTGGTGAAGCTCGTTGAGGGGCAGAGCGCAGATCGCCCGATTCCGATTGTCAGTTTCGTCGCACGTCAGCGTGATTTGCGCAAACTTATTGGTGATACGGTCCCCGGTGCGCATAAACTGAATTTCGATGATTCGGTGGATTGGTCCGATGGACGATTTGGTGTGGTAAAACTCGAAGACCGTAACTTGCCGATGATCGCCAATAAGCGTGTGCTCAAGCCACGCAATCAAGCTGCCAGGCAGGAATTGGATGCTGCGTTTGAAAAGACCGCCACGATTCGCAAGGAAGTGATGGACACGCTTCTTGCCAATGAATATGACCGGGAGATGTTCCGTTTGATTTATCCCTTCAGTCCCGCACTGATGGAGACATTGATTGCTGCATCAAGCATGCTTCAGCGTGAACGCACGGCATTGAAGGTCATGATGCAGTTGCTGGTGGAGCAGCAGGATACATTGCAGGTTGGCGACATTGTGCCGGTTGGTGATTTGTACGATGCCGTGGCACAAGGTGATGAAGCTTTCAGTCAGGACATGAAGATTCACTTCGACAATGCCCGTAAGTTGTATCACGAAAAGTTACTGCCGATGCTTGAAGCAACACATGGCAGACGTGATGAGGTTCTGGGCAAGCCCAAGGACGACTCGGTACGGATCAATTTCATCAATGATGACAGGTTGATCAAGACGCTGCTGCTTGCTGCACTGGTGCCGGGTGTGAATTCACTGCGACTGATGAATGCCAATCGCCTTGCTGCTCTGAACCATGGCACGATTCGTTCTCCAATACCAAGCAAAGAGCCCACAATTGTGCTCCAAAAGGTCAAAGACTGGGCCAGTCAGGTTGGTGAGATCAAGATCGAACGTGATGCCCCCAACCCAACAATCAGCATCCAACTTAGTGGCGTGGACACCGAAGCTATCATCGCTGCAGCAGAACACGAAGATAATCCCGGTAATCAGATGCGCATGGTCAGGCAGATTCTCTTCAATGAACTCCAGATCGATAATGCAGACCAAATGTTCATCACTTATCCATTTCTGTGGCGAAACACTTCGCGTGAATGTGATGTCATTTACGGGAATGTCCGGTCGTTGCCAGATACAAGTCTGACTGCCAATGGGCAGACATGGAAAGTGGTCATCGATTATCCCTTCGATGAACCGGGACACACGACACGAGACGACCTGGGCAAACTCCAGATCTTTTCACAGAACAATCCCAATGGAACGAGGACTTTGGTTTGGCTGCCTGCATTCTTCACCGAATCTGCCAGACGTGACCTGAGTCGCCTGGTGATTATCGATCATATTCTCACCGGTGAGCGTTACAACAGCTACGCATCATTCCTTTCCCCCCAAGATAGAGCCACTGCACGTACTTTGATGGAAAATCAGCGTAGTAGTCTTCAGGAACGTGTCAAACAGCATGTTGAAGCTGCATACGGCATACGTGGAAGCCAAAGTAAGTCGATTGATGATTCGCATACATTGGCTGATACCTATAATTCACTATTCCAAGGATTGGATCTTCAACCACCGGCAGGAAGCAATCTTAAGTTGGCATTGGAGGAATTGTTATCTCAGGCATTGAGTTATGAGTTTCCTGCTCATCCGAGTTTTGGGGCAGAAATCAAGATTTCCAATCTCAGAAAAGTATATGAAGAAGTGAGTAAAGCGGTCTCTGAGAAAGGTGGCAGAATTCAGGTTGATAAAAGTATGCGTAGTCTCATTAAGCAAATTGCTGAACCTCTGAATCTAGGTGAACAAGGCGAAACACATTTTGTGCTAGGAATGCGTTGGAAAGACCACTTCAATCGCAAGGCTTCAGAATCTGGAACAACGATAACAGTACAAGCACTTCGAAAATGGTTGGATGAACCCTATATCATGGGATTGCCCAAAGATTGCAGTAACCTGATTATTCTTATTTATGCAGCCCAGACCAATCGAAGCTTTTACCGCCATGGCGGAACATTCGATGCAACTTTGGCGAACCTGCCTGAAGAAGTTGAGTTACGTGAACAGCAACTGCCACCAGCAACGATGTGGGTGACTGCGATAGAACGTGCAAGCCGTATTTTTGGCGTAGTATCTTCACCTTTGTTAAATGCTTCGAATTTAACAAAACTGGCTGAGGGCATTCAAGCCATTACAAATGAGAAAATAGACTCCTGTCGTCGTCTTGTGGATACCCTCAAGAATCATTTGGTTGAATTTGAAGTTTCAATTCAGGATGCATCCAGACTTCAAACAGCAATTACTGTGATTAATTTGCTTGAAGCAGTCCGTAACTCAAAGCCTGCCAGCGTAATCGAAGCCTTAGCAACTTTTGACCCCATAACATCCGAAGCCGCTATGGGGACGAGTTTTTCATCTGCAGCAGTAGTTGTCAGCGAACTAGCTGCAACTCAGTGGAAACTCTTTGATAGTGTACGCAGTCTGCAGGATGACCGTTCGAATGCGGCAAAGGCGTTGTGCCAACGTGTCATAGATGCAATGAAAGCAGATCAGCATGTCACAGTATTAGGACCGGTATTGAAGATTGAGCAAAGCAAAGCCATTGATCTGTTATCCGTCCCTACAGTTGCAACCCCCATGCCACCAGTTAAAACATCCGTTGCACCGATTGATGAACCTTCCATTAAACGGGGCTATAAAATGATCGACAGTGGTAAACGTGAAAATATAAGTCTGGCCGAAGCTGAAACCGAGATTGAACGCATCAAGAAAAAGGTTAAAAGTTCCCAGACAATACGTATCAACGTATCCTGGGTTATTGAGGAATAGTTATTGATGTCAAGTGCGAATCCAACCCTCGCAGTCATCCGGGCTCAAATCCGGGCAATTGGTGACAAAGCGAAGAACGCTAACGTGTTCGGCATCTACTCGCGCGGACGATGGACGGGACCGTCTATTCAAAACACAGGCGATGAACAGATTGCGGTCTATCAATGTGACTCTCCTCTACAGATGCGACTTGCACTTCAGAACGTTCCCCCCAGTGTGTCCTCTACGGTTTTGATAACACCCTTAGATCAGAGCCAGATAAGTGACGACATTCTTGTACGTATGGCCCGTCGCAGACTGTTCCCGATTGACAATTGGGAAATTGTCCGATCATTGTTTAAAGCTAAACATCTGGACCCGAGAATCACCCGACACACATTCCTGGCGCAGATGCTACTTGAATTCGCAGGCAATCAGGAAATCAAGCCAGTTGCAGGTGGTTTCCTGGATGCAGAGACGGTGTGGGGAATACTACTATCGGATCGGCTGGGACTTGAAGGATCACATCCTGATGTTCAGGAGCTTTTACGAAATACAGCTGAAGCCAACCTGGCAAGTCGGTGGAAAGCTTGCTCAAGGGAATTTCGTGACGCAGCATTAGCATGGATCAGTGAAGCGGCCGGTGATGTCGCAAGAACCATTCTGGGTTGTATAGAATCAGAGCACGGTGCAAACGCCCTCTCCATTGGCTTGACCATGGGTATTGTATATCACGACAAAGTCGGACACGAATTGGATAAGGCGGCAGGTCGACTTGAAGCCTATGTGGGATCAACCAATTTGCAACCTTCTATTGCACAACGTTGGCGTGATGCATCTGCGATGGCTGCAATGCAGCTTTCACCAAACGTATTTCGCCATTCACTGGAGGAAGCAGAAGTCATCATTGAGAATATTGGTGCAAGAGACCATGTATGGCACAGTGACATGCTTGAAAGCGGATTTGACCAACGTCTTTCCCGTTTCGGGCTGGCACTGGCGACACAGGTGGATTCGCGTGCAACCAGTCTCTCTGAAGAACTTGTAAACGTTTACAAAAATCTCCAACAACACAGGATGGGACGTGACAACAATCGCCGTATGCAACGTGTCACGATGGCAATTCGTCTAGCTCATTGGCTGGCAGACCAGAACATCGACAAGAGTGCAAAGACAACAAGCCTTCTTTCACTTGCACAGGACTACGCATCTACAGGTGGATTTGTGGATTGGGCGAGAAGAGTTTTGCGTGGTGGTGAGTCAAACAAAGATTTAGCAGCTGCATATGTTCGACTGGTCGACCGAGTCACCGATTTACGTGAAATTGCGAATCAACACTTTGGTGATTCGATTGCTGAGCACCATGCTGCCGGTGACATAACTTCTGGTCTGATACCTGTTGAACAGATACTGGATCAAGTAGTTGTCAAAACTGCGACGAAAGCTCCAGTGCTCCTGCTTGTGCTTGATGGGATGAGTTGGGCAGTCTTCCGTGAGTTGGTTTCCGACATCACATCACATAATTGGATTGAGTTAGGTTTTGCACCAGCCCCCAGACGTATGATTGGGCTCAGTGCTCTGCCATCTGTCACCCAAGTGTGCCGAACAAGCCTACTTTGCGGTACTCTGAAGTCTGGTCAAGCCTACGATGAAACGCAGGGATTCGCTACTCATCCAGCATTGTCAACACTGTCACAACCGGGCTATGCCCCAAAGCTATTCCACAAAGCTGCACTTGAAGGCGATGAGGATTCCAGTCTTGCGAGTGATATCAGACAGGCGTTGTCAGATAAGAAGCAACAGGTTGTGGGTGTTGTTATCAACGCCGTCGATGACCATCTGGATAAAGGTGATCAAATTGATGCGGTTTGGACGATGCAACACATTCGCGTACTAGAGCCTATCCTGAGTGAAGCAGCAGAAGCAAGTCGCCTTGTTGTGCTCTTAAGTGATCATGGACACATTCTAGACCGTCAAACCCATGGTCTCGATGCGCAAGATGGTCTTCGTTGGCGTCGACCTAATGGTAGTCCTATTAATCAAGGTGAAATCGAAATCAGTTCCCCACGAGCAGTTCTTGAAGGGGGACGCATCATTGTGCCGTGGTCAGAAAAACTGCGTTATGGCCCAAAGAAAAATGGCTACCACGGCGGAGCAACACCGCAGGAGATGTTGATTCCCATTAGCATTCTATGGCCGGAACTTCAAGTACCAGAAGATTTGGTGGAGTTGCCAGTGGATCTTCCAATGTGGTGGATCGAGCCGACAGTGAGTCGGTCTGGTGTAACGGTTGTTAAACAATCTTTGCCCTCGGCAAAAGAAATTGCCCAGCCACCAACACTTTTCGATGAGCCCAAAGCAGTTCCATCATCAGCAACGTTGCTTGAACCGTGGATTACAGCTTTACTTCAGAGCGATGTGTATGCCATACAAAAGAAACTGGTGGGCAGAGTGCGTATCGACGAGACAATACTCCAACGCCTTTTGACCACACTAGATAGTCGTCGCGGCTCAATAACTACCCCTGCTCTTGCGAGTGCTATTGAAGTGCCTGAACATCGTCTTCCGGGCTTATTGGCCGTGATGCAACGATTGCTGAATGTCGAAGGCTACGCCATCCTCGACCGTCAGGACGCTGCCAATACCGTTGTGTTGAATATCCCGTTACTCAAAAAACAATTTGAATTGGAATAATAAGGCCCGATAGATTACATGAGAACCATAAGCCGCCAACGTCGTGATGAACTGATTGATGCCCTACGCAGGGGCACTGTCCCCATGCAAAGCCTTGATCTGTTGGCAGTAGGGCTGGATCGTTTTGCGGGAACGCTGGGAGAAGAGCTCGAGGCGGTCCAATCAAGTGGCGCGAAGTTCAAAGCTGTTCGTGGTGAATATGGTACGGGGAAGACATTCTTCTCTCGGTGGCTGGCGGATCGTGCTCGCCAGAAAGGATTCGCCACGTCCGAAGTTCAGATTTCTGAAACTGAGACACCCCTGCACCGACTCGAAACCGTCTACCGCCGCCTCATGGAAAGACTAGGCACCCCTGACACACCCTCGGGAGCTTTTCGAAACATCCTTGACGGCTGGTTTTTCACGCTGGAAGAGGATGTTCTGGCGGAAGGGAGTATATCGCCAGATGACCAGAAACAACTCCTTGAGCGATCCAATGCGCTGATGGAAAAGCGACTTGCTATGGTTACGCAATCTGCACCGATGTTTGCTGTGGCACTTCGTGGCTATCACATCGCACGGTCTACCGGTGATGCAGCAACCGCAGATGGAATTGCCGCGTGGTTAACAGGTCAACCTAATGTCGCTGCCAGTTGCAAACGTCAGGCCGGGATCAAAGGTGACATAGACCATTTCGGTGCGATGAGTTTTCTCCAGGGACTGTTGACCGTATTGCGAGATTCCGGACACGCGGGACTCTATCTGGTACTAGACGAAGTGGAGACCATTCAACGCGTCAGAGGGGACATGCGTGACAAGAGCCTCAATGCCCTGCGGCAACTTATCGATGATATCGATTCAGGACGATTCCCTGGACTCTATCTGCTGATCACTGGAACCGGAGCCTTCTACGAAGGACCACAAGGCGCCCAACGACTTGAACCATTGGCGCAGCGACTGCATGTGGATTTCCAGACCCACGAAAAGTTCGACAATCCGAGAGCGGTACAAATCCGACTTTCTGCATTTGATCTAGATCGCTTGTGTGATGTGGGCAGAAATGTGCGGGACGTGTATGCGATGCACGCTAACGCTGCAGATCGTCTTTCTGCCAAGGCTGACGATGCTTATATCGACGAACTCGCACGCGCGGTCACGGGCAGGCTCGGTGGCAAGATCGGTGTTGCCCCACGAATTTTCCTCAAAAAACTTGTGGCAGACATACTCGATCGCATTGACCAGTTCCCCGAATTTGACCCCCATCAACACTACAAGCTTACGATTCAGGATACTGAACTCACATCCACCGAACGGCATGCTGCATCAGCGAACAATGTCGATGAAATCGAATTAAGTTAAGGTGAACTGCGTGACTGCATTTGATCAGCTGCATCCAGGCCTTCAGCACCACATCGTGAATAGTTTGGGCTGGAAAGAACTCCGACCGTTTCAGGAGGAAGTCATTCCCGTCATACTGCGGGGTAACCACGTCGTTGTTGTGGCACCAACTGCTGGCGGGAAGACTGAGGCATCCGCGTTACCGGTCTTGTCACGGATGCTCAGTGAAGATTGGCGAGGTCTGAGTGTTCTTTATCTCTGCCCCATTAAGGCGCTTTTGAATAATCTGCATATCAGACTTTCTCGTTATGCGACACTTGTCGGGCGAACCTGCTCGGTGTGGCATGGTGACATCTCGCCTACGGGGCGAGATCGCATCAAGCGTGATCGACCAGACATCCTGCTGACGACGCCCGAATCGCTGGAAGTCATGCTGGTTTCCCGAAAGGTCGATCCGCAAACACTGCTTTCGCAAGTGCGTGTTGTCATCATCGATGAAATGCATGCATTTGCGAGCGATGACCGTGGTTGGCACATGCTTTCCGTTCTGGAGCGGGTGTCGTGTCTGGCAGGCCGCGAACTACAGCGAATTGGTCTTTCAGCTACGGTGGGCAACCCAGAGCAACTACTCCAATGGTTAATCTCAGGTAGTAAAAATGCCAGTACCGTTGTCCGGCCCCCCGAAGCATCAGCAAAGCAGGCTGCCGTCCAGTTGGATTATGTCGGTTCTATCAAAAACGCGGCAGTTATCATCTCCAGACTACACCGTGGAGAAAAACGTCTTGTCTTTGTGGACAGTCGTACTCGAGCCGAGGAACTCGGTGCTGAACTGGGGCGGCTTGAGGTTAAGACATTCATCACTCATAGTTCGCTCAGTAAAGATCAGCGTGCTCGGGCAGAACGGGCATTTGCCTTCGAGACAGACTGTGTTATCGTTGCCACCAGTGTGTTGGAGCTTGGTGTTGATGTAGGCGATCTGGACCGGGTCATTCAGATCGATACACCTTCCACCGTGGCCAGTTTTCTTCAGCGCATGGGCCGAACAGGTCGACGAAACGAAATCGAGCGAAACTGCCTGTTCCTGGCAACACACGATTATGCGCTATTGCAAGCAGCTGCCTTACTCGACCTATGGTCGCAAGGCTTTGTCGAGGAGGTCATTCCGCCACCCATTCCCTATCACGTCTTTATTCAGCAATTGCTCACACTCGTTCTGCAGAATTCTGGCTTCATACGATCGGACTGGCATAAGTGGATTGGCAAGGTGTTAGCCTTTGCAGAACTTGAGGATGGGCGCGCCGATGACATGATTGCATTTGCCCTCGAACATCAATTACTCGGTGAGGATGGTGGGGTTCTTCACATCGGCATGGAAGCAGAACGGAAACTCGGCCGCAGGCACTTTTCGGAATTGCTGTCGGTCGTGACATCCCAACCACTGTTTCAAGTCCGCTTCGGCCGGATGGAAATCGGATTCGTGCACCCACTATCTTTTGTGACACGCAAAGACCGTCCTACAATCCTGGCATTAGCCGGACGTGGCTGGAAGATACACCATTTAGATTGGGATAGAAAAATCGCCCATGTTGAACCCGCGCCGGAAACCGGTCGGTCTCGTTGGATGGGATCAAGTGTTCCACTCTCGCCAACGCTTTGCAATGCCGTACGCGATTTGTTGCTAGCGTCTGATATGAACATGAACCCCTTATGGTCCCGTCGCGCTGTCGAGAAGATTGCAGAACTTCGACATGATTTATCCGATTGCTGTGGTGAAGGTTCCGTCATCGCACGTAGGGGAAATTCTATTGAGTGGTGGACATTTGCAGGCTTGGCGGCAAATCAGACGCTGGTGCAGTATTTACAACCGCACATTCAATCATCTCTCCATGCCGACAACTTTTGGATCAATTTGCCAGTTGATATTTCATTCGAGCGACTGTACAGCATCATTCAAGATTTACGCAGTACGGAATCGCTTCCTGTTTGCGATCTGCAGCAACCTGCAGCAGATTTCCTGAAATTCAGTGATCTTCTGCCGGACCACCTGCTTCGTGATCTGATTTTGGCGCGATTGGGAAATATCCCGCTTGCTCGTGAGATTGTAAATATGTCAATTTCTACCATCGATTGTCATCTTTAACTGCCAATAAGGTTATATGTTGCGATGTATGGCCACACAGGTATAAACCCTTTAGGACAATTTTTCCCAAAGTGACCTGAAAAAGCCCAAACATCTTGACATACTAACAGGATCCGTACAAAATACTCCTCGCATTCCGTGGCGGCCAGCATGTTGTTGTGCTGGGACCAAGTTGAGCACGACGCTACGGGGGATCATCAACGGTTTTGTCGAGGAGTTCTTGATGATGCATTGGGAGTCGGTTCCGGAGGGTTCGGGGACACAGGTCATGACGATTGGCACCAGTCAGGTGCGGTCAATTCAAATTACTGGTGGCTTTTTGGATGGGTTGCAGTTCGATCTGGACCGAGGGCTCAACTGTCTGATCGGGGCCCGTGGCACCGGCAAGACGACGATCCTGGAGCTCGTGCGATATGCTCTGGATGCTTTGCCTGCTAACGGGTCACCTGAGCGGCACCGAATCGAAAATCTGGTCAAGGCCAACCTTGGCAATGGGACGATTGAGTTGACCATCGAAACACGCGATGGCGTGGTTTACAAGGTCGCACGTTCCTGGCAAGACAACCCAATCGTTCAGAATTCAAATGGTCAGGCAGTGGATATCGCTTTACGGACAGGCCGTGTGTTTCGGGCTGACATCTATAGCCAGAATGAAATCGAACGCATCGCTGAACAGTCGATGTCTCAACTTTCACTCATCGACAATTTTGAATCTGATGAGTTGGCAAAGATTGAACAGAACGCCAGAACGCTGACATCGCAATTAGAAACCAATGCGATGTCACTCAAGCCAATGCAGGACCAGATCGATGGGCTTAATGGTGAGATAGCAGGCTTACCAGGCATCCAGGAAAAGCTAGAAGCGATGGGCCCGATCACAGGTCAGAACGCTGAAGTGGTCAGCAAGGCACAGCATGACAAATTTCTGCGTGAACGAGAAACTGGTGCGGTGAATGAGATTGGCGAGTTTGTTTACGAATACGGGAATCAGATCAAACAACAGCAAGGCCGAGTCTTGCAGCAAATTCAACAGTCGTTTCAGCAAGATTTGCTCAATGGCCCAAATGGCGTTTTGCTGAAAGATGCCAATCAATCATTGCTTGCAGGTGCTTCAGAAATCGATGCTCTGTTGCAGAGTGTGTGTGACAAACTCACTGATATGGATCAGGTACTTTGTCAAACCCACAGCACACTCAAGCAAACTCATGCCCAACAGGAAATCGCCTATCAAAACATCCTGAAGGAAAACGAAGACTTACGGAACCAAGCCAATGAACGTACTCGCCTTACGCGGATGAGTGGCGATTTGATTCGTAAGCAAAATCAACGTGATCTTCTGATCCAGAACCAAGCTAAACTCCAAGCAGAACGAGTTGAGATGCTTAACGCGTTGTCGGAACTTCGGGATCAACGATTCAACCTGAGAAACCAGATCGCCCAGCGCATCAATGCATCTCTCAACCCGGATATCCGCGTGACCATTGAACAAGCGGGCAACCACGCTCAGTATCGCAGCTTATTGAGTGATGCACTGCAAGGTGTGCGAATCACGCGCAACGTTGTAGCTCAACGCATTGCAGACAGCATCTAGCCAACCGAACTCGTAGAAATCGTTCGCCGCAATGACGTGACAAGTCTTGTCGAACAATCGGGATTGAGTGAAGATCAAAGCCGTAAAGTCGCAGACGCTCTTAGTGACAGCGACGAATTGTTCGCACTGGAAACGGTCGAATTGTCCGACCTGCCACGGATCGAATTGAAAGATGGCGACCAGTACAAAGACTCCGGATCTCTGTCGACGGGTCAGAAATGCACGACCGTCCTGCCAATCCTTTTACTGGAAAGTGATTCCCCCCTTCTCATCGATCAACCTGAAGACAATCTGGACAATCGTTTCGTGTGTGAATCCGTCGTCAATAGCATCCACACAGTCAAAGCGAAACGTCAACTGATCTTCGTTACGCATAATCCCAACATCCCCGTATTGGCAGATGCAGAGCGTGTGTTCGTTCTTGAATCTGATGGCAGACAGTCTGGCAAGATCGTCGAAGGCAACGTTGATCAATGCCGCGATGCCATTGTCAATCTTCTGGAAGGTGGCGAACAAGCGTTTAAGAAACGTCAGGAAAGGTATCGTCGAAACCGCACGCTCCGGCTATCGACTCAAATCTTGGATCAAGTTCAAGGACCAACGCGGCCTGTCAGCTTGTGGCCAATCTAATGTCTTCAATCCCGCCACTGGACAATGCAATGACACCGTCGAAAATCGCAAAGCGAAAATTCTGGCAGTGATCCAAAGCAACCCAAGCCTTCGAATCCCTGGAATCACAAACGCCACTGGCATGTCACAGGCCACTACAAAACGGGGGATCGAAACATTGAAGACTGAAGGCAAAATCGAGTTCGTGGGACCGACGAAGACTGGTCACTATGCACTTTCTAAATCATGAAGCTTATTGATCTTTACATGGACAATGCCAGCCGAAATGATATTCTATTATCCTCGGCAGTTCAGTCGAGCGGCGCTATCTGGCCGAGTCCTTTGGTACGAATAAGGTGTCATAATGAGCAAGAAAATATCTGGTGCAGAATATCCTCTTTCAAAAATATTCAGTTCCGATTTTGATTATGTTATACCATCGTATCAGAGACCGTATGCGTGGGCCTTGGACCAAGCATCTGAACTATTTGACGACCTATACGATTTTTATATTCGCGAAAATGAAGATACCTATTTCCTCGGCAGTATCGTACTTATCAAAGAAGAGGGAAAACCATTCTCTGAAGTTATTGATGGCCAACAGAGATTAACGACGCTTACGATCCTGCTATCCTCGATAACATCAAATCTTTCAGGTGATTTAAAAAGTGATTTTGAAAATTACATTAGAGAACCAGGCCGTGCTTCCCAAGGCCTTAAACCCAAACCTAGGCTTGCTCTTCGAGAAAGAGATCGTGAGTTTTTTGCAAAATACGTTCAGACTCTCGACTTTGATACGCTGTTAAGTCTTGATCCGGCCGGTCTTGACAACGAATCTCAGAGGAATATTCAATCTAATAGTCGAATGTTGCTGGAAAAACTTAAAAACACCTTTGGAAGCGACGCCGAAAAGCTTTGTGCTTTTGGTGCGTTTCTGGTTCAACGGTGCTTTCTAGTGGCTGTATCTACGCCAAGTCAGCAATCGGCTTTCAGGGTTTTTTCAGTGCTGAACAACCGGGGCCTGGATTTGCTTCCCTCAGATATCATTAAAGCCGACGTAATTGGACGAATTGCCCCAGCACGCCAGGATGAGTTCACCGATAAATGGGAGGAACTCGAAGTTCAAACTGGCAGAAATGGCTTCAATGACCTGTTTGGTCACATACGAATGATTTACGCTCGTGAGAAAGCAAAACGAGCGCTACTTGAGGAGTTCAAAGAGCATGTACTGAAAGCAGTAGGGACACCGGAAGACCTGATTGAAAAAGTCTTAGAACCTTACGCCGACTCATACCTCATTGCAAAATCACAACAATATGTGTCTACGAAAAATGCTGATGAAGTGAATCGTCTGCTGAAGTGGCTAAATCGTATCGACAACTCGGACTGGCTACCATCAGCAATTCTGTTTCTTTCACAGAAGAAAGACCAACCTGAGTACGTTCTTTGGTTCTTCAAAAAATTAGAACGACTAGCCGCCTATCTTCATATTTGCGCCAAAAACGTTAATCAACGTATTGAGCGTTATGCCGATGTTATAGCTTTCCTAAAAGGGCCGCACTCAATAGAATCTCCTGTTCTCAGTGTCGAACTAACCAAGTCTGAAATCGATGAGATGAAAGAAGCTCTTGATGACAAAATCTATGAGTTGACTGCTCGCCGCCGCAATTACCTTATCCTGCGATTGGATTCATTCTTGTCGGATGGAGCCGCAATATATGATCCAACGTTACTTACTATCGAGCATGTGCTCCCTCAAACAGTTAGCGAGGGGAGTGAGTGGAAGAAGCTTTGGCCCGATACAGAAGAAAGAAAGATATGGGTTCATCGCATAGCTAACCTAGTACCGCTGACACAGAAGAGGAACTCGAAAGCACAAAACTTTGATTTTGAAACCAAGAAAACAGCGTACTTTGTTGGGAAACGAGGAGTGTCGTCATATGCTCTGACTACTCAGGTGCTTAAAACCGATGTGTGGACACCATCCATTGTTGAACAACGTCAAAAGGACTTACTTGAAATTTTGACTGATCACTGGGAATTGGAAAATGTTTGATAAAAATGCCACCAAATTCTCATACACTTGCGAAAAGATGCTCGTTTCAATACGAATGTTACCTGTAGATGAATCCCTCAAAAGTGAATGATTGTTTGGGGCTCATTGATATAGTCTTCACAATTGCCTGCATGCCAATCACAGTGCATCTGAAATACTGAGTTCTGTTAATCGATAGCTTGTGCTTCGACCTCCGCTGGGATTTGCGACCAAGATTCTACGGTTCAGTAATTCACGGATATCACGTAGAGCGGTATCGGATGAGCACTTGGCCAGCTTGGCATATTTCGATGATGTCAGAAAACCTTGGAAATCATCAAGCATTCGATTGATCACGAGGCGTTGTCTGTCATTGACGGGTTGCTCGTTGATCTTTGCCCAGAGTTGAGCTTTGTACAGAACTGCTGCAAGCATTTGCTCCGCGCCATCAATTGCATGATCCAAGCACGCTAAAAACCATTCGATCCAGCGTGTAATATCAAGACCACCAGATTGCGCGAGTTCCAGGTTCTTGTAGTAATCCTTACGTTGAGCTTCGATTTGGGATGACATGCTGTTAAAACGGTCGCTGGTCCCGTCAGCACGCGCTAGAGCCATATCAACGATGGCACGCCCAATGCGGCCATTGCCATCATCAAATGGGTGAATCGTGACAAACCAGAAATGTGCAATCGCTGCATTGATTACGGGGTCGACTTCAGGTGATGCATTGAACCACTTGAAGAACTGCTTCATTTCACTTGGTAACCGTTCCGCATCGGGCGATTGAAAGTGAACCTTCTCTCGGCCGATTGGACCCGATACGACATGCATTGGTCCAGATTCTGTTGTGCGCCATCTGCCAACGGTAATCCGCTGCATCCCACTTCGACCGGTCGGAAACAACGAGGCATGCCAATCATAGAGCCGTCCAGTTGACAGTGGCTTTGAATAATTGCGTGTGGCATCGAGCATCATTTCCACCACGCCTTCGACATCTCGACCAGCTTTGGGCATGCCAGCGGTGTCCAGCCCCAAACGTCTAGTGATGGACGAACGCACTTCACCTGGGTTGAGCAATTCGCCTTCAATCGCTGAAGACTTGACGACGTCACGCGTCAGAACGTTTAAGCTTGCTTCGGACTTGAGCTCAAAGCCCAAGGTTTCCATTTTGCCATGCAGGCGACCTTGCTTGTGCCGGACGGCAGCAAGTTGTGCGGACAAAGTCTTGGCATCCCAGGTCAACTTGGGCTAATCGGCATGCATGTAGATGTACTGTTTTATTCGTCGCATAATTTGCGGCGATTATACCCTTTAATTACCGCAAAGGACAAGAGAAATCTCGAGTTGTCATCCTCATCCAGAAAGACGTACCAAACATGGACATCAATCGTCACCAACAAGTCTCAATGTGGGCGACTGTGGTGTGACAGTCCCCAAGCGTTGGGTTGGCTGCGGAATCCTTGATTTGATTCGGTAACACGTGGCTCGAGACTTACCAGTTTCCATCATAACTGCTGAACTCGCATGGTAACTGTGCGGAGTCGTGGAACAAGTTGAAGTCCAGCTACAACTACCCAAAGGTCGATCTGGAAGCATTATCTGTAGAAGGCTTTTAGACCAGTCGAGTAATCCTGCATCGCGTAGCCGTCTGCCTTTGTCGTAATAACGCATCGACAGATTGGGGATTTGTGCTAGGTAACTGCCGATGAACTGATAAACCTTTTTCTTGTTGAACCATTCCGAAGTCTTTCGATGAACTTCATCAAATAGCATGCCAGATAGTAGTAACTGGTGATCACGATGGCATCACGAGACAATTGCGTGGATTTTTTTGTCTTCGTAGTCATGAGCTGAGGCGCAGGATGCATAACAAGCCGTTTTTGAGACTTTTCCCTATTCCTGCTCTTTCAATAGCGATTATTTAGTCACACATTTCATCCCGTGGCCGCATTGAGGCATTTTCAATGATCTGCTGAAATTCAGTGATCATGGTGGGTTCAATCTGGGACATGTATCGCACAACCGCAGCGTTACCCATCAGACTTTTGAGGTATCCAACCACGACCACCATCTTCAACATGTTTTGTCCATACTCATCCTGAACCATCTTGAAGTCGCGCTCCAAGTTTTGCATTTCATTTTGTAGTCGGGCAATATCCTTCTTTTCATTACTACCGTGCATCTTTCGGGATTCAGGTTTGACCAGTTGATCCTGTGATGTCGCCGCCACCATGCAACGTGCATAAATATCACCATAATTATTGGATGCAATCATCAGTTCCGACATTTCAATCTGTCTGATCGGATGGACTCGTTTAAGCTCTCGAAGTGCTCCTGCTGATACATCACGTGATTTAAGCAATTCGATAGCTTCTGAACAGACGCCATCAAGAAGATTCATTTTCTTTTTGACTTTTTCAATATCAATATTGAGTGTTTGGGCAATGCGTTCTTCAGAAACACCATTCTTAATGGCTTTGACAATCATGTAATGTTCTTGAATAGTAGTCAATTGGTTAACTTTGTGGTTGTATGTGAACGTCTCATCTTCAGTTGCTATCAGGCAAAATATTTCCTTGTTGCCCAATCTTTCAACCACATCAACACGAAGATGACCATCTAGAAGTGTGTAACATCCCTCTGAATCTGCATAGGGATACACCACTGGAGGTTCAACAATTCCAATTTCCTGTACTGAAGATTTAATTCGCTGATAACGTTGGGTTAGCCTTATGGGCTTGGTCAATTTCTTAAGACGCAAAATTTTATCAATCTCGATAACAACGCCATTCATTTCAAAGGCTGCTTGAATTTTTGCTGACATACCAACCCTTTCTTTATAGGATTTTCTCAGATAAAAATGTTGGCATACTTTCGAGTTTTTCCGCCCGAAGTAAATTAATAAAATTTTCATCTTTACACAGTCTTTTCAAGGCAGAAACGACGTAAATAAGTTGTCGCTGACAGAGTTGTGCTTGTTTTACAACAACCTGCTGACGCGTCGATTCATCACGATAAGCCAACAGTATCTTTTGTGATGACATGTCACGGGCTTTACGTTTTCCAGATTTCCTTTGCAATCTTTCCCTGCGACGATCAATGAATCGTCGCACTTTCAGAAGTTTGGCTCCTCGCAATTCCTCATCCTGATATGCTTCACAAAGAACCTTCTGTAAATCTCCCTCGCCAACTTTCGCAATATCAATTGCTACATTCAGGGGAACCAAGCGGCGTACTACCGCCAGGATTAGTTCCTTTTCTCCATTTTTAAGGAGCCTAAGAATGCCTCTGATATAGCTGGTGGTTAGATTTGTTTTCTTGGCAATCTGAGGCACCGTCATCCCACGCTCTTGCATGGCACGAATTTCTTCGAGCAATTCAGCGCAGTCGTTTTGACGACGTGCCAAATTTTCCACTAAACTCATCAGCAACAGGTTTTCTGTTGTTATATTCTGTATACGAGCTGGTATGTGCGTTTCTCCCAAGCCTTGGAAAGCCAGAAGTCGACCTTCACCGCAAACAAGATCAAAGCAACCATCGCCATACTTTCCCGATGCAGGCGTTACAGTGATAGGCTTTTTGAGTCCTAGCACTTTTATACTCGCAACAATCTCCTCAAATTTCCGCTTGTTCCTCAACCTCGTGTTTACAACGTTGATTTCAGCTATTGGAATAAGTTGCACCGGATCGTTGTACTCATGATTCATGATCTTCCCCTTATTGGTGATCGAAGGGCTAACTGAGCAAAGCCATCCAAAGAATCAAATCGATAGGTGTCAACGTAGGCAGCATTGAATTCACCCATCCGAAGAAATGGCATCCGGATATCCAGCAATGGCAGCAGATAAAAGTCACATGGTTCATCATTCTCAGGATTCATGCGGACCATAATGGTGATGTCAGGTAATCGCTCTTTGCTGAAGCGAATAAGCCATCGCAAGGTGCCCGCAGTTGTCTTCCAACAACGTGACATCACCAAGGATGCAGTGTATTCGCCATTTACAAGCAGATGTATGTCATCCTTGCTGTGGTCAACGGATGCCCCAACGGATTCCAGACGTTGGATTGTGTCGTCAAGAATAGTCGGATGAAGATGTCGCAAGCGACGATTAATTTCCACGTAGCTGTAATCTCGCTGCGGTTCATATCCCGCCATGCGGTAAGCGTTGACCAATGAACCAAAACGAGATCGGTAGGTCGCACTTGAAGGGACACTGTCAGTTTGATCAATCAGATGACCAGAGATGTCTGAATGCTTTTCAATCAGGCTGGCTAGCATCTTGATGAGCTCTTCATCACTATATCGGCGACTACGTTCTTGAATGATCCCTTGGACTGTGTAGAAGGAGATAGGATCAATGATTGCATCGTAGACCCCATCTGCACGAACCCAGATGTCAGGCGGATTGACGATACGTTTCTTTTTGAGCTTGAATGAAATGCGATTGTAGACATTGTTGCCGATATATTTCTCATTCGTCAGGATCTGTCTGACACTTGAACGTGTCCATGCACGGTCCAGATCCGTTCGGATTCCTCTGTGATTGAGTTCTTCTGCAATTTGAGATTCAGTTTTTCCGTGCTTGATAAATAACTGATAGATGTGACGAACAAGACACACTTCTTCGTCTGGCCCTGGAACCAGTATCACACGATCTGTTTGCAGGCTTTTCTGTTCTCCGCGTTTGAGCAATCCTTTGGACTTTCCTTCCATGTCGATGAGCTTTCGACGTAAACCAAAACCTGCGGGGCCTCCTTGTCGATATCCCAACTCAATCAGTTTGCACTGACCTTTAAAAACCTTCGACGACAATTCGCGGCTGTACTCCCCAGCCATTGCTCGTTTGACATTTTTGATAATCGCTGAAGTTGTGCTGCCATCATTTTCAAACTGCTCTGCGCAGTAGAGCACTTGAATGCCTGCACGCTTGCAGATGTATTCGTAATAGGCACTTTCATCTGTATCTTGAAATCTTCCCCAGCGGCTTATGTCGTAAACCAAGATTGCTTTGTAGTCAGAACTGCCATTTTCAACGTCTGAAATCAGATTACGCAGTGCATCACGACCTTTAATCTGTAAACCACTTTTGCCTTCATCTGCGTACGTTTTGACAATGTGATATCCTCGACGTTGAGAATATTCGTGGATCACATCAGATTGATTCTCTGTCGAATACTGCTGGTGTTCAGTCGACATACGGATGTACTGAGCAGCGGGGATCTGTGAAATATGCGGTAGTTGTTCAGGATCTTCTTGTGATGAAGCCATGCCAATACCTTTAATGGGTGTAGACCATGCGGAATCCATCCCATCAATCGGTACATACCGTTTTATGCTTCATCCCTGACGCCAACATTATTATGCCTAACTAACGTGTAAAAAATGTGTCGATGTCGTGGCATTTTTGTGGCATTATGATTTGCCTATAGAATCCAGAAATAATCCATAACAACGCCCACGACCTCTAATTGAAGTTGCCAAGTCTTGCATTGATGCCTGTTGCAAAGCGAAACGAAGACGCTTGACCGCGCTTCTGATTGTTGCATCAGAGCACTTTCTGCACCAGACTTCGTTCATTAAGTTGTCATACGAACAGTAATGATTGATTCGCATCGAAAATCGATGTAGAAGCTTGTACTGAATACATGGCCCAAGAATACAGTTGCATCCATGCCAATTGACAGAAAACTTCATGGGATTGATCTGCAACATATCAGCATCACTGTGATTGGAATCCAAGTTCAGATGTGGAAATTTCACGATATTTGTCGCTGGAAAACCACATTCCGCCAGTCTTTTCAAAACACGATCAGCAATTGTCGCTGCAGCTTGGTGATGAGCATGGATTTCTTCAAGAGCACAAAATAGCGCTTCAAAGTATTCGTATTGTTGCATAGGCATGGCTGTTCTCGATACTGATGCATCGATTCGGCCAATTTGAGCAGATATAACAACGTGGCATGCGTATTTTGCCGGATCGTTGCAATCTGGAAGTCAGTAATCTGCCACATTCGCACATCCACGCACGGGTTAACAATGCCGATTGATAAATGATAAAAGGAACTACCCCAAAGGTATCAAAACGAATGCATCCGTCTCACTGTGCAGGGAAACATAGGATATCACAAAGTTCTTATCGCTTTGGCAATCGTTGATGTGATTGCTTTTGAACAACCAGCTTCCGATGCAAACTTCGACCAATTGGATACAGCTTCATTCACATCATCGAGAATTGATTTGGCCTGTGTGGATTTAATGCCTGCGTTTTTCGCTAGTTTCAAGCAGTGATCGCGTGTTGGCTGTTTGCCTTCGCCAAGAACCGTTGTCGTATGTTCGCCACCGGGGCCTGGTGAACAGGTCAGATCGTAGGATGGGGACAATGCCCATTCGCCGGTTTGGTCGTTGAGAATGAAAGCAAAATTCTTGGCATGATCGTCACGGTTGTGCGTCGCCACGTTGAACACCATCAAACGGAACAAACTCAACAGGTCCTGATGATTCCGCGTCAAGGCATGCGTCACCTTCAACAGGTTCGCATAGTCCGTCGACGGAATCCGAAAGTTAACATGAATCAGATTGGCAAACGTGTGGACATGAAACCGTCGATTGCCTGAACTACGGTCAAACCGCCGGACACCAAAGTAATGGCGAACACTGCGACCACGTTTGACTTCAAACAGACGCGTCGGGGGCATCTGAATTCCCGCAGTTTCTGCCATCAGACTGTAGGCATACTCCACCGGTCCTGCATCACGTGCATCGGCTTTTGCTGAAAACTTCACGATCCACGGTTCAAAACCTTCCGGCAGGTCATCTTCTCCACTGACAAAGTTATTACCCCGAACACCCACCAGGACCTTGGGCCGGGCACCACCAGGCGAGCCACCGGCCCGCATCAACTGTGGCAAGACATCCGATACATTGCCAGCCAACACATCCTCTGCATGTCGACCGAGCTCATACAGGTCAATGGCTACATCATCCGACTGTGTACCTTCGGCAGGTGGATGATAGGTCAAAGCACCCATTGTGCGAGTGCCCAGATAAGCCAGGCGATCCAAAGGCGAAAGTGTCACGGGATCAATGCCTTGACGACGGAAATGGCGATCCATCAGCAGCAGGCCCCAACCATCCGGCAGTGAGTCATCAAACACACCGGGAAGTGGGCCAAACGTGTGATCCTGATGTTCAATCAAGCTTGGATGTGCTGGCAGCTTGAAGGGGGAAATTTCAAGACCAGTCTGTAGGAATGTGGGGTCGTACTCAAAGTAAGTTCGGTTGTCATGTTCAGCCAACTTGCCAACGGTCATCATGTCTTCGGGTGTGCGTTGGAATTTGATGGTGATCGCTTTCATCGCACACCTCGCTTTCGTTTGGGCAAACCATCTGCTGCACGAGCTTCCAATTCGTCCATGGATCTGACAGATGCGGGTTGGAGCAACGCTGCAAATTCATCAAGCTTTCCCATTGCATGACAGAGCTTCAAAAGATTCTGCACGGAGGTCCGGCCCGTTCGTTCGTAGCGACGAATGGTCGGCAGAGACACACCTGATCGGTCAGCCAGTGTTTCCTGTTTCCAATCACGAGACAGCCGCTCGGCACGGATACGATGAGCCAATTGCAAAGCAATCTCGTCGGGCGTATGCAGTTGGAAGGCAGATTTGGCCATGCAATCTCCATCGAAAAAGTAGAGATCATATTTTATCGCTTATTTAATAAAAAGTAAATATAATATCAATTTTGATTGCTTATAACCTGCGATGAAAAATGCTTGGCATTACACACTCAATTGCTCGCCAGACATGATATTGAGCCGGTAAAAGACCAAGTTCGGCCCCAACTTACTCTTCAAAAACCTTGAAGGAATCGATGAATTCCTGAATGACTGGTTTAATAGGATCACGTCCAAGAGCTCACGAAGGGCTGGGTAATCGGCCGTTTTCCCCCGTTTTGTTTCCATTGTCTGTGGTTAGTTTATTTGCAATATCACGGAGAAGATCTTCGTGCGTCCCGCCTAGAACAAAGATGGAAACTCCAAGCATGCAATTTCCATGGAGCACAACAATCATGTCTTCGACCTTGAAATCCCAATACCGATCATCACCCACAGCATCGTAAAGTTCTTGCACGGGTTTGCCATAGAGTTGAATCATATGATCAACAAACATGAAGAACTCATCACAGGAATCAGCCAAGTCAAAAGTCAGCCCTCCTGATGCGTTGCGATACTCTCTCATCTTCGCTCCTTAAACTCGTCATCGTAATGTGCAAAGAGACTGAATACCAACGCCAGGCATTCTACAATCAAGACATTTTCCGAAAAATGCAAGTGAATCGATGAATTCCTGAATGATCGGTTCTGTACCAGGATCGCAGCCCCGATTAAATTAAAAAAGCCAATCCGCAAGGGTTGGCTTTTTTTGTTATTTGAATAGGTTTGTAAGACAGAGAAGCGACACATCGAATTTTACTTGCAAAAAAACTATGTGATGTTATAGTAACGTAATCAGGAGTTGATTAATGAGCAAAGATCCCAAATGGCAACGTTACGAAATGCAGGCGCAGTTGATCACCGCGCTGGCTCATCCCATTCGTCTGGCCGTTGTCGATCTGCTCAAGGACGGTGAAGTCTGCGTCTGCGACATCGCGGATCGCATCGGCGTGGAGCGATCCAATACCTCGCGCCATCTGGCCTTGATGCTCAAAGCCGGAGTTCTTAAAACTCGCAAGGATGGTTTGCAGGTTTTCTATTCACTGCAAACGCCCTGCGTCCTGAATTTTTTGGGATGTGCAACCAAGACACTTGAACAGAATCTCAAGCGGCAAACCAAGGCTATGGCGTCGGGCTAATTTTTATTTGGATAACTATGTGACTATTTTATCACGGACTCATCTATGACTGACATTCCCGCAACAACTGATATTCCCTCCTCAACGTGTTCAACAGCATGTTCACAGCCAACAGTCTGGCGACAGGAATGGAAAAAGCTCCTGGGCGGACTGATTGTTCTGGGCGTGTTCTTTGCCTTACCTTTGGGTTGGCAACGATTTGATCAATCCCTCCATGAAGCGTTGGCACTGACCAAATGGTATGCCCAGGAACACGTGCTGTTATGTCTGGTTCCAGCATTTTTCATTGCAGGGGCGATTGGCGTTTTTATCAGTCAGAACGCGGTGATGAAGTACCTTGGCCCCAAAGCGCCCAAGCCGTTGGCATTGAGCGTGGCTTCAGTCAGCGGGACGATTCTGGCGGTTTGTTCATGCACGGTTTTGCCGCTGTTTGCAGGCATCTGGCGGATGGGCGCAGGATTGGGGGCAGCGGTCGCGTTCCTGTATTCCGGGCCTGCGATTAATGTGTTAGCCATCGTGTTAACCGGCGCGGTGCTTGGCCCATCCCTTGGGATTGCTCGCGCAGTGGGCGCAGTGAGTTTCAGTCTTGTCATTGGTACCGTGATGCATTTGATCTATCGCAAAGAGGAAGCTGCCCGTGCAGCGGAGATGATGGACGTGCCCGATGATGACGATGCACGTCCCCTTTGGCAGACCAGCTTATACTTCGCATCTCTCATTGGTATCCTGGTCTTTGCCAACTGGGGAAAACCACAACAACCTCACGGACTCTGGCAACTGATCTGGCAAAGCAAGTGGATCATCACCAGCGGATTTGGTGTCATGCTGGCTGCCATCATGGTCGCATGGTTTGAAGTCCGCTGGTGGAAAGTTGTAGCTGTCGGACTTGCCACGGTGGTGACATGGCTGATTAGTGTCAACTGGTTGATCCCCATTTATGGCAGCTATCTACCGGGCTATGAACATGGTCTGCCTTACGCCGCCATGATCCCATTTACCGTGGCAACGATTGGTTTGTCCATTGTGCTATCCGTCGGTCATCGCAGTGAAGAAGCCAACGCATGGTTTGATCAAAGCTGGGGGTTTGCCAAACAGATTACGCCGTTACTGCTCTATGGTGTTTTGATTGCAGGCTTCCTGCTGGGACGCCCCGGTGAAGAAGGCATGATCCCCGGCGAATGGGTCGCCTCACTGGTGGGTGGCAATTCACTGCAAGCCAACTTCTTTTCATCGGTGGTCGGCGCGTTCATGTACTTTGCGACACTCACCGAGGTGCCGATTCTTCAGGGGCTCATCGGTTCGGGCATGGGCAAAGGACCGGCACTGGCGATGTTGCTGGCTGGTCCCGCGTTGAGCCTGCCCAACATGCTGGTGATCCGTTCGGTCATGGGCACGCAGAAAACCATCGTCTTTGTTTCCCTCGTTGTTGTCATGAGCACCTTCGCAGGTTGGTTCTATGGCATGTATTTCTAACTTTTAATAAGACAATTTTAACTTTATTTCATAAAGGAACAGACCCATGAAAAAACTTCAAATCCTCGGCACTGGATGCCCCAAATGCCAACAACTCACTGAAAACACCAAGGCTGCTGCCGAAGCGTTGGGCTTGGACTATGAAATCGAAAAAGTCACCAACCTTGCGGACATCACCAAATTCGGCGTGATGATGACACCAGCCTTGGCAGTTGACGGCCAAGTCAAAAGCTCAGGCAAACTGCTGGATGTCGAAGCGATCAAGCCTCTGATTCAAGGGTAAACCGATGAACAAAACAACCAAAATTAGTATCGTCACGCTTCTGTTGATAGCGGTGGGCAGTGTCATTGCCATGAAGCAAAATGGGACAACTAATCCTTCCCCAATGCAAGCGGTCGAGACATCATCCGAGCAAATCCAAACGCAATCCACCGAGTTAGCCATTCCGCATCTACTGGATTTGGGGGCAGGCAAGTGCGTGCCTTGTCGAATGATGAAACCGATTCTTGAAACGTTGACTCATGAATATGCAGGACAGATGCGCGTCACATTCATTGATGTCTGGGAAAATCCCGACGCAGGTGAAAAATACGGCATTCGCATCATCCCAACGCAGATTTTCTACGATGCCCAAGGCAAGGAATTGTTCCGGCATGAGGGCTTCTATTCCAAAGAAGAAATCCTAAGCAAGTGGAAAGAATTAGGGATCACACTTCCAGAGCCAACGATCACAACCAATCGCTCTTTGGATCAAACCACAGCTAATCACCAGGACACACCATGAACTTGCAAGCTATATTTGAATCACTGAACCACGCATTGTCCGGCTCGGTCGGTGTTGCTTTGGCTGCTGCATTTATCTGGGGAATTGCCAGCATTTTGCTTAGTCCCTGTCACCTGTCGAGTATTCCACTGGTGGTGGCTTTCGTCAATGGCCAAGGGCAAGTGAGTAACCGACGCGCCTTTGCCCTGGCCAGTCTCTTTGCCTTGGGGATTCTGATCACAATTGCCTTGCTTGGCATCGTCACGGCTTGGGCAGGTCGAATTGCCGGAGACATCGGGGCTTGGGCTTACTATGCCGTAGCAGTGATCTTTTTTCTCGTGGGACTGCATTTACTGGATGTGATCCCCATGCCATTGTCCGGCCCATCGAGTATTGGTATCAAACGCAAGGGAATGCTCGCAGCTTTGTTGCTTGGCCTGATCTTTGGTATTGCTCTTGGCCCGTGTACCTTCGCTTATATGGCCCCAGTGTTGGGTGTGACCTTCAAAGTCGCAGGCGAGCAACCAATCTTTGCTGCGATGCTGCTTCTGTTTTATGGTGTCGGGCACTGTCTATTGATCGTCCTGGCAGGTTCGGCAAGTTCCTGGGGGCAGCGTTATCTGAACTGGAATGAAAAAAGCAAAGCCTTGGTTTGGCTGCGAAGAACGTGTGGCGTATTAGTCCTTTGTGGAGGGTTATGGTTGATCTACACAGCTCCCGCTGGGTAATGGTGCCTTCCCTTTGCTTGCAGACTTTTCACCTGTTTTTTTTGAATAAGCCTCAGTGCTGCAATGTCGGTGCGGAGTATTCAAATCTGTCACATAGAGCTTCAAGCAATTTTCCGAATCTTTGGTCAGACACTAAAACGGTGGGCCGACCATTCGATCAATGTTAACTTGCATCTGCAGCAATGTCACCGGGTCACCAAATTGCGTGTAAATCGCCACATCCGCAGAGTCCCGGCCGTATGCGATGGCAACGCGCCCACCGTTAAGCGTTTGTTGCGTGGGATCAAACGTGTACCAGCGCCCGCCGACATAGGCTTCAAACCAGGCGTGCATGTCCATGGGTTGCAAGGCTTCGAGATAACCGACCACCATCCGTGCCGGAATCGAAAGCGCTCGACAACAGGCAATCCCCAAGTGTGCCATATCACGGCAGACACCATAGCCGCGTTCATTGACTTCCGAAGCACTGATGATCTGCTGGCCGGATCCGGGAGTGTACTGAATCGTCTGGCGAATGTAATCCACAATCGCAGCACATTGGTCGTAGCCGGGATTCAGACCTGCTGTCAATGATGAAGCCAACTCACTAAAACGATCCGATTCACAAAATCGACTTGGTAGCAGAAATGGCAACGTCTCGTCAGGCAAATGCTCCACCGGGACAAAATGTGCTCCAGGCGATGTGTCCGTGTAATCCGCAGCTTCAATATCAACCGTGGTGTGAATGGAAAAGGCGCCCTGTGGAGCCATCAACCGCTGACAAAGATTACCAAACGGATCGGTGAACTCGACCACTGGCACACTCGGTGACAAGTCGTATTGCTCACGCCCGACCCATTGCTGCCAACCACTTCGCGGGCGGAGCATCAAAATAAACGGCGTCGGCACCGTGATATCAAATTCAAGAAAACAAGACGCATGTAACCACAAAGGAGGGTCCAATCGAAAAAGTTATACGTTAGCGAGTCGGTCATTGGCTGCAATAAGCAGCAGCCAAACGTCAGTCCGCTAAGTAACTCAATTTCGTGCGTGAAAGAGTGTATCCAAGGTGAGCGGTATTCTCCTTGGACACATCCACGGTATACAGACAGCATCACGCTGGCAAATGCGAAGAACATCTGAACACAATTGTGACAGACAGTTGGTTTTTACAACAGGCAGCAGCATGAATGAGAATCACTGTCGCGATCCATCAAACTCGGAAGATCGCCCCGAGCTTCTTACCCATGAGGATACTGGCACCAACCAATGTGATGGTGAGCAACGCCATACCCCAGACCCCCATCGCTGATGCAATGTACGGACCATCGCCCAAGCGGTTGAAGAATTCAAAGATGGCTTTGGTGATCGGGAAGTAGGCTTCCTTCTGTGCCAGGATCAACGAGTCGGAGACTTCGAGCATGGCAAAGGCAAAGGCGAGGATGCCACCTGCGATGATGTTGGCCAGGATCAACGGGAAGACGATTTTCCGCAGCGCCATGGCGGTGGAGGCCCCCAGGTTCAATGCTGCTTCTTCGAGTTCACCGGAGGTCTGTTCCAATCCTGCTGAGGCGGAGCGAACCACATAAGGCAGTCGACGGATACCATAGGCGACAATGAGGAATGCCAGCGGATTGGGCGCCTTGCCGGTGATTTGACAAAGCGACGCCATGTAATGCCACCCCTTAGCATCGAAGTATCGGTTCAAGTCCGCAAACGGCCAGTTCAGACTCATCGCCACGTAACCAAATGCCATGACCAGACCGGGGACAGCAAGGGGCAGCATGGCTAAAGAATCGAGTAACCACCCGCCTTTGACTTTGCAGCGTACGGACAGATAGGAAATGCTCAGGCCGATGACGACGGTTAACGTGACTGCGCCCAATGCATAGATCAGCGAGTTTTGGATCGATCCCATTGCAAGCGGATGTTCCAAGGCGTTGGCATAGTGATCGGTGGTAAAGGCTTGAGGCAGAATACTGCGGTACCACGCACCATCGACACTGAAGCTGCTGAAGACCACACCAAAGTGAGGCATAACCGCCAGACCAGTGAGTAAGACAAAGGGCGTCAATGCTGCCAACCCGCGGAGTCCGGTGAGTCGTTTCATGGAGGATGCGATAGCTGCGCGTCCCTGCATGGCATAGCTCTTGCCACCGAAGGCAAACTTGCCAATGAGGTACAGTCCGACTGCCAGCGTCAGCATGACCACCACCAAGGCGTAGGGCCTGGGATTGGTTTGAACTTCCTGAATGCCCCAGAAAATCTGCACGGGTGTCACCGTGTAATAGTCGAACATCAGCGGTGTGCCAAGTTCGGTGAAAGACCAGATAAAGACGATGGTCGAACCTGCAAAGACGCCGGGAATAATCAGTGGCAAAGTGACGGTAAAGAAGCGTCGAATCTTCCCTGCCCCCAGTCCTAGCGCGGCCTCATCCAAAGCTGGATCGAGATTGGCCAAGGCTGCGGTGATGTTCAGATAAATGATTGGATACAGGTGCAAGGCTTCCATGACGACGACGCCCCAGAAGCGTCCGCCTTCGCCGCCTCCGAGAAAATCAATGCCGGGTTGCCCATGTTCCAGAATGCCCAATTCCAGGAGCAAGGCATTAACCGCACCGAAGCGTCCGAGCAGCGCACGAAGTCCGATGGCCCCGACAAAGGGTGGGAGGATTAAGGGGATAAGCAGCAAGCTGGTCATCGCTGCCTTGCCACGGAAGTCGTACTTGGCGGCCAACACTGCCATAGGCATGGTGAGGATCAGGCACAGCACGGTGGTTGCAGCAGCGATCATCAGAGAGTTACCCAGACCTGCCATCCACAAAGGGTCTTCAAAAACACTTTGCAGATACTTGGTGGTGAACTCACCTTCGGGCGTGAGGAATCCGCCTTGTACGGTCAGATAAATCGGCCAAAGCAGAAAGACGCTAAGGACTGCCAGGATACAGAAAAACAACAGGTATCGCGGGATGGTTTGTTTACGGGCTAAGGTCAACATAAGCACAAGGTAAAAAGGATTAGCCGGATCAGCAAGAACGATGTTCAAAAGTTAACGGAAAGTTTGCGAATTAAAGTTCAAAAAAAGGAGTCGCTGGGCCAATGATACGCAGCGTAACTAGTCTGACGATCCATGCTCAACTACACTACATCCATGCATATGATCACGATTATTCTGGCAGTTGGCCTGCTGATACATGACGCCTTTGCGGATTTGGAATCAACTCTGGTGGGGAACGGTGCAGTGTATGCGCTGGCGGTGATGTTACTCCCCAAGTTGCTGTTGCTGGTGATATACCGCCGACTGTGTTCACGTGCGGTGCGTCACCCTACTTCCACAAGACTCAAGCGCCTTGATCGCCTGGGCAGCCAGTTACGACTGGCCATGCTCGGAAGCTATGGCATCGACCTTTTGACTGGCTGTCTGACATGGGTTCGGATGATGGTGGGCGATTGGGTGTTGTTAGACGAGTTATTGTTTTTGCTGCCAACCCTGGGGACGCAGTTAATGTTCTGGCGGATGTATTATCCGGTGGATCGCAGACTGCGTGAAGCGATGGCATACCATGCTGTGGATCGTGGCGATCCAGTCCCACCGATTTGGAGCATGCGTCAATATCTGATTGCTCAGGTCCGACACAGCCTGATGATTCCGGGCGTGCCACTGCTGTTATTGCTGGGTTGGACGGAGGCTTTAAACATGGCTCCAAGGTCATGGTTGATTCTTTCAAATGGGACAGATATTCAATCGACGTTGAGCCTTTCAGGGACATTCGTGGTCTTTCTCTTTACACCAGTGATGATCCGGTATCTATGGGACACACAATCGATGCCCGACTCACCAATGCGGTCACGGTTGTTGGGACTGTGCAAACATCATCGTGTAGGAATCCGTGACATTCTGTACTGGAAAACGTCCGGCGGGATGGCCAATGGCGCGGTGATCGGATTTGTGGGCAAGCTTCGTTACATCCTGCTCACCGACGTGTTGCTATCCCAGATGTCACCATCGTGTATCGAAGCCGTGATGGCTCATGAAATTGCTCATGTCCGCAAGAAGCATATGTTCTGGATGATCGCAGCTGCAGGATCAATGATGGTGATTTATGAGATGTTCTTTGGTGTGCTGTTCTGGTATATGGGCGTCCAATTTTCCAACCAGTTAATTCAGCCACAACTCTGGCAAAGCACCATTGACACGACCGCCATGCTCATAGGCATGCTCATGGCCGGTGGCTTGTGGGTTGTGAGTTTCGGTTGGATCAGCAGGCGCATGGAACGCCAGGCAGACAGCTTTGCAGTAGCGCATATGGCTCAAGCTAACGGCCATGTGCGAATCGAACCCGAAGATGCTCACGCAATGATCCAGGCCTTGGATGAAGTAGCTGGGCTCAACCATGTGCGAATCGAAAAGAAGAGTTGGCGGCATGGTTCCATCGCGTGGCGTCAGGAGTATCTGCGGACATTAGTCAGCCAAAAAGCATCACGCCTGCCCATCGACCGGACCATGCGATGGGTCTGCCTGTTGATCGTCCTTGGGGCGCTGCTTAGTGCATGGCTACTCAATGGCGGGTTGGAAAAGATTGAAAATTATCTCCTGCCACCCCAGTCTCCAAAGGTGTATGTGATTTGAGTCGAAAGTCCTGCCATGGATTTCGTGATTGTTTGCATGCGAAACTATATAAAAGTGATATACTAAAGTTATGCAGTTCATCAAAATGCATGGTATTGGCAATGACTATGTTTACGTTAACGGGTTCGTCGAATCCGTGACCGATCCTGTCACATTGGCCCCTGTCATCGCAGACCGACATACAGGTGTCGGCGGTGACGGATTGATTCTATTGCTCCCTGCTGAGGAGGGTGTTGACGCTCATGTTCGCATGCGGATGTTCAATGCTGACGGCTCGGAATCAGAAATGTGTGGCAACGGTATCCGCTGCGTCTGCAAGCTCGCTCACGACCACGGTGTCTGTGATGCCAATCCCATGAAGATTCAAACCGGTAACGGCGTACTGAGCCTTGAGTACACCGTCGATGCAAACGACAAACTTGATCAGGTTTGCGTGAACATGGGCAAGCCAATTCTTGAGCCGGTGAAGGTGCCGGTGGCCATTGATGTGCCACACCCTATTGTCAATTATGACCTGTCACAACATCTCAACTGGGCAAAGACCACAGCCGGTGATGCCTGGATCGAACACTCAGGCACACAAATGCGTATGACTTGTGTCTCCATGGGCAATCCTCATGTGACACTCTACGCAAATGATGTATCCAAAATACCACTGGAAGCCGTCGGGCCGCTCCTTGAGAAGCACCCGCTGTTCCCAGCAAGAATCAATGTCCACTTTGTTCAGGTTCACTCGGATGACCAAGTCACCATGCGGACCTGGGAACGCGGAAGCGGTATCACACTGGCATGCGGGACCGGGGCATCAGCCGTCTGTGTCAGCGGTGTGCTTACCGGCAACAGCGGATCGAAAATTCTCGCCCATCTCCCGGGTGGAGACTTGACGCTCCAATGGGCTGGCGAGGACAGTCCGGTCTTTATGACCGGGCCGGCAACGGAGGTCTTTACAGGCGATTGGCCAGGTTAAACCATGACAACATTCTGCTACCTGACAGACACACATTTCGGCTACACGGTCAACGAGGGCTACTCCATGCAACCTCGGCACCCTGAGCCTGTCGATAAAGTGCTTGCAGGTTTCAGAGAATGGCTCAGTGAAAATCCCGTCGACTTCGTACTCCATGGCGGTGACCTTGTCGAACATGGTAATGCCAAGCTCATCAAAACATTTGCCGAAAAATTCACATCACTGCCCATCCCCGCCTACCTTTGCCTGGGCAATCATGACTTGGACAGCCCTGAATCATTCGAACTTTGGCAGCAACATCACATGGGATTGCTCCCCGGTGACAATCCTAATTTCCATGTCGAATGTGAAGATGTGAATCTCTACGTCATCGCGGTGAGCTACGCAGGTGCACCCCAACCCTATTTCTGGGAAACGGCACACATACCTGTCATCAGCGATCAGCAAAAACAGGACCTGGAACACTACCTTGCAGCAAGCACCAAGCCGGTGATTCTCTGCACCCATGTCCAAGTCAACGCCATCCCCTCAAGCCAGACCGGACTCTGCGGCGAAGTGGGCGAACCTGACAGCAAGTACCAACGCTATCTCATTGATCTGGCCAGACGCTTTCCAACACTACACCTGATCATGACCGGCCACAACCACGTCAATACCTTGGCGCGGTTCGGCAACCTCATCACCATGACAACCAACGCGCTGACAGAAACCCCCTTCGACGTTCGCGTCGTCACTGTGGATGGAAAGAATATCGAAGTTGCCACCCACAGCCTTCGCCCATGGATCGATCCACAGGCCCAGTTCAACGCAGAGTTCTCATGGGCATTGGGCGGACCCTCTCAACGCGAATGCACCATCCCTGTACGCAAAGCCAAACACGATTGCTCCTGTAACGCATGAGCAATTCAATTCCCGGGAAGTTGAATCATCAATGAAGTATCTTATCAAGCGACACATTCTGCTTTATGCTGTCGCCCTGACTTTTCTCTTTGAGTTACTCACCGTGATCTTGCGTTTTGGTTTTGCAATGGAATCAACCCGCGATACCGCTTCAACCATTGGCCTAATGACCATGGGACTCCGCGTGCATCATGGTTACATCGGTCTGATCATGATTGCAGCAGCTGTATTTATTCGGCCTCAGCACATGCTTGCCAAGTGGGTATTCATAGCCGGTCTCGCACTATTCGCATCGGACATGATCCACCATTTTCTGGTGTTATGGCCAGCCACCGGTTCACCCCAATTCCATCTGGTCTATCCACAGTAAAAACGAATCCGACGCTGCGTGACTTGAGTGATATATTTTATGACTCAACAGCAGGCATCATGCCATCAGCGACATCATCCAAGTCCATCACATTTGTCTCAGAGGATACTTTCTTCGCTTCAACCTTTCGGTGTACGATCCCTGCCCAGACGATTGCAGCGATCCCCGCAAGAATGTTCCCTACCGCCATCCCCGCAAAGAGTCCCTTTAATCCAAAGACGCTGCTGCCGATCACGACTGATGGTAATCCAAGAACCAATAATGCCACCAGATTCAACGCTGCCGAATGCATTGGCTGATGCAGGCCATTCATCGCACCACTGACAATTCGCCATAGCCCTGCCATGCCCAGACAAACAGGTGTGATATATAAGTACATGACAATCAGATCAATCACCACAGGATCATCACTAAAGGCCCGTGCAATTGGACCTGAAAAGAGGATCACCACACCATACATAAACCCGCCCCAAAGCAGACTGAATTTGTAAACCCATCGATGAGCCTCACGCACACGATCCATCCGACCCGCCCCCCAGTTCTGACCGACAAACGGCATGAGAACACTGCCCAATGATGCAAGCACCATAATGGTGATCGAATCAATCTTCACTCCAGCACCCGCAGCAGCCACCGCTTCAGTCCCGTAGTCGGACACCAGCCATGTGATCACCGCAGCTGTCAATGGGCCAAGTGCGCCGGTTAATGCAGCGGGGATGCCGATGTAAACCAGCTGACGCCATGAGTTCAACATTGCTGTGAGTCCAGGCATCTCAAAACAGATAAGCTTTTTCTTGTAATACAGCACCCACAGTGAACTGACCAAAGCAAAACCACGTCCAAAAAGGGTTGCAATCGCAGCACCTGCTATTCCCCACTTTGGGAATCCAAGCAAACCAAAAATCATGATGGGGTCCAGGATCAGATTCACCATCGCGCCGCCGCCCATGATCATCCCTGCCGTACCGGTGTCACCAGTTGCTCGCAAAGCGTTATTGCCCATCATCGGGATCGTCACCAACGGCATCCCCCAGAACCAAATGTGCATGTACAACTTGGTTAACCGCAAGACTTCATCGCGAGCGCCCATGGCATAAAAAATATCCTCGGTAAAAATCAATCCCAAAGCACTAAGCACAATCGACACCAACACAGCAAGATAAAGAGCATGGGTCGTCAAACGCTGCGCCTGATGGAAATCACCTTTGCCGATCGCTTGAGAGATCACGGATGAGGTGCCGATTCCAAGTCCAAAAATAACCGACATGATTGTGAAGATGATCGGGAAAGTGAAACTCATCGCAGCAAGCGGCTCGGTGCCGAGTTGTGCTACAAAATAAGTGTCGGTGAGGTTAAAGACCGTCATTGCGACATGCCCCACCAACATGCCCAAAAGCATCTTGATGAGTGTCCGACCGATAGGCCCTTGTGTAACGGATAATTTGTTGGCTGCCAGCGTACTCATGACTGCCCCGCTTTGTTTTGTTCAAGATGGTCCGCCAGATTCTGACGCATTCCCATCAGTAATTTTTCAGCTTGTTTGACCTGATTGTCAGTCAATCCTTCATGGAGAATCGCAGAAAACGTTTCGAGTGATTGGCGAATCCTGGGGACGATTTTTTTGCCTTTTGCTGACAAACTCACCAACATCGCCCGGCCATCATTTGGGTCCGGCTCACGTTGAACGTATCCAAGCTCTTCAAGTCGACAGATACTGCGCGTCACACAGCTCTTGTTTAACGCCAACTCCTTGCTGAATACATCCTGCATCTGACTGCCATGCACATCCAATACCACCAGATACAGATAAGTCGCACCATTAAGCTGTAATGGCGCCAACTCCCGATCCAGATAAACCGACTTCATCCGATGAATCGCAGATATCCAGCGTCCGGGCGTAGGCAGTTTGGTGTTTTTCTTTGATAGTTGCATATGCAACCATTATACCGCACATGGTTGCAGATGCAACTATTTTAAAATAGGAAGTACAAAGTCAATCATATCTATCAAAACCGCTTGCGGTTTAGCGTTCCATAACTACCTACTCACTCCCCGATCAATACTGTCCAAAATGCTGAATCGCGGACATGATTAATCGCATCCCCGTTAACCGGGAACCATTGTTAATTGATCCTGCCGTTGCCAGTTTCAATCCTTTACATTCCCGGGCTTCATCAAAGTCCCGAAGTGCTTCAGTGATCAAACCCACATGGTCGTCGCGACTGAAGGTAAAGGGCGCGATCGTGCCATGGATTTCGGTGTTGGGCATGTGCTTGCGAATATGGGAGACACGAATATTGGGGCCAAAGTTCACGCCGGTAAAGTTGAGCCGTCCGAGAATTGGAAGCAGATGCCCCATGTCTGAATCACTGTGTTGATACCGATCATCACCGGGTAAAGGCGCGTAACGCTCAAAGATCGCGTTGAGAATTGGATACCCGAAAAATTCATACATGTCCGGCGTCAATAACGCACAGTTGTCATCGGCAAAACCAAACCCACGCCCCCAATCACAATGCTCATCCCAACCGGCTTCCTGATCCATCACCTGCGCCAATCCCAACATCGCCTGGAGTATCAAATCGCGGAACCGCCCTGCCAACTCCGGCTGATCCATAATCAGATACAGCAGATTTTCCGTACCAAAAATACTCGTCGCAAACGTCACCGGCCCGCGCTGTCCACGGTAGAGATTGGGTTTGATACCCATCGCTAACAGACGCTGTTTATCTGATTCCCATTGCGGGGGCAGGACAAATTCACGCAGGTTCACCAGCCGTCGCTCCACGCGATCCAACAAGGCTTCCAACTCCTCTGGCGTGTCAGCAGACTGTTTGAGCCAGTAGGACCAGATGTGCCATTCCTGCTTGGCTTCAAATATATCTGCAAGCGTCTTAACCTGTGGATACTGTTTCTGCGGATCAGGAATCTTCTCTAAAAGCAGTCGCTTACCAACCACCTTTTCCGAGATATCGTTGTAATGGCGGTTCAGATGAATACGGTAAGCGATATCCTCTTCCTGGCGTTGCCAATTCTCATCAAGTCCCAGTTCATCCCATACCGCTTCGGTGCTCATCATCACACCACAGGCCACCTGCGGGCAATCAAGCGCAAAGGTGTCGCGTTTGGCTTTGGCATCGTCTTCCCAGAATCGTTGAAGATCAACAGGAGCCATGCCGTTGTGTTGCTGCATCTGATCAAGCAGCCATTGCACGCGCGTATCAGTATGGGACGAAAGGGATGTGGACATATTGTGTTATCCGGTTGTTGAATGTGTCAAAGAATCAGGCGACAAAGCGTTGTCACCGAAAATACGGGAGAATGTCTGGCCTTGCTGATCGACGGTGCGCCCCTCCATGTAACAGACACTAAAAGCCCGGCGGCTTTGCGATGAACGATTCACATCCGATCCATGCAACGTCCAGTTGTGGAGTAATGCAACTTCACCAGCTTCAAGTTCCAAGAAGACACGTTTGGATTCGGGGCAATGTTCTTGAGCCTGTTCTTTGGTTAAAAAGCCCGAAGGATGTGTCGGATTAAGCAGTGTCTTGTGCGTTCCGGGAATGATCTGGACACAACCATTGGTGATCGTGGCAGGGTCCAATGCCAGCCAGATGGTAACCAGCGGATCACGATCCAAAGAAGCCCATCGATCTTGATGCCAGGGAAGGAAAGTTCCTTTGTTTGCAGGCTTATTCATGAACATCGCCCTAAAGCAGGAGACGGGTGAATCTTTACCATACTCGTGTTCACAGATATGTTCGAAGATCGGACGTTGCATAAAATCCAGAAACATGGGATCGAATTCCAAGTCTTGAATTTTGCGATAGCCCAGTGTCGAACCTTTGTGTCCTCGACCACCCGCACCGGTATCTTCATATTTCCCGGTATCCGAATCGAGTTGCATAAACAGCCGGTCATAATTCAAATCAGCTTTACCGAGCATGATGGCATCAATGCGATCCTGCATGGCTTTGAGTTGTTCATCAGTGAGCAACTTGCCGAGTTTGAGATATCCATCAGTTTGGTACTGATTCCATTGTTCGTCAGTGAGATGAGAAAGTTGTGCGGGCATTGGAAGGCTCCTTTGTTTGAGGTGCCATCAATCTACCTGCGGGGGACGATCAACCCAATGGAGAACCTGAAAGTCCGGATGGATGATCTGAACATACCGATTGTTGATACTGCTGTGGACTTAAACCTTGTGACTGCTTAAACATTCTTGAGAAGTAATACGGGTCCTCAAAACCAACCTTACGGCCGACAGCTTGCACAGTCAGAATATTTTCAGCCAACAAGGCTGCTGCCCGACTCATCCGAAGTTGTAACAGGTACTGTAAAGGGGTAACACCCAACACCTGTTTAAAGAGTCGGTTGGTGTGTTGCGGGGTGTAACCTGCCCAGTGAGCGATCTGTTCAAGTGTCAGTGGATCTGTTAATTGCTTATCAATCCGCTCCAATATCAAACAGACCATTGGATCAAGTTTTCTTGAAGTCAACTTGCCATCTGATGCCATAACATGAAGTAATTCATGAGCGATCAAGTTCGTCCAACCGGGCAGAAGCTCCTGACGTGGGCATATACTTTTCCCTTGATAATCCAATTGCAAACCTAATAAATAGTGATTAAGTCGACTATTCTTTGACACTTCAAATAGCGGCTCTGGTTCAAGTAATTGCATTACATCCACCCCGCCGGGTAGTTGAACACGCAGATGAATTGAGAGCAATGTCACCCGATTAGTCAATGAATACGCATGATGTCTTAGGCCAGGTGATACCATTAACAGTGATTGCGGCCCAAGTGTTGTCGACTCATCCTCCACCACCCATACAACTCGACCACGGGTAACAAACAACAGGTTGTAATCGCCGATGATCCGACTAGCCATCTCGTAACCGGACTCGTGCTTCTGTAGTGAACCATTGAATGTATGAACCTGCGCATGACGGGCAATGTAATCCAGCAAGGTGCTGGGCGAGTTGGTTATGGGCGTACTTTGAGCCATCACCTGATTATAGAACAGTAATGGACAATTTGAACAAATTTTTTGAGGAATGGAATAATTGCAACAGGCATGCCGCTAAATCCAGACTATGTTTAACCGCCTGCTGCCTTGGCTTTGAAACCTTGCTCAATGAGCATTTTTACAAGTCGATCTCGGTGATCGCCCTGGATCTCGATGTGATCATCTTTGACTGCGCCACCTGCTGAACAGGTGTTTTTGAGTTTCTTGAGCATGGCTTTGAAGTCGTTGGCTTTGGGGTCCAGGCCAGTGATAACCGTGTTCCATTTGCCTTTTCGTTTTTCACGATGTACGCGAACCTGCTGATCCTTAGGCAGACAGACATTGCCATCTGCATCACGCGGGCAGGTGCAATCCGTCAATGCCTTGTCACATACCTCACAGGTGACCGGGCGTTCTAATGCTGTGCCGTCGAATAGTCCCATGACGGATAGTTTAGCACAAAGCGAATCACAAGTGATACGACTAAATAGGTGTAGAAAACAACTGTCATCGCACCGCATTAAACTGCTGACGGTAATCAGTGGGAGTCATGTCGGTCTTTTTGTGGAACATGGTGCAGAACTGTTTACTGCTGGCAAAGCCCGACTGCTGGGCAATGCGACTGATAGGCAATTGTGTTTGACAGAGCAGGTTTTGTGCCATTTGGATGCGGACACGGATCAGTTCCTGCAACGGTGACCGCCCCAGTAGGTTGCGACACTTTCGCTCAAGGGAGCGACGGGATAATTGCAACTCATTAAGCACATCTTCCATAGTAATCGGCTCGTGAGCATGATCGTGCAAAAAGCGAATCGCCTGGGCAAGTTGAGGATCATCAAGCAGTTTGATATCCGTGGACTGACGCGTATGCACATTCATCGGCGGAAGCAGAATTGGCTTGTCCGGCGGCTTATTTCCCTGCATGATCTGATCGAGTAACCATGCAGTCTCATAGCCAATCTGCTCTAAGGGAATGTCCACACTGGAGAGCTGGGGGTTGGCAAGATTGCAAAACAGGTCATCATTGTCCACACCCAGTAACGCAATCTCTTCGGGGATTCGAATCTCCAATTGCCGGCATATTTCCGACAGTCGTAATGCAATGGCGTCATTGGCAGCAAGAATCCCGCACGGCTTGGGGAGACTGTGCAACCACTGCTCGATGGCTTTTTCACTGGTCCAACCCCAGACACTTGCCGCATCGGGCCAATGGGTGTCATGAAAAATGGCAGTGGTGTGACCTTCTTGCTCCAATGCTTGTTCAAATCCATTTTCACGTTGGTTGGAATAGTTGTATCGCGGGAAGCCGACAAAACCAAAGTGACAAAAACCACGTTGCATAAGGTATTGGGCAGCGGTTCGACCAACGCGAAAATCATCGACACTCACCGTAGGAAGTTTGAGCTTCGCATCCACATTGGCAATACTCACGACGGGCGTCTTGAGATTCTCCAATAACTCGACTTCTTCATCGATATAGACAAAGGCCACAACGCCAGCAGGCTTCCAAACCTTAAGCATCGTTGGCAGATCCTGAGTCCGAGCAGCCATGCCAAAGACCCAGTTGCGTTGTTGCTGCGAATAGCGTTTGATCCCACGCAGGACACCACGATAAAACCCCGAGTCGGGGCGCATAAGCAAACCGACACGGACATATTGATCTTGTTGCTGCATAGTGACATCATAGACAGTGACGTAAAAGAAGAAAAGCTTTCCGCAAAAAAGGATGGAAGTCCATCTTAAACCTGAAATAATCTAATAACCTTCAATTAGCCCCACGTCCTATGTTGATATGGGCGATTGGAATAGTCAGATCAATGATGGAGTTTGCAGATGCGACACCCCAAACGTCAGTTGAGATATGTGAATGGTTTTACGCTCATCGAATTGCTGGTGGTGATCTCGATCATCGCGCTGCTTATTTCGATTTTGCTGCCGGCATTGAGCAAAGCACGTATCGCTTCGAGGAGTGTTCTTTGTATATCCAATCTTAAGCAGCTCGCAATTTGGGGAACATCTTACGCGGATATGAACAAAGATATCCTGCCTCACAATGGCGGCAAATATGCATACGCTAATCTGTCGGGGAGTACTTGGGTGACCAAACTCGAAAAAGACATTTACAACAGCAAGCATCAGTACCGCAACAGCATGCTGCATTGCCCGCAAACGAGCATCACCCTTGAACCGCGTAAGGCCAGTGGCTCCAATAAGCATGCCAACTACAGTCTAAGCAATTGGCTCGGTGGTGATCAGAACACCGGTTACTATGCCACGCCAGTCATCCCCAAGGTGACGCATTTAACCAGCAGCAAATTCTGGTGGGCGGATGGCAAAGCCAAGTTCTCCTCAGGCGAATGGGTCTTTGACAATCGACTGGATATGATTGGTGGTTCTTACAATCGACGCCCCTGGCCATGGGATTTCCCGGATTTAACCAGTCATATCGGCGGCACGAATCTGGTCTACGGTGATGGCCATGTTTCGTCCATGTCCTTCGATGAATTCATCAACAACTGCACCGGCTCGGCTAACAAACCGCAATGGAAACGCTTCACCGGCAGCCCCAACTAAACCTTGAATCACCCTTTATTTTTACCACGGAATTACCATGAAAAAACATTTGTCCATTCTCACAATCGCTCTGCTGTACTGTGTTCTGTCTGTCACATCGGCAAATGCTCAGACCAGTCAATCTACAAAACTCACATGGGCACCTCCTGAACTTGTCGATCCCATCACATTGAATATCACATCCCAAAAGCGCAGTTTCAAACTCGATAAAACCAAGGACTATCGCCTGATCTTCAAGGAACCGCTCATCAATGTCCGGGGCGGACTCAACATCACCGGCGGACACAACGTGGTGGTAATCGGTGGAGAGATTCGCTTTGACAAACCCGGTCGTGAAGGCAAAGCTCTTGACTGCCGCGGTATCTACATCAACCACAACACAGGTACCGTCCATATCGAAGGCGTGTTGATCCATGGCAAAGCGTTGCGCGAGGGATTTAACATTGGCATGTTTAATGAAGAGACCACATTGCAATTGCAGAACATTCGGGTCGACACCGTCACCGGTTCCTTTGAAGGACACCACGCGGATGTCGTGCAGACATGGGCTGGACCAACCGTGTTGCGCATTGATCACTTAACTGGCATTACAGGATACCAAGGCTTTTTCCTGCATCCGGTACAACACAAGAAAAGCAAAATCGCTCCCGAACTTTTTGACTTTCGCAACATCAACCTCATCAGCATCAACAAAGGCTATCTGCTTTGGCAGGCGACAAAGTTTCCATTGACCACAAAGAACGTTTATGTGCAGACCGATGCAAAACGATTCCCTGCCCTGACACTTTGGCCCAAGGGTGATCCAATTTGGAAAGACGTGATACTGGGCGCGCCACCCGCCGGTGACTTCGTACCTGCGGATGTGCCGGGGATGGAATATGTGTCACCGGGATATCTGGATGAAGTGGCCAGCAATCAGTGATACCCATTTAAACAGACGAGGCATTTAAAAAAGCCAATCCTTATTTGACCGCTAAGACGCCAAAATTGCCATGTTTTCAAGACAGAGAAAGAATAATCGGCTCCTCCGCAAAATCTGAGGGTGATGTGTTGGGTAAGTGTTGGTTTTGCTTGCCAGGGAGCTAGCGCTCCCCGGACCCCTTTTCCAGTTCATGGCATCAGCATTGTAGTGTGTTTCACACAAGACAAACAAGGCATCGGTTCATGGGTGCGATGTCACCCCTTATGCATCGCAACCCCGCCCTCGCCACGCGTACTGAATAGACCAAATATCCTTGAGCAACGCCGGCCACTCACCGGTGAATTGCAGGAGACCTGTACGCCTCGCTACAGGAAGCCAGGAAAGTTCGAAAAGCCCCACGGAACCCAGCCCCGCGATTTTCTGTCCGTCTCAGGGGTCTCAGGGGTGTCCGGGGCTTCCGGGGCTTCGAGATATTCGGGGGTGTCCGCAGCGTACAGGTCTCCTCGCTCAACCGGTGAGTGGCCAGCGTTGCCGCACTTCGGGATAGGCGTGTGACGTTCGTGGTATCAGTGCAACGTTATATCTCATCGGTGCAACTCACCACTTATGAACCGATGCCTTGTTTGTCTTAAACCAAGCGACCGGTTTACGGAGATGCCATGAACTCGACAAGGGGTCCGGGGAGCGGAAGCTCCCTGGCATGCGAATCCTTGTCTAATCACTTCGATACAGACTCACAGATTCTGCAGAGATAGCGAAGAATCATATCGCTGAAGACACAGAATTTTGAGAGATTGTTTTTCATCTGAATAATCTCTCTGAACTTGGCGCTCTTGGCGTCATGGCGATAAATATGAGCCATGGTTTTTCATAGGCCGTAGACACTAATATGCAATAACAACGGGTACCGGAACCACATCTGTTGCCCGTTTTTTTGAGTTTATGAATATCTGGCAAATCTGCTTTATGACCACCGGTCATCGGGGGCAATCTTGCGATCCCAATCGGTATCTTCATCACGCCCAAAGGAGCGATCAGCTTGGCGGATACAATCCCAGCAGATTACCGCGCGTGGGTTGGCAGATTCAGGTAATGGATCAGGCTTCCATGCTTTTTCGCCTTTGCCAAAATTTCGCAGACACATGGTGCAGGCAAATTTCTCGGGCTGCTCACTGGCATGATCAATGGCAAGACCCAATGCCTTGAGACTGATAATCGAACCTTGATGGCCTTCAATCATGGGTTGGACTTCATCCCAATCCTCGCCGGTAAAGTCACAGGATATGACGATCATTCCGTCTTCGGTACGTTGCATGAGGTGCGCTTTCTGATTGGTTTTTTCATACTCCATGGTGTTTACCACAGAGGCACAGAGACACAGCGTTCAAGGCAGAGCAGAGACATGCTTTTGTCTTTCTCTTTGACTCTGTGGTTCATCCATGTGTTAACTTACAACTGATCAATCTTCCTTAAGCCACTTTGCGACTTGCGGAGCGTAGTAGGTCAGGATCATATCTGCACCTGCTCGGATGATTGATGTGAGACTTTCCATGACGATCTTTTTCTCATCCACCCAACCACTCTCACTGGCGGCTTTGATCATCAGGTATTCACCACTGACTTGGTAGGCTGCGATGGGCAAAGTGGTCACCTGTGTAATGCGATGGATGATGTCCAGATACGGGCCAGCCGGTTTCACCATGACGATGTCGGCACCCTCGGCTTCATCAAGCAACGTTTCGGTAATCGCTTCACGGGCATTGGCCGGATCCATCTGGTATGTCATCTTGTCGCCGGGAATTTTTTTACCACCCACACCATTGGACTTGGGAGCCGAGTCCAATGCGCCACGGAACGGACCGTAATACGCAGAAGCGTACTTGGCTGAATAGGACATGATGCTCACATTGGCAAAACCATTGGCATCAAGTGTCTGACGAATGGCAGCAACGCGACCGTCCATCATGTCACTGGGCGCGACGATGTCCGCACCGGCCTGGGCATGCATCAGAGCCTGCCTGCAAAGCACCTGCACGGTTTGGTCATTGAGAATCTCACCATCATCATCAACAATGCCATCGTGCCCGTCACTGGAATAAGGATCCAATGCCACGTCGGTGATGACCAATACGTCGGGATACTCAAGTTTAAGACGTGTAATAGCCTGTGGGATAAGCCCCACGGGATTGTAGGCTTCATCTGCTGTGGAGGATTTATACCTGTCATCAACTTTGGGGAACAACACCACCGCACCGATCCCCAACTTCGCAGCACGACCGACTTCTTCACAAAGCCCATCAAGACTCCAGCGATTACAACCAGGCATGGCCGTGATCGGTTCAATTGGTCCATCATGCACAAATAGCGGGTAAATCAACTGCTGAGCCGTCAATCGCGTCTCACGTACCAGCCCTCGCATCGCAGGTGTCCGGCGTCTACGGCGTGGTCTTTGTGGCAGGTCCAAGTTAAACTCATTATTCTCGTGTAACATACGCGATATCATAACCCATTGATGCCAACTTTGTGTAGCAGGATTAATAAGACATGGCCTTGAATATTCGATTTCACAATACGCTGACCAACCAGACCGACACCTTTACGCCTAACGATGCCCCATTGGTACGGATGTACTCCTGCGGGCCAACGGTGTATGACTATGCCCATATTGGCAACTTCCGAACATTCATCTTTGCAGACGTGCTGCGTCGGTTCCTAGAACTCGTCGGCTATGATGTGAAACATGTGATGAACATCACAGACGTCGGACACATGACCGAAGACGATCTTGCAGACGGTGGTGGCGAAGACAAAATGGAACTTGCTGCCCGACGTATCAAGGAAGATAAGAAGTCCGGGCGAGTGCCTGAAGGTGTGGTTCAGAACCCGGATGATCCTTATCAGATCGCCAACTATTACACGCAGGCATTTCTTGCCGACGCCAAAACGTTGGGTATGAAGGTTGCATTTGAATATCCTCAATCAATGCCCCATGCCACCAATTGCATCGACATCATGCAGGACATGATTACCAGGCTCCTTGAAAATGGACACGCCTACCAAACCGACGATGGCGTGGTCTACTTCAGCGTCGAAAGCTTCCCCGACTATGGCAAGCTCAGTGGTAACACACTGGATAAACTCCGCGGTGGTGCGGGTGGTCGCATCGACGAACAAACCATGGCAGGCAAACGGCATCCTGGCGACTTCCTGCTTTGGAAACCTGACGAAAAACACATCATGAAATGGGACTCGCCCTGGGGCCGAGGCTATCCCGGCTGGCACATTGAATGCTCATGCATGGCTCAATCCCTGCTGGGCAGCGATGTCATCGACATCCATACCGGCGGCGAAGACCTGACCTTCCCGCATCATGAATGTGAAATCGCACAATCCCGTGGAGCGTCCGGAAAAGACAGCTTCGCAAAATTCTGGATGCATGCACGGTTCCTGCTCGTTGACGGGCAGAAAATGTCCAAAAGCAAAGGCAGCTTTTACACTGCCCGTGATGTGTTCGACGGTAAGGTCACCGGCCGAAGTGTCCATCCTGCGGTTCTGCGTTTTGAACTAATGCGAAGCCACTATCGAAGCAATCTCAACTTCACTGCAAGCAGTCTGAGTGATGCCGGTTCTGCTGTAAAACGATTCACCGATTTTGCTCTTAAAGCCAAGTCAGAATGTAATGATCAACCCGCTGAAATTGATCTGAATCACACGATGCTCGCAGCCTTTACCCAAGCGTTGGCAGACGATCTGAACATCAGCGGTGCACTGGGCGAACTCTTCGCCTGGATCAATGATGGTAAGGATGATGCTCCAATCGCATGGGCAGCCTGCTTACAGGTCGATCGCGTACTGGGATTGCTGGATCTTGAGGATCAAAGCACCAGCGAAGTGGACATTGATGCACTATGCAAGGCATTGGATGATGCTCGCGCCACCAAGGATTATGCCTCTGCCGATGAACTGCGTAAACAAATGGTCGATGCTGGTTATGACGTTTTAACCACCAAAGAAGGCACCAAGGCAGTGAAAAAATTGGCATGACCACCCTCCCCTTGTGAGACAATATCAATAGACAGACATAAAAAAACCACGAGCAATCAACACTGCTCGTGGTTTTGTTTTAGCTTTGATGTGCATGACGATTGAGAATTACTCAGCATCAGGTTTGGTCGTTGCCTCTTCGCCTTCTGCTGATTCATCCATCATGTCATCTTCTGGATCAGGAACACGTTCAACCGTATAGAGCACGGTCTTCCCATCCTTGGCATCAACGATCTGCATCCGTGCTGGATCATTGGCGTACAACGCTCGAGTGGTTGAAGTCAACTTGCTGTTAATCTGCTCAAGCTGAGATTTAATATCATTCATAATCATGACCATAAATATGGACGTGATCCAGATGATGATCAATAAACCTTTCCCCAAAGTCTGCGTTGTTTTTTGTTCTTTGTCCTGGTTCAAAGTCGTCTCCTTCGTGCTGAGTGAAAAGTGATATGAATAAATCCATCTACAGCATAACGATTGACTCACAGTTTGAGAATACTATTTGATCGGTTTTTAAAGGTTGATTTTCGTTACAAGAATCAGACAAATTACAATTGCACAGGCACTTGACTTTGACTGGCCTGGCTGCATGCCAACACCATTCGCAAACTCTCAAGTCCGTCCTCAATGCCTGAGCGCAGGGGTTCACCATCACGGATGGCTGCGATCAGATTTCGATTCAACTCGTCGTAGCAATTGACGTCGCTTTTCACTTCTTCACGCTTGACATCACCTTCGATTTCACTGCTGGGTTTACCATCGTGATAGGTGAAGGTCGCATGATCAATGCTATGGAACGTCACATAAACCTTCTCACACATCATGACAAAGTCGATCACACCAGCCTGAGGGTCACCGACATTACAGGCACAAATGCTTGCAACCGCCCCATTCTTGAATCGGACGACTGATGCACTCACATCATCGACTTTGTAATCCTCAAATCGCTGGTGATTGAGCATGTCTGCGACGCCAAAGACTGTCTGACCTTCGCCCATGAAATACCGCGCCTGATCATAAATATGAATCGCCTGTTCGATGAGTTGACCGCCCCCCATGTTCGGATCACGCCACCATGCGGGGAACAAATGATTGGCGTAAAAGCGTCCTTGGAACATTAACGGCCGACCGGCACTGCCGTCTTGAAGCATCTGCTTAAGTTTGATAGCCGGTGTGGTATGTCGCATGTGATGTCCGATCTGACACTTCACGCCAGCCTGACTCACGGCATCATAAATACTCTTAGCACGTTCGAGAGTTAAACAGATTGGCTTTTCAAGACAAAGGTGAATCCCCTTGGCAGCAGCCTTCTCAGTTTCGCCATTATGAGCTCCAGGCGGGATGCAAACATACAACACATCCATTTCCACTTGATCGAGCATCTTGTCAAAATCATCAAAGCAGGCTGCCTGACCGTCAGCAAATTTTTCATTAAACGCCAACGCTTTATCAACGTGATGATTGCACAGTCCGACAATCTCAATGCCATCAAGCTTGGCAAGTGATTTGGCATGTGTGCTTGCGATAAAACCTGTCCCTAAAAATCCAATGCGTAACGTGCTCATGTCTGAACCAATCTATGTGAAGTGTAGTTGTGAACAAATAAAGATAACCGAAAAGACGCAACTTAGTACATTACTACGACCGATTGACATGCTGAGGGATTCTCGTCAATCATAGCCAAGGCATCCGGCAAGTCATCAAACGCAACACGATGTGAAATCAACGGCTTGAGGTCCAGTTGTTTTAGCAATTTGACCGATTGTTCCAATCGACGATCATGGTCATACATTCGAGATAATGCCGGATCAATATGATTGATTTGCGAGCATCGCAACCGAATTCGTTTGTGATGAAACTCCTGGCCTAACATTAGCGTGTCCGCACCTTGCTGATAAAACGACAAGACCGTGACGGTGCCATCTATGCCGACACATCGCATCGCCTGGGATAATGCATTGATATTCCCGGAGACTTCAAAGACGACATCTGCACCACTACCTTTGGTTTGATCCTGCACATACTTGCCCAAATCACCTTGTTTTGAAGGGTTGAAACAGACATCAGCTCCAAACTGTTTTGCCAATGCAAGTCGACTCTCCAAATAATCCACCACGGTTACGCGAGCACCACTGAGCTTGCACATTTGAAGCAGCATTTGCCCAAGTGTCCCCATACCGATGATCACAACTTCGTCGAGTAGTTTTACTTTGGCATCGAGCATGCCGTTGAAGGTAATGTTCAACAATGCCAGAAATGTGGCGTTTTGCATATCCACATCATCGGGCAACTTCAGGAAATTGTCCGATGCCATAAAGCTTTTATGACCGGACTGACACCAGACTTTGTCTCCGATTTTGAGCTGTGTTTCGTCTGGTGCAACTTCGGTGATTTGCCCCACAGCTGAATACCCCATCCACCAGACACCTTGATCGTCGGACTGCATGGGATAAGTAAGTGCATTGGGCGCATCTTCAAAGAGTGTATTGCCATCTGTCTTACTGTTAAGTTGCGGCGCGGTACCTCGATAAAACCCCATCTCCGTACCAGCGCTCACAGAACTCACAAGTGTTTGAGCAATACTGGTTTTCCCAGCGGCCCTAGGACAGATGGACGGGACAATACTCGCCTTCCCAGGAGCTGCGTAGCGTAATACCTTGAACATCAGATACCTTTCAAATAACGGGGCATGATTAAGTCTAAAGCATAGCATCAGCAGCAGGATGTCATCCATGGCCAGAACGGCTCATCTTTTACCCATTCCGGCTATATTGCCTGCCTGCACAACTTTCACATCTCGACCGTCTCCGCTAGAATAATGGATATTACAATGCCAATAGACGCAACACGCTTCAACAACCTCAAAATGACGAGTCTTCAAAAATGGCAAATATGGCTCAATATATCTTCGGATGGCAAAACCATATCGACCGTGGGATCGGAGCTGAACATAGCCACCATGAAATGGAATTGGTTTACCATCAAACAGGTGTTGGCGAAGTTTACTGTGAACATACGCAGAAGATTTGCTTCCAACCAGGCGACCTGCAAATCATTCCCGCACGCCAGTCACATCAACAAAAACAGCTACAACCCGGACTGGATCACTGCATCCTGCTTACTGTCTCACGATCTCTCGCAGAGCGAATCAATCATCAATGCTGTTACCCACTAGTACAGGCTACGTATCCTATCACTGAATTGGCAACGCTTTCTGCCATCCCAAAACCGCAAAATCAAGCTGAACAGGACATCGCAAACCATCGCCTCACGGCTGCGTTGTTAGAGATACTAAGACTAGGGCAGCGATTTGAACCCCAAGCCAAACCCACGACTCGAAGAGAGGAAACTGCGGAGTTGGCACATGATTATCTACGGACCCACTGGCGGGATATTGACCAACTCATGGAAGTGGCAGAGGCGATGGGTATCAGTGTGGACTATCTTCGCCATGTCTATCGTGAGAACTTTGGCGTAACGATCTATCAAGCCTTGACGCAATTACGGATTGATCATGCATGCGACTTATTGCGGAATTCACAACTTCCACTTAAGGCATTGCCCGAGATTTGTGGATTTGCAGATGTCCAACAATTTTCACGACGCTTTAAACAAATCACCGGCAAGGCGCCAGGTGCCTATCGCAAAAAGTCACAAGTCACTTCAATGAAGAATCAACCAGCCGGCGCATAAAAAAAGCCCCGTTCAGCCTGGACTCTGTGACGGAGCTTTTCTTATAAATACACCCGAGAGGGTTCGAACCTCTAACCTGCGGTTCCGTAGACCGCTGCTCTATCCAATTGAGCTACGGGTGCTTCACATTGGCTTTCACCAATTAGACGAGTCATTATACGGATTACATTAAGCTTGGCAAGTCCGTATCCAAACAAAATCTGGCAAACAGGTTACGCACTTTCTCGAATCACCAGTTCAGGTTCAAACAGCAGACTTTGTGGCTCGGAGTCCTCGCCGGAAAGTCGCTGAAGCAGAAACTGACACGTTTGTTCTGCGATCTGTAGAATCGGCTGACGTATTGTCGTTAACCGAGGTCGAACCAGACTCGCCATCTGGATATCATCAAACCCGATGACTGCCAACTGCTCTGGCACCTTGATCCCAAACTGAATCGCTGCATACATCGCACCAATTGCCATCAAGTCATTACTACAGACGATTGCATCAACGTCAGGCATTTTGTCCATAAGCACAGGAAGCAATGCACCACCCGTCTCAACAGTTGATTGCCCCTTGGCCAGAATCGACTTGGCGGACACCTTGAGCTTGTTGATTTTCATTGCACACTTGAAACTCTCAACACGCTGTTGGTATGCCCAATTACTCACATCACCTGAGAGAAACGCAATGCGTTTGCGACCAATGCGTTTGAGATAACTAATGGCTTTGTCGATCCCCTGATGATTGTCCACGCCCAGACTATCAGTTGGCAATAAATTGTTCTGTTTACCTACATAGACCACGGGGGTTTTCTGCTCTAGAAGTTGGTGCAGTGTCTGGTGACTAATTTCATCCTGAGGTGCTTCACAGGTATAGAGAATAATGCCATCGACATGGTCCTGCTGCATGTATTGCAGGAGTTTGTGCTCTTCCTGCACTGAGCCGTACGTGCATCCAAGTACCATGGAATAGTTTCGCTGTCTTAGCTGGTCATGAAAGACACGCATCGCTGCTGCATACGCCGGATTACCTGCATCTGGGATAATGATGCCGATGCGATTGGTTGCCCCACTGCGTAATGATGCTGCGCGGGAGTCGGGGCGGTAGCCTGTTTTGGCGACTGCTTTTTCAATCTTGATTCGAGTCTTGGCCGAGACCTGCCCATTGTTAAAAAAACGCGACACGGTTGATGGTGCGACACCTGCGGTTTGGGCGATGGCGATGATACCAGTCTTGGCTGTGGGCTTGTTTTTGGACATTGGGTTGAATTATATGCTGTCGTTATCGATATGTAAATGGAAAGCTTACCACCTTCTTCTTTATTCAGACCGTTGGCATTAAGATATTTTATCACAGATCAACACAGAAACAATAACCAATATATGTATTACTGAATAGTCTATTGTCGATATCCAATAGTCAATTGAGACTGTCTTATTTTTATAAATTTTGCATCCAAAACCTTGACATTTACATTTTAGACTGCAATACTGGAATCGTTTCCAGTTGATTTTCTTTTCATTACAGGATCATTTCACATGACACTTCGCGCGGACTACAAAGACAAAATGCTCGGATGCTGGATCGGTAAATCCATTGGCGGGACCATCGGCGGACCTCTTGAAGGCAACACCAATTTCCTGGACCTTCCCTATGAATATCCCAAGGTCAATATCGACAATGATGATCTGGATCTGCAATTGGTCTGGCTGCATCAGCTTGAACAACGTGGCTTACGCATCACGGCTGATGATATGGGAGATGCATGGCTTAATCACGTCAAGTTTCCATTTGATGAATACGGTGTAGCAATGGCAAACCTGCGGATGGGACTTAAGCCCCCTGCAACAGGCATTTTCAACAACTGGTTCACCAACGGGATGGGTTCGCCGATCCGAAGTGAAATATGGGGATGCCTATTCCCTGGCCGACCTGAAGTAGCTGGATACTATGCTTATCTTGATGCCCAGGTCGACCACTGGGATGAATCCGTATGGGGTGAAGTGCTATTTGCCTGTATGGAAAGTATAGCTTTTGAAGAATCCGACTTACATAAGATCATTGATCAAGGTTTGGCATACATCCCTGATCACAGCGTGATGAAGCAAGCTGTGATCCTTGCCGTCAAACTGCATGCTGATGGGAAGTCACTTCGCGAAGCACGTGAAAAAATTCTTGCAGATTATCAGCATCACAATTTCACAGACTGTGTGCAAAACATTGCTTTCACCATTTTGGGTTTGCTTTACGGTGACGGTGATTTTCTCAAGTGTATTCTTGATGCCTCAGCCTGTGGTTACGACGTGGACTGTACCGCCGCAACGGCAGGGTCAATTATCGGCATTATTCAGGGCGCGGAATACATCTTCGCCAATGCCAAGGTGGATATTGCCACCAATGTGGTCACCAGCAAAGGTGTCGTTGACTTTGATGCACCCAAGGATGTTTATGAGTTAACAGATCGCGTGATGAAGCTCGCACAGCAGGCTCAAGACATGACTGACCTTCCGTCGATCAGTAAGCCGTTTAACCTGCCAGCGATCGAGCCGATCCAGTCCCCCTATCAGGTTCCGGTGAAGTACAAGACGGTTAACGATAGTTCACTGTTGGCAGATGAGCCTTCAATGAATGATGCCAATGAGCACGTTTTTACGGACGGTGCATTTTTCAATTTACCTGCGATTTGGCCTAACACGCAGCCGGACAGCTTGGTATTTCAGACGCAGATTCACTTGCCTGAGGATCGGAACTTCCGAGTCCTGCCGGTATGGGACGGTGGCGTGAAGCTTTGGCTTGATGGGAATTTGGTCTACGAACAGACACACAGCAAGCGTCGTTTTAATCCTGCGATTCATCGCTGTAGTGTTCAGACACCGATGATTGAAAACGCAAAAGCGGGTTGGCATCGCGTCACAATCCAATTGGTGCGTCCAACCCGAGTTCCACATGAATTTGCGTTTATCGTGGCCGATGACAAGAAGCATTGGATGGTGGATGTGAAGTATTCCGTCGAAGCGTAATGCAATGGATTCAAATGCAAGACAACCTGGGGATTGAAATCCCACAGGCTTTATTTCAAGTTGGGTAACTTGTCTGTTTTTGAATGGTGAATGATTAAATAAAAACGCCGGTGAATCGTATGGATTCGCCGGCGTTTATTGATTGACAGTTGATGTGAATTGTTTTATTTCACTTCGAAGATATCACCTGAACTGAATAAGGCCTGAAGGTCAGGCTTACCCTTGGCTGCAATAGCATCGTCGACCTGTTTTTGAAGCAGGTTTTCGTAGCATTCGTCTTCAATCTGATAGAAGACACCCATGGGTTCGGGGAACTCTGGATATGTCATGCGTGAGAGCAGGAATGAGAGGCTCTCATCATGCTCATCATGGAAAAGCAGGTCATCAGCTTGGATGCCCTTACCCAATTCCACGACGCGGGGCTTGCGGTTGCCATCAAGCCAGATACCTTTGTCCTTGTCTTTACCAAAAATCATGGGCTTGCCATGTTCAAGTCGAAGGATGTGATCTTCCTTGGAATCTTTATTGGTGGCATACTCGAAAGCATGATGGTTGAACACATTACAGTCCTGGTAAATTTCGACAAAAGCCGAGCCTTCATGCATCGCTGCACGTTCAAGCACATCACCAAGATTCTTATCCACATCAATCGCGCGAGCCACGAAACTGGCTTCAGCAGCAAGGGCAACACTCAAAGGTGAAAGCGGCATGTCGATGGCACCCATGGGGGATGACTTGGTCTTCTTGCCTTCTTCGGATGTTGGTGAATACTGGCCCTTGGTCAAACCGTAAATCCGGTTATTAAAGAGCAAAATTTTAATGTTGAAGTTTCGACGCAGCACGTGCAAGAGGTGGTTACCACCGATGGACAAGCCGTCGCCGTCACCGGTTACCTGCCAGACATCCAGGTCGGGATTTGCAAGTTTCACACCCGAAGCAAATGCTGGAGCGCGTCCGTGAATCGAGTGCATGCCATAGGTTTCCATGTAGTATGGGAAACGGCTTGAGCAACCGATACCGGAGATGAACACAGTGTTCTCACGGGTCTGCCCAATCTTGGCACAGATACGGCGAACCTGGTTAAGGATGGCGTAGTCACCACAACCTGGACACCATCGAACATCCTGGCTGGATGCGAAATCTTTGGGCTTGAGTTTCAATACATTAAGTTGAGCGTCAGCAGTCATGAGTCTATTCCTGACTTAATTGGCGATTAGAGGTTTTCAATTCAAATTCGAGCAGCATTAATACCAAACTTGCTAAGGTCAATATCCTGGTCATCCAGATCAACCTTATGCAAACGGGGGGTAAGGTATTCACGATCGCCAAGTTTTCCAGCGAGCATGATTTCAATAGCCTGTTCGATTTCCTCGACCAGGAAGGGCTTGCCTGCAACCTTGTTCAGGCCACGGGCGTCAACAAGGAACTTACCACGAAGGATCAAACGAAGCTGACCGGTGTTAAGTTCGGGTACAAGTACCTGTTTGTAATTTTTGAGAATCTTCCCAAGGTTTTTGGGCATGGGATTCAGATGTCGCAGATGGATGCATGCAACCTTTTTGCCAGCCGCACGAGCACGGTCGGTAGCAGTGAGAATTGAACCATAGGTTCCGCCCCAACCCACGAGCAGCAGATCGCCGGTCTCTTCACCGTGGACATGCAAATCGGGAACGTCTTGAGCAACCTTTTCAATTTTCATACGACGCAGGTCGGTCATGAATTGATGGTTTTCAAAGTCGTAACTGACGTTACCTGAGATATGACCTTTTTCAAGACCACCCAGACGATGTTGCAAGCCCTTGGTTCCGGGGATAGCCCATGGGCGAGCCAGATTTTCATCACGCGAATAAGGCTGGAATACCTTGCCTTCTTCATGGACGGGATGTTTGACTTCGATGGGTTTGAGTTCAGATGCTTCTGGGATACGCCAGGGCTCTGCACCATTACCGATGTATCCGTCAGTCAACATGACTACCGGCACCATGTATTTGATGGCAAGTCGCGTTGCTTCAATTGCGGTATCAAAGCAGTCACCAGGGGATTGAGCAGCAATCACGACCAACGGGCTGTCACCGTTACGACCATAGAGTGCTTGCAAAAGGTCCGACTGTTCAGTCTTGGTGGGCAGGCCTGTTGAAGGGCCACCACGCTGGACGTTGATGATCACAACGGGCAGTTCCATCATCATCGCAAGATTCAATGCTTCGGACTTGAGTGCCAAGCCTGGGCCGGATGTCCCGGTGACACCAAGCTGACCCGCAAAAGAAACACCAATGGCTGAACACATTGCTGCAATTTCGTCTTCTGCCTGGAACGTCTTGACGCCGAAGTTACGCATGGCAGCAAGACTGTGAAGCACATCCGTTGCAGGTGTGATGGGATATGAGCAATAGACTAACGTTTTGGACGCCAGTTGTGCTGCGGTTGCAAAGCCCATTGCCGTTGCTTCGTTACCGCCAATTTTACGGTAACGCCCCGGATCAACGGGTGCGCGAGCTACATGGAAACGGACGGGAAACATTTCGGTGGTCTCACCGAAGAAGTAACCGGCTTTGAGTGTTTTGACGTTGGCTTCGGCCACGGCGGGAAGATGCTTCTTTTTGCCGAAGTAATCTTCGAGATACTTGACTGTCGTATCGATGGGACGTTGATACAACCAATAGATCAGGCCCAGGGCAAACATATTTTTACAACGATTAATTTCCTTGGCGCCCATTCCCGACTCTGCCAGGGCTTCTTGATTCAATCGCGTAATAGGAACTTTGGTAATGCGGTACTTGGTCTCGTACTTTTCATCATCAAGTGGATTGTAATCTTCAGGATAACCTGCCTTGCGGAGATTGATCTTGGAGTATTCGTCCTCATTGACGACAATGATCCCGCCTTGCTGGACGTCATCAATATGGGCTTTAAACGCAGCAGGATTCATGGCGATCAATGCATTGACTTCGTCACCCGGTGTATGGATATCGGAAGCTGCAAAGTTAATCTGAAAGCCCGAGACACCTGCGACGGTACCTGCAGGAGCTCTGATTTCTGCCGGGAAGTCTGGAAGCGTCGCAACGTCGTTACCAAAAATCGCTGAGGTATCGGTAAATTGCGTCCCTGCCAACTGCATACCATCGCCGGAGTCTCCAGCAAAACGGATCACAGCCGATGCCAGTTCTTCAGTCGGTTTGTTCGACTCCAGAACTTCAGTGTTGGATGAGGCAGCCATTAATTGAGCTCCTTGCTCTAAGCGGAAAATATGGTTGACACGTCAAGCATAAGTAATGCTAAGGAAGGCCATGATATCATTCACTAGGTTTGAATCCAGTTGATATCCCTTCAAATTCAAAACTATCAATGAAATTTTTATATAAAGAAAAACAGGTCTTTTGTGCTTGTTTTATAGGGGTTTGAGCGTTTTGGCGTTTTTCAATGTGAAGTGATCTAAAGACTGCCATACACGGACCCTCTCTCTACTTTGAGTATCGTCCAAATTCACCGATCTGCAAGACCAAAAGTCTATCATTTTCATTCCTGCTACATTTTACCGCAGATCATCAGAGAGTATCTACCGATGATTAATCATATTCATTTCAAAACATCCTCTGGTCATTGGCAGGTAATCGTCCCAAGAGCTACATTGGTATGTGTTGGAGGACTTGCTGTTGTTAGCTTTGAATATCAAAGACCATCTATCGCTTGGCAAATATGTCATCAAATGGACCTTTCTGGCCGGACTCGTGGGCTTGGCGGTGGGGTCGGCATGTGCATTGTTTTTATGGACGCTGCATCTGGCTACTGATCCCCGGCATGACTATCCATGGTTGCTGTTCCTCCTGCCGATCGGCGGACTTGCCATCGGTGCGATGTATCAGTGGCTTGGACGCAGTGTCGAAGCAGGCAACAATCTGGTCATGGACGAGATCCACGAGCCCGGCGGCGGTGTCCCGGCACGTATGGCGCCTCTGGTCCTCATCGGCACAGTCGCAACCCATCTCTTTGGCGGTTCGGCAGGTCGCGAAGGCACAGCCATCCAAATGGGCGGCGCAATCGCCTCAGCGATGGCTCGATCAACCTTCTTCAAATGGCTCAACCAAGTCGACGTCCGCACCATGCTCATTGCAGGTGTCGCAGCTGGCTTTGGCGGTGTCTTTGGCACACCGTTAACCGGGGCGATCTTTGCCTTGGAAGTTTTAGCCATTGGGCGGATGAGTTATGACGCATTGATCCCCTGCCTCATTGCCAGTGTCGTAAGTGACTGGGCTTGCCAATGGTGGGGAATCGATCACCAATACTACTTTGTCCCAAGCATGCACCTGCCGGACGCCGATGGCTTGATCGCACATCTGGATTGGTTGTTACTCGCCAAGGTCATAATCGCCGGTGTCGCGTTTGGGCTTGCCAGCAAGTTCTTTGCGGAACTGACACATGGCATTGGCAAGCTGTTCAAAAAATTCATCGCCATCCCCATGCTTCGCCCCTTCATCGGCGGACTTCTGGTCATCGGCATGGTCTACCTGCTGGGCACGCGAGACTACCTGGGCCTGGGTGTTACCAATCCAGACGGCGGCGTGAGTATTGTCAGTTGTTTTACCAATGGTGGCGCATCGCCATGGAGTTGGTGGTGGAAGTTGTTGTTTACTGCGGTGACCCTTGGTGCCGGATTCAAAGGTGGCGAAGTCACGCCGTTATTTTTCATTGGTGCAGCATTGGGTAATTCCTGTGCCTGGGTGTTGGGCGCGCCAGTGGACTTGTTTGCTGCCATTGGTTTTGTCGCCGTCTTTGCCGGTGCCACCAACACGCCGCTGGCCTGTACCATCATGGGTATCGAACTCTTCGGCCCTCAGCACGTGGTCTACCTTGCTGCCGGATGCTTCATTGCCTATCTCTTTAGCGGACACTCAGGCATCTATCTTTCCCAACGCATCGGCACCCCCAAACTCGACACCGAATTGCCCGAACTCACATCCCTGCGAAACATCCGGGAAATGAACAAAAAAGAATAGACGTCCATTCAATCAACCCGCTTGTAATCAACCGTCTGGAAACGTTACTTCATCTGATTCTTTGACACAAAACAAAGATTCACATCAACGCTTCGGTTACGATATACACATCAATTTTCGCACGACCAAGGATGGCATCAAGTGAGTCTCAAATACCAGCGTATTCGACAACGCGATGAACAGTTGCCCGTGCTGGTCAAACAACTCACACGCGCATTTTCCAGTATCACCTTGGCAATCATTTTCCTGCTGCTGATTATCACCTATGGCATCATTGGCTCTGTCCCCTTGGGGATGCTCGTTCAAACTTTACTTATGGGATTAGCGATACTGCTGCCAATCACCATTGCCGGAATCGGTGCATGGCGAACCGGCCGTTCACGCTGGCAGGTGGGTTTGGCTTTGCTGGGTGTCGCTGGACTCATCGCTGCCATGGACGTCTATGTGGTGCGACAGATCATTGACGCGATGCCTTGGTTTACCCGCTATCACACCACCGTCATTTATCGCCTGCGATTTTTTGAAATGACGGAGTTGGAGTTCTTCAGTTGGTGGCCGATGAAGCTGCTCCTTGGCCTATTCATCCTCAACATGATCTGGGCGACTATTCGACGCATTGAGTTTAAGTTCGTCAACATCGGCGTACTGAGTGTCCACAGTGGTATCGTCATCCTTACCATCGGCAGCATGTTCTACGGCAACGCCAAACAGGAAGGTGACACACTCCTCTGGCGCGACGACCAACCCCTTACCGGCACAGTCAACACGTTCTACGATGCAGTGACACCAGCAATTTACTTCACAGTCGGTCAAGCTCAGCTGGGGATTCCCCTGCCACAACTGCCTCGCTATAACGACTATGATCCATTGACTGCTGCGTTGGATATCAAGCTCCACGAGACACCAGAATTCAAAGAACGTTTCGGCAATCAACTCCAAGCTGTCATTCCCGGTTTTTTGGCTTATGCAAAGCTGCAAACCGCATGGATGAATGATCCACGCGCAGAGCCCAATCCTGCCTGGCAGGTGCAATTGATCGCTGGTGAAAAAGGCCCCGCCGTCAGTACCAACACCCTGGTCGCCAACTCCTCAATGGATTCAGTACTTCAAGGTGGCAGCTGGTCAGTTCAGTACATGCTCGCAATGACTCAAACGCAAATTGATGCGCTCAAGCAATCTCACAAAATCAGCCAGCAACCTGTCAGCCGTTTCTATCTCATTCAAATGGACCCCGCTAAAGCCGAGTTGCAACTGCTCATCTGCCTGCCCGGTCGTGATGCCATACAGGTTCCGCTGACTGCTGATCGCTTCCCGGTTGCCACATTCGACAGTCATACACTTTGGCTGCAAGTCATCCGTTACATCCCAAACGCTCGGCAGACGTTCATCCCCGTCCCCGTTGTCCGTAGTGAACGGATCAGCAAAGAAGAGGGCACTTATCTCAACGCCCTGCTCCCGGTTGATCTGTCCATGACGCTACCCGATGGCAGGGCTTGGCACAGACGTGTCTGGCTGACACATATGCGATATCCCGAGCCGGGCATTGCGGATGATCAAAACCGTCCGATCACCCTCGACATCCCAACCATTGGCAAGGTCGATTTATGCTTTAGTCGTCAGCAAATCCAACTGCCCTTTTCCATTGCTTTGGGTGACTTTGCAATGGTACCCTATCCGGGCAGCCACATGCCACGAGACTTTTACTCGCATCTGACACTCACCCATCCCGATGGCAAATCGCAAAAAGGTGTCACGCGACTCAACCACCCCATGATGCATGGCAGAATCAAAATCAGCCAAACCGGATGGGACCCAGGCGACACCCTAAACCCGCAGAATGATGCCAAAGACCAGCAAGGCCAATACATCCATCAACAACGCTACGTCATCCTCGGCATCGGCAACAACGTCGGTATCCATATCATCTTCGCTGGCTCCTGCTTGATCGTGATTGGCATCCCATGGGCGTTTTATGTCAAACCGTTTCTTCTTCGACATCGCAAGCATTCCATTCAACGTCAATTGCAACAATCACCCACAGCGGAGGAATCATGAATCCCATCAAACTTCTTCCAGTCTCTGTGTGTCTGTGCCTCTGTGGTTTATTCCTGCTTACTCATCTCGCTCATGCACAAGTCCGACAGGAACCCGCAGGTAACACCTTGCCCAAAGCACCTGCCCCAATGCCCATTGCTGCTGCCGCAGGGCAATCGCCTTCGACGCCAATCATGAGCGAGCAACAGCATGATGACTTTGCCGAACAACTCGATCTTTCGGTATTCAGTCAACTGGCTGTCTACGACAACGGACGTGCGAAAATTTTCGACACCTATGCCCGTGAAATGATTGTCAATGTCTATGGCAAAACGCGCTATCGTGACATGTACACCAAACGTCGATATCCCCCAACCTTTACCTGGTTGGATCTGCTGCTCAATAAATCATGGTATGCCGACCGGCCATTGATCTATGTCGAAATTCTTGAGCTCCGTCGCGCCCTTGCCAAACTGCTTCCACAGGAAGTCGAAAACGGATTTCTCCAATGGGGACGCCTGCCCCCGTCATTACTACTCACCGAAGAGGCTCAGCAAATCCTCAACGGCAGTGCATCCGATTTGCGACTCATCAAAGGCCGCAACCAAGTCCTCAGTGCATGGGCTGGATACCAAGTCCTTCCCGATAGCGTGCAACTCGTCAGTCCATCGCCACAGTCGGACAGTGATAAATGGCTGACGCTGTTTGGTGATGATGCCAACACACAAGTCCTCGAAACACGACTCGCATTCATGGAGTTGGCCAAAGCATGGAACGAAGCGGATGTGACTAATGCACAACATGCCATCGACAAACTCGTCGAATTGTTGCCATCGATTCACGCATCAACTTACCCATCGGTAACACTGAGGTATGCCGAGTCGTTGTATAACCGGACCCATAAATTCACCATCGGCTACCTGGCTTACGGGATCGCAACACTGCTACTACTCATTGCCATGGGCACGCAACGCAAATGGCTCATCCGTTGGGGGATCGTCTTTCTGATGCTGGGTTTTGTCGTGCATACCGCAGGCTTTGCCGTCCGCGGACTCATCTCCGGTCGCTGGCCGATTCACAATCAGTTTGAGTCCTTCATTGCACTTGCATGGTTCGCATGCTTGATCGGCATCGGTCTGATGTTTGCCAAGCGTCAGTGGATGTTTGGTGCAGCGGCAGCGGCCTTGGGCACAACCGCCCTGCTCTTTGCCAACACCGTCGAAATCCCATCACATGATGTGGCAAATGTCGCAGGCATTCTGGCAACGAGTCGGATTCTATACATCCATGTCAACGTCGTCATTGCTGCCTACGCGCTGATCGCACTTGGCTTTTTCATCGCTCTGTTTTACCTGGGGGTCTACTACTTCAAGACCGATGCAGCCATGCGCATGGCATCCGCTGGATTAGGTGAAATGGATAAATCACAAGGCCCCCAAAAACTGCTTCACGATTTGGACAAAGCGCATGTGGTGATTCTCCAACTGGCCTTCTGGCTTCTCGGTGTCGGGATTCTTCTCGGAGCCTACTGGGCGGATCACGCTTGGGGACGCTGGTGGGGTTGGGACCCCAAGGAAACATGGGCGCTCATCACATGGATCATCTATCTGATTGTCATCCATCTGCGCTTTGGCGTGAAAAAACCACAACTCGTCACCGCATGGCTTAGCGTCATCGGATTTATCGTCATGCTCTGGACCCATTGGGGCGTGAACCTGCTCCTGGCTGGACTCCACAGCTATGCCTAACACCCCGGAAGTTTTCAATGCAAGCCAAAGCGTCTCGTCTGGACCGTTCGTTTTATCATCAGGATGTGCTTCGTCTTGCCAAAGCGCTCTTGGGTAAAGTCCTCGTGCGTATGAAAGGTAAGACGCGGCTTGCAGGACGGATCGTCGAAACCGAAGCCTATCTGGGCATCCCGGATAAAGCAGCTCACACGGTGGGTGGTCGGCGGACACCACGCAATGAATCCATGTGGCAAGACGGGGGCACGCTGTATGTCTACTTCACCTATGGCATGCACCACTGCATGAACATCGTCGCCCAACAGTCCGACGAACCTGTAGCAGTGCTCATCCGCGCGTTGGAACCGCTTGAGGGGATGGACGTGATGTACACCCGTCGCAAGGTTGCAAAGAAAGATAAAGACCTATGCTCAGGTCCGGCAAAACTCTGCCAGGCTTTGGACATTTCACGTGAGCAGGATGGCATTGATCTGGTGTCAGATTCACAGATTTGGATCGAAGACCAACATGTGAAAATATCCCCAATAGACATCGCAACCGGCCCACGCATTGGTGTGCAATACGCACAGGAATGGGCAGACAAACCGTACCGTTTTTGGATTAAAGATCACTCGTGTGTGTCGAGATAGGGATTAGGGATTAGGGATTAGGGATTAGGGATTAGGGATTAGGGATTAGGGATTAGGGATTAGGGATTAGGGATTAGG
>MDTD01074017.1_pt1 | contig 108599 bp, 92 predicted proteins | sample 811221 | NCBI WGS metagenome assembly MDTD01 (sample SAMN05326646, study PRJNA326480) | marine metagenome | isolation source: seawater | place: Pacific Ocean: South West | collected 2011 | reverse complement strand
GTCCGATGATTCATTTGAGTTCAACGGGAAGGCGTCATCATCGTCCAAGGTTCCGTCTCCGTCGTCATCAGTGTCTGCGTTGTTTCCCAGACCATCTCCATCAGTGTCAATTGACTCTGCCGGGCTTTTCGGGAAGGCGTCTTGTTCATCTGGTACTCCGTCCCCGTCATCGTCTGAATCTGAGTTATCACCGACCCCATCCGAATCGGTGTCTATGGTCTCCAGAGAGTCCAGGGGGAAGGCGTCCTGTAGGTCTTGTACCCCATCTCCATCATCGTCCGAGTCCGCGTTGTTGCCGAGCCCGTCCGAGTCAGTGTCGAGTGTTTCGGAAGAGTCCAGTGGGAAGGCATCCTCATCGTCAAGAACGCCGTCATCGTCATCGTCAGAATCCGCGTTGTCGCCTATTCCGTCCGAGTCATAGTCAGCCCACTCTGAGGAGTTCAACGGGAACAGATCGAGGGAGTCGCTCACACCATCTCCATCATCGTCCGAGTCCGCGTTGTTGCCGAGCCCGTCCGAGTCCGTGTCGAGTGTTTCGGAAGAGTCCAGTGGGAAGGCATCCTCATCGTCAAGAACGCCGTCATCGTCATCGTCAGAGTCCGCGTTGTCGCCTATTCCGTCCGAGTCCGTGTCTGTGGTTTCGAGGGGATTGTCTGGGAATGCGTCATTCAGATCGAGTACGCCATCACCATCATCGTCGGAGTCTTCGTTCGAACCGATTCCGTCCCCATCAAGATCGTCCCATTCAGCTGGATTGAGAGGGAAGGCATCGGCGGTATCATTGAATCCGTCGTTGTCGTCATCCAGATCCAGATTATTGCCAATTCCATCCGAGTCTGTATCGACCCATTCTGTACTGTTGAATGGGAATGAGTCTTCTGTGTCTGGATAGCCATCATTATCATCATCTGGATCTATGACGTCGCAGACTGAGTCCTGGTCGAAATCCGATGGGACTGATGTGTTGTTCATTGGGTCAGTTCCACACTGTGACTCAATGATGTCGATCCACCCATCGTTGTCATCATCGTAGTCCGAATTGTCCCCGAGTCCATCCCCATCCCAATCGGAGGACTCCGTATCATCGAGTGGGAAGTGGTCGTAGTCATCCAAAACACCGTCATTATCATCGTCATGATCTCGGTGTGTCCCGAAATCGGTTATTTCGGGATTCGTCATGTATAGACTCGTTGGCAATACGATATCATCTATCCATGCAGCATCCAGCCCGTTTGAAACGGTGACGTCCTTGTTGTAGGTCCACCTGAGGGTATGGGTACCTTGTGTAAGCATGAAAGAGTGATTCGTCCAATCGATATCCCCTGACCACGATTCAACTTGGGTTCCGTCGATGTAGAATTCCAAGAAGTCATAGTTGGATTCAGAGTCTACTTTGAATGCAAAGCTGCCTGCCGCGCCTTCCGTAGCTATTACCAGGGAAATCGATGACATTGAACTGTCACTGATTGACCCGGACCTCAGGGAATAGCTCCCAGAGTTGGAAGTCAAGTTTTGATTATACCATGGAGTGCCGGTGCCAAGATCCCACTGGAATGTCGAATTCAGATTCGGATCTTCGAAATCATCTGTCTGGAAGTTGCAACACACAGGCTTGTATGTTTCGTCCGCCTTTCCATCTCCATCTGTATCCTGCCATGCTTGGTCGTCCAGTGGGAAGGCGTCCATATTGTCTTCTACTCCATCGCCGTCATCATCCATGTCTATGTCATCGCACATACCATCTGAGTCAGTATCTGCAATAGGTATGCTGAGTGGATTATACGGATCAGTCCCACAAATCAATTCGGACACATTCGACCAAGTGTCACCGTCTATGTCGTCATCCATGGCATCGCAGGTCCCATCGTTGTCAGAGTCAAGCGGCGTCGAATTAGGATCGTTGAGTAGTGAGCCGCAAAGGTTCTCCTCTTCATCAGACCAACCATCCCCATCGGCGTCCGCATCTGTTCCGTGGATTACAAGTTGCCAATCATTCACAGTGCCATTTGAGGACGTTGGATTGACATCGATGACTTCCACAGTCCATGTCCCGGAACTTATCTCGTCGAAATGGTGCATGCTTACCATTTTGTGATATCTCATGTTCCCATAGTCAGCAGGGTTGGTGTCTGCAAGTATCGATGTGTATCCACTTGGGGAGGTCAGGGTAATTATGAGGTCCCCAGGATCGTCGTGGTCAATGTCCATGTACAACTCTACACTTTCTATGCTGACCATATCGGTGACTGTGTGCGAGAATGACAAGGGAGATCCGGTTGAAGGTATATTGACGGAGGGGGTGTATAAGGGGGAGGACACATTGACCTCGGATCCTAAGTGAGTCCAGTTCTCAGCTAGATTCACAGCGGCCGTGGCGTCTACCATTCCAAATCCGTAATAATGGCTGACCGGTAGTCCGGCTCCGTTTACAGACCAGTTTTCATGATTGATGTCGTTTGGTGTCGAGGAGTGTACCAATATTGCTTGCACATCTCGCCAGGTTAATGTTGGGTCTGCCTCCAAGATCAAAGCGGTCAGACCAGCAACCTTCGGTCCTGATGATGAAGTACCTCCAAAGTCGTCAGTATAGTTCGTTGTACTGTATCCCACACTTCCAGTCCTATCGGCAGTGGTTATACCCAATGGACCGCCATTTGATGGGCCCACTACCAATACCGGTGCGCCTATGCTTGAATACCAGGATTGTTCACCGTTGTATGTTATAGCTCCAATTGCGATTGTATACCTTGAATTCTGATATCCTTTTTGATTCACGTTTTCATCCGTTGTATACTCATTCCCTGCTGAGAATGTGAAAATATTTCCTAGAGATGATCTCCCTTCGTATACCCCTGACTCCAACATGGCTGTTTGACTGGGGCCTAGACCTACAAAACCAGCACCGCCATAGCCCCACGAATTGTGATAGATGTCGATGTCCTGATTGAAATCTGACAATGCCGGGATTGAATTGCCGCCACAAAGAAACCTAGCATGATTATGGTTAGCACCCCATGCTACACCGGCTATTCCTATGCCATTATTTCCTACTCCTGCTGCCACACCAGAAACAGCGGTGCCATGGTTGTCACTCGCCTCCACCGGATTCGGATCTGGGTCGTTATCACAATAGTCATAGGATGTAGTTGAGTCATAAGTTGCTTGAAGATCCTCATGTGTGGTATCCATTCCATCGTCGACAACCCTAATCAGAACGCCAGACCCATTGTACCTATCCCAAGCCCCTGTTATGTTCAAGTCAACGCCGGGCACGGAGTTGTGTTGTCCAGTGTTGATCAGGTGCCATTGATCGGGTATCATTGGATCATTTGGGACCCCCATAGGAACGGGCTCGAGGAAATCATACAACGGTGAATATAACTCGATTTCACCATTTCTTTGTAGTGTTTCAAGCTCTCTTTCATCAACAAATCCCTCGGGAATTACGTAAACGTCCTCAAGGAATGCATCAGGGATCACGGACTCGGAGGGGATGGTTTTCGACAACGATTTGGGATTTGTCGTCACGATGGTCCATCCAATATGTTCAACCTCGGTGCCCATATGTTCGAGGGAGGCCCTCTCTCGCGCAAAGGACCATTGCAATTCAGTGGAAAGAGCATCAATAATCGGTGTGGAGTGGTCGAAAAGCGAGTTTTTTTCCTCAGTTTCTTCGTTTGAACTAATCTGAGCATGTGCAGCCGGTGCGATTATACTCGAAATCATCAGCAAGACAAGGAGGCTGGACAAGGCACTTCGGGTCTTCATAGTTCCAATGACTGACTTCAATGATTTAATTGGTGTTCTTATTTGATAGCAAGTCGGGCGATTAGTGACCGGAAATAACACCGATGTGGTGCAGGCGGCAGGATTCGAACCTGCGAAGCACTATGCAGCGGATCTTGAGCCCGCCCCCTTTGACCACTCGGGTACACCTGCATCCCTAGGAGGGCTGTTGCATTATTTAGTTCGACGGAAGAGGGAAATTACAACGGGGCATTCAAGGAATCATTCAAGGAATCATTCAAGGATCGCTTACTCAAGCGCGACACTATGAGCAAGTTGGAGAAGGGCGAGGAACACAACTTGACTCCAGGTGAACTCGATAGGATTGAGAAGGCAATCTTTGAGATAGCACGCCAACAGAGGGGAAAATTAGTCCCGGTCACATTGCCATTCCCTGATTTTTGGAGCCGTGTTGGACAATTGATAATTCATCTCGAGCAGGATATAGACAATATGCGTCGAGAAGGTGCAGGGAGCGCCCGTCTGTCAACCGCTACAAGAAGGCTATCAAACATCAGGACGCAGTTGCGAAATTTGGCCAATTTAAGATTGAGCGCACTCACCAGCAATGCAGTGGTGGATTCGTTGTTGGGTCAGGGTAAGGATGGGTTTAGCAAAACAGGCAAATCAATAGACTGGTCGAAGATGGATGTAAAGGAGAGGATTTTTCACTCTGAGGTCTCAATCGCCGTCGACAAATTTCGACGAGTCGTTTCATGGAATTTACTCATGGGCATAGAGGAAAAGATCGGGAGTAATCCCGTTGGTGTTCCTGAACTGGCTGTTTTTGACGACGTTGAATCAGGGGAATTAGCACCGTTGCCTGATCCCATTAGAAAAAGTTTCGATAGTTGGGATGATCCTGACATGGACGAGGAGGATAGGATTAGGGCGATAGATGCAGGATATTTTGAGGCTCCTGCTCCACCTACGCCTGTTGCAAACGAACCACAATTGGTACGAGTTAGAATAATTGAGAGCAGTGAGGACCCTATCATCGATGAAGATGGACGAGAAATTAGTATAATCAAGGGTGAGTTCTGCGAGTGCTCGCAGAAGATGAGCGAGACTCTGATCTCAATAGGCTTGGCAGAACCTGTTGACCCTTAAACGAGGAATGACCAAATGCCTCTGAGTCGGATAGGTGTCCATGTCGAGTGATGGTTCCGTAAGCATGGAAATGATTCAACGCCTGAGAGAAGGATTTTCTCAAGACCCAACAAATAAGATCCTACAGAACGCACTGAGTAACGGACACTTGATCGACGTCGCATTGGACAGGGATATCGTCCAGAGTACAGACTCCTCTTTCAGCAAGAAATTGGATAGTTGGACTGCAACAAATCAAAGATCAAGTGGAAGATGTTGGCTTTTTGCTGCTTTGAACCTCTTCAGACCCGGAGCAATGGAAATGATGAACATGAAGGATTTTGAATTCAGCCAAGCACACATACATTTCTGGGATAAGTTCGAGCGGTCCAATTGCTTTCTCGAATCTATGATTGAAATGGGGAATAGGGACATTGGGGATCGTACCGTCCACTTTCTTTTGAGCGATCCTATCGGAGATGGAGGTCAGTGGAATATGGCCATGAATTTGATTCGTAAGCATGGATTAGTTCCAAAGTCAGCATTCCCTGAATCCAAATCTAGTAGTGCCACCAGGTGGATGAATGCGAGCCTGAAGGATCTCCTGCGATCCTCCGCCTGCGAGCTAAGAGGTATGATCTCTAACGATGTCGGCCTTGAGGAGGTCCGAGCTAGGAAAACAGAGATGGTTGGGAATGTATGGAGATTATTGTGTATGCACCTCGGGACGCCGCCTGAGAGATTTAGCTGGCAGTGGAGAGACAAGGATGACGTTTTCCACAGAAAAGGAGAAATGACTCCATTGGAGTTTTCCTCGCAGTTCGTCAGCGTTGAATGGGATGACTATGTGTGCCTTGTTCACGACCCTAGAAATGACATGTACAAGACCTATACCGTGGACAGATTGCAAAACGTAGCCGGCGGGCCACCTGTGGTGTACCTGAATGTCCCAATTGAGGAAATGAAGAGGATCACGATGGAGATAATCGAAGATGGGGTCCCTGTTTGGATGGGTTGTGATGTTGGGAAACAAATGCACAGGAAGCGGGGCTTATGGGATTCAAATTTGTATGACCTGCAAGGGTTGTATGGATTCGAGTATGGTATGAGTAAGCGTGATCGACTAATTCATGGTCAGACTGTGATGACGCACGCAATGCTGTTCACTGGGGTTGACGTGGTCGATGGGTCCCCACGAAGGTGGAGAGTAGAGAACTCATGGGGGACAAAGGAAAGCGGGGACAAGGGATTCTTCACGATGAATGATAACTGGTTCGATGATTACATGTTTGAGATTGCCTCACCCACTTCAAAACTATCTGAGGAGATGAGAAAAGGGCTCGAAACAAGTGCAACTATGCTACCAGCGTGGGACCCCATGGGATCACTAGCCAGGAGAGGGGGCTTATTCAGGCAATCAAGCGAGATTTCGCAGTGAGAGTTCTATTGTGACAGAGTCTGGTATGGGGATTCTTAGGACCTGCCTAAGAGCAGTTTCATCTTTCGCGGTGTTCGTGACTAGTTCCAAGAGTCTCTTGTGTATCCGCATCTCCCAATGGTCGTAGGTCTCAGAACCTTCTCCCGAGGGGGCTTTCCTGCAGGGAACGACCAACTTTCGTGTTGGTAGTGGGATAGGTCCTCTGAGCTTGACGCCGGATTCATCGGATATCCTCTTTATCTGAGTGCAGACAGTGTCCACGTCCTCGTGATTTTCCCCGGTCAACTTGATAGTGGTGACGACTGGCATCCAGTAATCACCTCAGTTCCCAGTTTCAAGCCTTCTTCTCAATCTTGGCGCATACGCCAGCCGCTACGGTCTTACCCATGTCGCGTATGGCGAATCTTGATAGTTCTGGGAACGCATCTTGTTGCTCTATTGCCATTGGCTTCGTAGGTTGGAACCTTACTAAGGCGGCATCGCCAGACTTCAGGAAGGCAGGGGTCTCCCCCGTCTTCAGATTCTTTACGAGTTCGACGAACCTGACCGCTACTTGCGCGGTGTGTGCGTGGAAGACGGGCGTGTACCCCACACCTACAGCCTTTGGTATGTCCATTATCTGTATGTTGCCCAAGAAGGTCTCGTCGTGTCTGACGAAGGTAGGGGGATTATCTTGGTATCCTGCGATGTCCCCCCTTCGGATGTCTGTGACTGCTAGACCCCTAACGTTGAATCCTACGTTGTCTCCAGGCTCGGCTCTGTCGACCTGTGTGTGGTGCATCTCGATGCTCTTCACTTCAGCAGATTTCTGACTTGGGTTGAATACTACCGTCTTTCCTGGGTTCAAAACCCCGGTCTCTATCTTTCCAACTGGGACTGTTCCTATTCCGCCGATCTTGTAGACGTCTTGGATGGGCAGCCTTAGTGGACGGTCCGTTGGCTTAGGTGGCATTGTGATCGCGTCGATGGCCTCGAAGAGCGTTGGGCCTTTGTACCACGACATGTTGTCACTCTTGTTGTATATGTTCTCGCCATTCTGTGATGAGCCTGCGATGAAGTTTACATCGTTGGGCTTGAAGCCTGCCATCTTGAGCAGATTGGAGACCTCGGTCTTTACTTCGTTGTACTTTGATTCTTGGTAATCGACCCCGCTGATGTCCATCTTGTTGATGTTCACTATCAGTTGTGTGACACCGAGGACTCTCGCTAGGAAAGCGTGTTCCTTGGTCTGTGCGTTCACACCGTCGTTGGCAGCAACGACAAGAACTGCGGCATCTGCCTGGCTTGTGCCTGTGATCATATTCTTCACGAAGTCTCTGTGCCCGGGTGCATCAATGACGGTGAAGTAGTAGTTAGGGGTGTAGAACTCCTTGTGGGCTACGTCGATGGTGATTCCGCGCTCTCTCTCTTCTTTCAGGCCATCCATGACATATGCCAATCCGAAGCCAGCTTTCCCCGACTCGCTCGCGAGCTTCTCATTCTTGTCGATCACGTGCTGTTCAATATGACCGCTGTCTAATAGCAGTCTTCCGACAGTCGTTGACTTTCCGTGGTCGACGTGACCAATGAATACGATATTTAGATGCGGCTTGCTTTTATCTTCCCACTGTGAACCCATGTTGTACACCTCTAGGTGAGCCGGCGACTTGAGGTGTGTATTTGAACCTCACCCCCCAGAGCAAATACAAAACAACGCCAATTTGGTACCTGAAAGTAGCCGGAACTACCTATATTGGAGTTCAATTATCAACGAGTTTATCTTGGTGTTATGACTTTCATCATTGGTCAAATCGACGGACCAAGTATCGGCTTGAAATGCCCGTATTGTTGAGCCGCTGACGACCTGCCAAACGCAGTACTCGTCGGACTGGCAGTCTCCTGCATCGCGATTTTCGTTCTCGATCTGGGTGGTGTTGGATACTTCTTTTTCTTGGGTAGTGGTGTTGTACAGGAACAGATCGAGTTTGTTGGCTGTGGTTGCACCGCCGGTGAAAATTGGCTGGTCATCGTCTTCTTGTGGATATTCTAATTTCACCCTAAGGTACCGAATTCTGTCTTTCCCATCTGCCTCGTATGTGACTGGGAATTCCCATGCCATTTCTACGGGATCATTAATGCTAGCGTCAATGATAAAGTCCTTCCACTCACCTCTGTAGTTGACATAGATCATCATCTCGTCACTGTCGGTAAGGCCGTTGCTCGAGGTCACTGTCAATTTCACCTCAAAGGCGCCACCTGTTTTTTCGAATGAAATTGACTGGCCTGTCGCGTCGTTGTCGTTGTCCGTTATACCATCGCCATCTGAGTCGTCCGTGGTGTCCAGATCCCACTCCCATTTGTCGATGTAATCAATCCCGCCCGCATCAGATGAGGAACCGTCGACTTCTACGGTGGTGGTGAAGTCGACTGACCTATCTCCCTCGTCCTTGTCTTCGTCACAGACCCAGATCAGGACAAAGTCTCCATTCGGGGGTTCCTCCCCGTCACAATCATCCATTTTATCCCCGGATATCAGGGCAGTTGGCTTCTTTGCAGTGGATTCAATTACTGTAATGTTCTTTGTCAGTGTAGTTTCGTAGTTCCCATCGGCTACGGTTAGGGCGATGCTGAAAGTGCCCGTCGATGTGTAAGCATGGCTTGTTGTAAGTCCCGTGCCTACATTTCCATCCCCGAAGTTCCAAGTAAATGTCAGGGAGTCCCCGTCTGGATCTGAGCTTCCCGCCGCACTGAATGTCACAGTGTCCCCTTCTCGTACTGTTCCTGAGGGATCTATGTTCATTTGAGCTGTTGGCGCATCATTCAATCCGAGGGTGGCTAGGCAGCCCCCTGTAGCGGAGACTGCCATTATCAGCGCCACAATTGTGGCCCTCAGCACTGCGACCATGCTCTGTCTCCAGAAGTGGTTGGAAATGAATCCTGCGATTCTATGTTTCTAGAAATCAAAGAGGGATTGTTGCCGAGAACCCTGGATTAGGTCGCGTTCGCTCCAATTAAATGCCTCAGTGATCCTGCCAAGGGCTGTTGCCAACCTTCTAGCATAGTAATCTGGGTCGTATTCTGGAGGATCGTCCCCGAGTTCTTCAGTGAGCCACGCTTTGACCTGCATTGGGGACGACTTCGCATTCGTGACCACATACCCGACCTTCATCCCGGGGGTAAAGCCCAGACCACGCTCAATCCTTTGTTTTGCGGCCCTCACATAGGGTAAACCATCAGGATTTGAGTAAACCGAAAAATCGACCGAGCCGTCTTTCCTTATCTTGCCCTTGCAAGAACGGCTGATTACGAGGTCTGCGACATCGACTCTACCCATCTTCACGTCTTCTATTGTTTTCCTAGTTCGATCGACTGCAAATTCCTCCTTCCCCTCAAGTATTTTCTCGAATAACATGGTCATGGTTGAGGTTAGAAGTTTGAAAGAATCCGTCCTCCGAACCTCATAGCCGCGTATTAACATCTCTTCCCTCGGCCATACAACTCTCCCAACATACCTTTTCTTAGCGCCATGCGAAAAGAATGCTGACATAGCAGTCTCAAACTCCAGCTCTGCCCCCTCTTTGGAATATTTCGATGCGAGTCTTCTGCCAAAACTTATGGTATCATTCCGTGCCCTTTCCCAATTTTTCAGATCGGGGTCGTTTTCCATCGGCTTGCTTATCGGCGAATCCTCCACGTCCATTGTCTTGACGAAAATGGAGTCCGTATCTGAGTAAACCACATCGTATCCGTCGTCCCCCAAGTCAGCGATGATTGACTTGATGTTGTATCTGGCCCACTCCGTTATGCTTGCTCCGATGTCTTTGTGCGTGAAGCGATAGAACGAGCTTGCAAACACCCCATAAAACGAGTTCATAAGGATCTTGACTGCGAATTGTAGCTTGTCATTCAGGAAGGCAGATTGTTCATCCCCGCTGGATCTTGCCTGTTTCGATGAATTCTTGTAATCATCCCTCTGTTTCATCAGGTCTGAAAGTAGTCTTGGGACCAACCCCCTTCTAACGCCGACTGATCGATATCTTGTCCCTGTTGAAGGTGAGACCATGTCATCGTTCAATGACTTACCATCCTCGACGAGTGTGGTTGAACAGATGTTGTTGGCTATCATTATGGATGGGTACATTGATTTGAAATCCAGGACCGCGATCCACGATCTCAGTCCCGGCTCCACCTCATGAACATAACCTCCTGCGATTTGCTCCCCCCTGCGAATCTGACGAGTGGTCGGCACTGCCACATTTTCTCTATCTGCTAATCTGATCACAAGTGAGTCTATCCACTGACTGGTCGTCTCGGTGGCAGCCGTTGAGAAACTGGTTTTGGCAACCGAAGCAAGTGCCTCTTTTTCTTGGACCGATTGAAGGTGACTGAGTATGTCAAGAGGCAAGTAAGTGTCTCTCAAACAATATCGGATGACCTCCATGGGTCTTTTTGCCCACTCCTCGTCCATTCTGCTTGCATCCACATCCAATTTCTTCATTTCTTCGTTGTCTGGCCAGATTAGGGCCGTCACGAATCGTAGCGATTCCCGTTCGGGCCTGAGTGTCTGTCGGGCTTGCCACCATGCATCCATTGGAACTCTTCCCGCAATACTCCATGTTCGGTTTTGGCCACGATTGGGAATGGTTCTTCTTGAGTTCTCATTTAATGGGACTCGACCCCAACCAAAAAGTTCCGGTCTTTCCCCCTTTCCAACGAGGTGTTCGGTTCTCTCGAGAATTCTTGGGAGGTCGAAGTTATCTATGTTGTATCCAGTGATCACATCGGGATCTTGTTCTCTCACCAATCTACAAATTGGTTTCAGGATGTCTTCGATCTCATTTCCATGAAAAGTGTGCTCTGCACGGGCTCCATCTCTCTCCACGACCACGGCAGCGCACAGAATCCTGTTTGTGGAGATGCTTGTTTCCAAGTCTATGGAAAGGGTGACCATTGGTGCTTGGAAAGGCTCACATGAGCTTAGATCATCGATTTCTGCCTCGATTATCATATCCACTGGATAGAGGCCCCGACCACCAACTGATAGGATGGCTTCCTCTGCATCACGATCATCTTTGTACGGGGATGTAGCGCCCTCCGGTGCTCTGTCTCCGCAGAACATTATTTTGCCTTTCACAGATATGTGAGGGCCAAGATCCAAATCATACATCAGGCGTTTGTGGAATTGTATATCGGCGCTTGTCACCGTCCACTCAGCTCTAAGTTGGTCACGAAGTCTCGCTACTACAGTCGTATCCCTAACCATCACTCTCCAATGTGGTTTCTCTCCCCGGGAGGTCCATTTGATGACAGGAGGGAGGATTTCCGTGACACTGGAGAGATTCAGGACATCTTGAATGTCAGTCTGAGAGCCCTCTCTGCCTCCCTTCTTGGGGGAGATCTCAATGTAAGGCCGCATCCCATTGACGAGAACAAGTGCTGAGTGTCCGTTTTTCGATCGGCACCACAGCTCAACAACAGTGTTGGAGTCTCCCCACGATCGATTGTCGGCGGAAATAATGCACAACTCATCCTCCCAGAGGCCTGCGACCATGCCCCCTTGAAGAGGGGCTATTGATTCAATTCTTGTCGTGCGAGTTTTTCCCATGATTAGCCGGAAGCGTTGAATGCCTCCTTGCTTGGAGTACCAATATGGCAGCGGCGGGGAGGGGGCATCCTCCCATCGATTGGGACTCATTGACGTTCTCTTTTACGGAAACTGATCGTATGTTTGTGGCCAATGGCTCATGGGAAGATGGATGGTCAGAAGGAGGCATGGTTGATTTCCAGCCTCTTTCCCTGTCTCCGGCAGCATGTGTGCTGAACTATGGACAGGGATTGTTCGAGGGGATGAAAGCCAGAAGGACGCCTGATGGGAGAATAACACTTTTCAGACCCGAGATGAATGCCAGAAGGGCTGCTGAAGGTGCAAAAAGATTGGTTATGCCAGAGATCTCGGAATCAATGTTCATTGAGGCTGTCAAGAAAGTTGCAGAAGAGAACAAAAGATGGGTTCCCCCACATGGAAAAGGGGAGTTGTACCTAAGGCCAATTCTATTTGGTAGCAGTGCACGACTCGGGGTATCTCCAGCAGAAGAGTACATGTTCGTTGTCTTTGCAGTACCCGTGGGGCCTTACTTCAAGGGTGGAATGACCCCAATTTCACTCAGAGTATCTCAAAATCATCATCGTGCTGCGCCTGGAGGATCGGGTGGTGTCAAGGCAATAGGGAATTATGCCCCCGGGATGATGCCCTCCAAAAGGGCGAAATCGGAAGGCTACAGCGAGATAATTTACCTTGATGCAGTCGAACATAATTACGTTGAGGAAGTTGGAGCGGCTAATTTCTTCTGTGTGAAGGATGGTACTATTTACACTCCTGAACTTACCGGGACGATCCTTCCTGGAATTACTCGGCTATCGATCATCGAGCTTGCCAGATCAATGGGGTTGACTGTGGTGGAAGAAAAGGTTGGCATCGATTTCGCACTGGGCTGTGATGAGGCCTTCTGCGCTGGTACTGCAGCCGTTATTTCCCCCATTGGATCGATACAACACGGGGAAATCGAGGAAGATTTTGGAGGGGTAGGTGACATCACGCTCGCGCTTTATGAACGACTCACCGGAATAATGGGCGGAGCTCTAGAAGACTCATTTAGTTGGACCGTTGAAGTCTAATTTTTATTTTCGACCAAACTTCTTCTTCCTTTGGTTTGATGGCCTTCGTGATGGGGATTTCCTTTGTTTAGCCTTCCTTGCTCCGTCTCTACCAGATGATCTTTTTGGCTGTTTTATTTTGATGTCCTTGTCTTCAGTTTCCAGATTCTTCAAAGATTCTCCAATCACGCGCAAGACCTGTTCCTTTGTCTCCGATTTTGTAGATTCCAGTGCGTCTTTTGTCGAAATAATCAATCTGCCTTCCTTTGAGTAGGGTCTCATCGGGTGGCTGGCATCTTGATCTCTCCTCATTTTGGTTATACCTGATGCCCTAGCTGCCAATGCGATCTGATCCAAGTTTGGGCGGGCAACACTAGCGGACTTTGGAACTCTTCTGCCGGACTTACGAGTAGCTCTCCGGTCAAAGTATCCGGTCCAGAGTGTCATTCGTGATGGGTCGCCGGCCATAGTTGTCAACCCCACTGAGGCTGTTGTATTGAGTTCTTCGTGAATGGCTAGTTGACAAGTATGCCACTCACGACACCGTCCATCCCGGGTCGACTAGTTATCCTGACGAGTCCCAATTCAGTCTCTGCGATTGCACCTTTGGTGATTATATTTCGCCGGACGTAGTTAGGATCTGCTGAATTCTCTACTATATTTGAAATCTTTACTCTCTTGGTAATGCCTTCGGACGGGATGTTCACATTGATATGGGATGCGTTCATGACTCGGACTGTTTGATGTCCAGCATGTTTCCTGTACAACTTGTTTTGATTGGAATCGGCTACGAAAGCGAATTGTTTCTCACTGGAGATCTCCTTCTTCCGCTTGCCGCGATATCGGATGGGGCGCTTGAGGCGTCCTCCAGTGGGCTTCCTCCTTGACATCCCGTGCCACTTGGCCATGTGTCTGGCCGACCAACCCTCCTTATTTCAATAGATTGGATGAAACAGCCTCGATAAATCGCCGAGATATTCATTCTCTCCCTTACTTTCGCGAGTGCATGAGTGTCAAGCGCCTGAGAAGAAGAACCCCCCTCAGATTCAAACAAATAAGAGCAATTTCAGACCAGGTTGAGAGTCGTATTGGGGTATCGTTGGGCCTATCCAGCTCTTTCCTTGAGGAGGCCCACTTTGAGGGGACTGATCTGATACTCGTCGATAGGGTGCCAAAACTCATGTGTTTGTCTAATGACAGCACAAAGATATGGTTCCCAACATTGAGGGGTCTCCTCGATTGGGAGGTGAAGTGCCATTGGGCTGAGGTTGATCACGGTGCGATCCCTTTTCTCATGAACGGTGCGGATTGCATGGCTGCGGGCATTCAGGAGTCAGACAGCAAAATAGGGGTTGGGGCACCGATGTGGATCAGGGATGAGGTTCATGGTAGACCCCTAGCGATTGGATGGTCCCTCATGGACGGGGATTCAATGCGCCAATCGAGTAAGGGTAAGGCTGCTCTAACTGTACATTGGGTAGGAGATGAGCTATGGAGTCTTGACTCTCAGTGAACTTTCGATCAATGAAACGTTCAATTCAAAGCATTGAATGGACCCATCCAGACATGCGCGGTTTGGTTCTCTTCGTTTTGGTTTGCATCGTTTCGCCGGTTTCGGCTGAACAGGGGGGAATTAACCAGCAAACTGACCTCTCCGAGACCTCCATTGTGGCACTGGATTATCCAAATGAGGTCAATGTGACGAGAATTGATGGGGGGGAAATGGGAATACAAGTCCAAATCGACCCTTCGAAGAATGTCAGTAATGTAAGCTGGGTGACGCAGATTTGCATAAACAGTGGTGTTTGCTACCCTCCTGTTTACAATCTGCTTACCGAATACAACGGAAGTTGGAGCGGTTCAATCGAAGTACAGAATCAGGCGTCATATGTTAACTGGAGATTCGATCTTTCTCACGAAAACGACACGGAGGTTGTCAGGGTCCCAGAAATGGGCTTTGGTTGGAAAGTTTGGTCTACATGTTGGTTTGATGGGGAAAATTGGGGAGGAGAGGATTTTCAAGCTATTGGGGAAGGGTGTTTATCGCCTGACCTCAGTAATTCATCAAAAGATGCTTCATCAACAAACAACCCTCTGAGTTTCCCGAGTCCTGTCCTTGTTCTTGCCGCGCTTTCAGTGGCAGCGTTATCATACAGAAGGAATTGATGCATGTCTGAGACCGAAAGCGATCAAGAGGGCTTCATAGAGATGAGCTTCGAAGAAGTTTCTGCTGTTGAGATGCTGGAAAGGGCGAATGAATACTTCGATCTCATGAGCAATAGAAGGACTACTCGCCATTTTTCGAGAAAAGAAGTGAGTCGGGACCTTATCGAGCTTGCTATCAAAACAGCCGGAACGGCTCCTTCTGGAGCTCATCTTCAGCCATGGACATTTGTTGCGATATCAGATTTCGAACTCAAAAGTAGAATTAGGAAAGCCGCCGAGGAAGAGGAGAGGAAATTCTACGAGGAGAGAGTACCCGATGATTGGGCCGAAGTGCTTAGGCCCTTGGGGACTGATCACGTAAAGGAACACCTAACTGATGCGCCATGGGTCGTTGTGCTGTTCAGACATAGCAAGAGACTCAAAAAGAATGGTGATTTTGCGCCTACTTACTATTCGCAGGAGTCTTGTGGGATCGCCGCGGGTATGTTCATTTCAGCGATTCACAACATGGGCCTCACTACTCTCACCCATACTCCATCTCCGATGGGCTTTCTACGTGAGTTGCTCAATAGGCCCGAATATGAACATCCCATGATTGTGATGCCGGTCGGTTACCCAGCGAAAGACGCCAGAGTACCTGATATTCTACGGAAAAAATTGGAAGAAATATCATACTTTCACTCACACTGATCCTTTGTGAATTTTTGTCTCCTTCGGAGCTAGCCTTCTAGTTTGTGAAATTGTTAGGATTATACCAGACGATATGATGAGAAAGCAGCCAACAAGATCTCTGGAATCGAGATTTTCCCCAAAGACAACGTAGCCATACATCGTAGCGACAATCACAGTCAGATAGGAAAAAGCGCTTATCCAAGCGGCATTTGCCTTGTGAAAAGCAAATGTAAGGCCCACCTGGCCTGCCCCCGCGCCCACTCCGATGCCAATCAAAGACATCGTCAAGACTGGTTCTGATAGCAACGATGGGAGGTTCGGTGCCGCGGGAATGAGAGTAAACGCCACTGAGAAAGCTGCAAACCAAAAGACGATGCTCAATGCATGTTCTGTAGTTCTGAGTTTCCTAACGTAGAGGTATGCAATTGCAGCGAAGAATCCTGATCCTAGAGCCAGAATAGCATTGAATTCTACGCTCTTGAGATCTGGAGAAACAATCATTGCTATACCAATGAATGACAACGTCGCCATGGCCAAGACTATCGGTTGCACTTTTTCGGATAGAAACGCACCAGATAGCAGTGCTACAAAGAGTGGGTTCGTGTATTGCAGCGTCACTGCCTGGCCAATGGGGATCAACCCTAATGCAGAAAAATAGAGTATCATCGCGATTAGTCCAGTTAAACATCTTAGCAGCATTGACCTCTGATCAATTACCGTGAGATTAACGCCCCTCTGTTTGCATATTGAGTATATGACCACACCAATTACGATCGATCTCACGAAGACCATGGTCCAGACGTCTGCATCTGGAGAGGTCCATTTTACTAGGGCATTCATGGAACCGAACGAGAAACTTGCGAATAGCATCCATGCTACTGCTGTTTTGGGAGAGTCGTCACTCATCGGGAGTCTATCCCCCACCTTTTCTCGAGTTCCAATACTACAGAGAGATAATCCCTTCCGCCATGGCTTTCCGGGTCATGGAGGTGTATGGGAACTCCATGAGCTGGTGCCTCAGCCAGTCTGACATTTCTTCTGATAGGTGGATCGACAATGAGGTTTCCGTAGGCTTCCCTCAATTCATTTGCAACTTGTACGTTCAGATGTATTCGGCTATTGTGCATGGTTAGGAGTATCCCGTCGACCCCGAGGTTGGCGGAAAACAAATTCCTAACCTCTCGAATTGTTCCTGCTAGCATGGCAAGGCCTTCGAGGGCGAAATATTCTGTTTGGACTGGAACAATCAAACCATGACTCGCCACAAGTGCATTTATTGTCACAATTCCGAGTGATGGTGGCGTATCAATCAGGATCAAATCGTAATAAGGCAAAAGTGGCTCTATTGCCTCGATAAGACGTCTTTCCCTCCCTAACTGTCTCAACAATTCATTGTCCAAACCGACCAATGATCTGTCACCCACAATCATGTGTACTCCCTCAACTGCTGTCTGATGTCTTGATTCGACGGCTCTCTCTGGCGCGAGGATCAGATCTCTGGTCGTGGCCTTCACTAGCCTCTTATCCACGCCCAGACCCGTGGCGCAGTTCCCCTGAGCATCAGCATCTATGACCAGGACGCGATGTCCTCTCAATCCCAGTTGGGCTGCGATATTGATGACGGTAGTCGTTTTTCCAACGCCCCCCTTTTGGTTGGTAACGGTCACGATCCTTGCACGGCCCTTGTCTGATGGGGTTCCACGGGGCAGTGATAGTGGATTGGGGTTGGATTGTTCCTTCCGATCCACTGGATGATCTTGCTTTTCCTGTTCGACGAAGTCAACATCGATGATCTGTTCATCATGGACTGTGGCTCGCTCTACACTCACGAATATTTGTGTGACTAGTTGCAATTCAAGATACCGCCATTCACATGCGACCAATCCACGATTGGCTGCGATGATCATCAATCCGAGGCTGTTGAGATTTGTATCCACCCACCGACTCTCGCCGTCGTGGCGTCCATGACTGCGTTGAAACTGTAGTCTCTATTTGATTGGCTCCATTCACTAGAGGCCACGACTGTGACAATCCCGGTGGATAAGTCGCTTGACAGAAGATCTGAGAGATCATCTGCCTCTCCTGAGAGTACCCTGTAGCCCAGCATATTTGTCTTGGCAGCGTTCTCTTCGAACAGGACTTGCTCTACCTGCGAATAACGTCCTTGAGCTAACAGCCTATTTCCAAGGTAATCTAGTGTCAAGGTTGACGGAACAGAAGTTTTGTCCCATGAAACTTCTCCTTCTTGATATTGCCCAGATTCTATGATCGAGCATTCTTGCCCCTCCATCGAAAGATGGATCCAACCAGAGCTATCCTGGGTATCGACCCACGAGAGATTCCACTTCATATCCCCCAGTAGATGATTTGCCTTCCAGAAATAACCCCCTGAATCCACGGCGATAGAGGCGTCACTTGTGGGGTAGGTTGCCGTCATGCAGGCCACAGTTTCCTCGATGTTCAATCTTGAGTCGGATTCGTCCGGCATGTGCGAAGCCCAATCCCTTTTCCCTGCACTGGTCGGCCTATCATCCCCGGGGGATGGTTTTGAATCGTACTCATCATACCAATTCACAGCGGTATTGCCCTTTTTCGCACTAGTGACAGTCATGTCCATCCTTATGTCCAATCTACCCTCTGGCAAAGTGGCGTCGCTGATCGCACTTGCAAATACATTGCAGTCTGATTTCGAGAGTGACTTGTCAAGCCGTATGTTAGCAGTTTGTTGCACGGGCCAAGGAATTTGGGGGTTGACGAGGATATCCAGTGTGATATATCCTAGACAATGCTCTATTTCTTTGTGAGAAATTGATATTGGATAGACATACCCATGAATTGGATCGTTTCTTTCTTGTTTAACGCTCCATTCCCAAGTTGAGCCTTCATCCGATACAGCCCCTTCCTCAAGCACCTCATTTTCAAAGAAATCCTGTAGATCCATGGGCAGAAGGGGCACGGATAACAGCGGTGCTATAGCGCCGAGCCCAGGAAGTAGGCTCGATCCGAACGTGGTGGCTTCCAATTCCGTTGATTCACCATCTGAATCTGAAAAGGAGGCTGTGGTTTCAGTTCTAATTACGGACTTATCTGAGATGTGCCGGTATGAATCTGTCTGCATCAGAATCTGATTATCGGGGTAAGACCAACCTGCATTACTACATTCTACTCCATTGTCCCTCCATGTTTTACCCTGTAGATCGACTTTTAGATCGTGATTCACCACCTGTTTTACTGCCAAGCTGGCCCGTCCATAAGCATCATTCACACTAAAGGCCCCCCTGTGGTCTAAATCACTGGGAAAAATTGTGTCCTGATCGGAACCCTCTTCGACGCTAATAGAGCCCGTTCCAGAAATCTCAACATCGACTTCTGAACATACTTGGTCGAACGAGCTGGGCGACAGGGAGTCACGCACAATGCTAACCATGTCGTCCCCTTCAACACTTATGGTAGATTGTTGGATTGAGAATTGTATAGAATCTCCATATCTTACTGGCTGGACAGTGAATGACGAGTCTCTTTGAAGAACAATCCACAAACTTGCGCTCAATAACAACGCCATGGTTAATCCCGCAGCCAATTGCATTCTTGTGATGGTCAGCCTATTCCCAATTTTGTTATTGGTTTCGGATGATTCGCTGGGTTTTCTGGACGCACTGGTCCTGATCTTATCTTCTTCTGGTTTCTCACTGTATTCCTGTGTTTTGTTTTCAACTAATTCATGGATGGGTTTCTCTTCCTCAGTATCGTCATCTAACAATAGGATTTCAAATTCCGATTCATCGGATTTTACCTCAGTGTCTTCTACTATTTCAGCATCCATGATCTCATGTGTTTTTGTTTCAGTCTTCTTCTCTTTAGTTGATTTGTCATGGCGATCGAGAAGTGCGTCTATGGCCTGATCCATGCTGGGTACTGATTCTTCTTTTCTGGCTGGTTCTGAGGCCTCCATGATTCTATTGATAAGCTCTGACTTGCTTCCTGAGACACGTAGACCCATTCCTTTGCACATGATTTTCAATTCAGAGGCTTTCATGTCGTTGAGTGCCTCATGATCCATACGCGCAACCCCTCTGATGGGGGCAACTGGTGTCAGGATGTTTTGAATGCCTCCCTGAATTGATTGTCTCGAACAATTACTTGGGAGGGTTGACAGGCAGACACAACAGTATCAAATGTGAAGCATCGTGGGATGTATGTGGACCCGCGTTTAGTGATTCTGTCTCGTGGGCCAGGCCTGTATTCAACCATGCGTCTGACTGAGGAAAGTCAGCGATACGGTTTCATTACACGAGTGATAGATCCAATGAGCATAAGCACGGCTGTGGACGACGATGGTGCCAGGATATACCACCAGGGCTGGCCAATTCAGACTGATGCGGTGATACCTCGTATCGGATTCTCCATAACAAGGCCTGGTTCCGGCATTGTTAGACAGTTTGAGAGGATGGGGGCAATAGTTCACAATACCGCGGATGCGATTCTCCTCAGCAGGGATAAAATTGCAGCGACGCAGGTCATGGCAGAATCTGGGTTGCCTGTTCCAAAAACCATCAGTGTAGCCTCCATGGATGGCTGCATGCAAGCCCTGCGAACTATAGGGAGCTACCCGCTTGTTATCAAAGCAAGCGAGGGCACACAGGGAGCTAGCGTTTTTTTGCTGGATGACGAGGCAAGAGCAATTTCATTGCTGGCCCAAATGTTTCAGAGGGGTATGCGCCCTTTGATACAGGAATACATCGAAGAATCCCATGGGAGAGATATCAGAGTCATAGTCGTAATGGGGAGGGTTGTAGCGAGTATGGAGAGAAAGGCTCGTGGTACTGAATTCAGATCCAACTTCCACCTTGGGGGATCTGTCGAGGCAATCAAGTTGACTCCGGATCAAGAAAGCGTTGCTATCAGAGCTGCAAATGAGCTTGGACTGGATGTGGCGGGTGTCGATATGTTGGACTCTGCTTCTGGACCTCTCGTGCTTGAAGCGAATTCAAGTCCCGGACTGGAGGGAATTGAGCGTGCGACCGGAATTAACGTCGCAGCAAGGATAGTATCCAGCCTCAGAGCGAGAGTCAGAGAAAGGATCGAGGAAGGCGATATGCCTCCAAATCAGGATGTTCCTCATGGCTCCTCGATTGAGAACCATTTGGATTCCAATGAGGCGTCGGGCTAGCTTTATCTCAACATCAATCAGTTGGATCAATTGGGAAATTAGGCAAGTATTCAAGATGTAGTGGTCACTTTCCCAACTGTCTCGCGAGGGACAGGGATGCACGCACCGCCGGTGCCGATGAGGTCACTGATATGGAAATTTTCGAAGCCGATGGCTCCATCAATCCCAAACAGATTAGACTTGATGTTCAAAACAAAGCTCTGCCGAACCGCCTACACAGACTTAGGAAACTACCTTGGTTTGAGTGTTGGCTCTCGCAATTAAGGTCGGAGAAGAAAAGTTCTCACACAATCAGGGCTTACGAGCGGGCTGCTAAGGGAATTTCAGAAATTGTTTTGCCGGGAGAAGAGTCGTCTTTGCGAAGAAATTTTTTGAAATTGAGCGTCGAAGAGGCTCATAACTTACTGGATCCTGACACAGGGAGAATTGATTCTTGGATATCGACACTTGATGCCCTCAGTCCTTCAAGTGTGAACGCAAGAATGGCAGCCGCTACTCACTTGTTGAGATGGTTTGGCCACACAATGCCGGAGTGGATCAGGAGGCCAAACAGGCGAAGACCCCTTCCAAAAACCCTCAACAAAAGAGAAATTTCGAGGTTTAAATTGACCGTCTCAGAATTCAAGGATCCGATTGTGAGGCCCCTGACCACAATGATGTTGGAAACTGGTGTGAGAGTCTCTGAAATTTGTAACATGGATGTTGATGACGTTGATCTGGATGACCTCTCTGCGTTGATCCTAGGCGGCAAAGGCGAGAAGGACCGAACAGTATTATTCACTGATTTGACTGCAGAGGGGATCCAAGAATGGATGGTCGAAAGGGGGATGCGCGCTGAGAAACAAGTCAAAGAGGAGCGGCAAGCGCTATTTTTAACAAAAAATGGACATAGGATAACGCCGCGTTGGGTCCAGAAACTGATGGATAGAATTGCCGACAGGGCCGGAATTAAGCGATCTCGATTAACACCGCATACACTGAGGCACACTTTCGCCTCCGGATTACTCGAAAGGGGCGCTGATCTAGTGACAATCCAGAGATTGCTCGGTCACGCCAGCATAGCAACTACCAGGGTCTACCTTGAGATAAGTGACCAGACGCTGAGGGAAATTTACAAGAGAGCCCAGATGCCAATGCCAAAGATCAGTAACCCATCACCTGATTCTGATCTTCAGGGAACATTACACGGTGTGTTTCCTTCATCTTCTTGATGGATTTTTCTTGGATTTCCTCTTTTCCAGTTTGTCAATGCCTTGCCAGGACCTGTCTGCCTTGACCTTTTGACCGGCATGCCCCTCCAAAGGACAGTGCTTCCCACTTCTACATCTACTGCAATTATCCCTGGGTGGTTTGTCGACCTTCTTTGTTAAGCGGCCGTACTTCCTTCTTGGCACACTATGAGGTAGTCATGGCGGCTGATAGCCTTGTTGGAATAAAAAACCTCAATCCCAATAGTGTGCTCAGGTTGTACATGGCATCTAACGAGAAGGTTGCCATCCGTCTTTTTGCCCAAGTTTGGGCCCCGAGACCGATGATGGGTATTGACGATGACAATATCGTAAGAACAACCGTCCGTCCAAACACTAAAAGGAAAATCATACTAGGTGATGTTGCTCAGGCATTTCTGAGAGCCTTTGGGCCCTCAGACCCTCCAAAATTAGTGGGAGATTTAGGGTTTGACGAACAGAAATGGGAAATCACCGCGTTCGCATTCGAGACGGAATTATCCATAATTTCTAGGCCATACTGGGGATTTGGCGTTTTCACAAAATGCTTCCTCAATGAAATCAAATTGATTGGGAAGAGGGAGATCATTGACAGAACTGTATATGACTCTCTTTCCTTCCTTGGGAGGAATCCGTGGGAGCCTGTGTGGATTCGCAGGTTCGAGCGCAACATAGGGATGGGAGTCAAGGAACAGGCAAAGATCTGGAAAAACAGTCAACTCAGGGCTGAGACGGTAATGAGAGAAATCCTGAGAGAGGTAATTTCAATCTCTAAGGGAACGGTAGGACCGGACTTCGATGGATGCGCAGTCGATTTGGAGATGGCGAGAGTCGCTCTTGATGATCGGAACAGCCATGCTTTCGAAAGGGCAATATCAAGAGTTTCAGGGCTTTTGAATATCAAGGCCGATGATCCGTGGGGAGAATTGAATGGTAATGACGGGTCAGAAGTGGTTGATCTCACAAAAGATTGAGTCCTCAGCTGAACATCCATTGAATGACGCCGTGTTGGGCCAGATAAATGATAATTGAAAATACGATGCAGGCTCCGTAAACAGCGCTTTTTGGGATTTGAATAGCATCTTCAGATTCTTCATCGAAATATCGAATGAGACCGGCGGCCTGCTGGATCCCGCTGTTTTTCTCCTTCTTGGCCACGCTCGTGGGACCATGGGGGCATATTTGAATGAAGCCCAAGGCTAATTGTAATGTTCTATGGGTCTAGTGTCTCGATCAGAACACAGCCACCCTCTATCTCTGTGACGGTTCTTGCAACCCCAACAGCAGCGTCGATACCGGACGTCATGACCAATTCTCGTCGTCCGAGAGTAGGGTTATCGAGTATGATTCGATGAGACAGTGTGCTCAGCATGGATTTATCCACGACTTGCCATATCCACTCATGTTCAGTGACAGTTATTATGGCCTCGACTGGTAGTAAATCAGTTTGGAGATGGGATGCTTTCTTTGCCCTCTGAACTAGCTCTTCGAGTTTTTTTCTCCCTTTGACTGGGGTCGTACGGACCCGTCTTCGACTGTTTCTGAGTATTCTCCTGCTCTCGCTCCGATTGTGCACGCATCCCATCCTGCGACCGCAGTCGCGGTGGAAAGTCAATTTTTTCACACTTAACCGTTATTGGGAAATAGCAGCCGAAGGCGTCGATTTTGTAAGTGCAAGTCGAGTGCTGACGATGTGGCTCATGGGACTTCCGGCCCAAATGCAGAAAATTATGATGCGGAATGGCGAACTCAAGCTGACAATAGTTTGTTGAGGCGGGCTGTGGAGAATTGGATACCTGATGCATCTCATTGGTTTGATAATGCATTTGCAAGATTACCAGAGACAATCAGAGTCAACCCTCTCAGAATAGACTCTGATGCTGTCGAGGATTGGACTAAATCGATCGGTGGTATCCACAACAAGTGGTACTCTGGGCCAGGGTCCTCGTGGACACTGCCCTTCGATCGTGGTGGAGCTTCCGGTGATGTGAGAAGGACGTTGATCGCACTACATGAAACAGGACGAATCACACGTCAGGAATCTGTCTCAATGATGCCAGTGAATGTTCTGAAGCCCATTCCGGGTGAGGTGATTTTGGACCTTTGTGCGAGTCCCGGATCAAAAACCACCCAGATTGCGGAGTTCCTCGCTGCTGATGGTTTGGTGGTCGCAAATGAAAGGTCGAGAAAGAGGTGCAATCTCTTGACCGCAAACCTCCAGAGACACCGCTCAAATTGCGTGATCGTTGTAAATCATGATGGTCGTCATATTCCAAGGATGTCTGGAGATATTGGTTACGATGCAATACTGGTAGATGCACCGTGCACAGGGTCAGGCACCACTAGGAAAAATCCAGAAGTGTGGAGGCAATGGCGACCAAGTGGGGGATTGGGTCTACAAGGAATGCAAGTAGGCTTGCTGAGTAGAGCTGTCGACTTACTTCGGCCGGGTGGGAGGATAGTATATTCTACTTGTTCGTTGGACCCGGTTGAGAATGAGGAGGTAATCTGTCGAGTACTGCGAACGAGAGACGATGTCGAATTGGAAGAAATAGAGGACTCCCTGCGTGGAGTAGAAACTCAGGATGGACTTGTCTCATGGTCTAGCACCGATGATCAACTGAATCCCAAATCAGACTCAAATATGTGGCTCGAGGACATGGATGTCTCGGTTTTGAAAAGGTGTAAACGAGTAAGTGGGCACAAGATGAACGCTGGCGGTTTCTTCTTGGCATTACTTCGAAAGAATGGAAATCTAGATTCCAAAAAGATGAGCATTAATCTTGAGTCGAGGAGTCCGGAGGATGGTCTCCAAGCGAGTCGGCCGGTTGACACACAGGAGGCTGACTGGTTCTCGAGGGGATTCGGGGGCTCTAGTCCAAGCCTGTGGATGCGCGGTAAAAGGATCTCGATCGGTACAACGAGGATGCTGAAAGCTTGGATTGAGCCGACACTCGTCTCTGGTGGTAAAGCGAGAGTCGCCGGCAGGAGATGGAGACCACTCAAGGTTGTACAAGTGGGATGCGATGTTTCAGAGTACAGGTCCAATCGTCCATCAAGAATCGTGGAGAGTGGTGTGGGGTTCTCGAGAGAAATTGCACCAGAAAGAATACTCGAAATGAGCGATTCACAAATAACTGAATTGCTAAACGGTGGGGCCATTGACCTAGATTCTGTTGTGATGGGTGACAATCCTGTATCTGGGGGTTGGCTCGCACATTATGACAAGAATTTCGACCCATTGCCAATCTGGATCGGTGGAAAAATTACCGTGATGGCTTCCGAACACGAAAGAACAAGCAGATTAGAACTTATGAGGCATGCATCAAACGAACAATGATCCGGGAATAGGTTCATTTTCCGAGCCCTCCTAGGTTATCTATGGAATTAGACCGCACAGACAGGGATATTATCAGAAGCCTTGAACGAGACGCGCGAATGTCTCTCAGATCTGTCGCGGAGGAGATTGGTGTATCCCTTGGTACAGTTAGCAATCGATTGAAGAGGCTTGAGGATACAGGAGTGATAAAGGGCTACAGAGTTGAGATTGACCCTGATAAAGTCGGATGGGGCTTGACCGTCGTAGTGGGTTTGAGGATAGAGAAGGGCAGGTTATTGGAGCTGCAGAGACTGATAGCCAAGGATTCGCGTGTCTTGGGTGTGTATGACGTCACCGGCGAATTTGATTCGATGATACTTGCAAGAGCCAAAGATAGATCAGATTTGGACGATCTTTCAAAAACTGTGTTATCCATGGATGGGATCATGCGGTCAGTCACTCACTTCGTACTCAACACCGTGAAAGAAAGGCCGACATCAGTGCCCTAGATATCTGTTCGATGTCCCAAGGGAAAGAGGTGGTCCCTGATCATTGGATTGAGCGCGCCTGCATGGGAATGCAAAGATTCCACGGTTCTACCCTCTGGCTTCATGTTCTTTACCAAACTGTGCCAAAGACTCTCGTCTACTTTCATATCCAATGCATTCAGCCTCTTTCTCAATCTAGATTGCAATCTACCTCCTGTTCGATCCCAATCCATAAGCAGAATCACACTTGGACCTTTATCAACGGTGTTTCTTGTACCATAACTCTCATACAGATATGCTACGATCTTAGATTGATCCCAACCTCGGTTCAGAATCTCTATCTCTCCGGAGAAACCGAATTCCCTTAATGCTGAGGCATCTCTTTTGCCCTCTACGAGAACAGGGCATCCCGAGCCTTTGAGTTCAATGGGTCGATTCCTGGCAATAGCCTCAGCGAAATCCTTCGAAACTCTGGAGAATCGCTCGACACTATCGGCTCGGATGGATGTAGGACGGGTTGGAGGTAGTTGATCTGAATTTTCAAAATTCATCCTAAATTCCCTCCGCTAGATCCAAAAAATTAACCATTTATGACCAAATTGTAGGTCTATATCTGACACAGCGGCCCACTCAGACCCTTCACATCTAGAATAGTACTACACACCTACGGTCCTTGCCCTTATTAGGGGTCGTTTGTTCCCACCATCAGGGATCGGATGGCAGGCATTACCCCACTGTTCGATAACCTATGGAATGAGTACATTCTTTGGTCATTCTTGGTTGGAGGTTTTACCTTCATCTGGCTTTACCATCACTCACTGTGGTATAGAAGCGACGAAGACGAAGAATGGGATAATAAGGATGCCATTGAGGTAGGGGTTTTTCCAAAAGAATACGACAATTTCAAACTTGAAGTCACTTGGACAGTAATCCCATTCCTACTCATAGTATATCTGGCCCTGATATCATGGGGGCCACTTGATGCAGTGTGGGACTCAACTGAAGCAGGGGGCTATGGAGACGAGTGTGCAGATGGAGAATACTCGAATCTAACATGGTCCCAGAATGATGGAAGATACATAGCAGAATGTTATCATGTGATATACATCGAAGCTTATCAATGGGGCTGGAATTTCGATTGCCTAACCCTATCAGTCCCTGATCTTTGCGAAGTTGGAACTGCAATCGTGGATGGCACGCCTGCGGCGAGCCTCTCGTTGAAACAAGGAGAGGTGTATCTTGCAGTGATGGGATCAGCAGACGTGACTCATGCTCCGTGGTTTGTCTCATGGGGTGTCAAAGAAGACGTTCTTTATTCGCAGGGGGCTGTTGATCGCAACGGGGACGGCCTAAGCGACAATCTCATGTTGACTCAGAATGGAGAGTATGACCTATCTGCCCCATTGGGGGAATTAGGTCTCACCTCAGTCTGGCTACCAGCAGATAACGTCGAGGACTTCCTTCTACTTTGCACCGAATATTGTGGGGATAACCACGCATACATGGTGGCTTTGATCAACGTACACAGTTGAGGTTTTCAAAATGAGGAAAGGAAATTTGAGCAGGGCAATGATGGCCCTCTCTTTGGTAATTGGAGTCTTACTGTTGGCGCCCTTGGCCTCATCGCTTCCAACTGGCATTGGGGGATCATCAATTCAAACGGCTGGATGTAATTGCCACAATTCTGTGGCGGATTCATCAGTGGCTGCTAATATCGAAGGATTTCCAGAGGAATACAACGCATCCGAGACCTATGAGCTCACAATTTCATTCGATGGTGGGCCCTCACAACCAGGAAACATCAACCTAGGAGGGTTCAACCTTTGGGCATCTGAGGGCGTTTTCACACCTACAGACGGCTTAACTTCTCTTTGGGCAGGCTCCGTTAATGAGGTCGTCCACACCGAGGCCGGGAATGACTACACATCTTGGGTCGTGGATTGGACCGCCCCCGAGAGTGGAAAGGAAGTTGACTTCATTCTGCATGTAAACTCGGTCAACGGAGACGGCCTTCAGACTGGACAACTTGACCAATGGAATCGAGGTACATTCACCATACAGTCGTCATTCGGATTGGTGGGTGAAGTGATCCCCGAGGCTCCTGAGCCGTTTGTGGTCCTGGCCACGCTCATTCTCATCTCATTGGCTCTGATCGCCGTCACAATCCTCTATGGATTCTATCGCTCAGACCCGGATGGCTTCAGTTGGGACACATTCTCCCCTTGGATCTCTGATTGGCTAACAACAACAGACCACAAGAAAATCGGGACGCTATACTTCCTAGCAGGCCTGTTCTTCCTGGGGATAGGTGGAATCATGGCATTATTCATCAGAGTGCAGCTGGCAACTCCAGGAAACGATTTCCTAACTCAAGATCAGTACAACCAGTTTTTCACTCTACATGGAACTACGATGATATTCCTAGCAGCCATGCCATTGATCAACGGCTTTGCGAACTGGATGGTCCCACTTCAGATTGGAGCTCCGGACCTAGCAATGCCGAGATTGAACGCAATGTCATTCTGGCTACAACCAGTGGGGGCCCTATTGATCTTCACAGGAGTATTTTCGGGCCAAGGTGCGGACACGGGTTGGACAGGATATGCCCCTTACGTGGTTGACATGGTCAATGGCCATGACGGCAACACATTCTGGGCAGCAGGTCAGATAATGCTCGTTGCTTCCTCTACCCTTACTGGAATCAACTTCCTAACGACCATAGCCGTGATGAGGGCGGAAGGAATGGGTTGGATGCAAATGCCGTTGTTCACTTGGTCCATACTAATTGCAAACCTGATGCTCTTCCTATCAATACCAGCATTCGGAGTAGGGCTGATCCAAGTCTATCTAGACCGAGTCATTGGCACTGCCTTCTACGATGTCGGTGCAGGGGGGGATCCGTTATTGTGGAGCCATCTATTCTGGTATTTCGGCCATCCCGAGGTCTATGTGGTCATCGTACCTGCATTCGGAGTAATCTCTGAGGTTCTGGCCACTTCGTCAAGGAGATCCATCTTTGGATACAAATCGATGGTCTTCGCTCTGGCAGGCATTGGCGTGGTGGCATTCATTGTTTACGGGCACCACATGTTTACCTCCGGCATGTCGCCAGTTCTGAGGTTCGTCACCATGGTAACCACCATGCTGGTAGCCGTCCCCACCGGCATCAAGATATTCAATTGGCTGAAAACTATGCATGGGGGTTCCCTCGTCTATAGGACTCATACACTTTGGGCCTTGGGCTTCCTGGTCACTTTCACTTTAGGTGGCATCTCAGGAATGTTCTTCCCGTCAATTGCCATGGACACGCACCTGCATGAGAGTTATTTCGTGGTGGCTCACTTCCATTACGTACTGGTTGGGGGTACTGTCTTCGGTTTCTTCGCAGCCATATACTACTGGTACCCCAAGATGACTGGAAGAATGATGGATGAGCGCCTGGGCACACTACACTTCCTCACCGCATTCATTTCCTACAACGGGGTTTTCTGGCCAATGCACAGACTCGGGGTATGGGGCATGGCAAGGAGGCATCATACATATTTCATCAGCACGGATGATTTCGCAAACCTACCTCCGGAGGCCGCAGATTGGAATCTGTTCATTTCAGTGTCCGCGTTTTTGTTCTTCTTGTCTAATTTCATCATGGTTGCTAACATGGTGATATCATACCTCCGGGGTGCCAAGGCCCCTGCCGACCCCTGGGGTGGCTGGTCCTTCGAGTGGATGACAGCGTCCCCGCCCCCAACTCCCTCTTTTGGGAGATATGTGGATGGTGAGTGGTATGACCTTCCTGTGTTGAGGGACGCAAATGAACATGTGACGACCGAGCCAGGAATGTTCACGCGCTGGTTTAGTCGCCTAATGGTGCCAGATGACAGCAATGAGGAGGTGAGTCACTGAGCGACGAGCACCATGACCACCATCCCAGCCCATGGGGACCCCATGATTGGAGTCACGGGGCTCCGCACAACTCATACGCGCCGATTGTGATGAGCATTGGAATAGGATTGTTCCTATTCGTATTCGCAGGCATGTTTGACTATGATCTGGAGCTATCGGAGCATGTTTACACCGGTGAAGGGCTGATATGGATGTTCGTCGCTATCATCATAACTAGCATAGGGATGTTCGTCTTCTGGCGGCAGGATCTTTCATTCGATGGAACATACGAACCACTTGCCACTGGTTCCCCGTTCAGGAATATCCAGATACGAAAGGTTGGGATGTTCGTATTCCTAATGTCTGAAATGATGGTTTTCACATCGTTGTTCAGCACTTACATGAGGTATCGGCTTGGCCTTAGAAGATGCGACGATGTTTTTGCAGACGGTCTCTTCGATCCCGTCACGAATCCAACTGGCTGGCAGGAGGCCGTTCCTGTGACCTGCTTTGAGCCAGCGAGCCACCTGATTGCGTCAAGCTGGTGGCATCTCGCACCCGGTGCTGTGAACACTTTCGCCTTGATCATATCATCATTTACAATTGTCCAAGCGCTAAGATACGCGAAGAAAACAGACATAGACGAGGAGCTGAGAAGAAGGAGAGTAACTATGTTCCTTGGAACTACCTGGGTACTTGCCATACTCTTCCTAACCCTGAAGATGGTAGAATGGTTTGTCGGCTTCTACATTCCAGATCTCGGTTTCATACACGAGCATGAGATCAAATCTCTGGTGGCGGAAGGTTATACCATCGGAGCAGACCACTATCAACACCATTCCTACGTAGATGAGGCAACAGGCGCTCACATGACTGCAAACATTAGGGTGTCTGCATCGACATTCTACGTCACGACAGGTACTCATGGTGCCCACGTGGCAGGAGGGATAATCGGGCTTACCTACATGACCTACAAGGCTTGGAGGGGGGGCTACACCCCAACAAATGCCGTCTCTATCGAGTACTTCGGCCTTTACTGGCACTTCGTTGATCTGGTATGGGTCATTGTCTTCCCGTTCTTCTATCTGTACTGAGGTGAAATTAATGGCAAATTACAAAATTCTTGGAAGAGATCCATACTGGATGAATTTCTATGGTCTGATGATACTCACTGCTATCGAGGTGGGTGCTGTTGGCGCTGACATGAGTTCAACCGCTGAGGCCCTCAATATGTCAGAAGATGGGATCACCCTCTGGATCCTGACAATCATTGCAATACCGAAGTTCTTCATGATAGCCGCAATTTTCATGCATTTGTATGGCGATCCCGATTCAGGCATTCTGACGATGACCGCGTTGTTTCCGGCCTTCTTCATAATCATCATGATACTCTTCATTGGTCTTACTCATCCAGACGCAGCTACAGGTCTACCAGCTTGGTGTAGACCAGGGACATGGGGCCTCTGAGACCTGTAAGGTTCATTCGTCGAGTATGCTTCCGAGGGACTGCTGCAGACGTCGCATAGCCTGGTATTGCGCCGGATTTGAAATCCGGTGTCCCTTGGACTCGGGAGTTCGAATCTCTCCGTCTGCGCCATTACAAATTAGGAGCGGTGGGGCCTCCTCGTACTAGGAGTTGATTTTTCTTGAATTCAAATTTGACGGGAGTCGTCATAGAGATCTCTCCGTCCAAACTAATGAACAAAGGGGGGTCATGGCCATGTTCTTCTGTTGGATCTCCATGCCTGTCAAGAGCCTTGATCTCGAATGTTCCGCAAGGCTCCATTGTTATCTTGTTCCACTTACCGACGTGCTTCCCCTTCTCTAAAGGCCCCATAACCCTAAGCATCTGACCTTTTGAAAGGCCGAAGCCGAGTACGATGCTTGCACTATCTCGAAATGGGTGCATCCCTGGTGCAACCTTGTACCCTCCGCCGAAGGTCTCTGCTTGCATCATCGCAAATAAGCCGGTCAAGTCCACCTTTCTTCCAGGGTTATCATTTACTTTGATCCAAGCCATCTGACTCTTCCATCCAAGTATTGCCCTAATCGCCAAGAAGGTGTACTTCTTTTGTCCGCTAATCCATGAAAAATGGCCTTCATCCTTCATTCTGTTTATCGAAGATGTGACACCCCCATCACATTCCAAAAAGGCCCATCTGACAATATTCCCTGACCTAGATGGCTTGCCAGTCACATCATAATGCTTGGGGGGTGGTATGTCAGGATGCTCTGGAGCTCTGAGGCCTTCGACTCTGATTGCTCCGACGGAATAGTCACGGCCAGTCTTTAGCAACGCCGCCGCACCTGGTAGATCATCTAATGGAATGCCTATCGCCCGGGCGAAGTCGTCACCGTTGCCCATGGGGATTATGCCCATCCTCTTACTAGATCCCCTCAATCCGTTTGCAACTTCATGTACAGTCCCGTCACCGCCGACTGCGACAATCAAATCATGTTTGGATTCCCGGAGATTCGAGGCGATTTCTATAGCATGTCCCCTTCCCTCTGTCAGGTTTACTTCAAATTCAATTCCCAGTGACTCTAATTCATTCTGAACCTTCATGAGATTTTTTCCTAATTTCCCGTCTCTGGCGTGGGGATTCACTATGCAGGCTACATGCATCGGTGGTCCCACGTGAGCATGAAGACTTCAAGGCCTCGATGCGAGAAGTGATGTGTGTGAACCGATTGGACATTGCATGGGCGAGGAGGATTTCATGCAGAGAGCCATTGAAATCGCCGAGAGGGGGAGGGGGAAAGTTCAGCCAAACCCCTTGGTAGGTTGCGTCCTAGTTCGTGATGGGAAGATAATCGCAGAAGGATGGCATGGCAACATCGGGGGATTTCATGCAGAACAGGCTGCTATAGCAGATGCAGAGGAGCGGGGCATCGCCACCAGTGGATCGACCGCATATGTGACTCTGGAGCCTTGCAACCATCATGGTAGGACGCCGCCTTGTACAGAGGCACTGCTATGGGCTGGAGTTGACCGTGTGGTTGTTGGTGCACTTGACCCAAATCCTACCGTCAGAGGAGGGGGAATGTCGGCTCTAAGAGATGTTGGAGTTCATGTTGAAAATGGCCTGTTGGAGAAGGAATGTAAAGACCAGATGAGGGAATTTATTCACTGGTGTGAACATAGGAAACCATTCGTCACACTAAAGGCCGCAATCGATGCTCGAGGAAGGGTTGATTCTGATAGAAACAAACCATCAATGCGTTTTACTTCCCCGTCGTCCATTGAGAAATCGCATTTGTTGAGATCAGAAAACATGGGGATCCTTGTGGGAGTTGACACTGTAATCAGAGATGACCCGGTGCTTACTGCCAGGAATGTCGGTGCCCAGATTCAGCCAACTCGAATAGTGATTGACCCGTTGGGAAGAATGCCCGAGGATTGTAAGCTTCTGAATGATGGGGCGACGAAGACTATGGTAATCCACTCGAAAAAGGTGGAAATGAATGACCTTGATCATGTCGAGAGGTACGTAATCCCCTCAGTGAATGATGATATCGATGTGAATAGAATTCTACAACTTATTGGGGATCTTGGCATACAATCGATTATCGTCGAGGGGGGCCCAACGACTTGGAAGAAATTCATACAACATGACGCCGTTGATGCCGCCATTCTGATTCAAAGCCCGAAGGATCTACAGAGTGGGGAAGTCAATGTCTTTGGAGAGGGTGATTTACTCAATGTGAACCTAGTAATGTCCTCGCATGAAATGAGTGGCCCTGATAAAATCACATATTGGTCCCGGACTCTGTGACCAACTCAGCCTCATATGATTTGGGTCCTCGACTGAGGATCAGAAATGAGCCGGCTACGCCCACGATCAGTAGGATAATCACTACAGCGACTATTAATGTCAAAATTCCGATACCTGATTCAGAAAGGAATGTGCTTTCTTTGTTGTATTCCGGAACGAGGCTCTCGTCATAGACTGGTCTTAGCATTACGAGGTCATTGGCAGAGGAGGGGTCATAGAGATCGGAGGGCGGTGCTGGATCTAGATCGGAGTATCCATCATTCCGTAGGGGAACCTCCACGAGAATATCCGAGGTCACATCCAAAGTGAGTAGAACATCTACGGTATACGGGACCCTCGGCTCTAAGAACTCTGATCCTGACAATATCGAGTTGAATGGCAGAGATATCGCAGTTCCCGTGACGTCGAACTCTGTCCATTTACCCCAATGCTCCTGACTGACGTCCAGTTGTATGAAGATCGTGTCCCCCACTACTGTACCCTGGCCTTGAGCGTCGTCATTACCATCCGAACCAAGGTCCACATTAGGCCTGATTTGTGCGACCTGGGCTGTATTGGAATCCCATCCAAGCGAGCTGAATGATATCTGCATCTCAAATGTTCCATTAGGGACCCAGACGTGATGCCTGTCATCCGTGGAATAGGTCCCGAAGGTACTAGTCGGGCCGTTGTTGAAATGGCTCCACTCTCCTTTCCAAGCATGTCTTAGCTGATCGGTCCTCAGGGGTATCTCCCTGGTATCCATTATATCCTCATAGTGTGCAAATGCATCCCAGACAGTTGCTCCTGGATTGTCCACGAAACCATCCTCATCAGGATCCCTCATAATCTGCAATGTTCGTGCGAGGGCCAGGGCCTTGTCTGTGTCCACCAAGCCGTGCCCAACCCTCCAGTCGTGACACATCCCAGTATTTGATGAAAGGTAGCACTCTTCTGGTATGTTGTCGCATGGATCATCTTCATTCCCATCCTCGCATGAGTTCTTCACAATTTCATAGTTAGAAGTTAGTTCAAGTATCAACTCCACCTCATGTACCCGTGATTCATTCCTCTGGTTCCAATCCTCAAATTGAAGGCCTTTCGGACTGGCATCAAAGTACTGACTCTGACCTTCATCATGATCCTCGATCTGATACTCTGCTACTCCGAGTGACGGTGCTGCAGCAATGAGTAAAGTCGCGATCCCGCCTATGTGGGGGGTTGCCATGCTAGTTCCAGAGATTGCCATGTAGTACAAGTCCCCTTGTGCGGTGGTTGATGCATCGATTGCAGTGCCTCTGGGAGCAGTGGCCCAAATGTTCCTGCCCGGGGCCCCGAGATCAGGCCACGTATGTTGCTGAGTCGACCAACCTCTACTTGAGAAGGAGGTTACGGCTCCCCCATCGTGTGTCAAGGCGGCAATTGAAATTGCACTTGGGGTATTAGCATAGACGTTGGTTCTGAGATCATCTTCACCCTCTTCTCCACTGCCCCCCGAGTTTGAAGCTGCGAAAATGACTGCAACTCCATTGTCATAAGTGAGCATGTCGGTAAGTAGGGTCACAGCGTTGTTTGGATTGTAGTCGCCATTGGTACCCCATGAATTTGATACCACCCTGATGTTGTATTCGTTCAAGCCCGGTCTACTGTGCTGATAGGTCCACTCTAATCCTTCGACTGCAGCAAAAATAGATGCTCCGTCACCCGTTCCTAATGCGACTATAGATGCACCTTTGGCCGTGCCCAAGTGCCTTCCGGCGGAGGCGTCGCCATTCCCTGCGATGGTTCCCCCGACATGAGTCCCATGGCCCGAGGATGTATCGGAATTGCAATTTGGTGCGTCGACCCATGCTAGTCCCGTCCATTTCGCCGACCAAATCAATTTCTCTCCGGACCATGGCTCGCCGCAATCAAAGTCTGGGTGTTCGCCATCGATTCCCGTATCCAAGTCTACAGCAGTTGCACCTTTTCCGTCGTACTCTGTGAACGACAAGTCAGATTCTGTCTTAATGACTCCATCTGTTCCAATGATGACCCTGTGCCAAGCCATGCTCGCATTAACGACGTGAATTGTTTCATGCATCATTGACTCTACATCATTTTGATCACCTGGTAAGAAAAAGTATTGAAGGGGTATGTTCAGTTCCATATGTTCAACAAAACTGAATTTTGATATCTTTGCAACCGAAGATGGAGAGGCGGAAATTAGTCCGCCGTCCAAGACTGAGAGCTTACCTAATACTTCTGCTCCCTTAGATTCCAAGGCCTGCCATAGTCTAGAAGACGCCGGTCCATTGAATTGGACAATGACCTCGATATCTCCGGTTTCTGATAGCTCCTCAATGAGTTCTTTCGACATCTTTGTCTCGTCTGCAGAGGTTTGATTCGCGGTCACAGAGGTGGAGAGTACAGTGAGGGTCAATAGTACGACGAGCGATAAAGAGACTCCTCGCATGCAATCTCGTCCCAGAGGTCTTTATTCAAGACTACTGAAGCCTGCCTGTTTGATTACGAGTGTATGGATTATGGCGGGCCGTGCAGGATTCGAACCCACGTCTCCGGCTCCGAAGGCCGGAAGGATATCCAGACTACCCTAACAGCCCTAGGCAGTGTTCTCTCGAGGTTTGCCCTATGAATGCCTCGCTAATTTTCATCAAATTTCCCCCTCGTTCTGATGACAATTCTCACCAAGGATGAATGAACTCGGGTTGGAATGGCCATCTCGATTTCCCAACCCATATCAAAGAGCATTTCGTGCACGTCACCCCAAGACCTTCCCATCACCTCAGCATTATTGTCGATTTCCAAATTGTCCAGAATGTCAAGATCTGAAGAAGGTAAAATCGTGACGATGACCCCCTCGGGATCGATCTCTTTGGCTGACTCACACGCCGATCTAAGTACATCAAACGCACTCTCAGACGTCTTCGAGTTTCTAGCATATGGTGGATCGAAGATGAATGCCGTGTTCGACTGAGATCCCCACGTCTCAAATAATTTCGACACATCGGAGGTCTCGAATGGATGGTTTGGAGATTCCTGCCCGTAAGCGTACCCAAAATTTTTCTTTGCTCCCTCTACCATAATCGGGTCCACATCGCTGGATAATGCGGTTATCCCTCGAAATCTGGCTTGGAGGGATATGCACCCTGTTCCACAGAATGGATCGATTATCTGATCTGGCGGGTTCCTATCTTGATATGCCAATGATATCAACAAACTTGCAAGCTTCGGGTCCAAAGTAACTGGTTTGAAGAAAGGCATAGAGGTCATCGCCTTCTTCAAGTATGGTCTTTCATAGGTCTCATCAATTCCAATGACCATCAGGGGGTATGAATCCATGGAATCCATGTGTTGTGGTCTGTCTGGAGCACCTGCCATAATCACCCTGATTGTTGTCTCTGGATTCACCAAGTCCACAGAATGGCCAAGTCGGAAAAAATGACCTCCGACTAGATGTTCGACATTCCTTTTTGATAGAGCAGGTAAACCAATACCAAGTTTTGAGGCTCTGACGGCAAACGTCCCTTGGATATTCAATCCTGAGCCCCATTCGTCGAGAAAGGCCTGAATCTCTGCCTCATCCATGGGTAGGATGGCTGCGTCTCGAAGTAAAAATGTGGATTCAGAGCACCATGATTGATCCTTACCCCAGTCCTCAAGTTCTAGTATCCTGGGATGCAGGGGTGTGAATGGACCGTGTATTCTACTCACTTCCTCTCTGAACATCCTTGGATGCCAGCCGGTGCCTGTAATCATCCAAGTCATAACGCCCGGGAGGCATTCTGGCCTTCAACCCTAAAGGCGAGTGTGCATTCGGTAGAAACGGTTTTCGCACATGGGATGCAATTTGAGAGATCTTGTGGTTCCCCATCCAATAGATCTGTCTGATTTGAGGGGGGAACGCGTTGCTGTCGATGTTTTCCTGAATGCCTACCAATTTCTTACCAGCCTAACCGGCCCTGATGGAAGGCCCCTATCACACGATGGTCGAGTGACGGCTCATCTCTATGGTTTCCTAGATCGTGCTTCTTCCCTGATTGCACATGGAATTGACCCAGTTTTCATTTTCGACGGGAGGCCCCATGATCTGAAGCGGGAGACTCTGAAAGATAGAAGGGACAGGAAGAACGTAGCAAGGAGAAAGTGGGAGGCGGCAGTAGAGGTAAATGACATGGCTAGTGCTAAGAAATTAGGACCACAGATTGCAGAATATACACCCAACATGGTTGAGGACACAAAGCGCTTGTTTGACTTGATGGGTGTGACGTGGGTGGATGCACCGATGGAAGCTGAAGGTGCGGCAGCGGTATTATGTGGTCGAGGTGAGGTCTCAGCAGTCGCTAGTCAAGACTGGGACACACTATTGTATGGTTCTCCTACGATGATCAGGAATCTCACAGCCCATGGGACACGTAAGTTTGGAAGGGTGCTGAGTGCCGAACGCATTGAGTTGGATGAAACACTGGAGACATTGGGAATAGACATGCATCAATTCGTCGACTTGGGAATAATGATCGGAACTGATTTTCACCCTGGTTTCAGGGGTGTGGGTCCAAAGACAGGTCTCAAATTGATTCGAAATTTCCAGACTCTCGAAAAAGTTGCGGAACACAAGGAAATTGAAGTTCCCTCGGACATCGACCTGATCAGGGAGTTGTTTCACAATCACCCAAGCGTAGAGGGTATGATCCCGGACCACACTCGGGGCCAAGAGGAGGGGATCGTCGCCATGCTACGAGGCGAACTTGGTTTTGGTGAGAACAGGGTAAAAATCGCTATTGAGAGATTGGCTTCAGCCAACAGACTACGTTCTTCAAGCAAGCCCACCCTATTCGATTTCTAGGGGATCATATGGTTAGGAAAATAGATCTTGGCGGACATGATAGATCGCATATATCGCTATCTCTCGTCTTCTTGGTACTTTTGGGTTCCACTCTGTTCTATGTCCTGAACATACAATACAACTCTCCGTCTTTGCAGGATATCCACGGGAATGGGGGGATGGAATCTTGGCTGAAATCGACGTTTAGACTTTGTAGTGCCTACCTTGCATTCCATACTGTTGTATTTTGGATGGTTTTCAATCCTGAGCCGGCAACCATGGTGGTACTTTTCAGGAAAGAGTTGGAAGTCAGGGAACATGATGCAACCGGAATTGAAAAAATTGGTACATTTAGCGCATGGACATTGATTGTCTTTGGGTCGAGTATGTTGTTGAATGGGACCTTATCCCTCTCTATTGCACTTGGATATGAAATCCCCAATTTTCTCTTGCTGATTGGTGCATCGCTCTTTGCATCTGGTTTTGGTGCCGCGTGTATCACATCAGTGGTGGTGCGACACCTGATAATCCCAATGAAGATAAGAAACGGGCACGACTTACATCACCTGTTCAAGCCACATGAGCAAGTAATGCACAATTTAGTTCTGATTCTTTTTTCCCTCGATCTACTATACGGTGGGACTTGGATAAGTTGGCCTTCTTTATCCCTCACCTTGATTTTGGGATCATTGTATGTCGCCTTTGCAGAGCTTTCGTCGCGAAGAGATCATGGTTACTACGTGTATGAGTTCCTCGATCCGAGGCCCAAATTATCCCCATTCATCTTCTTTGGTTTGATGATTGCATGCATAGCATCGTTGTTTTTCGGATACCTAATTACGACGCTCAAGGAAGAGCGAAGCGTCATCGCATCCTCACTTCTCCTCCTGTTTGTTTTTCTTTCAGTGAGGTTCAATGCCTCAGTCAATGAGAACTAAGCCATGGGAACTGTAAGTATCGTATCAGGACCTCTTTCGATGATGGGAGCCTCGAACACCGAAAGAGAGGGTAGAATGTGAACTGTGCATGCATTACCACAAGCAGGAGCGAGGTAATCCTCTCCTTGGTCGCTGAAAATGAATCTAAGCCCATGTCCCGCTGGTAAGATGGCATCTATCGCTTGAAATTCCATCATCATGGTGATCTCTTGGCCAGGAATAACGGTCTGAGGATCATAGCCTCCGGCATGGTACCTAACATCCATCGTTGCATGGCCAATACGCATTCCAGTTTCAGCGTCTTGCATCTCAATGAACACCTGTCCCCCGTCAAAAGTAGGAACAGCAGATAGATGGAGGGTGGGCAATCCAGAGATATGGATGCTCCTTTCGGGGTTTATGTGCGAGCAATCAACAATGACCGTCTGACCCCCTCCAACTACTGGAAGCCCACCTCCAACGAATACGCCATCATTTTCACAGTCGTCTAAATTCAAAGTGAAAGGCTGTCTGTCTTTGGGGGGCCAGGTATCCTCGATTCGCCATTGGCCGTCATTTCTCTGTATCTGTGCGTCAAGGGAGGGCTTCGGCCCCCGTCCTTGTAGGTAATACTCGAACCACTCAAACAGGTCCTGGCCCCAATCCCACCTTGTCATGTTCTCCAGTGCCTCGAATCCGTATCCGGGATCAACAGTCTGGTGGCTGTTTACTTGATCTGGATAGTGGTGTCCCCACTGACCTAAGATCCCTCTCACATCAAAGCCAGCGTCGACGTATGCCTGATACCAATTCGTGCCCGGTGGTCCTCCGAACACTTGATGTGGGTCAACATTCCAATCCTGCATGCCCTGAACCCAGTATATGCTGCCATTCCAGTTATCGAAGGCTTTGTCTATGTGGCTCCTCTCATCGTAGTAGTTCTGCATGTATGGGTCCATTTCGCCCCCTATGTATGTGACCGGTCCTGCAAACAGTCCCTCTACTATGTCCGGACAAATGTTGTCGAAGTCATCTTGATCATAATCCACTGTGCTAGAGAAGTAGTTCATGTGCATGATTTGGGACCGTGCTTCGGCACTCCCGTTCTTGTACAAAAGCGGGTGGAGAGCAGTGGTTCCCGACATTGGAACGATTGTTTTGAGGTAATCGCTCCCCATCGCTGCAGCCTCCCATTGTGTGGCCCCCTCGTAGGATTTTCCATACAACCCAACATTTCCGTTGCTCCAATTCTGAGTCCCCAACCACTCGACGGCTGCATGGATACCTAGTCCCTCCCCAGCGCCCCGGTAATCAAAACATCCACTGCTTTCCTCAGTGCCAAAGACCGCTACTTGAGCAAATGCATATCCGTGGGGTAGAAAGTTATCGAAAATGAACTCACCCCGTGCTGCACCTATCACGTTGGTCGGAGTGGACTCAGACCCTTGGGGTCCGTAAGAAAAGTAGGGCGAGATCACGGCTATGACGGGTACCTTGTCCCCCTCAATGGTGTTGTTGGGCAACCAATATGAAAGATGTACCTCGGAGGACTCCGGCCCTGATTCCCAAACCCCTGAGGTGTCAACAGTAATTCTGGCTTCTTGAACTTCCATGGCTGAGTATGGTCCCACTTCCAAGCTCATGCTGTAGGAACCTTCTGTTTTCCAATCAAGAGTATGCCTTTCCCAGATCGAGGGGTACAAAGTATCCTCTACATCTTCCTCGGGATCGGTTCCCTCCCAGAACATACATCCAGAGAAGCTGAAGACGACAAGCATCACCATTACAGATCCGGTGAAGGTTCGCTTCGCCATTGTTTCCCGGACAAGGCGCTTCCATCTGAAGCCTACGGAATATTCGAATGGTTGAACTCACGTTCTCCTAGGTTTGGAAGCAACTTCCCAGGACCTCTCGAAAGAGGTCCTGAGAAGCGCGTTTTGTCTCGGTTCAGACTACGTCTGGGTTGTTTTCGAGTTCGTCGGGGATTCCGTCTCCGTCGTCGTCATCGTCCAGATGGTCATCTATACCGTCGTTGTCATGGTCGAACTGACCTGTCAGGTCGGATCCATCGTACATCTCGAACCAATCGGATAGTCCGTCGTTGTCATCATCGGTGTCGATTAGGTCTGACAGGCCGTCGTTGTCGTGATCGTACCTGTAGAAGCTCCAGGCCCCGCCTTGTTCGTCCACGTCCAGAATGCCATCGTTGTCATCATCATCATCGAGTGCATCGTCGATACCGTCGTTGTCGTGGTCTCTGGGCATGTCATCAGCATAGTTCATCAGACCGTCGTTGTCAATGTCGATGTCGACGCAGTCGTATATTCCATCGTTGTCGTGATCATAGATGTCCGTGATTGGGTTGCCATCTTCGACTTCTGTGCGGTCGTCCAAACCGTCTCCATCATCGTCGTCATCCTCTTGGTCATCTATTCCATCGTTGTCATGATCCTGGGGATCCGTGTCTATCACATCAGGTATGCAATCGTTGTCATCATCGGTGTCGACATCGTCTGGAATCCCATCTCCATCATTGTCGTTGTCGCCGTTATTGTCTTGGTTGTCAAGCTGTTGTCCCTGTTGTTGATCTGAGCAGCACCCTTGCTGGCCCTGTTCAGATTGGGTCCCACCTTGTTGTTGTTGGTTCTGGCCATTCTGGTTGTTACCATTCTGATCTTGGCTTTGTTGATCGCCTTGCTGGCCACCCTGTTGACCTCCGCTCTGTTGCTGGCCCTGGCCATTGTCCTGTTGGTTGGATTGTGAGCCGTCTTGGCCGTTGTTGCCTTGTTGGCCATCCTGTCCGCTTTGAGAACCTTGGCCGCCTTCCTGTCCTTGTTGGCCCTGGCCCTGTCCTTGGCCCTGTCCTTGTCCCTGTCCTTGGCCCTGGCCCTGTCCTTGGCCCTGTCCTTGTCCCTGTCCTTGGCCCTGGCCCTGTCCTTGGCCCTGTCCTTGTCCTTGTCCTTGGCCCTGTCCTTGTCCTTGTCCTTGGCCCTGTCCTCCCTGACCTTGGCCTCCTCCTTGGCCCTGTCCTTGTCCTTGTCCTTGGCCCTGTCCTTGGCCCTGTCCTTGGCCCTGTCCTTGGCCCTGTCCTTGGCCCTGTCCATCTTCCTCAGAGCCTCCTCCGCCTTGAGTACCTCCGTCGCCGGAGCCGTCTCCTTGGAAGTCTGGATCGTAAGCGTCGGGTATTCCATCGCCATCAGAGTCGCTCATTTCGCCATTAGCGGGATCATTTGGGTATGGATCGCTGCCATCGTCTTGACCATCGCCATCGGTGTCAGCTGCATTAGGGTTGGTTCCTGTGGCGTACTCTTGAGAATTCGTGAGTCCGTCTCCATCTGGGTCCGCATTTGCGTCCGTTGCTGAATTGGGGTTTAGTCCATATCCAACTTCCCACCCGTCCGGCAGTCCATCGCCATCTGAATCGGGGTTGTTCATGTCAGTTCCAGCAGCCTGCTCTTGAGCGTTGGTTAATCCATCGCCATCCCAGTCGGCTCCACCGTCGTTAGGATCCAGAGGATCCGAACCATCAGCAGACACCCCTGCGGCTCCGGCCATCGTCACTAGCAGAAAGGCTGTTAGTATGCTTGCGTTCTTTCTTATCTCCATCATTCATCACTTTCCTATTTTGTGTGTTTTATTGGTTATCCAGGGAACCCGCCGCTCCCTCTTTCCAGCGTTGCTTCGACAGTGTCGATAGCAATGTCTGGGAGGTGATGAGCATTGGAAATGGAAGGAGAGAATGTGCATTGATCGAAGTGAATCGTAAACGTTCAATACAGTGTTTTTCTAAATTTTTAATCTCTCCTCCTATTTTTTCTCATCCGTTTTGGCTGGCATTCTTAGGAGACCCACTGTCTCCTCTAGGGTAAATTTGGTTGTGTTTAGTATATGAATCACTCGGATTTCCGCTTCTTATTTATGGGGTTAATCTTGCAAGGTCTGATCTAAATTTAGTTCGTGTCATAAAGTGCCTCACGGGAGTGATTATGGTGAGAAGTACCAATGCTCCAAGGAACAGAGTCGACCAAGGAGGTATTCCCTGGCCCATGTTGAGGAACAAAGTCCATCCAATGATGATGAGTGCCCAAGGTCGATATCGACGTGAGAATAACGAGAGTCTAGCACTCGCGACCTCATCAGAGTACAATGGTGACTCCTCCCCGGGGGCCATCATATCGTGTTCCAATGCGCATCTGGCACATACTAGGTACCTTGGGCCATTGCCTTTCGCGAATTGGTCGTTGGGGTAGTTTTGAGTGCACATCCGGCAGGTCGGCATCGTGATCGACCCTACCATTACGAGCCTTTTCTTCAACACTGCGGTTAATCGCACAGGGACAGGAAATTTTCTATTATGGCCATTCCATCGGGACTCCCCGCAGATTCTGGGTGGAATTGGACTCCGTGAATTGGGTAGTATCGGTGCCTAGCCCCCATTATCAGACCGGTTCCCCCCTCCCATGCGTTGGGAACCATGCTTTCACCTACATCCAAGATTACCAAACTATTGTACCTCATCATGCTATGCCGCTCAGCGAGTTCTGAGAATAGTCCTGTTCCATCGTTCTCTACACTAACTGTGGACCCATGGACGGGACCATTTGGTGACCTAGTTAGGTTTGATCCGTCAGCTAGGCAGATTGCCTGATGTCCAAGACATATCCCGAGAAGTGGTATTTGTCCTTTCCCGGAAATCAATTCTCCGTTGATTCCCATATTGGCTAATGCAGTGGTCCTGTTGTATGATTCTGGTCTCGAGGGGCCCGGTCCGATGACTATTCCGTCGGGTGAGTGTTTGCCAATAACGTCCGAGACCCATGCGGCTACATCCTCATCTGGGTGTTCACTCCAACCGTTCACGATTATCACTTCGCATCCCAATTTCACTATTGCATCTCTGATATTGTGCGTGAATGAGTCCATATTGTCAATAAGTATGATTTTCTTTTTCCTGGATTTTTCCTTCTTCGAGATATTCGGCCGGATCTCGGATTGTCTGGCCAGTGTTTTGGAACTCATTGATAGGCTCGGCAGGGTGTCATTGGAAATGGATGCTGGGACATTCCACGCGGCCCTCAATACCGCATCTGCCTTCCACTCCGCCTCTTGGGCCTCCAACTCAGGATTCGAGGAGTGAACTATTCCCCCTCCAGCCATTACCCTTCCAGTCCTCACTCCCGCCTTTTCATGAACCTCTAGAGTTCGTATTAGTATGTTCAACTCAACAAGATTGTTGAGCTTGTGGATGTGGCCGATTGATCCGGTCCAAGCGCCTCTCGGCATTCTTTCTAGGTGATTAATTATCGCCATACTCATCACCTTCGGACAGCCAGTTATTGATCCACCAGGGAACAAGGAAGATATTGCTGAAGTCACACAACATGAGGGTTTGAGTTCTCCGCTAACCTCTGATACAAGATGGTGAACATTCGGATGGGATTCAATTCTGAATTCCGCCCATCTCACAGAGCCTGGTATGCAGACTGAGGACAGGTCGTGCCTCTCTAAATCAACAAGCATCATATGTTCAGCAAGGTCCTTTTTTGATTCTATTAGGTCTTCTTTCCCGCGTTGGTCCTCGGTTTCCAAGGCACGCCTTGGAGCTGTGCCTTTGATCGGTGATGTGGTTATTTTTCCATTTCGGAAACTGAGGAGTTGTTCTGGGCTGGCAGATACTATTGTCCAACCCAGATCAGGTGACCTCATCCATGTTGAATATGGAGCTGGGTTTGCCTCGACCAAATTTAGGAAGCAATCCCATGGGTCTTGGTCTAATTCTCCTTTCCAGTTTCTACCATAGTTAACTTGGTAAACATGACCGTCCTTTATCGACTCAATTATATCCATAATTTTTTGCTTGTGGTTTTCTCTATTCTCCGACTCCAATGTGGAGGGGGCATCAAACCGCATTGTTTCAGTGGTGCCCTTTACACACAGGCGGACCTCCTCCGCTGACATGGGAGAGTGTCCCAAAGTGGTTATCGAACTCTCCTTCCTATCATGAATGATCCAACCCTTGGTCCTCCAAAGGACGCCCAGAACTTCATTGTGTTCAGGCGTGTTCCTCATTCGCATTTGACTGGTCCATTGTCCCAAATCATAGCCAAGGACCCCGACAAAACCGCCGGGTGACAAGCCTGAGGATGGATCTACTGATCCCAGTACCTCCAATTCACTTACTGATTGTAGTGCAGCCTCTAGCTTAACATGAGATTCATTACGTGTTGTTGTCCAACCAGAACCCGATCTAACCTGGAATTCTAGAAGTACGGGGGGAGTGAGTCGCAAATCAAGTTCGCCGATCAATGGGTTTCTATCAGTCGGCGCAGTATTATCACGTGGTTGGCGGAAAATCACCCTGAGGTCATCCAACACCGGAATCATGGAGAATCGACTAGTTTTTCCGATTGGACCGCCAGAGTGGAACAAAATCTCATCATTTTCTGTGTGGTCCGCCCTTAGTTCCTCAAGAACATAAAGAAGGGGGTTCAATTCTCCCACATCTTCCATCTTGAAGATGCCAGTGATTGTGTTTTTCGTCACGATAGTCCCTCAATGAAACCCATGTCTTCAATCTCGCAAAGAATATCTTCTAATCCTGCCTCTAGATCAGATCGTAGAGTGGTACCGTCGATAGAGGCGATTCTCCTGATACCGATTCCGGTTCCCACGGCTAAAGCATCTAAGCACACGGATAAATCAGCCATTGTTACCTTCCTTTGATTTATCCTGATTCTTTTTCCAAAATAATGCGCTAAGTTTCCAAGAGTTATGGACTCAACTGCCCCCATCATAGGATCAGGAATCACGAATTCGCCATCACCAAATGCAAATAGCGGAGTAAACGTATCGCCATCAATTATCGAGTCTTGGTCGACAAGCAAAGCGGCGTCGCCACCGTTCATAATTGCATTTTTTCTCGTGTTTGAATAGGCCTCCCAGTCCCCCTGTTTGTATCTGGCTTGATCCTTAATTCCACTTGGTAGGGGTTGGGTGATAAGGTGTATCGAACTCTCATAAGTCTCCAAAGGCCTCGGTATCATGGCTACCTCTCCATCCCGATGAACTTGGATTCTGACTAAGCACGGTAATTCCCTGTTTTGGGATATGATTGAGAGTGATCTCTCAAGATCATCCATATCTATCATCGGGGCAGTATCAAACAAGGCAGCATAGGCACGTTCCAACCTATTGACGTGTGAATCCAGGAACAACGGGCCATTCGGATTCAATCTCAGGGTCGTGAAGACCGGGTCGGATATTTCCACGGTTAACTAGATGCAGTCCCAGCCTTGAAGGCCTCTGTCAAAAGAGGTCGTCGAGGTCCTTTTCTAGGTCATCAAGATAGTCATTTGAAGACAGTTGCTCGGTGGAGTCCGAGATGGTTTTCGTTTCAGTCAGTTTTTTGACAGGGATTTCTCTGTTTTCATCCGCATTCAGATCAGACTGGATCTCATCATCGAACAGCGCGTCTATCTCAACCTCTCTCGTGGAAATCTCCCATAAGTCATCATCCATTCCTCTCCTTGACCTGAAGGTTGCAGCAGCACCTAGGGCGGCGAGTCCGAAGATAATGGTTCCAAGTAGAATATTCAAATCTCCACTGACTAGTCTATCCACCAGAGATGATCCTTCTGATGCCTGGGAATCCAGTGGTCCGGATTGTTCCGTCCATGGCAATACGAGAACTGGGCTCGCTCGATAAGTGAATTTCTCCCCGTCGTACGCGACCACTTCCACATAGTGATTGGTATCCCTATCCAGTGCCTGATCATCAATCAAGTCAAATCCAAACTCGGTGGTTGTCCTATCCAGAGCGATGACGCTTGCATCTCTTACATCATTAAATGGCGTACGAGATGCAAAAACATGGTATCCGATTACTTCTGAATTGTCACTTTCTGCCCAATTCAAAACGATCCTTGATCCGGATGGATTCCAAGCGGCGGTTAGCCCAGATACATCAGGACAAGCGGGACAGGGGTCCAAACCGAGTTCATCAGTCAGCACTATGTCACTGGATTGTAGGTCGGTCGTCCAAGCATTTCCATTTGAGTCTCTGGCAACCACTGCCACGAAATATCTACGATCAGGGGCAAGGTCAGTCTTGCCCTCGATACCAGTAGATAGCTCGACCAAGGCAGGCCCTGACCAATCTCGAGGGAGGGTAAGTGAAGGTTCTAGAGCCTCGAGGTTGGTGAGTAGGAACGGGGAGTCGGGAACCACATAAATCTCGTAGGACGATAGGTCTGCTGATTCGCTGGGATTGAAGAGTACGAACATTCCATCGCCGTGATCTGGGTCCCTATCTGCCAATTCTGGAGCTGGTATTCGGTCTGGCGGCGTTGTGTCCTCAAGGTTCGATTGAGGTAGGACAAGCGCAGTCTCTAGGTTGTCCAGGTGGACATTGCCTACGATGTCGTGTACTGTGACTGCGACGTACAATGGTACCTCTGGGATGATCCTGTTAGTGACGGAGTCTGTAAGCGTGGTACCGTAAAGCGCCTCTGAAATCTCTATCTCTATCTTTGAAGAGCCTCCGATCTGTCTCTGTTGGATGGTCGTTAGACCACATGATTGAGGCTCCTCGGAACAGAAGAACCACATCGAGGAGACGTCCTCTAACGGATGCTCGCTTACCCATATGGTGTAATAGGCGAAATCTGGCGCATCGCTCCTAGTCCAGACCACATCTATCGACGTGCCATCGTCGGATGGGTGGTCAAAAGCGCTGACGTCCTGTAGTCTAGCCGGTTCTGGTCCTTCTTCAGCGAGATTGTCGAATGGCGTTGCGTCATCCGGCAGTACGTTGTTCAGATCGCCATTGCCCCAATCGTCGTACGCCACAACCGCCACCCAGTATCTTACACCATTCTCCAGTAGAGTACCATCTGCGCCACCGATAATGGCGACTGAATTTTCGCAGCCCGAGACGATCTCGGCCACAGGCCATCCTTCGGCACTTGTTGGAGGTGAGAAACCTGATGCTGGCAGAACATGAATGGTGTACATCACGCAATCTTCCTCGCTGTTGGGTGTCCATGTGACTTGCAGGTAGCCACCATCATCGAATGGAAGGTCAGAAGCCTCTACGTTACTCACTCTTGAGGGTGGGATGGAGTCATCGAGGCCTCCGGCTGCGATTACAGGCCCATACAGTGCGGGGTTGTCCCTTTCGTATTGACCCGCCATGTCAACACACGATGCGGCCAGCCAGATTGGAGTAGATTGTGGTACATCTATGATAGTCTGATTACCGAGTGACTGTGCGACGTCAAAGTAGGTGGGAATGACTTCGACATCATTAATCTCCACGGTTGAATACCAAAGTCTGGTGGAGTGCCTATCGATATCTGTGCAAGGCTGCCACTCAACTTGAAGGCTGCCTCCTGAGAATCCGATTGGCTCAGCATACAATGACGATGGTGGCTCGGGCACATTGTCAATGGCCATGGCAGAGCCGTTGTAGACTGACATGGGCCCCAACGAGCCATCTGGGTACCTTATTGCAATGGCTGCATAGTACTCTTCGCCAGATTGTATGGTCTGAATCGTATCGCCGGAATACGCCTCTTCTATTGAGACTCCCAATGTCTGAACGTCTGAGATGGAGGCAATGGGGGTAATTTGTGAGAAATCCCCGGTCTCAACAAAATCGATGCTCCATCCATTCGTGGGGCTCCAGACGAATATGTCATAGGAAATGAAGCTAGGGTCGACTGCCATATCCCAGTTCAGGATCAACCCATCGCCGCCATCCCTGGGTCGATCATCGAAGTAGCTTATCCGTGTTGGGATCTCTTGCCTTGTCCAATCGTAGGTGATCCTCATGTTGATTGATCCAGATTCAGAAGGGGACAATGCGAATTCCCAATTTGCCGAGGATGGTGCGCCCGCGGTGTCCACTGCCATTTGGAGGAGTTGTTGCAGGCCTGTTTGCGTTGATAGGTTCCACGTTCCTGTGTAGTTCAGAATTGACACCTCAGACCATATTGGTTGGGATGAGGTTGAACTCGTGAAGATTGTCGGATGCCAAGAAAACGGTATAGATCCAAAATTCTGTGATTGTAGTTGAAGGGGCGAGTCGGTGATTGGGACGTTGGAAGGAATTGTTATCTTGTTGCCTGGCCTTGCTGCTTCTGTGATGTCTGTGGTCTGACCAAGGAAAGTTAGGTCGAGGTTCTCTGCCCTGGCATATTCATCGACGTAGATTCTCTCCAATGCCCAATAGGGCCTGTAGGCGAGTGTTCCACGATCGGTGGCCAGAACGAGTGTGTCGCCGTACAACGCCATATCGTTAATTGAGGATTCCAAGGCGGAATCATAGCCACGTGATTGATGATCTTGGGAGCCAATGACGTTGAACCCGCTTCCGGCTGCTACCACCCTCGTGCCGTCAGATTGCATGATTGTGATGGGCCATGCTTGTAGTGACCCAGATACAAGCCCGACTTCCATAGAGTATGAACTGAAATTGTAATGATACAGTGGGCCGACGTCAGTGGCAATGTGCACTCCCCATCCATCAGTGGCTATTGCTGTCACACTGTTGCTTGGTAGCATGTCAAGTGGGTAATCCGTTAAGATTTCCTGATCGTCTATTGCCCAAGATGAAACCCATGGTCGCGATGCCCCCACCCCGGGGTGCGATGCGATCAAGACCTTTGGTTGGTGTAACTCTTGGGTAGTTCCATCTGGCAGTGTTATGTTCTTGCTCCTTTCAGGAAGGATCTGGATGTCCGCTATAAACGAGGAAATGAGTCCGTTCGATTGAGTCACCCGGTTACTCACAGAGGCATTTTGTGTTGGGTTCTGTATGAAAGAGAGTCCGCTTGGACTTGAGATGACTACCAAGTTGCTCGTTCGGTTGCTCGATGCAACTTCTATCCGATCAGAATCAGGTGGCAGGCCATCATAGGTTGTGATTGGATCTAACCACTCTTGAGCCGATTCGTCGAATCTTCCGATTCCGACTGGTGTTGTCACCAGAGTGACATTCCCCAGTCTCAAGAAGTCCCCTATGTCGTTTGCGGGTAGCGCTGCCAACAATTCCGCCTCGTTCCATATTCTCGAGGTCGTGTCTAACACTTGAAAGCCCGATGCGGCATCAAAAACACTGGTCAGACCGGCATACAAATTACCGTTTTCCAAGTACATTCCGTCCATTGAGTTGTGAATTGAACCCGGGTGTGTTCGGGTCTGCTTCGTATTTGTGTCGAGAGCAATCATACCTCGATAGGTCGTCGAAATCCACAACGTATTCCCGTCTAAAATAATGTCTTCCACGATATCGTCATTGAAATCGTATGAGTCCAGCCAAGTGAGAGTACCGTTTTGATCGACCATGCCCTCCATGATGGTGCGACCGTATCCTGAGCTGCTCTGCCAATTCCCTTGGTTTGAAGTCCCAACGGCTGCCCAAACATTTGCCCCATTGGAAACAAACTCAACTACATCTCCCGATGGCAGGATGAGAAGTTCATCGAAGCCACCCTCAATCAACCCAGTTGAATCAAGGCGATCGACTCTATTCACCCCTGAGGTTTCACCAGACCTGCCAATGGCGTATGCGAAGTCTGACGAAGGAGGTGCTCTCACTATCGAACTCCCATCCATTCCAACACCGAAAACGGTACCTGTGGAAATTACCATCCCTGAGGTTTCTATTCTTGAAATTCCGCCTTCATCAACGTGGCTGACAAGTAGAATGCCATTGTCGTAAAGGATACCCCCAGGGAATACAGGTTCTGATGATATGCCATTCGATGGAGTGATAGCGGACAGGAGTGTGTCCGTAGAATAGTCAAATCGAGATATGCCGACATTATCGGAATCATAGGCTACATACAACATCGGGTGGCTATCATCACAGGCCAGGGCTCTTGGGTCCGCGTCGTCCAGCCCATTGCCATCCTCCCAGGCATCTATCCACTCACCAGCAATTCCATTTCCGTCTGAATCCGAGTAGTCATATCGAGCTACATAGCCACCTTGCCACCATTGTAGCCTACCGAAAGCGACGTGTACGATACCTTCACAGATTTCAATGTCGGCAGGATAAGCATACCCACCTACGTCTGTGTAGGGTGTGACGTCCCACGAGTCTAATGACTGGTTGTATATCGAGACGTCTATGTTGCCACCCTGGTAAGTGCCGACCCAGAGATCATCACCAACCACTCGCATGGAATAGACACGATCAGCTACATTTGATGGCATTCCAGATCCAGGAGTCCATGGGGTCAAAAATGTGGAATTGTTGGCGTCCCATCTTAGAATTCCGTCCGTAGAACCGAATAGATAGGTCTCCCCAAATGACTCAATGCCTCTGATAGGGCCTGGTACGTCGTCCCATGAATCCAGTAGGGTCATGTCAGTTGCATTGTACCTCCTGAGGATCGAGTCTCCATAGGAGACCCAGAACTCACAATTCCCCGATGCGATTGGAAAGCAGTCTCCAAGAAACTGGGCATTAACTCGCTGGACACTGCCGTAAGATCCAATCGGGTCTTCCCAATTGCCAGATGTGGTGTTCCATCTAGCTATGTCGCCAGGCTCTGCACCGCCCCATCCCTGGACTCCTGCAACGCCCAACCATAAGTTGTCTTGGACCATGTGCATTCCACGGATCTGACCTTGATACCCGAGGGTGTCAGTGGTATCTATTTGTGCAAGGCTAGTATTGTTCTGGATATCTATTCTGGCAATTGAATCACGTGCCTGCCAGGACTGGCTAGGAACTATTTGTTGGTAATATAGGACTCCATCGTGAACGATCACGTCCATGGGGGGTTCATAGGGAAGCGTGGGCCCTCCAGAGTTGGGTCCCAGATTCCAATCAAGGTTGAGTTGCTCGTTGGTAGTGTTTATGTTGACCAAGCCAAAATAACCGCCGGCCCAGATAGTGCCAGGAACTTCGCCTTCTTTGAGGAGAGTTATGAGATCATTATCTATGAGGCCGCTGGTTCCATCCCATGTGGTTAGCCATTCTTGGGTGTTTAGGTCGTATCTCGCAATGCCGATACCTTCAACCCCAAGGTAGACGATGGAATCTATGACAACAATGTCGGTTTGATCAGAATCCGCTGCTGCTGTCCACACGTCAACCACCGTCCCAGTGGATGTGTCTATGATTCCCACCCCTTCTGAGGTTCCAGCGTAGAGTCGGTTTGGTTCAAGTATAGCTACGGTATTAACAAAACGCGAGGGGAGTCCGTCTGCAGAGGACCAACAATCTGGCCCGTTCAGTGACCAATCCCACATGCAAGCCCCTCTGTTCGTGCCCATGTAGATTCCATCGACGTTGCTCGTGGCCTCGAAGAACTGGAAAGGATCATTATTTGGACCAGGTATGCTTGTGGGGAACGATGTCCATGTTGGTTGTAGGTAATCCGCTCCATCCCACATGGCTGCTACGCCTGGGTTCCAGAATGATGGACCCTCGGAAGATATGATTATGTTTCCATTAATATCTGAGTAGATATCGTTTATGTCATTGTCTGGAAGCGTTCCATCAGCCTCATCCCAAACATGCAACACTTCGCCAGTAAAGCGGTCGAGTATAATGAGGCCAAACCCCTTCAGGCCGAGAATAATCCTATCGTCACCATCCACGTATTCTATTGGAGCCTCGTCTACGTCGTCTATACCCAGCGATCTCCATGACGATAACACCACCCCACTCGAGACTTCGATGCGCATAACACCGGCGTCTGTGGTGCCAATGTAGAGGATGTCTGACCTGTAGGTCATGGAGGTAAATTCTAACGAGTCGAGTCCTGAGTCCTCATCAAAAAACGAATAATCGGCCAAATCGCTTGTGTTCCCTATCGCAATGCCGAATTCAGGCATCATCACGAATACTTTGTCTGTGGAGTCATCATATCCCAAAGTGTCTATTGCCGCGATATCCGATCCGGATACTGTGCCAATGAGTGATCCATCTGTTGGGTCAATCTGGATGATTCCGTGACCCGAAGTTGATGCAATTACCGTTTGATCATCTATCTGAACTATGTCAGTAATTTCCGAATCGATCCCATCGATTGTATAGTCTATTACTCCCAGCCACCTCTTGGATTCTTCGTCAAATCGGTCAACTTCACTTCCAGATGCAAACCAAGCCTGTTTTCCAGATGGGGCATCAATTACCGAAACGACCTGTGGTTCGAGGATTGCTGGCCCGCTGGCTAAAACTAGAGGCTCGATGGCACTCATGTCAACTATCTTGGCAAGGGATCCTGCGCCGTCTGAAGCAGCGATTCCCTGGTTTGAAGACGGCCAAGGAAAGACTTTGTCAAATGCTGTGAGATTGGCCTGATTTGTGGTTATGGCCCCTGTGAAAGCTAGAACGGTCGAATCGTACCTGTGAATTTTTGATGGGGTCACTACATATGCATAATTTTCCAATGTGATTACTTTCAGGACATCATTCGAATCGAGCCAATTTGAAGTTGTCCATGGGCTCAACCATGTGTCAGAAAGGATGTGAAATCGATCTACTCCACCATCTCCTGAAACAAGGATTTGATCATCGAGAATCTCAAATGACGTCACACTGTAAGAAACAATTGATGGAGAAGTTATTGGAGAGAAGAAGCTTGCATTTGAAAATACTAATGTTGAATTAACATCCTCGCTTGTATCAAGCATTACAAATCCAGTTCCAATAGTGCCTGCCAGAAGTTTGTTTCCTGTTAGGTGGATTGAGGATATTATTGGATCATTTGAGCCTGTACACACGTCATGGAAATGATACGATTCAAGCGAAGAGTTTGGATCCCTCCAGAGAATGTGGCAGCCGTTAGATATCCAGGTTCTGTTTTGTGAGTCCAAGAACAAACTTGCGGGCTTGTTTTCCTGCCATTCGAAGGTTCCCGGTCGACCAATAGTGTCGTTCAAAGGATGCGATGATATGTGTTCCAGATTACTCAATCGATAGTAGTGTACAATACCGTCAGTTGACAGCGCGACAAGAAGGTCTTCCGGTTGAATGACTTGTACCTCAGTTGCCGATATGGATTCAACATGCACAATTGGATTTGAGACAGTTTCGTCAATCACAAGTAGATCATCGTCTGCAAGTATGAATGTCCTCCCTGAGGAAGCATCATGACTCAAGTCATGGACAACAAGGTTAGGTGATGATGGCGATAACCTCGGCGAAGCTGGACGCATTGCTTCGATTACCATGTCGGTCAGAACAGCTCCGGTAGGAAGCAACAAACCGGCTTCAGAGTTCGAATATGGGTCCAAGTAGCTGTCAAGAACATCATCGGGCGAGTAGCTTTGTTTGCATCCAAATCCACCAATTCCGGTTCCATCAAAAATTTCCTGATTTGCATCGACCAAGGTAAGTATGGGGTCCTGAGCGCAGATCCCTAGTGAGCCATTGACACCGATCTCAAAGGTCATGTTTTCGATGGATGCTCCGGGAGGGTGCTGTACTATGGTAGTGGACGATCCAGTTGATTCCGAGCCCACGGTCAACCAACCGGTATCTACGCTACCAGATGCTCCCCAATTAGAGTTGCTCGATTGAGATTTCGTGGGCTCCTCTCGGAAATCTACTGTTGTGGACCATGGCATTGACATCATCAACAGCACGATCGCAATCGCATAGACGGAGGAGCCTTTATGCCTCCAAAAGTAGACTTGGGCCCCCCTCATTGAACCAATTGCTTTCATGATCCCATAATTAAGAAGATGTGTTGATGTTCGTTACACGGTGTGTGAACTGATTCCATCGTCTGGATGAATAAAGTATAGGATAGCATCATAGCGATGAAGTCATCGGGTCTTTGACGGTGGGTAGGTATGGCGGACGATCGTTTGCGGAAGGAGGCATTAGATTATCACAAATTTCCAAAGCCCGGGAAGATGGCAACAAAACCGACAAAGCCACACTCCACTGCGCATGAGTTGTCGCTTGCTTACTCCCCCGGAGTAGCATACCCGTGTTTGGAAATTGAAAAAGATCGGGACCTTGCCTTTTCATATACCTCCAAAGGGAACCTGGTAGGTGTGATCAGCAACGGAACTGCAGTCTTGGGACTCGGGGACATCGGAACATTGGCCAGCAAGCCAGTGATGGAAGGTAAGGCACTTCTGTTCAAGTCCTTCGCGGACATTGATGTATTCGACATTGAAGTAGATCGCACAGAAGTAGAGGGCTTTGTTGAAGCAGTAAAGGCAATCTCATCTACATTCGGAGGTATTAATCTCGAAGACATCAAGGCGCCTGAATGCTTTGAGATCGAGAGGCGGCTGAAAGAGGAGCTTGACATTCCGGTTATGCATGATGATCAGCACGGGACTGCTATAATCAGCGGTGCAGCTTTGATCAATGGATTGGATGTTGTTGACAAGAAAATTGGTGAAATAACGGTCGTAATTTCCGGCGCGGGGGCATCTGCGATATCCTGTGCAAGACATTACGTTCGACTTGGAGTGGAAAGAAGTAGAATACTCATGTGTGACTCAAAGGGCCTCCTAACCAAATCGAGGGGTGAAAAAGGTGAGTTGAACCAATACAAAATGGAGTTCGCACAGGATAGGCCGGAGAGTTCTTTGACCGATTCAATGAGAGGAGCTGACGTTTTCCTAGGGTTGTCAAAGGGCGGGATTGTCGATGGGGAAATGGTTGCCTCCATGGCGGACAGGCCGCTGATATTCGCATTAGCCAATCCAGATCCAGAGATCCTTCCGGAAGAAGTCAGAGCTGCCAGAAGCGATGCAGTGATCGCCACAGGAAGGAGCGATTATCCCAATCAGATTAACAATGTCCTTGGTTTCCCCTACATTTTCAGGGGAGCTTTAGATGTCAGGGCGACTAGCATTACTGAGAATATGAAAATGGCGGCTACCATGGCCTTGGCGAGATTGGCAAAGGAAACAGTCCCCGATGACGTGGTAGAGGCCTATGATGGTGTTAGAATACAATATGGGCCTGATTACCTCATCCCAAAACCATTCGATGCCAGAGTTTTGATCTGGGAGGCCTCGGCGGTCGCAGAGGCGGCGGTGAACGAGGGTGTGGCACGAATTGATGCAGAGTCTTTCAATCTGAAAGAATACCGGGAGGAGTTGGAAAGCAGGTTAGGTCTAACACGATCAGTCATGCGATCGGTGATCAACAGAGCGGTTTCCAATCCTCAGAGGATTGTATTCTCTGAGGGCGAAGATCCCACGATAATCAAGGCAGCAGCACATTGTGCTCGGGAAGGGATTTGCAAGCCAATACTACTTGGGCAGGTACGAAGGATCAAAGCCGCGATCAATGACTTAGCACTAGAGTTTGACTGTGAAATAATTGATCCAAGATATGATTCCAGAAGAAGGGGCGTGTATGCTGACGAACTGCATGAAATCCGTGGACGCAGGGGTATCAGTAAACTGGATGCCGTGGAGCTTCTCAAGCAATCGACATGGTTTGCCCCGATGATGGTGAGGAGGGGGGATGCGGACGGTTATCTGGGCGGAGTAAGTCACAATTACCCGGATATCGTCAAGCCTTGCCTGAAGATAATTGGGACCTCGAAGGACGCGCATCGTGTGGTCGGATCATACATGATGACGGTGGGGGGCCAAGTAATGTTCATTGCTGATGCAACAATCAACATACACCCCGATGCTCGAACACTTGCGGAGATTGCCGTAAGGACGGCACGAGTCGCCAGACGATTCGGTGTGAAGCCCCGGGTCGCCATGCTTTCCTTCTCTAATTTTGGTTCTAGTGGGGAGCTCAGGACCACGAGGATAGAGGAGTCCATAACCATGGCAAGAGAGATAGACCCTGACATCATCATTGACGGGCCCATGCAGGCGGACACCGCTTTGGTCCCCGAACAACAGGAAGATTTCCCTTTCATGACGTTCAAAGGGCCGGCGAATGTATTGATCTGTCCAAGCCTGGCATCCGCCAACATAGCCTACAAGCTGTTGCAAAGGTTGGCAGGGGCGGAAATGACCGGGCCGATCCTTGATGGATTGGCGCGGCCGGCTCATGTCCTACAACGTGGTGACAGTGTGAGGGAAGTGGTCCATATGGCTGCTATATGCTCGGTTGACGCACAGAGAATGGCTACTCAGAGGCTTGATTCTCGTGAATCCTAGGTGCGGCAGCTTTCACTTCATCAGAACAACCGTCTGCGAAACTCTCGAAGTTCTCATTGAACATTTGAACAAGCACATTGGCAACGTTGTCATAGCGTTTCACGTCAGACCAAGTTGAACGTGGTTGGAGAATTTCAGATGGTACCCCATCACAAGTCACGGGAATCTTGAATCCGAATCTCTCATCTGTGACATAGACAACGTCATTGAGGTCGCCAGAAAGAGCGGCGTTCAACAAAGCCCGCGTCCAGTTAATCCTGATTCGACTGCTTTCTCCATAACCTCCGGCGATCCATCCTGTGTTGATCAGCCAGCATGATGCATCATGATCTGCGATTTTTTTGCTGAGTAGATTTGCGTATTCGCTAGGGTGACGGGGCATAAACGGAGCTCCGAAGCAAGCTGAGAATGTCGCCATGGGCTCAGTCACTCCAACCTCGGTACCTGCAACTTTAGCGGTGTAACCGGAAATAAAATGATACGCAGCCTGTGCAGGGGAAAGCCTCGATATTGGGGGAAGTACTCCGAAGGCATCGCATGTGAGGAATACGACATTCTTGGGATGTCCTGCTGTTGAGTCCTCTGTTCGATTCTCTATCGAATCTATTGGGTATGAAGCCCTAGTGTTTTGAGTAAGAGTTGAATCATGGAAGTTGGGTATCCCATCCGCATCAAGGATGACATTTTCAAGAATTGTGGATTCCATCTTCGTGGTAGCATAGATGGCAGGCTCGTCTTCCTCAGACAAGCCAATCATCTTGGCATAGCAACCACCCTCGAAATTGAATATTCCCTGATCTGACCATCCGTGTTCGTCATCCCCCACCAATTCTCTTCCCGGATCTGCAGAAAGTGTGGTCTTTCCAGTTCCTGAAAGTCCGAAAAACAAGGCGGATTCGTCACCGGAGGTGTTTGCGGAGCAGTGCATCGGTAAGAGTCCGCGGGAAGGAAGGATATGGTTCATAATCGTAAAAATGGATTTTTTTATCTCTCCAGCATATCTTGTTCCTCCGATCAATACGATTCCCCTTGATAGTGAAATTACCACGAAAACCTCAGAATTGACGCCATATTCTTTTGGATCCACTGTCATTGTCGGTGCGTGTAGTATCGTGAATTCTGGGACATGGGTCGAAAGGGAATCTCGATGAGAACGTATGAACATGTTGTGCATGAAAGCAGAGTGCCAAGCGCTCTCACTCACCAGTCTAACGGGCATAGTATGTGCTGGATCTGCACCACAATGCATGTCCTTGACGAATAATGTGGTAGCGGAGTTCAGGTGCTTTTGTGTGGCCTTGAGTAGGTGATCGAATACCGCTGGTGAGATTGGACGGTTGACTTTACTCCAATGGACGCTTGACGCCAGGCCGGGTTCGTTTACTATGAATCGGTCATTTGGCGATCTTCCGGTGCGATTACCGGTGGTTGCGAGCAACGCACCGTCTGCTGTCCTTGTCGCCTCACCGCTTTCAACTGCAATATCCCTGAGTTCCTTGCCGGTTAAATTCCAGAACACGGAGCCTGTTGGATCCAAGCCGTGCGATCCGAGGGTCGTAGTAAAAACAGTTGCTGAGTTGGACGGCGTCTGCTCACCCATGCACTAACGAATTGAAACCGGAATATGAAAGATTGTGATGACTTTACAATTTGCGATAACAGCGATTCATTCATCTTTATGTACAATCAGGGGTAAATGATGCGGAAGGATGGGGATGCTGTCCTTCGAGAAAAAGAATTTGCTTCCGAGGGGGTGCTCGAACTTCGTAGCGAACTTAATTTTCCTGTCATAAAAAATGTTCACGACGTCCCAGAAAGGGACCATGACGAAGCGATAGGAACCGTGCCCGAGGTCTTCGTTGAGGATAGCAAGGATGTGGGGCCCACGTCCATGAAACCCGTTGAAAAATCAGAACGAAGGGTAAACTGGGTTCTAATTTCGGTAATGGTCGTGGCTTACAGCCTGATGAGTCTGCTCATCGGAGTTGAATTTGAAGCAGAGGTTGCGATACCAATACTCCTTGTTTTGTCTATTTTTGGGCTATTTCTCGGGGAGAGGTGGATAAAGGACCCAGATCTCAATCTGCTAGGTGTCGCTTGGGTCATAATTTCCATGAAGATCCTTTATGGGGCCTCTCTAGAGTTGGATAACTGGAACCTGGGAGGGGTACTGCCTCTCAGCATCGTAGGTGTCGGCGCAACTCTAATTGGTCTGGTTCTATTCAACATCTTCTTGTCCTACAGGTACAACAGCGACGCAATCGCAGCTCAGGCCACGCTAGTCCTGCTGGCTGTGGGATCAACAGCAGGTTCCGTCGCTGGCGAAGACGGTGTTATACTGATGCTGATCGTCTCGGTATTCCTTCTTCACTCGATAGCAATTCACAGATCATCTGGTAATCTCGCTTCGCTCGGCATAGTCTCATCCAACATTTGGTTTGGGATGCATGTCATTACCGGGGGCTTTGACTTGGGCTCATTGACTGTTGTTGGCTTGCAACACCCACTCAAGTTATTCATCGCCATAGCATCGGTCAATGTGGCCAACGCGTATGTGGCAACTAGGTTTGCGAAGTCAAAAAATTGGTTTTCCGAGGCACTGGGAATTCTTGGAGTAGGTAAGCCTGGTCTTTGGGGGGTTTCCGTGGTCCTATCATTGACTGGCGCCTTCCTTACTATTGGGTCACTTCGACAGGACATATCATTCGCCTTTGCGATAATCGTTCTGCTATCGTTGTGTTATTTCCCGTCCTACCTTGTAGTGAGAGGTTCTCCAAAACGTGAAGTTTTCATGACGGCAGGGGGATCGATCATCATTCTTTCAGTTGCTACGATCCTCCTTGAATCAGAGGTCTTCAATACTGTTTTTGATTCTTATTGGGTGTTTTCCATAGGTGGTGGTGCCTCGTTGTTTTACTTGCTCGCAAAACATCAAGGCATAGTAAGTGACACTGTACTCTGGACCGGCTCGATAGGAGTGACATCGCTAGTCCTAGTTATCACCCCACTAGACGAATCGACGGGATATCGTATGTTATTCTTAATCGGTGCTCTCTCGCTGATACACATCGCAGGAGGATTGCTGTCCATCAAGAGGGGGTCTGCCTCCCTGGCAGGCGTGTCAGTTCTGACTCCGTGGTTGTGGCCGACGATCATGGTGGCAATCTACGAAATCATGGAAACTATCTCGCTGCGGGATGGGAATAATGGAACCGTTGGATCCTATTCACTAGAAATTGGTGCGGATGTATTTGTGTTCTACCTCGCTCTGAGTTCAATCTTCGGGGCATGGGTTTGCTCCTCGTTCAAGGAAGCCTCACTGAATGTGTCCTCTGGGTTAGCAGGAACCTCGGAGATGTCTGCGGCGATCAAGCAAACAGAAGTCTTCAATCTCTGGAATCTAGCATTGTGGCTACCTATACTCACCAGTGTTGTCTTATCCCTGAGCGGGCAGATCGACGGGATAGAAACTGCGCTTGTTTTTGGTGTGATCTCGTGTGTACACTCGATTTCTTCCATAAGTGGATTGCGCATCCCATCGACTACTCTGATACCAATCACGGTCGGAGTTGGGGGGGTTATCCTCCAATGGGTTGGTGGTGATGCATCCATCATTATCATCGTTGTTGGAATCTCGTTGTTCCTCCCTCTATTGATTGGAAATTGGAATCCAGAAGAGGATTGGTTGGTAATGGTTGTACAATCTGGACCCGCTTTGACATTATTCCCTGCAGTTGGAGCTGGTTTCAGTTCTACGATACCATGGCTTCCGGATCCCGTGCAATGTGTGGTCGCTATCTTGGGGGCCTCGGTGTTTACAGGGGCCCTGAGAACTGGATTACAACTGAAGATTCTCCCTCTGTCAACAGTCCTAATTTTCCATTCAACTATGGTCTGCGTGCTGTCTATACTGGATGGTAGGAGGGAAATAATATGGGTCTCAGTCGTCCTTTTTGTCTTTACCTCAATGTGGTTTGTAACTAGGGGCGAGATACTTAGAGAGTTGCGTTCATCAACTGAGAAGTCAAGGCGTAGGCACGAGGTGAATGAATTCAAGGAGAAGGGTGACCAGCATAGTGTCCACCTACCTGTTTTGGAGAGAAGCAGAATGATGAGCGGCTCGGGGGATATTGGTGAAGCCTACGTTAACGAGGTTCGACATTATCCTGCCCTAGCGATTGTTGTTATCGTCATTGGTTCAACCGCATTGGGACTCTATTCACTAGTGGTTGGTCCGGAGCCTCTGTTGATTCTAGCAATTGGTGCATTCTTAGCCACTATCGTAGCCTTGGAGGGGTTGAGGTCTCGCCGGATAGAGGTGCGAGTTGCCAGTGCTCTTGGTTCAGATGTGACGCATTCAATTGCAGTAATTGGGGTGTGTTCTGCGGTTGTCTTAGGTCATCTTAACCCAGCATCGTCAGTGAGTGACATACTAGACTTCGGCATGGCTATCGCAATCGTGATTGTTCTAGGTGCAGCAAGTCTGGCGAACGGTGAGAGGGGGATTGAGTCGAAGAGGTCTCTGATTAATTGGATAGTATTCCCGATAGCTGCGACTAGGTTGGCAGGTTTTGCGATGATTGGGTCCCTTCCCGCCCCACTCAGTGTTGATCCCTTCGATGGCTCTCTCATATCTTGGACATATCCTTTCTTATTGCTTGAAACGGTACTACTCCTATCGATTTTGATGGACATGATATTGGACTTCAGAAGTCCAGCAGAGAAGGCCAGAAGTGGAATTAGTGAGGTTGGTTTTGCTTCCTCCGTAGTACTCTTGTCATGGGGCCCAGCTGGCGTTATCGCGGTAATCAGAGGCGTTGCAAGCTCTGTACGTGGGAACAGGGAGAAAGAGGCGGGGATCATATCCCTGCTATTGCCCATATCGTTCATGTCAATTGAACCGATGCTCCCGGCCATAACTTCGATTGGGGATGCCATTGTTGTCCTCGAACTATCGTTATTCTCAGTCATACTATTCTTGGGGGCATTCGTAAATCTAGATAGGTGGAGTGTCGTATCTGTTCAAAATACTCACATATTGCTAGTAGCAGCGTGTTTCTTTATCTTTAATCTTAAAGTTGGGGTAGTCGCCTTGATAGTCATATCCTCCATCACATGGACACAAGGCGTCACTAGGGTTAGGAGGGGTTTGCGTATCACAGGTTTAGTTGACTTTTCAATTGCAGTAATTATCGGAACAATGGTCTGGCTATCTTCGATGAGTGGTACTTGGTTACTGACATTGACAATCTTCCTCTCCGCCGAATTGGCAATAGTTCTGTGGCTCAGCCAGAGGAACATGGATCTGCTCGAAATTGATTGATTAGTAATCACTTCGGGCGAATGTTGATTGCAGCGGATGTCCTCTTAGCCCTGTGACAGGCCCTTGGATCTCGGACACAGCCGAGGAAATCGAGCATCCCACGGTTCCTCTCGGGATCAACAGAATGGCCATACCAAGGGCTGCCATTCTGCTTTCTTTGTCGATGATAGCGCTCATATTCATCTCAACATTGGTTGTCGGATACAGTGCTTGGAAATTTCTCGATATGAATCAAGACGCTTTTGATGCAACTGACAGGTCATTAATTCAGGACCCTGAATCGGAAAGGTGGTATTGGGAGGCGATTCTCCTCTACGATACCTGCGATCCAAGACAAGACGATTGGAGTTGGCCTGAGGCTTTGTCCGAACAAGATGACCTCTTCCTTCTACCGGGAGAAGTGCGCTGTGATTGGGAGCACCAAGGAGCGGGAGATAGGGCCTCATTAGCAATACACAATCGAGGCAGTCAGCCACTCGACCTTGTCCTCGAGATTATCGGGGGCTCGATCGTATTTGGGGAGGGAGGTGAGCCGGATCTTACGATTACTGACTTAGAAGCTAATGACTCCGTAGTGCTGGAGCTTGAGTTGGTTGAGGAAGTCACTGAGCACAATGTCCAGATTATCGTATCTCATCTTCAGGTAATGGAGGCCCAAGTGATTCTGGACTTAACCGTCTATGCGGGCGCACAGCCAAGGGACATTCACGTAGAGGATGGAGACCAAATTGAGGTACATTACAAGGTCTGGGATGCTGACACAGATGAGCAACTGGATGAGGGCGACCTTCTTGTCACAGCGGGAGATGATCCAGCATGGATCGAGGGATTTGGTTGGTCTGCGATAGGGTTGGATATTGACAGCGACAGAGGGCTTCTACCAGGGATAAATTCCGGAACATCTCATGTCACCCTATTGCCACCCTCGCTAGCCTACGGGAATAGCGATAGCGAATTGAAAGATCGATGGCTTCGGTTTGAGCTTGAAATAAACCGTGGGCCGCTTACTTGATACTGGGTTTCGATATGACTTCTGAAACTGGCCACAAATTAGTGGAGTCGCTTGATTTAAGCGTTGATCCGCGTGCAATGAAAAAGGAAATTCGTAGACTTGTGACCCCAAAGTCGGTGTCCGAGTACAGAGCCAAGATATCATCCAGGGCAAATTTGCCAGAGGGGGTTATCCTGGATCCCGCGGCGGGTTCAGGCGGGCAGCTCTTGGCTTACAGCAAGTATCTAGACAGGCCCTGTGCAGCGGTTGAACTGTCCCCCCAGCGTGCTGACTTCTGCGCTTACCAATTCTCGGGAGCCACCAACAATAGCTCGGTTATCACCATTTGTGGGGATGGGACTGACGCGCAGGGAGTCATGTGTATTGTGGAGTCCAAAACCGGACAGACATCGATTTGCATGCTACACGTGGATCCAGCCCGACCGATGGATACTCAAAAGCACGCAGTTTCGGAAATGCAACCCTCTCTGTCGGTGCTATTAGAGTCCTGGTCAAAGTACATCCACGTTGGACCTGATGGGCCTGCAATGGCATTGGATCTGTCCCCTAGGTTGGCCAGGCAGCAAATGTCGGAAATAGAGGGTATAGTGCTAGGTGTTTTCCCTGATACGTCCATGACATGGGAATGGCTCAGCAGGGGTGGAGGGCGAGTTGACAGGCTCTGTCTGCAAACTGGTCCATTGGCGGATATTGGCTCGGCCTCGAGGTCTGTTCGTCTATGGAATGACGGCAGTTTTTCCACATTACATGATAATGGAGAAATCCTTGATGCGTTGGACATGGGTTGGTCTGATCACAAACTATGTTTGAGGGACCTAGTCGCATTGATCGACCCGGTTATACCAAAGTCGGGACTCAGAGGTGTGTTCGAGAAATGTGCAGGATATGCTCGTGGGGAGTTGGTTTGGATCGGGAAATCGGAAAGGAGGCCCGTAGCTCTCCTTCATGAGGAGATCCATTCAGGATCAGAGGTTCGGCCTTTCGTCGTGACCCAGGGGGTGGTGGTCGGAAGGTTGGCATCCAAGTTGGATTTGATGTCCATTGACTCTCTGGCTTCGTTGGCCATGGAGAATAATATAGCAACCATTCAGGTACGTTGTTCTTTGGAACCTCGGCTACATAAACGAATAACAGATAGACTCAAGCAGATATTGGGTCAGGTTCATGGAAGTCCAGGTTTTTTAATCGAGGACGGTGGGTCTGAGGATCTTGTTCTCTGCAAAGAATTGGAAGTTTGAACCTCCGTTCCATTCATAAATGGCGTGCAGGTCGGAGACCCGCTCGAGAGGGCCACTGGACCACCAGTGAACACGGGGGAACCGATACATGGCAAAGATAGACGAGAGCCAACTTGGAGATGACTTCTCCTACATAATCAGAATAGCAGACAGCGACATAGATGGCCTAAAACAGGTGAAACAAGGACTCACCTCGATCAAAGGCATAGGGGAACGCAGTGCCGAGCAAATCTGCAAAATCGCAGGTGTAGACCCTGGGATGCTCTCTGGTCATCTGGGGGACGAGGACCAGAGCAAACTCAGATCTGCCATAGACGAGTTCGCCACTAAGGTCCCATGGTGGATGGTGAACCGTCAGAGAGATCTCCTCACGAATGAGGATGCTCACTTGGTTTCAATGGACGTAAGACTAACCAAAGACGAAGACGTTGCACGGCTTGCCGCAACTAAAAGTTACAGAGGAATACGACACAGATCCGGTCACAAGCTCAGAGGCCAGCGGCTAAGATCAAACGGCAGGCGTGGTGCTACACTCGGCGTTGAGAGGAAGAAGTGAGGTGATCGAGAATGGGACATCCTAAATTTGCACGCCCGAAGACTGACCGCCCTACTCACCCCTGGAAAGAAGCCAGGATAGAAGAGGAGCATCGATTGAAAGAACAATTCGGCCTCAAGAAAGTAGGGGGTATGAAAGAGATATGGAGGGAAAAAACAGCCCTCAGAAGACACAGGAACCAAGCCATGAAACTAATTGGTCGTGTAGATTCAACAGAGGGACACTATGCCCGCGAGAAAGAAGATCTGTTAGTTTCATTGAATAGAAAGGGCCTATTGCACGAGGATTCGACTCTCGATGACGTACTATCTATCACAGTAGAACAGATGCTCTCTAGAAGGTTGCAATCCGTTGTTTACTTCAAGGGCCTCGCTCCATCAATGCGATCAGCAAGGTCACTGATAGTCCATGGCCACATCTCCATCGGAGATCAAAGAATGACCGTCCCTGGCTACAAAATCCTCCGCTCCGAAGAAGAAGAGCTGGGCTACTCCCCGGGTTCACCCTACATAGATCCGCACCATGCATTCAGGAAAGAAATGGAAGAACGGCGGATGCCTGGATCTTCCCCTGACGACCAAGATCAACCCGATGCTGATGCGGAGTTCGTGGAACAGATAAAGGCCGATGCTGAAGAAGCGCCTACGATTGAAGACACCATCCCCAAGGAGGGAGAATAATGGGGAGGAAAGCCGTTCTACATATCTTCACAACATACAACAACGTATTGATGACTGCTACTGACCTGACGGGAGCTGAAACCATCGGAAAGGTATCTGGGGGCATGATCACCAAGAAAGGCAGTGACAAGAGTAGTCAATTCGCTGCGATGAGATCCGCCGAGAGAATGGCTGAATTGCTGTTTGAGAAGGAATTCGACCAGGTCATCGTGAAGTATCGGGGAGCAGGTGGCAACCGATCTCCAAATGCACCTGGTGCTACGGCTGCCATCCGAGCACTAACTCGCGCCGGCGTACAGGTTTCTAGGATCGAAGATGTAACTCCAATTCCCACAGATGGAACAAAAAAGAAAGGGGGGCGGCGTGGTCGTCGAGTTTGAGGTGATTGTATGGTATCAGTGGAAATTATTTCTCAAGAAGATGACATGATGACTGTCCTGTTCAAGGACTCTGACAGGGCACTGTTGAATGCTGTGAGGCGAAATCTCATGGGCCACATACCCAAAATGGCAATTGACACCGTTAGGTTCCAAATGGGGACATACGATCAATGCATCAAATGTGAGCACTTGAATCCAGCAGGCGTAGCACGTAGAACAGCTGGCGGCACAGGATGCTCGAAATGTGATGCCGCTTTCGAAAAGGAAGGTGAAGACTACATCGTATGGGAAACCAACTACGCCATACCCGATGAGATGATTGCTCAAAGGCTTGCCATGATTCCGGTTCCGACCGACACAGAGGCATATTCCTTCGAGGAGAGCTGTCCAGACTGCAAAGATCTGGTTGATGAGGACAGGGGTTGCCCGACTTGTAACATGATCTACACACTTCGGGCCTTTGGGGCCGAGGGCGGAAGGACAATCACTGCTCGTGATCTTACCTTCCTTGGTGACGATTCAGGCAACGTCCCCGAAGCTTACAGAGACATACCGATAACCATACTGCATGAAGGACAGATGATTGAACTCTGGGCTACGGCTAGAATGGGGTATGGTGTTAACCATGCGAAGTGGTCAACAACTGCAGGCGTCACATTTGAGCCCAGGCAGATCGCTTCGATATCCAACGATAAGAGAGCGAAGATCCTTTTCGACATGGGTCTAAGAATCTCAAAGAAAGACTTCAAAGATGGCAAGCTCGAAGACATCGACAAGGTATCTGATCTCAAGAAAGATCTTCACAACGTAGGTGCAGGTACGGGCCTCTCCGATGATTTTGACGATGCGATAACACTCGAGGACGTCAAGGGAGAATACCTGTTGAGTTTCGAGACCGATGGGTCAATGACTCCTGCCGAAGCGCTGAACTCTGCCTTCAACAGACTAGCAGAGCGCTTCAGCGCTATCAAAGAAGACATCGATCACGTCATTGCTTGAAGCACCTGTTCAATTCAAGGACTAGTTCTCGATGAGCAAGGCGATGGGCATACCTGCCATGGGTCATGCGACCTGCGGAGGCCACGTCACGTTGTTGTTCACAGTCGAAGACAGCGAGATAGAGCCATATCTACAAGGTAGCAGAGGTGCTGGGTTGTGTCTTGATACCGGTTGCAAGGTCTCTGTGAGAGGGGTCCATGGACAATGGGGGGTAAATGTCGGCTTCAGAGGGTTTGAGGGATCGGAAGACATCGTGAAGGGGATATTTGACGTAGTATCAGAAGACCTGCCACAGATAAGAAAGATGAAATGGGACGTAGCGGTAAACAACAATCTGCCAACCTCACAAGGTTTTGGAATGTCAGCGGCACTTGCTATTGCAGTCTCAAGGGCTATCCAAAGAGCGGTTGGTGAAGAATACGAGTTGTCCCTTCGAAGGTCCCTGCTACATGCTCACATTGCGGAGCGGCTCAGTTCCTCTGGGCTGGGAGACGTGACAGGCATATCTGCTGGGGGAGTGGAAATTAGGACCTCGCCGGGTGCGCCATTTCACGGAGATGGACTCCAAAAGGGCCCAGGTGTCGCATTGGGTTGGTTCCAGGACATGGAAATGACCCTAGTATGGCCAAAAGAAAAGGGACATCATACTAGTGAATACATTGACGACTTGGGCTGGAAAATGAGCATAAGCGAGTCAGGTCACGCCTCAATGTTATCTTTGGTTGACATGTGGGGACCAACTTGCTGGCCGATGCTCCTCTCTTCTGCACGCTCATTTGTAGAGCAAAGCGGTCTTCTGACTGATGGGGGTCGGGGAGGCCTGCTGGAGGCCGTTAATTCAGTGATAGCGAAAACCGATGAACAGGCTGTTGCATCCCTCTGCCTACTCGGGAACAGCATAGTAATAACGCGCAGTGACTTGATGTCACCCGTCAATCTGGGAATCATTGAAGATGCTCTGTCAGAAACGGATTTACTATTTCGAAGAGTAAAATTGGCTAAATTATCAAGAGTTTGATTCACGATTCTTTTCATGAAAGAAGTCCAATTTAGAGAGGTCCAATGGTGACGAATCAAGGAGAATAGCGCCCTTCAACCTTAATGAATTGCAAAATCCGTGTCGGTAGACAACTGCGCCATAGCCATATTCTGCAACATATCGATCGACTTGTTTTTGTGTCTTTTTCCGTGGAAATCCTAACGCAGCCCCGAAGAAATGTTTGGCATCGATCCATGCACATGGAATCCCATTTATCCTTACATCATCAAGAAGCAGAAGATCCGGAGTAATTACAGCTCGCCCTTCGCTTTTCTTTTGTTCGACCTCCAAGTCGCCTTGCTTTCTGTAGCGCACCCCGAGCTGGGTGAAGTGCGAACACAATATTTCCTCAAAGATCTCGGCAGCGGATTGGGTTTCGCTCTGGTTAACAGAACTGACTCTATCAGCCTCTTCTGCGAGTTGAAACTGCTCGTAGTCCCTTTGTTTTAGTCTTGACTGAGGGGACTTTAGTGATTCCTTGATCTTGTTTTTTGACCATCCTCTCCCGGTCAATATTGCCCGAAATGTATTCACAGGAGGGGCATCGAACCGCTTGGAAAGAGATAGAACGCTTTCCCCTTGATCGTATCTCCGCCTTAGCTCATTGGACCTCCTCATTAATCGGCCATGAGAAAATACGCTCTTTTCTTGATTCAATGCAGCTCTGAGGGAAAGTGCTTGTTCAAGAGTGATGTTCATCCCTTCTATCTGTGTGGCAATCTCGTCGACCCTTTCTTGCGGAAGGTAACCGAATTCTCCTTTGCGAGTGACTATTTCACTTACTTTGTCCTGAACCGATTTTGAAACCCCTTTGACCATCCAATCCAACTCTATCTTCGTCGGGGGTGGTTCGATAGTTTCTGGTATCCCTGTGGGAAGAGGAGATGCACTGAATCTATCCAAAGCCCTCCGTATGGCCTCAGTGTCCTCTCGAGTTGAGTTTCTTCCTCTACTCGGAGTTTTCTGAGCTCGGTCTTTTTTTTCTGAAGAACCTTTCTCACGTATTGTCAACGACTACCCGTGCAGGGCATACTCCATGAACCCAACGTATGAATTCTAGATGCCACCGACTCTAAACCTCCGCTTGGCATATGCGTCATATGCAAAGTCCCTAATTGGCTTGGGCATAAGCAGACCGAGAGAGAGAATTGACCATGGGAACCTCATTTTCATGGCTATCTTCAGAGCAGCAGTTGATTTCGAGAACCAATGACCTCGCTCATCGACTAGGAATACTGAATCCACCCCTTCTAGGTTGTCCGGTTTAGACTCCAGAATTTTCACGCCTTCCTGGGTTTCCTGTCCGACCAATCTGATATTCCCTCTGGATCTTTTGCTGATGAAATTTGCCCATGCCGTGCAAAACTCACAGAAATTATCGTACAGGATGACGCTCATACTTCTCCCTCAGATGAAAGCCAAACCCGGTTCTAATGGTAATGCAAAACCAGCCTTCCCACCGACGTCCTCTCCTGATCCTGCCTCATAAACCTCAACTTGATTTATTCCAAGGCTTGTGGCAATGAACTGACGATTATTCTCGAGTATGTGGATTTCCTTATCAGGTATCGACACCAGTGCCTTTTCCTCATCGCTCCATGTCTGAATCTTACCCCGTTTCTTCTTTGACCCTCTTGTGATTGTGGACCACATCTGCATGACTTGTCCTTTGTTCTCCGATGATGTGAAAAGAGTGTGCGACTTTATGTGGTCCATGCCATGTTCGTGAAAGTTGAAATCCTGTCTGGACAGGGAGACGGCTTCAAAGGCGAGTTCTTGGGCCCATGAGGCTGCTGTTTGTATCACCATGTTCTGAAGTGGTGAGTCCGAATGTTTCTGAGCCAATGTCAATAGATTACGTGATGTGTCAATGACTGATTTGAGATAATTTTCTTCTGCAACTAGTGTCTTATCGTTTAATTTGGCACCAGTTGGATTGAGTTCCTTTGTGGAAAGCATGTCATGACCACCGATTTTCATCCAAAGCTCCTCTGCGATGTGTGGTGTGACAGGCGCGATCATCTGGGCCCACATCGACATGTAACTCAACGCTGAATCTCTATCATCACCGCCTCTCCTGATGTACCATTGCCAATCAGACAGCATCTCGAAATGGCTAATCATCACACCTTCCCTCAGACTTACATTTTCCATAGATGCGATCCATCTGTCCATGTTAATCCTCCCCTTCGCTAGAAGCCAGTCGTCAATCTCCCCCTCTGATTTCTTCATGCTAAGTGATGCCTCAAATGCGTCAATGATGCTTACCAAATGACGATGGTTGGAGTCTATTGCTGTGTCTGACCATTCCATACCTGCCTCTGGATTTGCCCCGAAAAGTATGAACAGGCGTACAGTGTCAGCACCGTATTTCTCCACCATTTCACCGGGGCTGACAGTGTTGCCCAATGATTTGCTCATCTTTGCGGATCTTGTTCCCAAGGTATCACCACAACTTGGGCATGGCTGGCTTTCAAAGTCAACGTGATACTCCGCATTGCACGAGCTGCAGTATGGGGCCGGTGCGTTCAGCATCCCCTGGCAGACTAGTCTACCGAACGGCTCCCCAACAGAGTTCATTTCCATGTCCCGAGTCGCCTTGGTGAAGAATCGCGCGTATAGCAAGTGCATGACAGCGTGCTCAATGCCACCAATGTAGAGGTCGACGCCGCCCTCCATCCAATAATCAACTGACTTTCTTGAAAACGGAAGTTCTGAGTTATCAGCATCACAGAATCTCATGAAGTACCAGGAGGAGTCGTAGAACGTATCCATAGTATCTGTCTCGCGTCTGGCTTCATTGCCGCATTCTGGGCACTTCACCTTGCAAAATTTCTCGTGGCTGGCTAGAGGGTTTCCACCCTGGTCTTCTGTGAATGTCAGGTCCAAAGGCAAAGTAACGGGGAGGTCCTCCCTAGGAACCGGAACGGTCCCACATGACTCGCAATGGATCATTGGAATCGGAGTGCCCCAGAATCTCTGCCTGCTCAAAAGCCAATCCCTTAGCCGATATTGTGTCGTCCCGACCCCTGATCCTTCCCGTTCCAACAATGAAATTACTGCAGATTTGGCCTCTTCACCGACCAAGCCGTCCAAACCTGGTTTGGATGAGCCGATCATCGATCCATACCCCGTAAAGGCTGATTTCGGCTCGACAACTTCACACTCATCTGAGTCATTCTGGAGGACAGTTCGTATCTCTAGACCGTACTTTTTGGCGAATTCGAAATCCCTTTCGTCATGCCCGGGGACTGCCATCACAGCTCCTGTTCCATAGCCTGCGACTACGAAGTTCCCAGCATAGATTGGAATCCTCTCTCCATTCATCGGATTCAATGCATATCTGCCAAGAAAAACACCCTTCTTTTCCTTGAGTAAGTTAATTCGCTCAAATTCAGAAAGCTTGGCGCATTCGTCCCGAAGTTCAATCCACCCATGTTCCCAATCAGATCCACCGCAAAGGATTGGGCATAGTTTGTGTTCTGGGGACAGAGTGAGAAAGGTGACTCCAAAGATTGTGTCTGGCCGGGTTGTGAAACAGGCTATCTCCTCGTCACTATTCTCGACTGGAAATCGAATCTCGGCGCCTATGGACCTGCCTATCCAATTCCTCTGCATCGACTTCACGTTTTCTGGGAATACTATCTCATCCAAGGATTCGAGTAGCTCGTCGGAGTACTCGGTCATGCGCAGGAACCATTGAGACATGTCTCGTTGAACCACCTCCAATCCACATCTCCAACATCTGTTGTTCTTGACCTGCTCATTTGCCAGGACTGTGTCGCAATCGACGCACCAATTCACCGGAGCAGACCTCCTCTCGACCAGTCCTTTGTCATGAAAGTCGAGGAACATCGATTGGTTCCATTTGTAGTATCCAACATCCGATGTGGCGAATTGTCGCCCCCAGTCGTAGGAGTACCCCATCCTCCTCTGGTCCGACTTAATGCTGGAAATGTTGCGGGCAGTCACGTCTTCTGGGTGTCCTTGTTCCTTCTTTGCAGCGTTCTCAGCGGGCATTCCAAATGAGTCATAGCCCATCGGATAAAGCACGTTCTTGCCCATCATTCTCTGGAATCTGGCCATCGCGTCCCCGATAGAGTAGTTTCGTACATGACCCATGTGCATGTTACCGGACGGGTAGGGGAACATCTCTAGGCAGTAGAACTTAGGCTTGGTATGGTCAACCTCGGCCTGAAACACGTTTTTGCTGTCCCAGATCTCTTGCCATCGGAGTTCGATTTCAGTATGGTCGTACCTCATCGTATGCCTCCTTCGTGTCTGCGATCACAGGTCACCTCTTTGAGGTGCCGTCGGTACGGAGGGGTCATGTTGGGAGATGGAGAGTTCGACAAGCTGGTGCTAAATGACGGCATAGAGGTCTGGGTGACTCTAATGGGGCCCTACTTGAACATGAACACGGCGTTTATCGATAGGAGTACGAATGTCGTCGCAATAGTTGATCCATTCGACGCCTCAAGATGGAGAGAAGCGCTTTTCGAGGATGGATTGGAGCCCACCCACCTACTCTACACTCATACCCACAGGGACCATGCGTCAGGCTACCAAGAGATGACCAGATTGTTCCCTAATCTTGAGGTCTGGGGGCATGAGGACGCTCGTGTCCCACACTTGCTAGCCCACCCAGTCTTTGAGAGGGTTGACTTCACCGACTCGTGGGGCCATCCACCGTTTGAGGGGGTTGAATGGAAGGCAGGGGGAGTTAGCCTGACGATCACCCACACCCCGGGTCATGCACCGGGCCACGTCACGATTCATGGGCATGGAGTATTTCACGCGGGTGACCTGCTCTTCACCAACGGGATGGGCAGGGTCGACCTACCTGGATCAGATCCTGAATTGCAATTCAGGAGCATCCGTAAAGGGAAGCAGATACTCGAGACCCTCCCCGGGAATTGGCGGATGATTCCGGGGCATAGATATGATTGGATAGACGGAACCACTCCCGATTGGGTCAGCATCGATGAGGTGCTTCGCCACAACTATGCACTCAAATCGATTGCGAGCCAGTGATCACTCGGTCTTCGATACCTTAACCGCGTTGAGTCCCTTTGGACCCTCTTCGACCTCGAACTCCACGGAGTCTCCATCGCGGATTGTGCCATCTACCTCTGAGATGTGAACAAAGAGGTCGTCCGCCCCCTCTCTTTCGATAAACCCATACCCTTTTTTCTGATTGAACCACTTTACAGTTCCCTGCTCCATGATACGTCCTGAGAATCCCTAGTTATTCATCTTGGCCATCTGAGGATCTCTCAAAAAGTGATTTTGTTTCGTAGCTGCACGTGAATTTATTCAACTCACAAAGAGGTAATTTAATCTTATTAGATGTAACAAGAAGGGGCATGGGGAGGGTCTCAGCGACGGCATTCTCATTGATTCTGCTTTGCTCCATCCTGACCGGTTGCCTGTCAAGCAATGAGGGAAGCCGAAATGATGACCAAGAACAAAAGGATATTGGGAACAATGAATATTACGAGAGTGAAGGCTTTTTTTGTGTGGATCATGGAGGATTAGAGCGATGTTGGCAGCAACACGTACCCGAGGGCTTGGACGCTGATACGCCTGTCCCACTCTTGGTTGACATGCATGGCTATTCTTCAGACTCAACCAACCACAAAAAGCTGTCTTCCTTCGATAAGATAGCTGACGACCACGGTGCCATTGTCGTCTATCCCGATGGTGTCCTTGGACGCAACCTACCGACTGACCTACAGGAAAATCAGGCATGGAACGCTGGATGGTGTTGTGCACACTCTGCGAAAGACCACGTTGACGATGTGGGCTTCATCGAGAGGGTGGTGAACTTTACTTTGGGCATGCACAATGTCGACTCAGATAGGATCTATGCTTCTGGGTGGTCGAACGGATGTGCCATGGCGCAGAGGCTTGCAATAGAGTTGAGCCACACCTTTGCTGCGGTGGGCTGCATGGCATTCTATCTACTGACTGATCCAATTGAGCGCTACTCACCGATTCCGATAATGGAGGTTCACGGATTCTTAGATCAAATTGTTCTGTACGAATCAAGTATCCTCAGCGTCCCATTCAGCGAAAACATGTGGACAGAACCGGAAGCTTACGAGACTGGTGCTATCGAGAACATGGTCGAATGGGCCGAGCACAATGACTGCTCGGGGGATCCCGAAACCTTCGAACTGAATGCACTTTACTCGATACAGGGCTTTGATGAATGCGAAAACAACGCTACTGTCCGATTGATGACTATTTTCGCCGCTCAACACAATCCATATTCCAATGACAATGAGGATGGGACGCTCGTTGGCAGTGCTTTCATCGGAACGCAGGGGCTTGTTGAATCTAGCGAGATTGTATGGGACTTCCTAATCCAACACAACAAGGATTGACCGTCTGTTGGGTCTTTGCAAATTGTGTTGAAGTATACTTAGTTCAGACCGTTCCGTCAAGATATGGCAGGATAGTACAACCAGGTAAAAAACGGTAACAAAAAGGAGCATGATAATCCTAGCAAATTGGCGCATTGTTGTGGGGAATCGGATTATCATGGTAATATTCCTCCGGCAAATCTTCACATAAACATAATACGACGTCCTATTTTGTAAGAAACCTATGAGTAGACTGTCCGTAGGAGATATTATGCCTGTATTTTCCCTACCGGCCTTAGATGGGAGCCAATTCGACCTCTCTGCTGTGAGGGGTAAGAGGGTAATTTTCACTTTCTTCAGATTCTCGAGTTGTCCGTTTTGCAACGTGAGGATAGATCGGATTGTCAAGAGGTGGGATGAGTTTGCAGACGACACGGTAATGGTCGGAGTTTTCGACGCTGACATAGGTGATCTTCGCAAGCGCATGGGAGAACGGGGCATCCCGTTCACAATATTGGCAGATGGGGATTATGAATTGTTTACTCGTCATGGCGTGGAGAAGTCCTTCCTCAGATTCGTGTGGGGAGCCCTCAGATCCCCCCTGACATTCTCACGCGCAATGCTAAAGGGATATTTTCCTGTGACGCTGTCGATCTCAAAGATGTCTACCATCCCGGTGGACATTCTCATTGGGGAAGATGGGAAGATCGTGGAGGCGCATTATTGTCAGGACACAGCCGACCATTTACCGGTGGACAGGCTTATCCATTTCTCAAAAGGCGAATGATCCTACCCTTTTCGTGTTCTTACCCTAGTCAAGACGTACCAAACTCCGATTATCCCTACGATGAGGATCGTCGAGGCCCCATAGCCCGGATCAGCACCGTTCCAAGTCTGGGGGTCAAACAGGCTCCCATCGCCCCTCGTTGAAACAGCCCAAACACCATAGGAAGAGAGTAATGTCATTGTAGTGATGGTCAATGCTATTGCCGTCTTTGCGTGTCCAGGAATCGTTTTTCCAGTAGCGTAGTACTGAAACAAGGCGGCTCCAAAAAATCGGTTTGTCAGGCTCCACCTGAATAATCTAGGGCTGGATAGGGAGAATAGGAAGGCTGCAGGAACGGCCCATGATACCGTGGGCCAGCCCGGAATCCAGATACCCGCTATGGCAAACACAACGAACATGCTTCCCAAGCCAATGTACAACTTACTCTTGAATGAGGAGTTCTCTACCGAGTATCTGTCGACGATTTCATCGACGGATTGCAGTGGCTCCATGATTGGTCGGGCGTATATTTGATCATAAAATACAATCTATGAACCGTGGATATTTGATGAGTGACCTCCTCGAGCGGACATGGAAGGCTCATTCACCCTGCCACGTGAGGGTTCAACCAGCGATCCCCTGAGAATTGCGGTTTTGATTTCCGGCGGAGGATCGGGCCTTGCGTCCATACTCTCGTATGAATCACTTGGACCCCGATTTTTCCACACTGTTTTGGTCTTGGCCGATTCGGATGAAGCTGGTGGTTTGGACCACGCCAGAAAGGCGGGGATAGATTCTATTGGAATCCCGCTGCCAAGAATAGCAAACAAAAAGGAACAACGTCTGAAACACGAAGACCTAGTTCATGAACAACTAGAGAAGTACGATACAGAACTAATTGCCCTTGCAGGGTACATGAGGATATTTACGCCTGTTTTCGTTGCAAAATGGAAAGGGCGGTTGATCAATATACACCCGTCATTACTTCCAAAATACCCCGGTGCTCACGCTCATCGGGACGCTCTGGCCGATGGGGCAGTTATCTCTGGGTGCACAGTTCATTTTGTGGACGAGGGGGTCGATACTGGTCGAATTATTACACAATCCGAAGTCCCCGTTCTTACGGGCGACAACATTGGTGATCTTCAAAATAGGGTAAAAGCGGCCGAGCACGCATTGTACCCTAAGACCATTGATGCAATCGCCAAGAATCCGGGTTTATTCATAGATCGCCAGGATGGTTGATATTCCCAAGTCCCAGTCCCTCACAATCCACAGCCCTCCACCTCATCCGCTGAATCTGCTGTTTCAAGGGGCCCGCCATGGGACTGAGTACTCCAGATAGTGCATCGACCCTTAACAAAGCGTGCAGGGGGTGAATGATTTCATCTCGGGGGACTACGACATCCACATTGTTGGCCAGATTCATACGTAGGCTTTGGTACAGTTCCTTCCTCAGCCATGGTGAATCGATAGGGGAGATTTGGAGTGGCTCGTTGGGATCCAATATATCGTCAGACATACCCTTGAGTAAGGCCTCAATCATCCCAGAATGGGGGACATTGTCTCTACGCCACACCACCCTATGAGCCAATTCCCCAGCACTGGACTTCTGTCTAGATTCCTGAACTTCATCAGAAGCCATTACTAGTATTACAGAATGGCCAGAGTCGATTAGTCTCTCCAAGGTAATTCTGATCAGGGACTTTCCGTCTATTTTGATGAGTGACTTGTCACGACCCATTCTAGACGATCGACCACCTGCAAGAACCAGGGCCTGCATGATCTCACCGAAGCTCGTCAAGCCTCCTGATCGAACGGAGCATCTCATCAATCAGTTCCTTGGCTGTTGACATCAAAACCATCCTGTCCCTTCTCCCATTTGTTTGCTCGAGCCAGTGCATTATCTGAGCGACATCCCGGGCATCCTTGGCAATCGTCCATTCAAGCACCTCCTCTGCAACTGGGTCATCCGAAGGCAGTAATCTGTCTGACACTACTTTACGCCAGTGATAACAGGTGATTAGACTTGATCCCTGTTGAGAATCCGATCTCTTACTCTTATCACTAGTTCTGGGGCCTGTTTGTAATCACTAGCAGCCGTGAGTTCCAATTCTTTGGGTGTTGGGTCTCTTCCTCTCATCTTTGATGCATGGATACAAAGCAAGGACAAGGTTTGCATGACACCACCTTGTTCTAGCCAGGAGCAAAGCCTCCCCTCATCAGGGCACATGCGTCCAGATCTGAGAATTTCCTCGACGCACATTAGCAATCCTTCGATTGGCTCCCTAGGTCGAACGAGGTCCTCCAATATTCGCCAAGGGCTTGTACCCATTCTTGCATGGTCTATGTTTGCCAATAGCAACGCTGCCATCGCCAAATCTTCTCTACCATGTCTGTTCCACAGCAGAGGCAAGATCGATGCAAGTACTTCGGGGGTTTCGGAATTCTTTGTAATAAGCCAAGATGCGATTCTTCTCAGTGAGGCATCCGGCGTCCCTAGGAAAAACGAGTAATCGCCATCAACAGAGAGCCTGTCGGTGCTAGACTTCATTATCAGAGCCGGGACGTTGTATGTGTAAGCTTCCCGGAGTATCCTCGGTAGGGCTCTGACTGACTTTGCCTTCCTATCAGGTATGGATGATAGGTATTCATCCAAGGCCATATCGGAACCTCATTTCCTGATCCTTAGTTTTTGGAGAGGGTCTGAAACGAGTTCTATTGCATCATCGATTGTAGTCCTTAGTTGGGCTGCAACATTGCGATGAACTACTTGTTCCAGATGTCGGTCCACACTCCTCACAAACTCACGATGCTCTGTCTCGTTGATGTCAAACACAGTGCGCATGTAGGACAGCAAGAGAGCTGTTTCGGGTGTGGGCTCGGAAATTGTGCAATAGGCCTCCAGTACTTGGCCATATACCATCAAGGCCTCAGATCTAGATATTTCTCTTCCGGAGTCGCTATCTCTTCCCTCGAGGATGTTGTCATAAATTTTCAATGGTAAACCTTCGGCCAATCTCAAAGCATGCGAAAGACGTGCTAGAATCCTCATTTCTTGATCGTCAAGATGACCATCCTTCATTGCCAGAGTGGTCGCTCCTCGGAAGACCGATGTTGTGTCAATACCACTGTCCACGAGTAGTCAACCGAAGGAGTCAGATATGGATTTGACCCATGGGCGAGTATGAATTTATTTGGTGATTTTGAAGACTATTTTTGCAAAGTGTTCAAATGCAGGACACAACAGGGCAATATGAACAGATCACTGTCCCACTCGCGGGTGTCCTGCACCCATCCTTGCCAATTATGGCGGCGAAAGGCCGCGAACTCCCGTCTGAGGGAATGGTGATAGTTCGGAGGAAATAACATGTCAAAGAAAGAAGGAAAATATGTCATACACGCGACCATAAGAACAGATGGTACCGTCCAAAGGAAGGACGTTGTCGGGGCCATTTTTGGCCAAACTGAGGGGCTTCTAGGTGAAGAGTTACAACTACGAGACTTGCAGAGGAGCGGTCGAATAGGCCATGTCGATGTTTCACTGAACCAGAGAAAGGGCAGTGTAAATGGGGAGATAACCCTCACCACCTCAATGGATCAGGTCTCCACCTCGGTAATCGGAGCATCGCTCGAAACCATTGACAGAATTGGCCCTTGCAAGGCGTCCATAAGAGTACAAAGGATTGAGAATGTTGTATCTGCGAAGAGAGATGTTGTGATTGATAGGGCCAAGCGCCTATTGATGGATCTAATTGGCTCAGGGGCTGATGAATCCAAAAATATCCTGGATGAGGTAAGGTCTGTTCTGACTGTTGACACTGAAGTAAACCTGAGCGGAATGACTGCTGGGCCTAACGTGAAGAAAAGCGATGGAATAATCATAGTAGAGGGTCGAAATGATGTCAGGAACCTATTGAAGTACGGAATTAAAAATGCGATTGCAATGATGGGCTCTGGCGTCCCAGATGAGTTAATCGAATTGGCATCCACCAAGAAAAACGTCACGGCGTTCCTCGACGGGGACCGTGGAGGTAGCCTCTTGTTGATGGAGCTCTCGGGATCGCTAGAAAAATCCCTGACCCATGTTGCATTTGCACCAAAGAGCCTTGAGGTCGAACATCTGGAAGGTAAAACGATTACCAAGTGCTTAAACCAGAAAGAGGTCGCAGCGAAGGTAGTCCAGAGAATTAGGAAACAAATGGAGAGCGACGACAATGCAACTCTCGGCCATGAGAAAGCCGAAGTCCAAGCACCGGAGGTAATGGCCGGCTGGGGGCAACACCTAGAGGGCCTCAAAAGGAATCAGGCAGTCATCATCCTTGAAGATGGGTCGGGCAGCGATCCTCTTGGCGCAGCCGCTCTTGGGAAAGCTCTAGAAGAAATAGAGGGTGCTGTAGGACTTGTTTTCGCCGGGAAGATGAGTGATCGGATTTTTGATCTCGCCAGCAAAGCGGGTATTGACAACGTCCTAGCCAGTACCGTAGGCGATACTGCAAGGAAGGGGAGCGTCTCAGCGTACGCACCCTCAGACCTGTGACCGAAGGTCTGCGTAAGGGGCCCCTAATTGCCACATGGCCGTATGATTAGACAGAAGGCATCAAAGCCTCAACGAATTCAATTGGCTGCATGGTAGAGGCCTCGCGCATAGTCATAGGGGTCTATGCACTGTTGATACTGGCTTATGCCACAGCCTTTTTTCGCCAAAGATACATCAAGCGAAAGGCGCTTGAGATAAAATCAGAGCTTGACACAATGTCCTCCGCATATTACACTGTACACAGAGAATTGACATCAGTGAATGACGGATTGGAATCCGTCATCAGAGAGAGCGATCCTGTGCATGATAGACTTGCAGCCCACTCTGCCATCGACGCCGCAGAGAGAATGTTGAGCAGATTGGGTGGGGAAAGTATCAGTAGGGTTTGTGATCTAATCTCGCATCCAGCGAGATTACTTGCAATGGCCTTGGAGAATGACGAGGCTGATTCGGACGAATCGCTGATAGCCATGGGGAATCTCACTAGAAGGCTTGGAGCGATGTTTGATTCGACTGGTGTAAGGCCTGATGACCTGACTTTAACCTCCTCTCAGTTTGAACGACTGGGCTCATTGTTTGAGGAGCATGATGTGCGAAAACATGCCCGCGATGCTTACGAGGCTTCCCTCAGAGAAGGGCATAGATTCGATTCCATGTCTGGCCTCCTGAGAATTATCAGAGTCACTGGGACAAGGAACGAGTTGATTGAAGCTCTAGAGGCCCACATCGACTCAGAACCCGATGACATGCCAGCGCTGATTGAGCAGCTATCCCTATTGCCTGAGAGTGACTCAAGATCTTCTCGGAATCGAAGGAGATTAGCGTCACTAGATTGGGATGGGGAAATGGAGGTGGAGGTTGTGGGGTCGATTCATAATCTCCGGTCCAGAGCCGTGGGCCCTGATGTTCTGGGCATGTCGCCCGCGGTCAGAGTCAAGCGGGCCCGCAAGAAAATATCAGAAGGGATGTTGGACGAAGGTCTGGAATTGCTAGACGGCATGACTTTGGAAGAGAGGAACGTTGATGAGGTGTTATTCCTTAGGGCTAAAATTGCGCATTTGAAGGGACATTATGACTTGGCGCTCAGGCTGATTAGAGACATAAAATCTGAATCCGATGATTCGATTCTGTTGGAGGTTTCGATAATTGTTTCAATGGGCATGGCAGACTCTGCGATGGCTCACCTCAATTCAAAAGTTGATGTTGTTGGGAGTCCAGCCCTCTACGAAGCCGGAATAAAGTTGTCAATCGCCGTTGATGATCTGAATAACGCCCTAACATTGTTGGACAGGTCAAGAGCATTCACCCCGACAATAGGGCTATTGGAATCTGAAGTATTAGTTTTGATGAATCAGTGCAGGCTGGAGAGAGACAATACTGGATCGGTGCCAGAGAGCCTCATCTCGAGGTTAGAGGACTGCAGCCTACAGATGACGAGTTTCGATAGAGAAGATCATAGAAGCTGGTTGGCTGCCTCCTACTACAACAGGCTTTCTGGTGATCTAGACGAGGCGCGGACGTGCATCGTCAGGGCTAGACGGATCGCGGAGATGGATCCTAGTGTCCTAATTGAAGAGGCGCGTATACTTATCGAAACAATGGATTTCGACGAAGCGCGATCCGTGCTCAGGGAATGTGATAAAGTTCGAGCTGATGAAGTCGAAGTGGAATTTTTGAGTGCATTGGCCTATGCCAGAGAAGGACGAATGGAGGAGGCGGAGAGGAGATTATTAAGCGTGGTCAAGATGGATCCAAGTCACGTTTCGGGTCGTCTGAACCTCACTATGTTGTACCTAGTTCAAGATAAGTACGACTTGGCAGCCCAACATTCAACAGAGGTTGTTAGAACTAGGCCAAACAATCCAATAGCGATAAAACGTAGTGCTGAGGCTATGGTTGGGCTATCATTGTGGGAAGAGGCCATAGATCTACTCGAAGGCGCTATCTCATCTCAAATTGGAGATGTCGATGCAATGGCATTGCTTGCGTCTTGCCTCATAAAAACTGGAAGAGGTGAGCAAGCCGAGGCTCTTCTCAATGAGGCAATCAGACTAGATCCAAGTGATAGCGAATCATGGGCCTGCAGAGCGAGGTTATATCTCGAGTTTAATCGGGTTGGTGAGGCCATGTCTGACTTAGAGAAGGCTTCAGAATGCAATCCAAGGAGATTTGACGTGCTGATGATCCTTGCCGAACTTGAAGAAAAGGCGGGAGATTACAGGGCGGCCTACAAACGATGGCGTCAGGTTCTGGATATCGATCCTAGTGATCAACACGCCAGATCTAGACTGAGATTGATGAAGTCAATGGCAGGGATTCCCGCAGAAAGGGTTCATGTCAGGTGATGCTCTCGGCGGCTCATGCCTTCAAGTCATGGTATCGAGCCAGGGGATAAAGCGCCATCATTCAACCTGCCAAATGCGAATAGGGCCCATGGTGGATCCGTAGTCGGCTCAGATGAAGTGATCGGAGAAGGTGGAGGAGTTGTGATGTTTACTTGCAATCACTGCCCGTACGTTGTGGCATCAGAGGGCAGAATTGAAGCAATGGCGAAGATGGCAAGAGAATTTGGATTAGGATTTGTCGGAATCAATTCAAATGACCCCGAACGGTATGTTTCGGATGATTGGGACCATATGGTTGAGAGGGCCTCGAAGGGGATGTCATATCCCTACTTACATGATTCGACTCAAGAGGTTGCAAGATCGTATGGTGCAGAGCGAACTCCAGAATTTTTTCTTGTTTCTGGAGGTCATGACGTATTGTATCGGGGTCGTCTTGATGACTCCCCCAGAGATCCATCCAATGCTACAACATGCGAGCTTGAGGATGCACTAAATCAATATGTCTCAGGGCAGAGAATCCGCGTCCAGAGAACAGAAAGTATTGGATGCTCAGTAAAGTGGAAAGAATGAATGAGGCCCCACCATTTTTCTAGAATTTCTCTAGTGGGAATCAGAGGTTATCAGTACTGCTCAAGTACAAGCTCGGTTCTTGTCGAAATTATGCTTCCCGGGGCACTTAACCAAATTCTGTCCAAGAGTCCGCGCAAAGCCACAGTGTCATCAACATGTGCCAAGACGATAAGATCTGCATCTCCGCTTATTTCGTAAACTGATTCTATACCGTCCCAAGATGCATATTCACCTGCCAAAGTGCCAATCTCAATACCAGGCCCAACACTGAGTCGAACTAACGCAGACAGTCCAATTCCAGTCTCTCTTATGGTATACCCTCTGATAATGCCCTCATCTTCCAGCCTTCTCATTCTGGCCCTGACCGTTCTCTCTGTGACACCGGTTGAGTTGGCGATCTGAACAAATGAGGATCTTCCTTGGTCTCTAAGTACTGATAGTATCGATCTGTCGAGTGAATCTACTTCAGGCATGATATTGCCGTTAATCAGTCACTTTTTATGCCATTGGTTCATGATTACGGAAAAAAAAAATGAAAAATATTACATTTTTTGGTAATAATTCACATATTTTATTGCTGGTTGGTTTCAAATCAGTGGATGTTTTTTGATTTAGTGATGCGGGACGCGCCTCAATCCAGCCAAGTTGAAATTCAAGAGTATCTTGATGATATATCATCATTGAAACTCACAAAGGAAAAGTCTGACTGGTACAACATCGATGTCGCAGCGATGCTTAACCACGTAAGTCTCCACGGACATGAAATAAATGAGGTCGATGGCTCTTCCCTGCTCTTTCTGGAAAAGAGTGCTGTATTATGTTGCCCCGAAACAGCCGTAATGCACCATTTCCCAAAGAACCTAATCCATTGCTTTGTGGATGACTATCGAAGATTGAGTTCTCAAGATGATGGGGTCCTTTGCAAAGCTGAGTTGTTCTCAATCTCACCATCCCAAGAACAATTATGTTGGGAAAGATGTTGCCGCTCGGAATTGGAGATTCCCATACTACAATCAGCCGTCTCCAAATGGCTTGGTTGGTTGAACACATAATTCTCGGGAAACTTGACAGGGCGTGCCCCCCGGACAGTACCATGCTAGGGCAGATCACCGACATCCTCGCTCGAATGATTCTAGATTCGAGAGGGCGGCCGACGATTGAAGTTGACTGTTTTGTAGATGGAAGGTTCTCTGCTAGGGCGGCAGTTCCCTCTGGGGCTAGCACTGGTTCTCACGAGGCTGTGGAACTGAGAGACGGTGGTCCTATGTGGCTGGGGTCAGGTGTCCAAAGGTCTGTAGACAACGTGAATACAATATTAAAAAATGAGTTAATTGGGATGAGTGTCCATGACCAGACTCTGATTGACGAGCGTCTGATTACGGCAGACGGAACTCCCAACAAAAGCCTACTAGGGGCGAATTCTATTTTGGGTTGCTCCCTGGCAATTCTAAGGGCATCGGCCAAAGAAAATGGGATCCCATTGTGGAAATCCATACCCGGTGAATGGCCAGTCGGTGTAATGCCGGTCCCTTTGATGAACATTCTAAATGGTGGTGCACATGCTGCGACTAACGTAGACGTACAAGAGTTCATGGTGGTTCCATATGGATTCTCAGACTTCACATCAGCCCTTAGGGCTGGGACTGAAACCTATCACGCCCTAAAAAAAACACTCAAGGAGAAGGGGCTGCTATCTGGAATCGGTGATGAAGGGGGTTTCGCCCCCTCCTTGGGACGGAACGAAGAGGGCTTGGAATTGTTGGTAGAAGCCATCGAGAGGGCTGGATACTCAAGTTCAAGTCAAATCGGGATAGCACTGGATGTAGCCGCTACTGAATTCTATGATTCTGGCAAATATTCTTTCGATGGAAAGATGATCGATGGGTCAGAACTTTCCTCGTTGTATTCCTCTTGGATTGAAAAATACCCTATAGTTTCGATAGAAGACCCCTTCTCAGAGGATGATTGGCGGTCCTGGATATCCTTCACGGAGAAAGGTCATGATGTTCTTGTGATCGGAGATGATCTGTATGTGACCAATAAATTGAGGTTGGAGAGGGGTATCATTGACCAAGCCTCCAATTCAATCTTGATCAAGCCCAACCAGATAGGGACTGTATCTGAGACTCTTGAAGTGATGCAGATTGCTAGAGGCGCCGGGTTTGACTGCATCATGTCACATCGTTCAGGTGAAACTTGTGACAGCTCTATATCCGATCTAGCAGTAGGAACAGGATGTGGTTGGATAAAGACAGGTGCTCCGGCTAGATCTGACAGAACTTCGAAATACAATCAACTGATCAGAATTGAAGAACAGGGACTACAATACCGCAGTCGAGTTGTTTGATTAATTTTCTACTATCGATTGTAGAATCAATGGCAAAACTATGGTGGCATCCGACTCTATAACAAATCGAGGGGTCTCAGTGCTTATTTTTCCCCAGCTGATTTTTTCGCTCGGGGGTGCCCCTGAGTAACCCCCATAGGACGGTTTTGATTCTGATATCTGAGCAAACCAAGACCATAATTTCACATTGATTCCGACATCCTGCCTAAGCATCGGAACTACACACATAGGGAAATCCCCGGCGATACCTCCTCCTACCTGTAGAATCCCCGTAGGAGAGTCGTCTTCTCTGTACCAATCCGCTAATGCTTGCATTGAGTGTAACCCACTCAGCACGATGTCTTGAGATGATATCGATAAATCGATCACGCGTGCGACTAGGATGTTTCCCAAAGTGGAGTCCTCCCATCCGGGAGTGAAGATCGGGATGTTAGCGTCCGCTGCAGCCATCAGCCATGAATCATCAGGATCCCCATCGAACTCTAGATCACCATGCATTAAGAGATCATAGATGTACTCGTGAGGGAATCTCCGGTCTCCTGCGGCCTCGGCATCTTTCCATAAAGCCATGATTTTTTCCTCTACGTATCTTATCGCCCGATGTTCTGGTATCGCGACATCTGTGACACGATTGAGACCTCTATTGTGAAAATTGAGATCATCAAGGGGCGTCAATTCCCTCCAATTTGTTATTTTCTCATAATCTGACCTTGCAACTAAATTGAACAGGTCTTCCTCCAGATTAGCCCCCGTACAGCATATCGCATGTATTTTTTGGGCTTTGATCGCAGGTGAGAGTGTCCTGCCAATCTCTGCCGTCGACATGGCACCAGCGAGGGTTATCATCAATCGGCCATCATTATCGAGGAATTCGCGAAGTGATTCTATACATCTCGATAGTTCTCCAGCGTTGAAATGATTGTAGTTCCGTTTGATGAAATCTCTCACGGGATCGCCCTCTTCTTTCAATCAATCACAGCCTCTTCTTCGTTGTTGTGAAGGAACCTATCTACCAACTCCCTCCGCATTTGTTGAAGACCGGGCATATTTATTCTCAGATTTTTTGTTATGAAATCCGCAATGAGATCAGGATTGCCATCACCACAGGTGAATGCATCAATTGCCAACCATCCCTTTTCGTAATAGCAGTGTGCAGTAATGTGGGATTCATCTAAAAGTACAACAGCTGCAAACCCAGGGGGTGAATTCTGACCATCAAACTCCTCCACATGTGAGAAAACGGGCCTGATGTTCGCAACGCTGGCAGATTGGATCATGATTTCTAATATTTTTTCACCATTGTTTGATCCATCATATTGATACCCAATATAGTCGATGTAAACGTGTTTTCCGTGAGCCTTGACCACCCTATCACCACCGAAATCGGGGCTGTATCGGGCGATTTCTCCTTATGAATTATTCTAATTAATATCAGCCTCTATTTTTTGTGTTGTAAAGGAAAATGCCTTCTGGAATTTTAGCTTTGTATTACAGAAGCCATGACCTCAATCTGCTTATTCCTTCTTTGATGTCCTCCTCTGAGGCAGCATAGGATACACGAATGAAACCTTCTCCACCTGTGATGAGCGATGCTGGAATAAGTTGAACGCCAGCTTTCAAGGCTCCATCTGCAAACTGGACATCGGACATTCCTGTCCCTGTCACATCTATGAACAGGTAGAAGGCGCCTTCTGGGTTCACTATTCTCAAGCCCGGTATGTCTTCTAAGCCCTCAACCATCAGATTCCTCCTATGCCTGTATGCATCAGAGAATTGTTCCACATGATCATCGCAATCTAATGCGACCCTGGCTGCCTCCATCATGAATGTGGGTATATGAGAGGCTGAGTTGGCTTGGCATTTTACAGCGGCTCTCACGGCTTGTTGGGGTCCTGCAAGAAAACCCACCCTCATACCTGTCATAGCCCATGTTTTTGACCAACCACTTATGACAATAGTGCGCTCTTTTCCACCTTCCACTGTCGCCGGAGAGACATGCTCGCCTCCATTCCAAATAAGTCTCGAGTATATTTCATCTGAAATTATCCAGAGATCATTTTCAATGGCAATTGATACGATTTCTTCAATCTCCTCCCGTGTGTAGACAGCGCCGGTTGGATTGCAAGGCGAATTCACCATTATCATTCGTGTGCGATCGGTTATAGAGGAACGAATGGCATCAAGGTCTGGATGGAAGTTTTTACGGTCTACGGGAACGTTTACTGGAACTCCTCCTATGATTGAGATCATCGGTTCGTAAGAGGCCCATGATGGTGAAAGTAAGATTGCCTCATCACCGGGATTTAGCACGGTCATGTATGAGTAGAGTAGGGCTTGTTTGGCGCCTGGTGTTATCAGAACATTCTCCGGACTCACGCTTATTTTGCTGGTCTTCATTAAATGGTGTGCAACGGCCTCGCAGAGTGCTGGTGATCCTTGGCCTCTGGTGTATTTCGTCTTGCCATCTAACAACTCGGACACAGCAGTAGAGATAACAGGTTCCGGAGTTGGGAATCCAGGCTCGCCAACGGTCCATCTTATTACTCCATCTGGGGGGGGTTGGAGGTAAGGTGCAAATCCGACGCCGAGGTTATCAAAACGGGTTGCGACCGCAGGCATGTAGGATAGGTTTGGCCTCGTGTCCATGAAGGTATTCTAAGATGCGGTACAAATCGAGACTCGGGAAGCGTTGAAATCGAAATGTTTGGTGGATCCCTCTAGCACGAGTGGCAGAGTAGCTATGCAACGGACTGCAGATCCGTGTACCCGGGTGCAAATCCCGGCTCGTGCTCCACAACCTAATGCATCACTGCGTTCAGGGTAGACAATAGGCCGAGAACAAGTGCGAATTCGATTAATTGTTCAACCGAGCATAGGTCGCTTGTACAATTGCAACCTTGCAGCCGTTCGTATCTATCAAATCAGCCTCAGCCACGCAGAGTGTTCTCCCGATCTTTACCACACGCGCATGACATAACGCATCCGTCAAACATGGCCTCAAGAATCTGATGTTGAAGTCAGTAGTTGCCACTTTCTCTTTTGCTCCTATCTGCGTGAGTATTGCCCAGCATGTGACCGAATCTGCTATAGTTGCCAGGATACCGCCGTGCATGGTTTGGTATATGCCGTCCCACTCAATCTTCCTTGGTACCCTAGCATCGCATTCTCCATGATCTAGGCGCAAGATCTCAAGATCTAGGGTGTGCATCATCGGTACTGAATTGACTCTTGCAATCATAGCCTCAATCTCATCTCTAGTCAAAGTGCTTGTTTCCACCATTCCTATACCTCCGTTTATTTGACAATATCTTTTGGGCTCCAATGCATTTCATAATGCATTCCAATGGGCGCAATCTCGAATAGTTTAGATGTTATTCTGAATCCTTTTCGTCGATACATCGTCATAGCTTTTACTCTAGCATTGCACCATATCCCTGTCCCTAACTCAATAGCATAGTCTTGAAGCATTCCAACGAGATTGGAGCCGATTCCCTTGTTTCTATGATCCGGATCCACTGCCATTCCCCTGATTCTCAGATCGGATTCTTCCCTGGGATCATATTGCAATGTCGCGCAACCCACCATTACCTCATCAATGAACGCTCCGACAAATTTTGTATTTGGATCATCATCGACATCAATGTATCTTGCGGTTTCGCGGGGCATGCCTTCTCTCAGGACTCTATATCTAAGGTCTAAGTGCGCGGTGTCGGGTATGCCAACCCATCGATACGACACGCCCATGATAACTCATTCAGCCTCACTCATATCAGGCATGCGGGTGACTGCTCCAGTTAATGCAACTGTTTTCCGGCCGTCTCCTAGTGTATTTAGTAAGAACCAACCGATGTTCAGCAAAGCTGTAGCGATGACCAGTCCGCAAGCAGAGCCTACCACTATATTGCCTTCTGAAGCAGCCAAACCCGCAATCAAACTGAATATCATGACCAGAATAAACCATGCCCTCGATGCTTCACTTGGTGTCTTTCGACCTTTGTGGTCGTGAAGCGGTGCCAACAGATCTCGCATGACGCACAATGTCAAGTCCACCGTATGAATGTCCGTTACGCTTCTTCGACCCCTTATATGATGAAGTAGGGGGGCCACCGGACATCATGAGGCGCGGGGCATCAACATGGTGGCCCTTCTTTGGCATTGGAATCATCATCATGATCGAGGTTCTGTTTGTCGGCTGGGCTCCCTCGGGCCCGTGGGAGGATGAGTCATTTACCCTGGGTGTGTTTGGACTGATTGGCTTATTCAGCCTTTATGTCGGCTGGTTTAGATGGAAATTTAGAACAAATGGGCTGATTCCATGGCTCAGTCTATGGAACGACGTTTCTCGAAGTGGGAAGTTATTGGTAACGTTGGGTGCTGTAATGATTTTTTGTACCTGGTTTGCAGGGGGGTGGCTAGCTATTCCACCAGCAGGGGGACTAATTCTGAATCTGATAGCATCACTGTTGGTACTCCAGGGGACATATGCGATACTCACGACGAGTTTGCTGAATGAGCCCTGATTATCGATTGCCGGGCTTCCAGAATTGCAAGGGATCCGGGTTCCTGCCTTCCATAGCTCTGAAGGCAAGGTGATCAGCTCTTTCATTCCACCTATGCCCTCTGTGTGCTCTGACATGCTCTATTGTGACGGTCCTGTTCAACAGGCATTCTTTCCAGAAGGATCTGATACGACGGACGAGTTCTTTGTTTGCCTTGGGCTTCCAGATGCCAACGGTGAGATTTGACGCATATTCGGAATCTGACCTTATTGTCAGTGCATCCTCTCTCTGATCAATCAATGCCCATCTCAGAGCGTGTCCTATCGCAGTTAATTCGGCGGTGTTATTCGAGCCAACACTCGCACCCATGTATTCTGGGGATTCTGGATCTGTGATGACTCGTCCACTGAACTCCTCTATCACTTCGCCTTGGCCCTTGCCCGTACCTGAGTCTCCTCTGACTATGCAGACACCCCATCCTGCGATCGTTTCCCTACCTACGTTGCGATTATCGCCGCATGATCCATCTACATAGAGGTGGAGGGGGGGCATCGTTCACTCACCAAGCAAGGACCTGTAATCCTCATGGTTAAGCAATCCAGACAAATCCTTTGTGTCCAGCTTAATTCTACATATCCACCCATCTCCATATGGATCATTGTTGATAGTCTCTGGTGCGGCTTCAAGATCTTCATTTACTTCAATTACCTCTCCCGATAAGGGGGCATAAATCTCAGATACTGACTTGACCGATTCGACACTCGCAAAAGGCTCCATGGATTCGACCTTGTCTCCAATCATCGGTAGCTCGACCCAAACTACGTCTGTCAACGCGTCTTGTGCGTAATCGGTTATGCCAATGGTAGCGATCTCGTTCTCGATGTTAACCCACTCGTGTTCAGCAGTATATCTCAGGTCCTCTGGTATGGTTGACATGATTACCACGCGGGAGCAGGCGGAGGGTGAAGGTTTCGCTTCGTCATTTGTCGTCTTGCTCGATGGTCGAAACTTCGAGTTTTGCCCATGCATCTGATATTCTCTCAACATCGTTCGTCTCAATCCTCTCTTGTTCTAGCTCAGTCCACAATTCTTCCTCGGAAAGATCGACAAAAATGTCTGAGATTCTATTCGAGAAAGGAGCTTTTGGTGATTTTTTCAGAAGCCACCATGCATACAGAGAAGAGATAGAAAACAATCCAATTAAGAATTCAACGGCCAAATTAGACCCACAATTTTGTGGCTGGCATTCAGTAATCTGTATCCAGCCCCCACGGAGGCCCAGCGCGAATACCAGGATGAGTGCGATTGTGAACCCCATGAGGACCCTGGAAGCTCGCCTGGCAGGAGTGGCCATATTCTACCGGAGGGGAGGGGAGTACTCAATTGATGAGGTCAATATGTTTCCCTGACCAGCTTATGGACTTTGTATGGCAATAATGCACGATTTACTGGAGTTACCTCTAGTATCCTAGCATCGTCTCTTCTCCTGATGTCCTGTAACAGTGGATGCCTGGACTTCTTGTGAAGTGTTAGAACTGTTGGCATATCAAACTCCAAAGCAGCGCGTACAACTTTTACGAAGGCCTCTGATTCCACTGAGAATTTTCCTATCTCATCTATAACTAGCATCTCACAAGTCTCTATCGTGCGTTCGATGGCTGGCACTGCCACTCTGTCTAATCCAGTGGGGTCGATTCCCAAACCCAGAATCGTAGTTCTTGAGTCAATGTCCCTGTGTGCCATTACTGCGCGATCGCCGGTTATGATGTCAACGCATTCAAAGCCGATTCTGACGCCATCTTCAAGTATTGGCTCAGTCCTCATACCCCCAACGATTGGCATCCCTTGAGATCGATCATTACGCGATCTCCGCTCATCCTTCCTCTCGTTTGTAATCATATCTACAACCTTCTCGAGGACTGCGGATTTACCGGATTTCGGCAAACCTGTTATGCCTATTTTAGGATGTATTCCCATTCTTGATATCTCCTATATCCTCGGCTCTGCTAGGCAGTATGGGTTTACTCCAAGTGGATATAGGTGTTAATATCTTCCATTCTGATTATATCGGAAATTCCATATTCTTGACATTGGATTCCGGTTTCAGTAAAGCCTCTAGCTTCGGTTTAAGCAAAATTGGCCGTATTTGAATTCGATAATTTCCCCCCTCTGGACAAGATGGGCAATTGCCTCTTCTACTTCTTCTTCTTGGAGGTTGGATGGTATCAATTCACTGAGGATGTCGTCCCAGGTTATGAATTCGCTGCCATCGGCGTTGGCTTGTTCTATCATATCCAATATCCTCAGAGAAATCATAGAGAGCATGGGATCATCATCTGTGATTGTGGGAGCGTCATTTGCCGCGGATTCCAATATTTCAGCGACGGTTGGTTGTTGGCTCTTCTTGGCGCCATCGTAGACATCGAATAGATTTCTTTGGAGGGGGTCCTGTCTGCTCATTGAATTGGCTTCGTTTAGCCTACCCATGTGTCTGGCAATATCGTCAACCCTCGATAATCTCTGTTCTAATCTGATTTTTTCCCTTCCGAGATGAGAGGCGGCCAAATCTAATTCTTCCGTAGCCCGCCTGTCTAACCATTCTAGCAGACTCCAATTTGGGTTCATCTTCATCATGGTGTCACACAGGGTAGTCACTGAGTCTGGAAGCCCTTTGATGTCCATTGGATTCTTTCTGCCGGTCGATCCGTCCTCACCCATGAAGACCCTACTCCGTCTGGACGTCTATGAACAATGTGCATTATTCGCTAAGTTCTTGTTAGGGGTTGCTTGATGTAGGATTCCATTCTGCGACGTATGATGTCCGCGTATCGCATCGTTGCTCTTCCCGGGGATGGGACAGGTCGAGAAGTGATGACTGAAGCCCTAAAGGTGCTTGATGTCTTCCAGAAAAATGGAAATGTGGAATTCGAAATTAGGGTTATTCCATGCGGCGGGCAACACTACCTAGAAACTGGAGAACAATGGCCAGAGGGGTCTTTCGAGATCTGCAGAGACGAGAGTGATGCAATTCTGCTCGGAGCCATCGGGTGGCCAGAAGCCAGGCTTCCAAACGGGGATGTGGCTGGTGGGGAGGTTATACTAGGCCTGAGATCTGGGCTTGATCTGTATGCTAATGTGAGGCCTGTGAAGCTTTACGACGGGGTTCATCACAAAGTTCACGGTGTCTACAAGGAGATTTGGAGGTCATCATTGGTTGACTTGGTCATGGTCAGGGAGAATACCGAAGGCCTCTATCATTCTCTTTTGAGGAGGATGGCACAATCCGCAGTTGGAAAAAAGGATGAGAAATTGATCATCGAGAAATTCCCTGGCCTAGAAGGGGAGGTTCGGTGGGACCCGAGACCAATCTCAAGGGCTGGTAGTGAGCGTATACACAAGTTTTGTTTCGATCTCGCTGAGCGAAGATCTGCTAAGTTAGGTGTCCCTCAGAGTGTGACCTGCGTTGACAAGTCCAATGTCCTCAGAGGATGCCAGCTCTTTCGATCCATATTTCGTGAAATCGCTGAATCCTACCCTCAAATCGGGGCAAAGGAAGCCTATATTGACGCCTTCACCATGTGGCTGGTAAGGGACCCAGAGGACCTTGACGTTGTCGTACTTCCGAATATGTTCGGCGACATAGCCACTGACTTGGCATCGGTATTGCAAGGTGGTATGGGAATGGCTGCATCAGCGAACCTAGGTGATAAACATATGATGTTCGAACCTGTGCATGGATCGTCACCAAAGCACGCTGGCAAGAACCGAGTGAACCCCATCGCGATGCTGTCATCGCTCCAACTAATGTTGGAGAATCTTTCCCTTCGACATGATGATCCATTGTTGGACAAGTACGGGAATATCCTGCAACAGGCCATATCTCAGCACCTTTCCTCAGAAGGGCCCAAAACCTACGACATCGGAGGGACTGGAACAACCTCGGAAGTCGGTGATGCAATCGCAGACAGGGTCAGAACGCTACTGAAAAACGAAAAGGCCTGAGATCAGGAAGAGAGTAGTTTCGTTGATCTTCCTATCTCATTCAGGGCATCCACCAATGCTGCTCGATTGTCCCAGTCTGAATTGCTGTTCAGAGGGCCTTCAAGTGCCATAATGACCATTCGTTCCATGGCTCGTTTGACTTCATCGACAATCGTAACGGAGGCTGTAGTTGAAGTTCTCGAAAGCGGATTCAAATCTATTACAATAACTTCCTTTCCCATCGATACCAAGGCCTCGCATCTATCCCCATCTTCCAATGGTACCAGGATGACATCTGCTCGGAAAATTCCTTGTGAACTACAAAGTGCTCGAGGCCCTTTCAGGTGTGGTATTTTTGCATCAGGATTTTCTCCGTGTATCTTGACGGATTTCACCATATCCCTCCACCTTTCTGACTCGATTTCATCTGAGGGAGGGTTTTCCATGACATAGTCCTTCATATTGTGGATCTCGGACAATAACAAACGCATTCTATCTTCTGTCCTGTAGAAGATGTTGATCTCAACGCTGCTGTTGGTTAATGCCGCAAGGCAAATGGCTTCTCGGCCTGCGAGCACCGTTGTGTTTCCATTCATTGAAATGACTGGAGATTTCGCTCTGAAAAGGCGGTCCAATGCCTCCATCTCAGCCCTTTTCGCAGAGTCAGTAGTCCTTTCTCCGATTAGATAGTCGAATGCCTCTCCCCTACCATGGGCAATCAGTGCGGAGTCTGCTAGCAGACCAGCTGCTTGGGCATCAACTATTTTCTGTCTGGATAACAAGGATTCCCTTCTGGGATGATCATCAGGGATAGTCACTACGAGGCCTCCATCAGCATCGTCATATCAATCATTTGAGGCTCCATGGTTATGGATCCCGATGACACCACGTCCACACCAGATTGTGCCCAGTCTTGCAGATTTTCCCACCTAACCCTACCTGAGCCTTCCAAAACGAATTCTTGCCTTAGGCCCATATCCTCCAGTTGGTCGGAGAATTTCCTGCAATTCTCAGGCCCTAGATTGTCCATCATCAAAGTTAATTGGTGTTTGCTTGAAGGTCCAGTTTGAAGTCCGATCCATGAATTGACCACACTTAACGCCTGGTCCGATGATACGACTTCGATCACAGGAAAATCACTTGCTGTCCTACAGGTTGAAAGGATTTCTTCTAGAGTTAGTTTTGCCAGCGAAAAATCGTTTTCCTTGATCATGAGCCCGTCCGAGCGGTCAAGGCGGTGAGTGAGGCCCCCTCCAATATGAACTGCCCACTTGTCTAAAATTCCCCAGTTCGTTTTTCTGGTTGCTGCAAGAGAAACCCCACCCAATTGTTCCCTCCATTTGGACGTCGTCGAAGCGATTCCACTCAATCTAGTAATCAAATTCATACATATTCTCTCTATCCTTAGAATTTCATTAGAGTTGGCGACTATGGAGACTATCTCCTGTCCTTTCTGAAATCCTTGGCCCTCGGAAAAATTCCATACTGTTGTTGCTCCATTGCAGTGATTTTCAATGAGGTAATCGAGTACTGGCCTTCCTGATATGACGCCGTTTTCCTTGGCGATTATTCTGGAGATTGACCGGCCCGAAGTAATGGCATCTATATTGGATGGGTCATCGGAATACATTGCATTAATCCAGAGCTCCATTGATCTAGTGAACCTATCAGTTGGACCGTCATTCCACAACAAACTCGACCTGTCATGGGGTAATACCATACCATTCGCTCCGCTAGGATCAATTTAACCGTCCCTGATTATTTGCAGAGTTCGGTTCTATCATTCACGCGAGTAGCGGGGTGGCGGCCATCACGGCAATAGCGAAAGAAGCGTATGTGCCGATCAGGAAAGCAAGTATCGTTCCTGTGTTCATAACCTCTTCCATCAGCGTGTGAGATATGAAGCAGTGTTTTTACCATTTATATGTAAATTATGTGAAATTAGCCCTCAATCGTTGAGGAGATCCGCTGCCACGGATGCCGCGCCTAAACAAGCGAGAATATCATCTGCTGTCGCCTTGGCCGAAGAAAGTGAGTTTGATTTTATTGTGATTGTTGCGAGAAAATCGCTTTCGGGTTTGGCGTATTCGATGGTAAAGGAATCAGAATCGTCTGGTTTTACGGATTCGATTGCCCTCATGATCTCACTTTGGTCTCCCCTCCAACTTATCTTGATGACGGATTCCATGGTTCTACGCCATGGCGGGGATTCTTTGATTCATCGGACCTTTTGACCGATGGCCACTTCAACCCCATTACCCTCCGAATGATGTGGCTAGAGAGTTAATACGACTGGAGGGGGTGCACAGATCCTTCGGTCCGACCACAGTTCTCGAAGGGGTAAACGTCCGGATTGAAGAAGGGGACAGGATTGGTATTGTTGGCCACAACGGTGCGGGTAAAACCACTTTGCTACGAACTATTTCTGAACAAGACCAAGATCTCGGTGAGATTTCTTTCGCTCCGGGATTGAGGATTGCTTTCCTTACCCAAGTCAGGGATATTGATGAGGGAGCCACCTTGGAAGAGGAATTGGAACGGAAAGGAAGGCAATTTGAGGAAATAGATGCCGAGTTGGCCGATATCGAGGGGAGAATGGCCGATCCCTCGTTCTACGAGGGTGATTGGCAGGCGGATATCGATCGATATCAAGAGTTGCAGAGTATGAATGCCAAATCAGGTGGGTCGAATGTTGCCAGCAGGGCTCAGGAAATACTTCGAGCCCTTGATCTATCTCAACATCCTATGGACACTCAACTCGAGTTGTTATCGGGTGGTGAAAGGGCAAAGGTAGCCCTTGCTCGACAACTCGTTGGTTTATCAGAAATAGAAGTGTTCTTTTTGGATGAGCCCACGAACCACTTGGATCTGGAAACATTAGATTGGCTTGAGCAGTTCTTATTGGGGTTCGAGGGAGCCATAGTCGTCGTAAGTCATGATAGGTACTTTCTGGATAGGATTTGCAATGCGATACTAGAAGTGCAAGATGCCCATGTGAAAGGCTACATAGGGGACTATTCTTCTTTTTTGAAGCAAAAGGCCCTTTTTCTACAGACCTTGGATGATCGCATCCAAAAAACGCAAAAAGAGCTTCGACGGTTGAAAGGCGCCGTTCAATCTATGAAATCAGCGAACAAATACGACAAGTCGATTTCACAGAAGCATGTGATGATTAATCGAGCTCAGCGTGAATTAAAGTGGCTGAGATCCCTGAAACCCAAATCTCGCAGAGGTCTCAAATTTTCTTTGGAATCCAGTGAGAAATCCAGCCTAGAGGTCCTCGATATAAAGAAAGGAAAATTAACTTTCAGCGAATTGGATCGACCTATTTTTGACTCCGTTGATATTGGTGTTAGAAGAGGTCAGAAAATAGGTGTTGTGGGAGGTAATGGGGCCGGAAAGACCACCCTTCTTAGGACCATAATGGGGGAACTGAAACTCGACGCAGGGGAAATTGATGTCAGGCCAGGGGTTAAGATAGGATACTTTCATCAGGACCACAGATCCTTAAATTTCGACCTCACTCCGATAGAACAAATTAGATTTTTGAAGCCTAGGATGGATTATGGGGACATAAGGGCATTGTTAGGCCAATTTCAATTCACTAAAGATATGGTTGGTACAAAATTAAGCTCATTGAGCGGTGGGGAAAGAGCCCGCATCGCACTACTGAAATTATTACTGGAAGAGAATAATCTTCTACTCCTAGATGAGCCGACTAACCACCTCGACACAGATGCGAAAGAGGCCCTTGAGGAGGCTCTGACTAGATATGATGGGAGTATAATCACAGTTAGCCATGATAGATGGTTTCTCGACAAGATATGCGATACAATCTGGGAGGTTCCAGGGAATGGCAGTGTGGTCGTATGGCCGGGGAATTACAGTCGGTACATGGAGAGGGTTCGTAAACGGAAGAATGTCTAACACGCTTGGTCATTCAAAAAATCAGAACGATCGTTTGAGTTAGATGCCCCAATGTCGGTTGGCATTCGGATCTTCATCTTCATTTCGCAAAGAATCGACCACGACTCTGAGCAGGTAGTAGAAAACTACCGACATAAATGGCAATCCCCAGTCGTCAACTACTGTGGAGACCGAGGGCTGGTAGTTTGGCCACTCCTGAAGGAGGTCGACTGTTGCATTGATGAAAGCATATGCCACTAATCCCAATCCAATCATCAGGATCGACTGACCGCGAAAAGTCCCTTCTTTCCAACGGAGGACCCCAAGGGAGAGTGAAAAACAGACGCCGGCTATTACAAGCCACTGAAGTGCTTCATCGATCGCTCGGGCCCATATCCATAGGTTTGACCTGTTCCCATATGCTACATTATCTGTAAAGATATCGAAAGCGGCTAGTATACTGAATAATACAGATACCACTGACACCGCCCATAACAGGGAGGAGAATAGTCCTCCTGATGCGCTACTGCGCATGTCATCGAACAGTCTCTCCAGTTGCTGTTCCCAACCAAGTCCTTTCGCCAGTATCCATCCTCCTATTATTAATGGAAGAGATCCGATTAGGATATTGCCATATTTTGGTAAGATCAGACCTAGACCGAGAATAAGGAGGAAAGTGGCTATGGGTACCAGCAATCTAGCTCTCCATCGTGGGTCCTCGATTGCTTTGGCGATGTAATAGTAAGTACTCTCAATTCCCTTTGATTGTCTAACGATGATCTTCTCTATGTGATCGATCCTGACTCTCGATGATATGATGGGTATTGAGGCTTCGTCCTCCGCTCCATCGGTGACAAGGACAGCAGTATCTGGCTGGAAAAGTCGTATGACCTCATCCAATTGGCTTGCTATCGCTCTGTCGCTCCTGGGACCAACACGAACGTCACCGGTAAGAATTGCCACCTCGACCCCATCGCTGGAGTCAGATTTCTCAATGAGCCTGTCATGATGGTGAAGTGCGCCCATGATAGCGTTTGTGTCACTTTCCTCAGGATCAGCGATGCCGAGTCTCAAGGCTGCTGTTAGGGTTGCTTTTCGTCCAATTACTGGCCCTCTGACACCAGCTTTGACCCCTAGGTCATTGTCCCGATCAACTGAGATGACGAGTGTCCTCACCATGGGGGTTCGTTTAGCCCAAGTAGGATCCAAGATTTGAATTGTTTGTTTCAGTGTTAGATAACACGGCGTTCATTTAGTCATAACACTGTTTCTGACTTCGCCCTAGAACGTTGTTTTGCCCTGAGATATTTCAGTGGGTGAGTCAACCATTCCTGATCACACAGCCGATCATCGCCTGGCCCAACTGGACATCTGGCCGCTGCTTTCAATGCGCCACAACCGTGGGGCGTGTATTCACGCTCATACACGTGACCTACTTGATACGACGTTGTCTGTGGGTCGTAATCCGGAGCACCCTCGAAAAAGGAACAGGTCATATCCAAAGGAAGTCCCATGCTTCTGCCCATAGCGGCGACAAACACGCGTCCAACGTGATTTACGTTTACTCCGGAAGCAAGTTCCTCTATTGAGTTTGAAAAGCATGGGGGCCAATCTTCTTTGGTAGCAGATGCGATAGGTACTTCAGACCTGATTTGAGATCCGAAAAGTTCGGATATACGAGTCACTTCTTCGCCTAACCTATCGGCTAATTGTTCGGACATTCTTACCATGCTTTCCCTACTTCTCTCAATCAATTCCTCTCTGATTCTCTCTTTGACCAACCTGGCGACACGTTGAGCGCTGGTGTCACCTGAAGCAGGGTCAAGGGTGACCCAACCATCATTCACCGGTCTGTTCACTAGTCTCCAGTAAGATCCGGATATTCTTGGGCACAACTCAAGAAAGTCACTGAGAGGTACTGAGTATATCATTTGGCCATTTTCAAAGGAGGCTTTCAGTGAGGAAATATAGGTCTTCACTATGGTTTCAAAATATAATTCATCAATCCCTATGTTCTTATCCGCCAAACTTGATTCTCCCTCTGCCCACCTTGATACCAGTCTATCATCAAACGAGGCACAGACCACCAAAAATGCATATTGATAAGCAGCCATGGAGAATAACCTGGAGGCTTCGTTGGCGAGATCCACTGTTCCCATTGGATCGGCTTCTGATTTGTGTACAATTGACTCGACAAGCCTCAATCGGCCCAAAGACCTAGCTTCTTCCAACCAACCTTGTTCGATAATCGCATCGATATCGATTGCATTATCCTCGAACAACTTTCGCATGTGGGATCTGGCTTGAGGTAAGAATGGATATCTTGCCAGAGCACTCTCATTTGTGAGTGTTGGAGGGGTACCCGGCATAGGCATGTTGTATGTTCAGAGCCGGCAGGGTTCTTGAACGCTCACGGCAGCCAAACTTCATGATCGGAGATCGCCATCTAATAATAGATGAGAGATTGATCCAGATTCAAGATGAGATAAGGTCTGAGTTTGGATGGTCGCTTGATAAGGATCTGTACGTTGCGAAATGGCTAGTCAACGAATTGGTCTCCTCTGCATCCCAGAGTCGTTCTCTCGTTGATCTAAACCAAACATGGGATAGCATCAGACAAGAGTTATTGTCGCACTCCGGAAACGTTGCTATCGTAGGGGCAGCGGTTGAGATAGAGGAAATTGAAGATGCAATGAAGCAAGGGTGTAGATTTATCCTCGCGGACGGTTCTGGGGAAATCTTCTCTGACTTGGAAGATCCGAAGGAAGGTTGGGATTCCGTGATCGGGGTTGTTTCTGACGGTGATGGGGGCACAGGTCTTTCATTATCCATCGAGAACAATATTCCCATGATTATCCATGCGCACGGGGATAATCAGGAGTCGTTGAGGCATCTAATACCAAGAGTGAGTGATCTCCCCATTTCTATCACACATCAAACCCCTTTTTCCATAGATGGCATGGTAAATCCAGGAGGTTTCACCGATGGGGACAGAGCTGTTTGCATTGTCGTATCTATGGGAATCAGCGTGTCAAACATTGTGCTTCTCGGTACTAGGTCCGATGTCGTTGGAAGATTCTCTGGGACCACTGAGCCCAAGAGAAAATTGTTGAAGTTGAGGTGGATGAAGAGGATTCTGGAGGAGTTGGGTTTCTCCGGAATCATATAAAGTCCCCAAGAGTCATTATTGTGACCTTGTCATTCTCTAAGAGAGATTCTACGCTATCTTCCATCCATTTTACTCTCTGTTCTGTGTACAAGTCGATTCCGTACTTCTCGATCACCCTGTTTGTTACGCCGATATACTTCTTGACTGCACCTGGAGACACTGTCAATGTGAGGTTGCCGCCGCAAAATGGGCGGCTGTCATGGTCTGATGAGTTCCCTAAGCGTCGTGTCGCTTCATTCTTCGCTACTTTGGCTATGCATGTTCCGGTCAAGGGAATTCTCCTGTATGATGCATTGCATTTTACGCAACGAATCTTTTGCCTTGTGAAAGCGACTAAATTGCCTCTTATGTCTCTGAGGAAATGGGATTCAATTACTTGTTTAGCCACCCTCTTTACAGAGACCGCTCTAAGTCTTGATGCCAACATGAGTTGCGCGTCCATTTTCATCTCCATGGAAGGCAGTAGCTTGTACTGAGAATTTGATGGTCCCGAGCTCAATCCAGCAGAATCGTGAGTCCAGCCATATCCTCGAACGTCTCCTATGGTCCCAACGCGATTTTCTACTATGTCGATAAATTGCTTTACCCCGGAAGAATGTGGCTGAGATAAAGTCGCTTGGTAGAATTCCAAGGGATACGACCATGAGCAATCAACGTTCAATGCTTCTTTGTCTATCTGGTTCGGAAGCAGACGTGTCGTCAAGACCAGAGGCGCATCCATCTGACCGCCGCGATTAGACGGGAGGATGTCCTTCGAGAAATTCAATAGTCCTTCCAACAACAACATGACACAATCCTCATCGCCATCGCAATTACGTCTCTTTGCAGCATGGAACAGAGGATGTGCATATCCAGCCGAGGCGTCTGTCCATCCGATTATGCGACAGAGTACCCCTCCCGATGTATGTGGTGCGAGCCCTATTCCTAGATGTCCAACAAGATCCTGTTTTGATTCATAGTTAAAGAATGGGTCCATTCCGTAAATCTTTGCCAATTCATCATCAACGAATTTGCAAGTGCTTGATAGATGCAGTTCTGCATTTGAGGAAAGAATGATGTCTTGTGGGAAGATTTCCAATATTTGTTCATCAGATTTCAATTCATTGCCGTCCATGTCCTCTGAATACCCCAACTCCACTAATTTCTTCCACGAAGTGCCTATCTCTAGAGGTCGAAAATGAGTTATTGGAACGTCAATCATATCGAACCTCGATGTTCCATCTTTGTTCACTGATACGTCATGCAACGCCCTTAGGATTCCTTTTTCCAAGGGCTCGGGGGTTTGCAACCTTGATTCAAGTTGTCTTGTTGCTTTGATTGGTCGGGGTAATGAGTTCAGATTGAGGTTTTTTCTAGCGGCCTCTAGAAGGGCTGTGAATCGGATATTTCTTTTCTCCCCGAGTCTTCGATCTGTACTTTTTTTCCTTCTGATTTCCGTTCTTCCATTGCAAGGGGGGGAGCCATCACCATAATCGTGGCGGCAGCGAATTTCGTGCGTGTCCCTTCCGCATTTCGTGCACCGGCGAATGCTAACGTCTACGCTCAGTGCACCCTTACCGATCTGATCTAGCAATCTCTGTGGGCCACCATTATTGCCTATTGGATAAAGAGCGTGTGTGTATTGCTTCATTTCTCTTCTTTCGGCTTTTTCCGGCCTCCCCATTCGTGCGCCGATTCTGGTTGGAACGGCATCCTCCCATCTGTGAGGTGAGACTTCTCTGACGATCCACAGGGATTGTTCCACCTCGTTATCGTCCAGTGTGGACAAGGCCTGTTCAAATTCCTCTTTATTCATCGGCCCTGGGTCATCTATCTCCGCAGCTGCAGCAATTCCGATTGCTTCGGTCTCCTCTACCCCCAGGTTCCTCTGTCTCGCCTTTGTTTCAGCCCTGATTCTTCTTTCAGTCCTAAGTTTTTCAACCTCAGATGACCTTTCGCTTTCTGAGAGCACGATCGACTTTGCCTCATCTATCTGCGTCAGCCTCTGTTCTGTTTTTATCAAGATCTCCGAATTTCCGAGGTTATCATTGTCGATATCGAGGAGTTCACATAATGGTTCCCAGTATCTTTCGATCACAACCTTGTCATTCTCCAATTTATGTTGTAATCCCAGGGACATCAAGGAATATCTTACCACTCCATATTCCTTGATTTTGTTCATATGTTCCTGATTTAAGCCCTCAACAGCCTCTTCTGACTGTTTTAGGGGAATGATTAATTTTCCACTTTGTTTAATTGAACGTTGCATCGCTAGGCACAGTGATGGAATCAAAGCCACAGGTAAATCCGACCACCATAGATTCCACGGGGGCGGGATTGCAGTTCCAAATTTGTCTGAAATCGAAACCACTTGATCCCATGTTAAGTCTAGATTCTTCAACTTCCTGTTCCAATCTCGTTTTCTCGTTTCTCGCTCATGCTCAGGTTCTCCACCCCTCGTAATCGCACCATTGAAAGGAAGGCCTTTTGGAAACAGAGAAGGGTCGGCATTCAGTATCTCAAAGAATGAATCCAGCTTTTCTGGCATATCGATTTTGGAGGCTAGCTCACTGGCCCACCAATCAAGATTATACCCTGATGGCACTAGTTCCTTGTTGTTTTCCAGGAACTCACCGAACCCGATCAAAATTTCTCCAGCGTCCCAGATAACACTGATTTGGCCACTTAATGCATTCCATGAAACTTCATCGTGAACCATGGTGAATGTTCCATCTTCCAGGAGTACGAGCGGACCGTCAATCCCTGAGGTTGGAGTTACTGCACATGCCTTTCCTGGCCGCTCGATCTTCATCTGAGTGCCTACCGACAAGAAGCCGCCCATGGCGTGCATACTTGCAGGATTCAAACCTGCAGCAGCTAGACCTGTTGTCCTACTTCTACCATATCTGAGTCTAAATCCGCCAGGTTTCGAGGGTTCTCCAAAAACAGGTCTACCGGCAATTATGTCCCCCATGTATCGAGAGTCGGGTTTGACTTGCCTCTGCTTTGTTTTCGATTCTGCTTTATTCGCGTCTTTACCCTTTGAGGCCAGGACATCAATGAAGTCCCATCCCTCCACCCCCAACCTATCCGTGTGTTTCTTGATCTTTGGTGCTTTGAGACACAGACCCTCCGCAATAACAAGGAGGACCCCCTGTCTGATTCTTGAACCCTCGATATTAGGCACCTCGCGATACCCTGCTACCTCTATCCTCTCGGTTCCCTCACCATTAACCATCACGGGGCATGCCCGAACGATCATGTCAACCTCCTCGGGGGGTGGCTTGTATTGCAAGCCTCCTCTATAAAGCCCAAATTCTTCTTTCACTCGTTCTACTTCCCCTTCACTTGGCTGGTATCTCTCTATCCCAAGTTCTCGTCGAATCACATCCCCAATTAACACGCCCATGGCCTGTGCCGTACCACCTGCTGCTCTTATAGGACCGCAAAAATCGATAGATAGGAAAGAAGATCCGTCTCCATGATTGTTCAATATTCTTACTTCGCCAATTCCCTCTAATGGTGCGACTAGAACTGCCTCAGTCAGAACCGCTAGACCTACTCTTAGGCCCGTATCTATTGATTTCCGTAAATCACCAGTCAGTTCATGCATCATTTTTGCAGATTCTCTCGCTATAGTAATAGAAGCTGATTCTCGATCCATGGTGTCCAGGAGATCCCTTAATCGATCCTCTATCTGGATTGGGCTGCTATCCTCCTCGGGCCTGAGATACCTCTCTAGTAAACGCACAGTCCTGCTTGCTAGGTCTTTCGCCCTAGGAATCTCCACCTCTGTCTTGAAGTCTATTCCCTTAGATCTCGCCTCATTTGCGATTTTGTATACGAGGTCAGTCTCCGCCTCGATAAGATCAAGGTATGCCGCATATTCGGCTGACAAGCGACCGGTTTCTCTAGTCGGGCCAAATGAATACACCACATCAATCAACCCTGAAGTAAATCACATGCGTGCGAGGCGACCCAATAACATTCGCGATGAATTTGTTGAAACGCGGCCAAGGTTCATTGATTGACGGTCATGTGTAGGTCCCGATGGAATACAACCCAAGTGAGATTAAGTCCCAACTTTCGGCTAGCGTAAAGCGTCTTGCTTACTTGTATTCGCCAGAAGACCAATTCACACTTGCCAGTGGGAGGGAAAGCCCTCATTTTTTCGACATGAAACCAGTAATGATGAATCCTGAATGCGCTCATCTGATAGGTATAATGATCCATCAAATATTGAATGGATTAGGTGAAGTCGATGCTGTAGGAGGCCTAGAGTTGGGTGCTGTCCCCTTAACTGGGATCGTGATCGCAAAGTCAGCAAAGGGGAGCAATCTGAGAGGGTTCGTCGTAAGGAAAGAACCCAAGGGGCGTGGAGGTAGAAAAACGGGGAACCCTCCAGGAATAGAGGGTTCCACTATTCTAGAGGGAGATCGAGTCGTTCTCCTTGAGGATGTCACCACGACAGGAGGTTCTGCAATAAAATGCGCTAACCTGCTCGAGGAAATTGGTTGCAGTGTAATTGGGTGCGTGACCATATTAGACAGGGAGGAAGGAGGTGTTTCTGCTTTCCATGAGAGGGGGATCCCCCTCTTTCCACTCCTAACTAGGTCGGATGTAGCAGGTAATTGAATGACTGAACATATAATTGACCCAAGTGAGCCCTACCATCCAGAGAAACTGAGCAAGAAAGTCCACATTGGTGCTGATTCCTTCTTTCAATTGGATCTGAGGACGGGTGTCATCACTAGATCTGAGGAATTCCCAGAGATGCGCAAGCCCTCATACAAAATTAAAGTCAACTTTGGGCCTGTGATCGGAAATCTTTGGAGTTCAGCCCAAATCACAAATTACTCACTGGCAGAGTTGATTGGTAGAAGAGTAGTTGGGGCGCTGAATCTCGGTGAAAAGAGGCTCCCTACCGGTTTTGTGAGTCAATTCCTTGTTTTGGGTGCGTTAGAGCCCGACGGCACAGTCAGGCTGTTGGAACCTCCTGAAGGGGTGATGCCCGGTTCTTTGATTGCATAGAGTCTTGCGTTACTCTATTGGACTAGTTCCTTGTGGGAAGATACATGCCAACGAGGGTTAGAATGACTACGAGCGCTGGAGACATCGATATTGCACTTTACACAGAAGATTGCCCTGAGACGACAGGGAACTTCCTCAGGTTGGTTGATGATGGATTTTACAACGGGCTGCACTTCCATCGGGTAATCAAGAGCTTCATGATTCAAGGCGGTTGTCCAAGATCAAGAGACCCTTTTGATGGGAGAGCGGGGACAGGTGGCCCGGGATGGAAGATTCCGTGCGAAAAATCAGCCTTGGAAAAGAAACATGACAGACCAGGGCTTTTCTCTATGGCGAACGCAGGGCCCAATACGGGAGGATCTCAATTCTTCCTAACGACGGTCCCAACGCCATGGTTAGACGGTAACCATGCAATTTTCGGGGAGGTTGTTTCAGGCATGGAGAACGTCTACAAAATTGAGAACTGCGAAACTAGACCCGGGGATCGACCTATCGACCCACAGAAGATAGTCAGTGTTAGTCGACTGGATGAATGATATTCTCTCAGTGAGTTCTTTGACTATATTTATTAATAATTAATTAATCCAAGATGCATGGCCAAACACAGAGCGGGTGACCGTCGAATTATCAGTATCAGTATACCTGAAGACCTCGCAGTAAGACTTGACAAAAAAGTTGGAAGAGGGCGCTCAAATGGCAGATCAGCCACCATAACCCGATTGATCGAGAGTGGTCTAAGTGGATCTATACCCAAGCCGGCCACTATTCCGGCGATACCCATCAAGAACCTAGATAATGACGGTTATCGTCATGAAATTGATTCAATCGGCATAGTAGAAGTCCCAAAAAATGCATATTATGGTGCACAGACTGCCAGGTCCCTTGAAAATTTCAATATCGGAAAGGATACCATGCCAAGAGCTATGATAAGGGCCTTTGGGATTCTAAAGAAGGCCACTGCTAAGGCAAATGTCGAATTAGGAAATCTCGAAGCAGACATCGGTTCATTGATATGTGCGGCTAGCGAAGAAGTTGTATCTGGTTCATTAGATGCTCATTTCCCTCTCCGGATTTGGCAAACAGGATCTGGAACTCAGACGAACATGAATGTGAATGAAGTGATATCCAATCGTTCGATTCAGATTGCGGGTGGTATCGTTGGAAGCAAGGAACCAGTGCATCCCAACGACCATGTCAACAGGTCCCAATCCAGCAATGATACATTCCCAACGGCCATGCACATTGCAGCTGCAGAAGAAATGCACCACCATCTCTTGCCATCTGTGAAAAAACTCCGGGATGAGTTAGATCGGAAGCGCGATGAATTCAACGAGATTGTCAAGATAGGTAGGACTCATCTCATGGACGCGGTTCCACTAACATTAGGGCAAGAATTCTCAGGCTACGTGGCTATGTTGGATTCAGATATAATGCGGATTAAACGTGCTCGTGATGGTCTGCTCGCATTGGCAATAGGAGGTACTGCGGTCGGTACTGGCTTGAACACCAAGGTTGGTTTTTCAGAATTGGTTTGTGATTTGATTTCCGAATCCACTGGTTTGGGGTTTTATCCCGTGGAAAACAAATTTTCAGCATTGGCTGGTCATGACGGATTATTGGAAGCATCGAGTTCAATGAGTGGATTGGCAACAAGCCTTCTCAAAATAGCCAATGATATCAGATGGATGGGATCAGGTCCAAGATCTGGATTAGGAGAGCTTGCACTTCCAGAAAATGAACCGGGTTCCAGCATAATGCCTGGAAAGGTGAATCCAACACAAGCCGAGGCAATCACAATGGTCGCTTGCCAAACAATGGGAAACCACACTGCCGTCACGATTGGAGCGAGTCAAGGAAATTTCGAATTGAATGTATACAAGCCGATGATCATCTACAACGTTCTTCATTCCGTTCAATTGTTGTCAGACTCATGTCTATCATTCTCGAAGAGGTGTGTCTCTGGGTTGAAAGCGAACGAGGAAAGGATTTCAGAACTTGTAGGCAGGTCGTTAATGCTGGTGACAGCACTAAATCCGCATGTGGGGTATGATATGGCGGCCAAAATCGCAAAGCATGCACATACGAATGCAACCACACTCCGGGAGGCGGCTGTTGCTATGGGGATAGATGGAGATGATTTTGATGAATGGGTAAAGCCAGAAGAGATGACTAGCCCATCTGAGTGAGTCGCCTTGGCTCGACATTGTAGAAACACATGGATTCACCTCGTTCAGAGGGAAATGATTGATAGTCTGTTGGAGGGGACCACTAGTTGTCCGAATGGACAGGTGGGAGCAACAGGGGGCTGCCTATGGGGGAGCGACCCCCTGCTGACTCCGCGGTTGGGGTTCACCCGGGCCCGAGGGCCCGGGTGTTCCCGGGTAGATGATT
>MDTD01013413.1_pt1 | contig 108626 bp, 69 predicted proteins | sample 811221 | NCBI WGS metagenome assembly MDTD01 (sample SAMN05326646, study PRJNA326480) | marine metagenome | isolation source: seawater | place: Pacific Ocean: South West | collected 2011 | reverse complement strand
TCGAACCTGCTCAGATTACACGAGCAAACGCAGATGTGTTTCAAACACGCCCTGAGCTCCGCCGCCGCCTTCGACGCGTCCTCGTCGGCGAGCGTCCTCATCGCCGGCGTCATCTCGCGAGACGAGTCCATCGACGAGCGGTGGACGTCGGCGTGAATTTCATCTCGACCGGTACCGCTCGCGTCGGCGCGTGCGCGACGCGCGCGCGACGAGGACTCGTCGTCGGAGTCTTCCTGCTCGACTGACTGCTCAGAGGCGAAACTTTCTCGAGACCGCGGCATGTCTGACGATCGTCTTCGCGCGTCGAACGAGGAGGGACGACGGGGCGTCGAGGAGGAGGAGGCGGTGCGTGCGCGGTGCGGTGCGGCGCGGCGGGGGGACGCACGCGCGCGGTGCACGGCGCGATGTGAAGATGTGTGCATATTTTTCGAGACGAGACGAAACGAGACGCCGAGACGTCGGCGGGAGAATCGATTCGAGTCTGACCAATCGGGCGATGCGTGTGCGTGGATTCAATTCGATCATATGTTATAATTCATGTTTGCTACATGCTGTATGGAAATAATGTTCAATGTGTAAGGGTAGTGAGACGTGAGACTTCGGCGGTGTCTCGCGCGACGCGCGCCAGAAAATGTGTCGACGTCCTCCCCCCCCAAGAAAAATACAAGAGTCTACAGATTCCATCGGTTGTGTCGATTGGAACACTCAGTCGCGAGTTCGGCAATCATTTCGTAGTGACGAGCGGCCTGTTCTCGGTTGATCTGTCTCTCTCGACCGACGACTGCGTCGTAGTCGTGATATCGATTCGTGTCGTGTCGAGGTTCGGAAAACGGCCCGCGTGCCCGCATCGATCGATCGAATCGATCGGACAGACCCGCGTGATGTTCGCCACTCAATTCATCGTAAGCTCGTTGCTCAAGCCTGGGCGCAGTGCGAGGAGTTCCGGTGTTTCTCGCAGTGGACATGATCCTATCTCTTGCGCGAGGCGACTGCGGCGACATCGTCTGCAGTCGAACTTGGTAGGCGTCGATGATGCTCTCCAAGCTCTTCGTGTGCTCTTGGTGCATGCGAGACAAATCGTGCAAATACTTCTTGTGGCGCGCGCGTTCCACCTCGTACTCATCCTGACGCCGTTGAAGTGCCAAGATGGTGTCCTTGAGTGATTGCATCTCGGCTTGAACAGACGCCTCCGGAAGACTCGTCGCGTTTTGATGTCCATCGCTTCCACCCGATACCGAACGCTTTTTGTGTTCACCGTCGTTATTGTGAGCTGTGTCATCGATAGTCTTACTCTTCGGTCGCTGATTCGCGTTGGCGTTGCCCTCACGACTCGGAATCGACCTGTTCGCCAGACGCCGCTCGGACATGGGCGATTGCTTGTGGAAATCGCCGCGCAAGAGCTTCTTTTCGAGCGCTCTGAGTCGCCTATCGACCGTGTTCTGCTTGTTCGTCGGCTTCGGCGATACCGTGTCATCACTGGCGAATCCAGGCGACGGACTTCGAGTTCTTGCGCCCTCGTCGAAAACGTCGAGCCCTTCGGGGTGTTCAAGTTGAAGGTGGTCGTTGATCGTCTCCCAGAAATTTACGTTTTCGTGCATAAAGTCGTCGCCGTCAAAGATCGTTCCGGGCATCTTCAAGTTACCCATCAACGACGGGGCACGCAACGGCGAGGATTTCATCTCCGTGAGCTTGGTCTTCGCGCCATCCTTGAAACGTTTGCGCAGCGGCGACGCCTCCATGCGCGCGCGATGCGCGACGTCCGCCACCGTCATCAATCCCTTTGGCTCGCTCTGTTTACCCACCTGCGTCTTCTTCGTCGACGAATCCTTCACCTTGAGTGTACGCACCTCCAATCCCTTCATATTGGCGTCGTTTGCGGCCGGATGCGCGCGACGTTGCATCCACGTCGGCTTCAATAACAATTCCCCGTCCGGAACCTTATCCCCTCGCGCCACCGTAAAGGACGGAGGCAAAGCCTGCAACGGCTCGTGTCGCCGAGCGCATTTCGGCTCTTCATCATCGTCAAAATCTAACGCATCTTCCGGACGTCCAACACCGACGACTCGTCGCTCCATCGTCACCTCTCGCCTTCCTCGCCTGTGTCCGCGCCCGCCGCGCGTCTTGCGCTTGACGCTCACGTGCGCGTATCCGTACACGTTTCTCTCCATGTAATCCTGAATGTACATGTCCGCCTGCGCCGATCGCGCTCGACTGCTCGACTTGGCGAACAACTCCTTCGCCCCGAACAATTCCTCGTATCGCGCGTACGGTTCATCCATCGATCCCTCTCGCGGCTTTTTCGCCGGCGGCGTCGTCCGCGCCGTCGTCTCCGCCGCGCGCGGCGTCTTCGCCTTCGCCTCTCTCGACGTCTCACCCTCGAACGATCGCCTCGCGCGCGCCTCCGGCATCACCACACTCTCCGTCTCACTCGTCGTCGCTTCCCGTCCGTTCGATCCTCGTTCACACGCGCTCCCCTCTCCCCTCCCCTTTTCGCGCGCTCTCTCGCGCGCGTCTTCGGCGCCCTCCGCCTCCTCCTCGGGATCGAACGCGTACACGTCCCCCGGTTCGCGCGCGATCCCTTTCGTCGCCGCCCCCACCGCCGACGCGATCGCCGCCGCATCGATCGTGATCTCACACGTCACCCCTCGTCCTCGCGTCGTCGTCGTCGTCGACATGACGCGTCACCCGAACGCGTCCAGCTTCCGCGCGCGTGTCCGCGCGCGAATGAATGAATGAATGAATGAATGCGCGAGACGCGCGTCTCGCGCGACGAGACGCACCGACCGACCGTTCGAACGCGCGCGTCTCCTCTCGTCGTCGTCGCCTCCTCGCGCGCGTCTCCTCTCGTCGTCGCCTCCTCGCGCGTCGACGTCTCCGCCGCACCCCGCGGTCGGTCGGTCGGTCGGTCGGTCGGTCGCGACGGTCGGTCGGACGCGCGCGGAGACGGTGGGGGCATACGCGTGGGTCGTGACTCGTGGAGAGGGGGGGGGTACACATACCCGCGTGTACAGCGGGGATGGGATGGATGTCGACAAGCGGATGAGGGATGTCGCGCGGCGGATGATGCTCGTGATGCTCGTGATCGAGGATTCGGGTACGGAGTATGGGTGTTCGCGTCGTAGTGAAGGAGGATGCGCGCGAGACGCGAGCGACGGCGACGGCGACGCGGTGGGACGGCGGCGGCGGCGGCGGCGCGAGAGAGAGAGAGAGACGCGCGCGCGCGCGAGACGGGAGACGGTCGTCGACGGAGACGCGCGCGGAAGGGGTGAGAGTGGCCATGGGAGGTGGGAAGAAACGCACGGTGAACTCCACGGGGAAGGTGGTCCCGAAAAAGGTGCTCAAGGCGAAGAAAGGGACGACGAAATCGGCGGCGTCGAGGTACGTGACGAGAAATCAGGCGCTCAATCGATTGCAACTCAAGCTCGGGGATTTCCGGCGGTTGTGCATCTTGAAGGGGATACATCCGCGAGAGCCGAAGAAAAAGACGCAGGGTCAGGGGAAGACGTATTATCACGTCAAGGATATCGCGTTTTTACACCACGAACCGCTGTTGGAAAAGTTTCGAGAGCTTCGGGCGTACGCGAGGAAATTGAAGCGGGCCAAGGCGAAACAAAATTACGTCGCGCTCGATCGATTGAGGGATAATACGCCGCAGTATGAGTTGAGTCATTTGGTGTTGGAACGGTATCCGTCGTTTCAGGACGCGTTGAGAGATTTAGACGATCCGATGTGCATGTGCGCGTTGTTCGCCGTCTTGCCGACGGTGAACAGACACGACATCGTGCCCGAGGTGGTGGAAAAGTCTGAGAGGCTCAGTCGTGAATTCAAATCGTATTGCATGCGCACGCACGCGCTGCGAAAAGTGTTCATCTCGGTCAAGGGGATTTATTACGAGGCAAACGTGGAGGGTGAAGACGTCACGTGGCTCGAGCCGCACGCGGTGGCGCAAACGATGCCCGAGGACGTCGATTATCGCGTCATGCTCACCTTTCTTGAATTTTATCACGATTTAATGTCGTTCGTGAACTTTAAGCTCTATAAAGATGCCGGTCTGCAGTACCCTCCGATGTTGAACGAGGAGATGGACGACGCCGCGGCCGGTCTCGCCGCCGTCGTCCACCAGATTGCGAAAAGGGCTGACGCGGCAAACGCCGCGGCGCTACCGGCGGAGAGCGATGCCGCGCGAGCGGTGGAATCGCGAGCGCAGACTTTGAAGGAGAAGTTGGCGCTAATCGCGGAACACCAGGACGAAGAGGACGAAGAGGACGACGGAATGGGCGAAGAGGACGACGATACCGTCGTCGGGGAGATGACGGAGGACCAACGCGAGTGCTCAAAGATTTTCGACGGTCTCGTCTTTTTCATCAACCGCGAGGTGCCGAGAAACATGATGATTTTCATCATCAAATCGTTCGGAGGCGAGGTGTGCTGGGACGGCGAGGGGTCTCCGTTCGACGCTGATGACGCGCGCATCACGCACGTCGTGATAGATAGACCGACGAAGAACATGAAACTCAATCCAAAAGTGGTGTACGTGCAGCCGCAGTGGGTGTGCGACTGCGCGAATTGGCGCGTGTTGATTCCTCCCGGGGAGTACGCGCCGGATTGCGAGCCGCCGCCGCACTTGAGTCCGTTCGTCGGCGCCGAAGACGATGGGTACACGCCCGAGTACGCGAAGACGCTGCTCAAGCTTCAAGAGGAGGCGCGCGCCATCAGAACCGGTGTGCCGCTTGTCAAGACGTTGGCCGCGGGCGACGACGAGATGGACGAGGAGGCGGAGGCGATGGCGGAGGAGAAGCGTTACAGAAAGGAATTAGAGGCGGAGATGAAGGGTGTATCCTACTCCAAGTCGCTGGAAAAGGCGGACGAGGAGAGCGACGACGAGGGCGAGGAAGAGAGCGACGACGAGGACGAAGACGAGGAGGACGAGGCATCCTCCTCCGAAGACTCGGATGGTGAACCGAAGAGCAAACTCACCGCCGACATGGCTCTCAGTGAAAAGGATAAGATCATGAGAGACCAACTCGCGAAGGGTTCGTCCGACGAGCAGATGAAGAAGATGTCCTACATGCTCTTGCCGAGAAAGAAGCGCGAGCTTTACAAGGCTATGCAACTCGGCATCGCGAAGAAGGAGAAGCGCGCTGCCGAGTTAACGCGACTCGCGGAGGAACACAAGGAGAAGAAACGCCGGGCCGCAGAGGGGGAGAAGGAGGAACCCAAGCCGAAGAAGGGGAAGAAAAGCGCGACGACTAGAAAGAAAAAGTGAGATTGAGCGCGATGTAATACAATGTGAAGCGATGTGTGATGAGAATTCGTATGCGAGGGACGATGCTCGACGGAGAGGACGCGTGCTGAAAATAATCGTTGTTTTACCTATTAAATGTAAGCGTCGCTAAAGCCAAATTCGTTACAGGACATTTAAACAAGACGGATGACACCCATCTCAGCGTTGTCCCCGCGGCGGCTCAACGTGCGCACGATGCGCGTGTAACCACCGTTTCTGTCGGCGTAGCGCTGCGGGGCTTGCTCGAAGAGCGCATCGACAACCTCCTTATCGTAGATGAACGACTCCGCCATGCGTCGCTTGTAGTCATCACCGTCCTTGGCTAATTGAATCATGTGTTCCACCGGCTTACGAATCGCCTTCGCGCGCGCCATGGTCGTGGTGACCGTGCCGTGACGAAGCAACTCCGTGGTCAAGCCGCGGATGAGCGCCTTGCGTTGATCCGCCGGCTTGTTAAGCTTCGGGTTCTTCTTCGCGTGACGGATCATCGTCCACTTCCCTTGTTCGGTTTCAACACCGAACGTCAAGCCAACACCTACGTTCACACGAAAAACACGCGTCGCGTTTCGTCAGTCCTCGCGTTCGCGCGACGCGTCAAGACCTAAAACCCTCAAAAGCGCCTCATCTTCCCCGACGCCACCACGCGCGCGCGCGCGTGCCTCACCACCACCGCACGTCACCGACACCGAACATTCTCATTTTCTATCGTCCATTCCACGCGTCTCACGCGTTCCATACGCCTCGCATCGCGCTCCACGCTCGCCCATCGCGCTCCACGCGCGCCCCCCCCCCGCGACCGCCGCACGCGCGGTGCCGCGGAATCGAATCGAATCGCGCGTCGTCCCGTCGAGTCGCCCGCGCGAGAACGAACGAACGCACCTCGTCGAGAGATCTCGACCGGCTTGGCGCCGTTCATGCCACCGAGGGCGCTCTGCGCGGCGACGAACGCGGCGGACATCGTCGCGTGCTGGACAGTGACGCGACGTCGCTCGACGCGCCGTCGCGTGCCGGTGTCCACTCGAGGACTCGACGAATGACGGTTCAATACTGTTTACCCACACGCATGAGAGTGTTTTTGTCTCTTGTTCCCGCGCGATCGCGTCGACTTATCCGCGACGCGACGTCCCCGAGCTCGGTCGCGGCGAGAGATTCGCGCGCGCGAAGACGCGGACGACGTCTCTCGTCGTCGTCGGCGAAGCGATGTCGATCGCGCGAGCGGTGGTGCGCGCGGACGCGCGCGCGGGACGCGATGGGAAGGCGACGCGAGGATGCGATGGGAAGGCGACGCGAGGCGCGCGCGTCGGGACGGTGGCGGTGACGCGGCGAGGCGACGCGGCGCGCGCGCGCGGGTGGCGTGGGTGATGGAAAGACGGCCGTCGTCGTCGGTGGTGGCGTCGGGGGGTTGGGGATGGCGTCGAGGTTGGCGAACGCGGGATTCGAGGTCACGTTGTTGGAGAAGAACGAGGACGTCGGCGGGCGATGCCGAAGCGAGGAGTTCGCCGGGGGTGGAGAGGGGTACCGATTCGATACCGGGCCGTCGTTGATGCTGCTTCCGGAGCGGTACATGGAGCAGTTTACGTCCGTCGGGGAAAAGATGGAGGATTACTTGGACGTCGAGCGCGTGGACCCGGCGTATCGCGCGCACTTTGGCGATCACACGACGCTCGATTTGTTGTATGACATCGAGGCGATGCGCAAGCAGTTGGATGACATCGAGGAGGGCGCCGGTGGGAGATACATCGATTGGCTCGGCCGGGCTCGGGCGAGTTTGGATTACGGCGTCGCCGCGTTCATCGAGCGCGACGCCAACTCCATTTTAGATTTCGTCGATCTCTCTCGCGTCGGACCGCTCGCGCTCGCCGTGAACCCGGTCGATTTGCTCCTGTCGCAGTTTAACCAGATGGCCAAGTATTTCAAGGATGAGCGCCTTCGCGCGCTCTTCTCCTACCAAGAGCTGTACGTCGGCTTGAGCCCGTACAACGCGCCGGGCGTGTTTTCTTTGCTCGCCGCGACCGAGCTCACGGATGGGGTTTGGTATCCAAAGGGTGGTTTCACCAAGGTTCGTGAAAGCTTACTCGCGATCGCTGAGAAGAAGGGCGCCAAGGTTCGCTTGAACAGCGCGGTTTCTGAAATCGTGACGGAGGAAGTCGATGGGTTGGCCTCGGCGAAGGGCGGTGCGCACACCGGTCGCAAGGTGACGGGCGTTCGTCTCGCGTCCGGTGAAGTGCTCGAAGCCGATGTCGTCGTGGCGAACCCCGATTTGCCGTGCGTTTGGGACCAAATGCTCGACTCTGTGGGCGAGCCGGCGAAGAAGGAGAGCGAAAAGTGGGACAACGCCGAGTACTCGTGCTCCGTGCTCGAATTCAACTGGTGCTTGAAGAAGGAAATTCCTGGACTTTTGCATCACAATGTCTTCTTGTCTGGCGACTACAAGGGTAGCTGGGATCGTCCGGCAACGGTGGACGATTTCGCCGCGCCGCGACAACACAACTTTTATTGCCACAACCCGGTGTACACGGACAAGACGTGCGCTCCCGAGGGCGGCGCCTCCCTCATGATTTTGCTTCCGATAGCGAACATCAAGGAACAAGAGGACATCTGCAAGAAGCGCGGCGTTCCGGTTCCGAGCGAGACCGATCTCATCGAGGCCGGACGCGAAGCCATCTTGCGTCGATTCAAGGAGGCTGGTCACGGCGACCTCTCCGAGATCATCGCTCACGAATCTGTCACCGTGCCCAGCGAATGGCGCGAGAAGTTCAACATCAAGAACGGTGCCGTGTTTGGTTTGTCCCACGGTTTGTTGCAACTCGCTGCGTTCCGCCCGCCGGTGCGCACGGGCATCAAGCAACTCGACTCCCCCGTCGTTGACGGTTTGCACTTCGTTGGAGCGTCGACTCGTCCGGGTAACGGCGTGCCGCTCGTGCTCATGGGCGTGAAGGTTGTCGCCGAGCAAATCATGAAGGAAGCGGAAGCGTAATTCGTCTTAGCGCGCGACGCGACGTCAGCTGGCTTGTATTTGACAATTTATTCTTTAGAATCAATCTCGTCTCGTCTCGCATCCAATCCCATGGACACCTCACTTTTCACCATGCTATCGCACGCCATCGTCGCCTTACTTGCGTTCTTCGTCTCGCCGACGCTCGCACGAGCCAACAATCACACTCTCAACTGTTCGGACGTCAACGTCGTCATCGGCGCGTCGGCGCGGCATGGCGGCGCCGAAAGTCTCTTTGCCCAACTGGCCAGCTTCAGCGGGCTCGACGAGCTCGTCGTGCCCGGAGGATTGTTTTACGAAGTCACGGGCGATTTGACATTTTTTGTACCCAAAGACGACGCTCTCGAGGCCGAGATCGAATACTGGAAGGAGGCGCTCGGACTCTCCGGCAACGAAACTGTTCGAGAAAACAAAGCATACGTCCAAGAAATTCTTCGGCAGTACATCGCGTACGGAAACGTCTCGGTCGGGTATCGCGGACTGTTCGTCACGATCGATGGGTCAATCTTCAATTGGACGGATGCCTCCGAGCCCGGCGTGTCGAAGATAGAGCTACAACCGGTCGGGACGCAGCTTTTGGAGTCGCCGCTCGTGCTCTACGTTAACGATACGTCGGCGCAAATCGAGACGTGTTCTCGCGGAATCGAGCTCGCTCGCGTGGTGCGTGACAGAACATACGTACGAATGGCCGTGAGGCGGTCCGTGCGACGAGGTGCTCGAGCGCGCGGCAGACGTGGTATGCGCAAGTTGCTGCGGTCTTTCTTACAGTGATACTAAAGCTGCCGTTGCGCGCGCAGGCTCGTCCGTGACGTTGATGACGTTCATCCGTACAGCGTCGGCGGATACACGATGCTATCGACGATCGACTCGACCGTCTGACGCCATTTTTCCTCTTCACCGCGCGGAAATTGCGCGGTCGCCGTGTACAGGTGACCGACTCGGCCGTCGTACCCGAGTCCCGCCAACACGAAGAACACCGAATTAATTCCAGCCGACGGTCGCTCAAAGGTATACTCAACCTTGTAGTAATCACCCTTGGCCACGGAATCCACCAATTCGGCGTACTGCACGCGATCCTCTCGTCCCTTCTTCGCCTTTGGCCTATTCAACGGAACGACGAGGCCGTATCCGAAACCGAACGCGTCGCCCAACGACCCCATCTTCGTAAAATCCGCCCCCGCCGCCGTCGCCACGATCGTCACGTTGACGTCTCTCGCGTTCTCACTCGTCGGTGCGATCGTCCACACGTCTCTCGCGCCGCCTCCGAGCACCTCTTCGCTCGCCGGCGTCGCCCCCTTGAGGGTCACCCAGTCGCTCGGATAGCTCACAGAAAACTTCAGCTTGGCGTCCTCGTACGTCGTCAGTCCCGCTTGGGCGCGCGCGGGAACCGGTAGACCGAACGTCGACGCACCGACGACGATGAGCGCCGAGGCGAGGAGGGCGCGACGCGAGGAGGCTTCGGCGCGTTCGTCCGCATCGTGCGCATCCGCTCGTCCGAGCGCTCGAACGCGTCCGTGAGCGCGACGCGCGCGCGACGGCGCGGTGTCGGAGACGACGCGCGCCCTCTGAGAGACGCGAGCGGGCGCGAGGGTGGACGACATCGCGCGTCGCCGGTCTCGCGCGCGAGCGTGTGGGGTCGACGGGAGAGACGGGACGCGAGCCGCGACGGCGTTGTACAGAGAAAAAGTTTCAAATCACAAGTCGTCGGCGAGATCGAGCTCGACTTTCGTCCCCTCCTGATCCTTAAACGCGGGCTGGCCGAGATACGGACATCCCGCGCACCGAAACGCGTCGCCGAGCGCGCAGTTGCCGCACGCGCTGACGAAGGTTTCTGGCTTCACCTCCTCCTCCGCCGCCTCCGCCTCGGCGCGTCCGCACGTGCAATTCTTACACGCCTTCTTCCCGGCGCCGATCTCGCAATCATCGTACTTGACCGGTTTCGAGTTGACGTCTAATTCCGTGAGCAGCGTGTTCTCGTCGATGAGGTCGTCGTCGGTGCCCTCGTCGCCCCAGCCCGTCGTCTTCGCCGGCGTCTTCGCCTCGCGCGATTTCAGCGCGAACGACGTCCCTCGCGCCCAATCAGGTTTCTTCCCACGAACCACACCGTCCTCACTCGCGCCGACGTCCGTGAATCCGGCCAACACGAGCGCGTCTCTCGCGTCGTCGCCCCCGCCGCGCGCGCCGTCGTCGACGACGCGCACCGCGCACGTCCCGCCCGCGCGCAACGCCTCTCGCGCCGCCGCTCCCGCCCGCGTCGCCCCCTCCCCGTCCACGACGGCGACATAAAATCCATCGCGCGGTGGTTCCCTGGGCGCGACGACCGAGTCGTCGATCTCATCGTACGTCGTCCTCGAGACGTCGTCCGCGCCGTCGAGGTCTCGAAGCGCGTCGCGAATCTTCGCTCGCGCGCCGTCGTCCCCGATCGCCACGGCGGCGTCCACGCACAGGATCACGCGTCGGTTTTCCATGGTCGTCGTCCGCGCCGTCGGCGAGGGAATCGTCGCCGTTTCGCCGCGTCGACGTGTGCGCGCGCGCGCGCGGGGGCGACGCGCGGGGACGCGGCCTGAGGGACACATGACGAGTCATGACGCATCGTTTAGATCGAGTCCATAGTGAAGGAGGTGTATACACCGTCTGTCGAACGACACGCCATCCATATCGCGCACGTCGTCGCGAACACCCTTCGGGACGCGTCGCGTCCGTCGCGTCCTCGTCGGCGACGACGCGTCACACGCGCGCGCGAGGGCGCGAAGGTCGAGCGCGTGAGGGTCGTCCGCGCGAGGGTCGCGCGCGCGAGGGTCGCGCGGTCGCGTCATGGGGTGGTTTTGGCGCGATGCCGAGAGCGGCGTGGATGCGCAGGAATTGGCCGAGCCCGCGAGACACACCACGCCCGCGGGTCGGTACACGGTCTCGGTGCGATTGGTGGAGGCGAAAAACTTGCAGGCGATTCAGGCGTTTAATTTCTTCCAGACGTTGATGAGTTTTAAGTTGAAGACGCAGACCGTGCACGCGGATCGTTTGCCCAACGTGGTGGGCAAGGTGTACCTGGAGCGCGCGGGCTTCGACCCGCAGAAGCGGAAAACGGTGGTGGAGAAAGAGACGGCGTCGCCGTTGTGGAATCAGTTGTTTTACTTTGACACTGTGGAGGTGGCGACGGATGAACTCGAGGCGTGTAACGTCGTGGTGAGAGTGTGCGACAAGTCGAGAATCGGCAAGGACATGGTCATCGGGAGCATCGACGTCAATCTCGCGGCGGTGTATCTGTCGCAAGGGCACGAGTACTGGAACGAGTGGTTCACGCTCACGGATTTCTCGGGTAGACGTTCGGGGAGTCAGGGCGAGCTGTGCATGTGCGTGACTGTGTTGCACGAGGGCGACGCGCCGCCGTTGCATCTAGATGAGAAATTTAGCGACGGGGAGGGCGACGTCGTCGAAGTGGGGACGTTTGAGACGGAAAAGCAGCGCGCCAAGCGGTTAGAACGCGCGGAAAGGAAATTGCAGCAAAAGTTAGCGGCAGAAGAAGCCGAAAATAGGAGGAAAAACGTGCAAACATACACGCTCAAGTGTAGTCTGTACAACGGTAGGGAATTCCCGCGCATGGATAGATTCGGTGCCGGAGGCTTGGACGCCTATCTCAAGATCAACTGTGGGTCGGCGAAGGAGGCAAAATCGCGCATCATCACGAGTGCGAATCCAGATTGGAACCAAGAGCTCGTCATGCGACTAGCGGTTCCAGGTGGAGAGGCGGGCATCGAGTCGATGCCGCCGTTACGCATGAGCGTCATGGACAGAGACGTTCTCGACGCCGACGATCACGTCGCGTCGACCGCGATTAGCCTGAAAGATATCTTAGATCGACCAAAGGCGTACTCCAAACCCAAGTGGTATTGCTTTTATGGCGGTTTACGCGGCATGGAGGTGGCTTTGTTCAGTCGAATGTCGAAACTAGCGAAGAGAATGAACGCCGGCTACGTCGAGGGAGCCGCGTATAGAGGTAGAGCGTTGATGTCATTCACGCTGGAACCTGAGAACAGAAAGAATAAATACATGCGAGCGAAGAAGTGCATCCCGCCGGTGATTGAAAAGATGGGGAGAGAATGGCACTGCTTCCTCCACTCACAAGTCATGTCCGTGGAGCTCTTCCAAACCAACGCGGTGGGCAAGATGCTCTCCGTCGACGTCGGCATGGGCCTCCAATCCAACGCGTCGCCCTCGGTGATACTTCGCGCGGAAGGCGGATCACTCATGGGTGAGTGTTACGCCAGGGTGCAATGCACGCTCGCGCCTCTTCTCGTCAGGCTCCCGGCACCCTACGAAGGTCCATTGGCTGGTACGGGTGCGCCAGACATCTTCGTCAACGTAAACATTCTTTCCGGTAAAGGAACGCGACGAGTGGGATTCTGTCGCATTCCAGTGACGAAGCTGATGCCCGTGAATGAAACGCATCGACCGATCGCGTCTCCGACCAGTGCTGAGTTCCCTTACGGATGGACGGTACAGGGATGGTTCCCGCTTCGATCAGACGCGCTGAGTAACCACAAGATGTTCCACAGTAGACGCGCTGAAAACGTGAAACCGATCGGCCAGGTGCTGCTGCGACTCATGATCCGAGGAGCATCTGCTGGTAAAAATGCACACAACGCGGGCGATCAGGTAGAAGACATGGGAGACGTGGAGGAAGCGATGTCTATGTATTCCGACGCGGAAGCGGCGGCGGCGAATCGGCGAGACGATTTAGAACGCAAGGCGAATACGCGAGGCGAACGCGTCGCGGCAAACTTGGAGGCAGAGTTCGTCGAACCACTTCCGACGAGACCATTCATGCTTCGCATGGAGTTGTACCAAGCTCGGGACTTACCCGCCGCCGACGCGCACGGATCGAGCGATCCTTTCGCGGTGTTGAGGGTGGGTAGAAACATTGCGGAGACTCACGTCGTCAACTCGACGACGTCGCCGTCTTGGTTCAGAGAAATGTTTGTCCAAGTCGATCTTCCCCTCATCGTCAAGGACAAAATACGGTTACCGGATGGCACTCTTGTCACCGATAACGACGAAACTGACTCGGACGCCAGTGGTGTTCTTCTAGATCCGACGAGAATGGAAGAGGTGCAGCACGCGGCAAGCGACTCTGAGGGTTCTTTCGACGAAGCGCAATACGACATGGAGATGGCTGTGTCAAAAAACACCTCCAAGGGTAAAAATAAGAGGAAGAAATTCATCGGAAAGGGGGACGGTGGGGCGGGGCACGAGTTTAACGGAATCGCTTGGTGGGCGGCTCCCTCGCTGAATCTCATGGTTTTCGACAGAGACGAAGGTTGTCTCTTGGGAGACAACGATCCTTTATCTGTGCTCTCCATACCACTCATTCACCCGGCCGCGATGGAAGCAGAACGACGCGGTGACGATAATTTCAGCGTTCTCGCGTCGTCGATCCTTTCGTTTTACTCCAAGTTTTCTCTGGATACGCAGTTCCCCGATCGTTACGACGATCTCACGAACTACGAAGTTGGCGCTTTATCGCAGGTGCCGCAGTGGTACCCCATGCGTCAGCTCAACCCTCAAAAGGGTTTGAGTGTGTCACCGATCGATGGTGGTGGGTATGTTTTGATGTTTTACGAGTTACTTCCCATGCCGCCGCAAGGTTTGCTCGCGTACGCGGGCGTGCAAGACTCTTCGTTCAAATCCATTTCCATGATGAAGCTGAATTCCGCCGTGAAGCCGCTCGAGGATTTGTACGGTTCGACAGCCATCTCCGTTGAAATCATCTTACTCGGTGTTCGCGGATTGACGCCTTACAGAGGCGCGCACGTGACGCGTCCCTGCGTCGAGTTTGAACTCAACGGCGTCACGCCTCTGTATTACGGTTCGGAGGCGCACATCGGGCGTTCGAAACAATCGATGTACCCCAACGGACCGAACGCAAACTTCAAGGGCGAGATCATCACACTGAGTGGCACGATGTCGAAACTCGAATCCGTGCGTCTCAGTCTTTCGATTCGCGTGTTGGACGGTCGACAGAACTCAAAGCGCATCATCGCCACCAACGAGCACCCGCTCAGGGTGCGCGACTCTGAGCGCGCCGAGGAGGCTGAATTCGTGAGCAAGCTGAAAAAAGTAAAGGTGCGAGAATTAACTCCAGACGAAATTCGTGAGCGCCAAATGGCTGAGATGTCGGCGACCATGTCTGATTCAGAGATGACGTTTGGTACGAATACGACTCGTTATCTCGACGAGTCTGACACGGTCACCAACGAATGGACGGAATCAGAAGAGGAGTCCGAGTTGCTTAGCACAACCTTCCGCAACCGATCTTTATCGCGAATGAACACAAGCGGGCAATCTTTCAGGAATGAACTGCCCTCTTCGAAGAGCATGGAGAGCATGAAGAGCATGAAGAGCATGAAGAGCATGAAGAGCATGAAGAGTGCGAAGAAGGGTAAGGAACGCGTCGACGCTCGCGATTATCACATGGTTCGCTCCATGGACGGTCGACGACAATACATTCCGCTCCGAGACCTCAGTAAAGCGGATTTGGCAAAGGCGAAAAAGGGACTTCGCACCATCAGAGAAGTCGACAGAGGGTCCGAGTTCGATTCCGACACCGATTCCAACAAAACCGAAGAGATGAGTAACTCTGAAACCGCCTCCGAGGCGAGTTTCAGCAGCAGCGAAGATCCGTACGCCGAGTCTTCCTCGAAGGAAATCGAAAGCGAGGAAGAGAGCGAGGAGAGCGAAGAAGACGAAGATGAAGACTCGTTCACGTTCGACGACGGGACGGGCAAGATTCCACCGTGGATGGAGGGTCGAATGATACTCGCGGGCGGTTTACTCGAAGACGAATTGACGCCTCTCAACTTTATGTCCATTCCCGTCTACCACGCCAAGGGATTCGCGGATAATACGTCTGAAAAGGAGTTGGCTGGATTCGTCAAGTGCGCCGTTCGCAGTCTCCCTCTGACTGAAGATACGAGTTTCGTCGCCGAAAACCTTCTCGACAATAAACTGTCGACGCGTCGCGCGTTCAAGGAAGTCTTCAACAAGGCGGCGAAGCAGAGGCGCATCAATCGCGTTCACGATCAGGAAATGTCGAGGTGGGAACCCGACGAGACGCACGCCACGCAATCCAAAGATGAGTTTTTGAACACGCAACGAATCGCGGGAGGAGGTAATATGGCCAATCCACCCACGGAAGTAACGGTGCGCGTTTACGTGATACGCGGAAGAGATCTTCGAACGTCGGATCCGACGGGATTGTGCGATCCGTACCTCATTCTCAACCAACGCGGAGTCAAGAAGAAGTACGGCAGTCGAGACGACAAGGTTGAGAAAACCCTCTCTCCGTGGTTTTACAAAGTCTTTCAGTTTAGAACCGACATCCCGGGAGATTCTCTTCTCGACATTCACGTGTACGACTGGGAGAAACGAGGCAAGGATGAACTCTTGGGCACGTGCACCGTCGACATTGAGGATCGATTTTTTTCGCCGATTTGGTTGCAAAATCTTTCCGAAACGCCGCCGTTGGAGGTGCGCCCGATTCTGTTACCGGGCTCGGACACGCCGCAGGGTCACTTGGAGATGATCGTGGAGATTCACGAAGGTCACGATAATCCGCCGCAGGCGTTTCCTTTGCAAGCTCCGCCCGTGATGGAGGTTGAGTTGCGATGCGTCACGTTTGGCGCTCGCAAGATAGTGAACAAGGATGTCGGCGGAAAGAATGATTTATTCTTCAAGATTACCCTCATCGGTCTCGACCGCACGCAGACTCGTTTTTCGGAGAGTCAAGAGACGGACACGCACTGGTTTGCCACGGATGGTCGCGGAAGCTTTAACTTTCGTAACATTTTCAAGTTTGAACTACCCATCTCGAGAGCCGCTCTGAGAATCGCGGCGTACGACAGAGATCTCTTCAGCGCCAACGATGCGATCGGTGAGGTCACCATTCCGCTCACTGGAATGTGTCGTCAGCTCATGCGCGCGGTTGACAACTCGCCGGACGGTGAAATGGCGAACGAAGCGGTGATTGAGTTCAAATCCAACTTTGCCGACTCGCTCTCGACGTTTAATCTGTTCGACGGCGCCGCCGAGGGGAAATGGCTCAAGCTCTACCATCCGAGTAAACCCGCCGACTGCCAAGGTGAGGTCGAGGTCATGTTATCGCTGATGACGCAGCGCAAAGCGGACGCTCGTCCCGTGGGCAAAGGTCGAGACGCGCCGAATCGTGACCCCGAGCTTCGAGAACCGGTGCGCGCGAGACTCAGCCTGATGGATCCGCTCGGGTCGCTGTCTTTGATTTTGGGACCGGAGATGTTGCGTAAAATTCTCATCGTCGGGTGCTGTTTGCTCTTCGTTGGCATGTTCGCGGCGTTATCCGTCTTCATCGTCAACGATTTCATCGGCGCATACGTACAAATTGCTGTTCAGAAACAGGCAAAGGCGTTCGGTCTCGACGCGGGCGCCGGGCCGACGCCGGCGCCGGCGCCCATCGGACGCCGGCTTTTGGGGAACCCATAGTAGAACATTGTTGAATAGAAATTGAATACTGTAGAATAATTTTACTAACGTAGGTTTTCTGAACGGTGGTGAAAGTTTGACAGACTAGACAATGTGGGCGGACAGGCTATGTTCCGCGCACATGGCTTCTGACGCCGGGCCGACGAGCGTGCGCGCGTCTATATCGCATCACCGCGCAGTTGTTTTTCGCTTCTGACGCTCCCCTCGGCTGCGATGGAGTTGAGCTTTTCCAACAAGGTTTGTACATTCTTAGGCTCGTATCGCGTGAGCCCGAAGGTGAAATGTTTTGGTCTCGGCGCGCGGTCAAAGTAAAACGCGCCGGGCTGTAACTTCCTCGCGTCCTCCGTCAACAGGTACACGATGGTATCGGCGCCTTGAGCGGGGGTGCGCAATTTGCCTCGCAACGATTGATAAAACTTAGGGAGCGCCTCGGCGACGCCGGGCGTATCCACCCACCCCGGATGCATCGAGTAGTACCCGACGTATCCCTTTCCGCTCGCGATGACGTCCTCTCCCGCGTTTGCGCTCTCCACGCCGGCCCAGTGCTCGGCGAGCGCCACCTGGTGTCTTTTCCCTCTCGCGTATTGCTTCACCGCGTCAAACTTCTTCGCCCGTTTAAACTCCAAATCCTTCACCTCGAGCGGTTCCGTGAGCATCCCACCGCTCGACACGACGACGACGCGCGGCGCGTAGTACCCTCCGCCTCCTCCTCCGCGCCGCGTCTCTCGATTCGTCTCCTCCCTCGCCGTCCGTCCCAACACCGGCCTCAACCCACTCATCAACACGTGCGTCCCCAACGTATTCACCGCAAAGTTATATTCATACCCCTCGCTCGTGTGCCCCCGTTCGTGTCGCATCGCCCCCGCGTTACACACCAACGCGTGCAACCGCGTCCCGCTCGACGCGAATCGCTCCACGAAGCCGCGAATCTGCGCCAACGAGCTCAGATCCACCGCGTGCGTCTTCACCGTCCCACCCCCTCGCTCGGCGTCCTCTCGCAGGGCATCCATCGCCATCATCCCTCGTTCGTGATTTCGACACACGCAGTGCACGGTGGCCCCTCTCGAGACGAGCGCGCGCGCCACCTCGAGCCCGAGCCCACGATTCGCGCCCGTGACCACGCACTCGCATCCGACGAGCGCGCGCGCGGGGAGCGGGTCGAGGCGCGCGTCGAGGCGCGCGTCGGCGAGAAAATGTCGATAGCCGTGATGCGCGAACGCGATCGATCGAAAGAGCGACGCCATCCGAGTCGACGCGTCGACGAATGATGTACACATGACGTCGACACCGTGAGTGACGCTTGGGGGTGTCTCTTCGAGTTCCGAAGCGCGCGCGGGGGTTCACGGCGGACTCTCGGACTCTCGTCGCGGTGATCGCGCGTGGAAGTCGAGAGGTGATGCGTGTGTGTGTCGGTCCGTGTGATGATGGGTGTACTACGGCTACGTCTCGTCGGTGTCGTCGTCCGAGGAAGCGGTCCAGTAGTGCGCGCGACCGTCCGTGGCGCACGTCGCCATGGCGGGCGCGGCGCCCTCGGGCGCGAAATCTAACCCGCACACGACGGTGGTCTCGTCGTGCGCGCGAAGGTCGGCGACGACGGAGGCGGAGACTAAATCCCAAAAGAGCACGCGGCCGTCCTCCGATCCGGCGAGGACGTGGGCGTCGGTGTTGGTGAGCCGACACTCGGTTTTCGAGCGCTCGGCGACGTGTCCTCGATAGGTGGCGAGCGCGTCGCCGGATGAACAATCCAAAAGCGCCACCCTCGACGTGAGACACGACACCGCGAGGCACTGTTCGTCTCGACTATGACTGACGGACGTCACCGGGGCGTCTAATCGATCGACGTGACACAAACCGCGTCGGAGATCCACCACGCGCGCCGCGCCGTCCACGCACCCGGCGGCGACCCGCGTCCCGCCGCCGCGTTCCGCGACACTCACGCTCGTCACGCTATCACCGAACGGCACCCCACTTCGCGCGTTCAACGTTTGCATCGCTCGAAATCCACTCGCTCGAGCGTCCCACACTCGCACGCTCGCGTCGTACCCTCCGCTCACGCACACCGCGTCTCCCGGCGCGCACAGCGCCACCGCGTTCACGCCTCCCTCTCCCTCGTGCCCTTCCCACCGTCGCACGCTCGCTCCCGTGGCGACGTCCCACAAAAACACCCCACGATCCCCCCCGCACGTCGCGACGCGCGAACCGTCCCTCGCGCACGCGCAATCCCTCACCTCCCGCGCGTGTCCACCGGTGTACTTTTTCAACAGCGTCCCCTTTCGCGCGTTCCACAGCGCGAACGCCCGGTCTCTTCCGCACGTGACGACGTGTTCGCCCGTGTGCGAGAACCTCACCGCGAGCACGGCGTCACCGCGCGCGTGCGCACCGACGAGCACGCTCGCGCGGTGGAGCGGGAGGGACGACGTCATCGACCGGACCGCGCTCGAATGTGACGTCGCGATGACCGTCTGCATCTGCATCCCGACGGCATTCGGCATTCGTCGACGATGACGTCGACGTCGGTGACGCGCGCGGGTTCGGTATCGGTGGGAAGACGCGCGAGGACGCGAGGACGATCGCGAGGGGTCGCTCGCGTCGCGTCTTGGAGCGAATCCGCGCCCGTGGTGGTCGTCACGGGCGCGAACGCGGGACTCGGGGTCGAGACGGCCGAGGCCGCGGTGCGCGATGGGAACGTCCTCGTCATGGCGGTTCGAGACGTCTCGCGAGGCGAACGGGCGAGGGAGGAGATCTTGAGGAAGAGTCCGAACGCGCGCGTCGAGGTCATGGCGTGTGATTTGGCGGATTTCGCGTCGGTGCGGGGGTTCGCGCGCGCGTTCGCGGCGAGGCACGAGAGACTGGACGTCTTGGTGTGCAACGCCGGTGTCATGGCGCTGCCGGAGCGCGAGGTTACGGTGGATGGACACGAGAAACAGATGCAAGTGAATCACAGTGGACACTTTTTGTTGACGTCGCTGTTGTTGGAGACGATGATGCGGACGAAGAGAGACGACGGGACGAAGAAGCGCGTGGTGAACGTGAGCAGCGTGGCGCACAACTTTGGCGCGTGGAACTTTCACGACATCGACAGCGAGGAGGGATTCTGGGGGTATCCTTTGCTTGGATGGGTGACGTACGGTCGCACGAAGATGGCGAACATCTTGTTTACGTTTGAATTGGATCGAAGATTGAAGGCGGCGGGCGTCCTCGACGTCTCGGTGAACGCCGTACATCCCGGAGTCGTCGACACGGAGCTGAATCGTTCGCTCACGCTCGACTTTTATCCACAGATGAAGCGCATGGGTCGTTTGATCACGCCGGAACAGGGCGCGAGGGGACAAATCGCGCTCGCTTTTGATCCCAAGTACGAAAACGTGAGCGGCGCGTACGTGGCGGAGCGGAGCGACGCCGGAAAACCGGGCGTGCACGAAATCACCAAGGCGAACGATTTCGCGTACAATCCCGAGGCGTGGGCGCGATTGTGGAAGGACACGGTCAAAATCACCGGCGCCGAGTGGACGGTGTGAGTAGCAATGTAATTTCTTCATTCTTTCGTTCGCCGGCGCCCACCGCGCGCGCCATTCGCTGACGCGTTCGTGCGCGTTCGACGAGACGCGCGCTCGGTGCACGATCGAGACACGCGACACGCGCGCGACGACAACGCCAAGATGGGTCTGTTTTCCAATCTGTTCGGTCGCGGGAGCAGCGATGCTAAGCTCCAGGAGCAAATCTTCAACTTGAAGTTTACCGCGAAATCGCTCGCGCGCGCGGCGAAAAAGTGCGAATCCGAGGAAAAGGCGAACAAGTCCAAGGTGCGCGATGATTGCGGCGACGTGCGCGACGCGCGCGCGTCGATGACGAGCGTCGTCGAGACTCGAACGCGATGATTATGCTAGGTGGTGAGATTGCGCGAATTGACGCGTCGACTGACCGAGGAACGTTTTCGACGCAGGTGAAACGAGCGATCGAGCGCGGGAACATCGACGGCGCCAAGATTCACGCGCAGGATGCGATTCGTAAGAAGAACGAGGGTCTGAACATGTTGCGATTGGCCAGTCGTTTGGATGGTGTCGTCGCGCGTCTGGAGACGCAGGCGAAGATGAACGCGGTGAACGCGGACATGTCCGGCATAGTCAAGTCCTTGGAGAAGAGTCTGAACGCGAACAATTTAGAGCAAGTGTCGGAGACAATGGATACGTTTGAACAGCAGTTTGAAAACTTGGACGCGCAGACGGAATTCGTTGAACAGGCGATAGGGAACACGTCGGCGCTGTCGACGCCGCCCGAGGATGTGGCGACGCTCATGCAACAGGTCGCGGATGAGCACGGGTTGGAGTTCGCGGCGGATTTACCGGCGGCTGGGACGACGGTCCCGGCGGAGAAGCAAGCGGAGAAGGATCTCAGCATGCGTCTCGAAGAGCTCAAAGGCGGGGCTTAGTCGCGATTCCGCGCGCGCGTTGTATTAACAAATCTCCTTCAATCTCCTTCAATCTCCTTCAATCAATTACGCATCGGTTCTAACGGTTGCTTTCGCGCCACCGAAGACGGTCGAGTGCACGAATGCGCCGGCGCACGCAGCTTTCAGCGCATCGGCCGCTGCCTTGCTCACGGTGGCGTACATTTCGTGCGCCTCGACGTATTCGGCGAGCGAATATCGAGAAGCGTCGACCAACGTCGATCCCGCGCTCGCCGCGAGCGCGGCGGCGTCACCGGTGACGCCGTACTTGGCGAGTGCGACGGCCGCAGCACTGACGGGACTCGTTCGGCTATCAAGAGTGTCTAAGAACGCGGCTGGGGACTTGTTCTCCGTCAATTTGCCGACTTGCATCGCCATCACCTTCTTCATGGCGTTCGCCTCGTCCATGGTTTCGACGACGTGCGCCAATCGGGCGACGTTCGCCTTCGCCTGATAACTCTCCGAATTAATCTTCAACGCCTCGTTCACCGCCTTGAGGGCCAGTATCGGCTTACCCTGACGAATGAACACTTCAAACGCGAGAAGATGCGTCTCTTCGTACTGCGCCGCGTGCATCTGCAGCGGCTCGACAAACTTCATCGCTTGCTCGAGAGGTTCGGCGTCGTTCTCGTACGCATCACCGTACGGATCCGGATCCTCCTTCTTTAGATCCTCCTTCGGAGACTTGTTCTTACTCTCTTGCGCCGCGGCCACCTTTTTAGCCTCCTCCAGAGCGGCGAGCCTCGCGCGCTCCTCCTTCTCCTCTCTCTCCTTCGTCGCTTGGATCTGTTCTCTAAACTTTTGCGCCTCGTCCGCGGACATCGCGGCGATCTTGGCTTCTAAAGCAGCCGCCTTCTCGGCCGGGGGCTCGTCGAAAAGATTCACGTACAGCATCACGGCGCCCTTGGCCGCGGCGCGGAACTCGTCTCGGGCGTACATGGAATCTTCCACCTTTAACAAATCCATATACGCATTGATGGACGTTCGTCGCAAGCAATACGCGTGGAAATCGAACTGGTCCTCGACGAACTGATTAAAGTGCGTGAGAACGGCGTGGTAATACTTGAGCGCGCGCCCGAACTTGTTTCTGCGAGTGTGGCACTTGGCCGCCTCGAGCTCGAACCACGTCGCCTCCATGTCGAACAAATTCGTCGCCGGGTCCCCGTCTCGCGCAAACATCGCCGCCAACTCCTCGGCATACGCGTACCTTCCGGCGCGCATCATGTGGCCGACGCAGTTTGAGTTTAAGAAACGATCAGCGAGATCGATCTTGCGCGACGTCTCCGCGGCGTCCGCGGCGCCTTGAAGGTCGCCGGCGTGCGCCAGGAAACTCGCCTTGTTCAAATGCAGCTCGACGCACGACGCATCCATCGAGATGGCCTCCTCGATGAGTTCGAGCGCCTTGGCGAACTCCTTTGCGCCTCCATCGGCGGCGCGTTGCCCCATCTCGTCGTAGTGCATCGCCAACAAGTTGACGGCGTACATCGTGCACTCCTTCTTTTCGTCGTCGGAAGACGTCGAGCCTCCGGATGGAAACGTGCCCGATGACTTGAGCGACTCCACGATGCCCTTGAACACGTCTTCCATGATCGCAGCCTTCTCCGGATTCTCGTACAGATTCTTCAAATCTTCAAACAAACTCGGCACACCTTTGCGAAGCGGTTTCTCCACGTACGCGCCGACGAGCGCCTTGAACTCGTCGCCGGGTTTCGTAAACGACAACGGCAGACGTTTCGCAGAGGCACAGTACGCAACCTTCGACGCGATCTCCTCGTACAGCGCCTTCAATTTGGCCACGTCGTCGTCAGTGATCTCTCCCGTGCCGTCGTGCACGTGTTCCGGAAGGCCCTTGACGATGCGAAGCGCCTTGTGATAATCGTAACTATCCGGAAGACGGTCGATGAGTTTCCAGTACGTCTCCTCCGCCGCGCTCATCATCCCGAGCTCCACTTGTAACTCTCCCAAGAGAGTTAAATACGCCACTCTGTCCACGACGTTCGCCTCCTCCCGCTCTAACAGCGCCAACGCCTCCTTGTGTTTCCCGCCCGCCTTTTTCGCCGTCGCCTTGAAGAGCGTCAGCTCGCTCACGTCGAACCTCTTCATCAACGGATCCTCATCCACCCACGAGTGCGGATGATCAAACTGATTCGACGCACGAACCTTTTCGTACGTATCGATCACGTCGTACGCGCTATCGTGCTCGCCCAACAGATGCAACCCGCACGCCAGCGACGCGTACGACGCTCGCTGATCGGGCTTCTTTCCCAAAATCTTCCATCGCAAATCCACGAACGCCTTGAAATTTCGCGTCTGCAGATACACGATCGATAAATCCTTCATGATCAATCCATTCTCAGAGTCCATCTTCAGCGCCTGCGCGTAACACTTGGCGCTCTCCGCGTGGTTCCGCTCCGCTCGGTGCACCAACCCGAGGACGTGCCAACACACGTGCGACGACGGATGACACTCGATCCCTCGCTTCACCAGCGCGCGCGCCTCCGCGTTCACCTCGTGCGACTCATCCATCGATCGCACCACCAGCCCTTTCATCGCCAGCGTCTCCCCGTGGTCGGGAAACTTGGCCAGAATTCGGTCCGCCGCCTCCACGCCCTCGGCGTACTTCTTCGACTCGTAACAGTCCACGAGCGTGGTGAACAGGGCGTGCTCGCGATTGGGCAGCGCGTGACGCTCCATGTTCATCGATCGATCGCACCGACGAACGACGACGACGCGACGCGCGCGCGTCAGACTGCCGATGATTGATGGTTTTCGCACCCTGACCCTGCGCGACGGTCGTCATCGTCTCGCGCGACGGTCGTCATCGTCTCGCGCGACGGCGCGTCGACGCCGCCTCGCCGCGCGATGATGACCGTCTTGAAGCGTCTTGAAGCGTCCGCGTCCGCGTCGCGCGCGCGCGCGCCGGTGGAAACGATGATGATGATGATTCAAAAGGAAGCCTCGTCATCATCGGCGACTCGCGCGCGACGGTGGACGCACGGACGCGATGCGAGCGAGGTCTCGACGTCCTCACCGTTTACCTCGCTCGCGCGAGAGGCGCGCGCGCGCGTGGACGCGGCGAGACGCGACGCCGAGGCGTTCGCCGCGGGGGCGACGACGCGCGCGCTTCGAGACGCGAGACGCGCGACGGATCGAGCGCTGGGAGCGCGAGCGTCGGAATTTTTCTGGACGATGAGCGAGATGAATCCGATGGTGGTGAAACGAGCGGTGGAACAGCGCGTGGTGAGCGGCGTGCGAACGAACCGACGCGTCGTCGAGGCGGCGGCGACTGCGGCGGTCGGGACGGCGACGTGGCGCCTAGTGAGAGGGTTTAAACGCGACGCGCTCGGCGCGACGTGCGAGTCGAATGTGTTCGACGTCGCGTTCGGTGATCCCGCGATGTTGGCCGGGTCGATGTTACTCGCGGGCGTCGGCGCGTTCGCGTTGCGAAAACGGTGGACACTCGACGTCGAGCACGCCGTGCGCGCGGCGACGAAGAGATTGGAGACGCACGCGAGCGTGCGCGAGATTTTAGGCGCCCCGGTCACCGCGAGCGCATCGTACGCGTGCGTCACCTCGGGTGGGGGGCTGGTACTGTTTAAACGCGCGAAATCTCGCGTGTTCGGCGCGGCGACTTTTCCGGTGAGCGTCGATTCGAAGTGGGCGCACGTGGCCTTCGAGCTACGAGGCACGCGGAAGACGGGCGTCGCCTATCTCGCCTCGCGCAAGTGGGCGGGGGTGTACGAGACCCCACTGTTAGCGGTCGAGGTGGCGAGTCGCGACGGTGAACTGTACAGAGTATTCATAGAGGGGAGCGTCAAGGATTTCGAGACGAGCGCGTTGCCCGCGCTGCGAGACGTCCTCGCCGCCAATTCGCGAGACGCGGACATGACGCGCGCGAGACGCGATACGGACGCGCACGACGCCGCGCGCGCGGCGGAACTCGCGGCGGAGCGACGCGCTGCGCGCGCGCCGAAACCACTCGCCGAGGGGGGCGGGATGTACCCGCACGAACGCGCGGCGGACGCCGCGGGCAACGCCGCGCTCTTCGTGCGCAAGACGTTGTCCAAGATGCGAGTGACGTCCTCCTAGAGCTGTAAATTACTACGCTAGACTATTCATTGCGAGATAAGAGCGCGCGCGTCTCCGCGAACGGCGCGCGCGTCAACATGACGCGCGCCACGTCGGCGTCTCTTCGAATGCGCGCCACGAGCGCGTCGAGCGTCGTGAAATCCGCCTCGGGACGTATGTACCCGGCGACGACGACCGACAACTCTTCCCCGTAAAAGTCATCGTCGAATTCGTGCAACAACCACGGTTCGATCGTCTTTTTCGCGTTATCAAAGTACGGATTCCATCCGATGGACATCACCATGGCGTGCGACGCGCCTCGCACCGACGCCCACCCCAAATAAATGCCCGGCGCCAAGGAATCCACCTCCCATTTCAACGGCGTGACATCTAAATTCGCCGTCGGTATGCCGAGAACGCGCGAGCCTCGACCGAAACCTTTCACCACCGGTCCGCGCATCACCACCGGCGGCACGGGCAACACGCGGTCGCTCGATCCGTCGCCGACGACGATTCGATCCGTGAACGCCGGCAACCCGTACCGCTCCAAATCTAAATCATACAGCGAATGTATCACGTCATCGCTCCACGGTTCGAACGCTTCGCGATCTCGAATCGACGGCACCGCCACCGTCGTCATGCCCGCTCGTCTCGCCGCCTCGCACCCCACCGGCGTGTCCTCCACGACGACGCACGCCTCCGCCTCCACCCCCAACGCCTCTCTCGCCCGCGTAAATATCTCCGGATCCGGTTTCCCTCGCATCACCGCGCATCCCGTGACGACGCACGACATTTTCTCCAACACGTCCCCGTGCGACGCCATCTTCGCCGCGAGATACGCGCGCGGCGTCGACGTCGCCAAGCCGTATCGCACGCCGTGCGCGTCCAGATGCGTCAACAATCGACGCGCCCCCGGCATCAATCGCACCTCGCGCCATCTCGCGTTTAACAGCGGCGACGTGCGCTCGAGGAGCGCCTCACCGGTGATGGGCAGCTCGAGCTCGCGCGCGACGGCTCGAGAGGCATCGAGCGGGCGCGTCCCGCGGACTTTTTCGAGGACGTCGTGCACGCGAGACGGCGCGAGGGATGGATCGAGGTCGAGGATGACGGCGCCGACGATCTCGTCGACGAGTTGTTCGGTGTTGATGAGCGTGCCGTCGAGGTCGAGGACGACGACGCGGGACATGGTGTGAGGGAGGCGCCGCGGGACGGCGGCGAACGCGCGCGCGAGCGGCTCGATGGAATGATTGGTGATGGATGCCGCGGAAATGTGAATTAGAAATCGATCGCGCGTTCGATCGCGCGTTCGATCTCGCGGTTCGTGAGCGAGACGCCGAGCTGGGCGCGAAGACGTCCTCGCGCGGATTTCACCGTCGGGCGCGAGGACGCGTCGAGGTCGACGAGCTCGCGGACGCACTCGATGATGGTGGCGTCGAGCAAGTTTTCTCCGGGCGTCTTGGCGACGACGGACCCTTTGGCCATCGCGGACACGCGGCGTGAGAGCTGGAACAGCGCGGCGGCGTCGCTTCGGTGCATCGGCGCGGCGGCGAGGATGCGCTCGAACGCGCGCGCCTCTCTCGCCGATAATTCGTCGTCGTCGTCCTCGGCGCCGGTGGAGGACGACGGCTCGATGTCCATCGTCAAGACGTCTAACGCGCGTCGAGCGGCGATGATTTCGTCGCGAAGCGTCACTTTTTCATCCACGCTCAAAAGTTTTTGCTTCTCCGGTAAAATTTCACCCTTGGCGTCGTCGCCCGAGCACGCCATGAAGATTTCATACGCCGTGATACCGATGGCGTGCGACAGATTTAAACTCGTCGGCCCGGTCCCACCGGTGTATTTTAAGCTCTTTCTACACAATTTCCCCGTTCCCGCGGTGGGTATCGCCACCGCGGCGTGTGCCCACGACAACTCCTCGTTTGTCAAGCCCGTGCGTTCGTTTCCGAATAACACCGCCACCTTTCCATTCTTCGCCTCCGCTCGCACTCTCTCCGCCGCCTCTCGCGCCGTCATCAACGGCGTCCCACTCCTCGGTCTCGCCGTCGTCGCCAACACGAACGTACACCCTCGAAGCGCGTCCTCCACCGTCTCGCATCGCTCGGCGTCCGCCAATAGCCAATCCGCCGCGCACGCGTACCGCATCGCCTCCTCCGACAACGGCGCCGTCGTCGCCGCCGTCGCCCCCATCTCCGTGGACGCGCGCTCGGGACTTCTTCCCTCACCTTCGCTCGCCTCGTCCAGCGTCTCACGAGCCTCATCGGACCGTAAAACGAACGGGCCCACGTCGCAGAGTTTCAAGTCGTAGATGCCAAAATTTTGCATGACCCGGGCGCACGCGCCCACGTTCGCCGGTCCCTGGGGATTACACAGCACGAACCGAACCTCGGACAAGAGGGGCGAATTCGTTCGCACGTCCGAGATCCACGGATGCTCGCGCGCGTCGGCGGCGTCGGGCGCGGCGCCGAGGGGCGCGCGCGCGCGGTGACGTTCCGGCGGCGGTCGACGAACGGTCGACGGGGCGAGACGCGGCGCGAGACGAGACGCGACCGCGGACATGACGGACGCGACGGATGACGGTAGCGTCGCGCTCGCTCGACTCGCGCGCGCGCGGGTCGACGTCGCGGCGCGCGTCGAACGATGGGGTCGAGACGGTGCGCTTTTCGCTTTTCACTTTTTCGCTCTTCGCCGGCGGCGAGACGCGCGGTTACGATACTCTCGACGAATCGCGCGTCGTCGAGCGAGACGCGAGAGACGGACGACGACGCGCGTGATCGTCGACGTCACTCACGACGAGACGCCGTCGTCGACGCGCGTAAACTCCCCCGTATCGTCGTCGAGCGTCCGCAGCGTCCCGTCGGCGACGTCGAACACGGCGCCCGCGACGACCAAATCCCCGCTCGCCACCCTCGACGCGACGAACGGAAACGTCTCGACGTTCTTCACGCTCTGTTTCACATTTTCACGCTCGAGCGCGCGCGCTCGCTCGCTCGCGGACATCTCACGCCACCCCTCCGTCTCGTCCCTCGTCCTTCGCGTCGTCTCCCTCGCGAGCGCGACCCAGTTCCCGATGAACCCCTCCCCCGTCGCCTCGTTCACCTCGAACGCGTGAGGATCGCACTCCGGCCCGTCATCGTATTTTTGCAAGCTCGCCGCCACGCCTCCGCAACGCGTGTGTCCCATGACGACGACGAGAGGCACGCGCAGGCGCGTCACGGCGTATTCCAGCGCCGCGAGCGTCTCGCCCCCCTCGCGCGGGCCCCCCACCCCCTCGAACGGTGGCACGAGATTCGCCACGTTACGAACGACGAAAATCGCCCCCGGTTCTCGCGCGTCGAACACGAGCGCGGGATCGGCGCGAGAGTCGCAGCACGACACGACCAAGGCGCGAGGTTTCTGTCCATCCCTCGCGAGCGCGTCGAGCTTTCCGCGCACGTCCACGTCCTCTCGAACGCGAGATCCGTCGCCGAAGTGCGCCGAGCGATAGGCGCGGTACCCGTCGAGAAGTTCCTCGAGCGCGCGCGTCGGCGCGGACATGACGTCGAGGTGTGACGCGCGAATGAATGCGCGCGTGCGGGCACGAGTCGCGTCGCCGGTTCGACTCCCGTCGTCATCGAGCGACACGCGGGTCGACGACGCGCGCGCGCGGACGAAGAGAAAGACGGGAACGGACGCGTGTTCCTCAGTCATGGGTCGCGAACACGCCGCGCGCGCGGGGATGGACGACGAACGCGCGGCGAGAGAGGCGTTGCGTCGAGGCGCGAACCCTTCATTCGTCGATCGCGCGCGCGAGGAGGCGGCGCGCGCGGGCGCGCGAGACGATGCGGGGGCGCGAACGACGACCAAGGTTCGTCGACATCGCGCGGGGAAGTCGGTGGAGGCGAGAGACGAGGAGGAGGAGGAGGAGGAGGACGCGTTGGGATTCGCCAAGCCGAGCGCCGCCGGGACGCGGGGACGCGCGGCGGAGGCGGTGGACGCCTCGGGACGCGAGATGATGACGACGGGAATCGATGACTCGGATCTCGGTGGACGCGCGCGACGACCGGTGGCGTCGGAGAGCGATAGCGACGCGAGCTCTTCGGAGAGCGAAGACGAGGAGGCGCGAGACGCGAGGCGGGCAGCGATTCGAGCGCGCGCGGCGGCGCGCGAGGCGGAACGCGCCGAGGACGACGGGGAGGGTGAGGATGGGTTCGCGCGCGGTGCCGTGATGAGCGGTGGTGTCGCGGTGTCGGCGGCGGCGGAGGCGTCGTCGTCGTCGTATGAGACGGATAGCGAATACGAAACCGATAGCGAGGAGAGCGATTCCGGCGGGTACGGCGCGAGGAAACTGTTTAAACCCGTCTTCGTGCGAAAGAGCGAGCGAGATACGATCGAGGAGAGGGATAAGATGCTCGCCGAGATCGACGCCGAGGCGGCCAAGACGGCGGAGTCGAAGGAGGTGAAGAAGGCGGAGACTCAAAAGTTGGTGGAGCTCGAGGTGAAGCGCGAGGAGGCGCTCGCCGCGGCGTTGGACGAGATGGAACCGAGCGACGTGGACACGGATGACGAATTGGACGAGGCGACGGAATTTACGCTCTGGAAGGTGCGCGAGCTCGAGCGTTTGAAGGAGGATCGCATTCAGCGCGAATTACTTTTCCGCGAACGCGAGGAACAAGAACGCGTTCGCGCCATGACGGAGGAGGAGCGCGAGCTCTACCATGCCAAGCGCGCCGCGCGTCGACAGGCGGAGGAGAAGGATAAACCCAAGATGGCATTCATGCAAAAGTATTACCACAAGGGTGCCTTCTTCCAAGAGGCTGCCGACGACGCCTTCGGCACCGCCGGTCCGGATGAAATTTACAAGCGCGATTTTTCCGCGCCCACCGCCGAAGAAAAGTTTGACAAATCCATCCTCCCCAGCGCCATGCAAGTGCGCAAGGGCAAATTCGGTCGCACCGGTCAGACCAAGTGGACCCACCTCGCCGCCGAGGACACCTCCGCGGCGCGATTGAAAGACGACGACGAATTATGGAGCGGTCGACACAAGGACGTGCGCGCCATTCGCGAAAAGATGACGGCGAAACGGGGCGGTCTCAAAGACACCGGCGCCCCCTCGCGTCGCTGATTCCCTCCCTCGACGCTCGCGTCGGTGTAATCGTATCCTTTCACACGCGTCGACCCCTCACCTCACCGTCCTCTCGCGCCCCCCGACCGACGACGCGCGCGTCGTCCTCGTCCTCGTCCTCACATTTTGACGTTTTGGCCGCGGCGTCCCGGTCGTTGGGACGTTCTCTCGAATCGTCCGCGCGCATGTCGCCTCGCGCGCGACGCTCGCGCGGCCGCCTCGTGCGAACGACGATGACGACCGCGGTCGCGCTGAGCGTCCTCCTCGCATCGCTCGCGTCGCTCGCGCGCGCGCAGACGTCGCCGAGTCCACCGCCGAGTCCACCGCCGAGTCCACCGCCGAGTCCACCGCCGCCGAGTCCGCCGCCGAGTCCGCCGCCGTCCGAGACGTCGCCGAGTCCGGTGACGTCGACTCCGCGGCTCTCGTTCGACGTGCGCTCGATCAACGTCGATTCGGGAGCGAATTTCTTCGACTCGTCGAGCGACGGCGGCGACGGCGACGGCGCGTCTTCGGCGGCGATTTGTCGACACGGCTGCGTTGATTCCACGACGGTGAGGTTGACGTTTTGTGGAGACTCGCGCGTGTTGTGGAAGTATTGTAAACGAGGAGATCCCGCGACGCTCGCGAGCGGGGTGAGCGATCAGGAGAGCGCGGACGTCATGGAACAAGCGGCGCGCAAGCAATACTTGGGATTGATTCGACAGTTGACGTTTGAACCGACGGCGGGATGTCGCGCGACGCTTAGACGGTGGATGTGTTTCGAATACTTCAACAGGTGTAACGTGGACGGGACGAGATACATGCCGGTGTGTAAATCGACGTGCGTGGCGGTGAAAAAGTCGTGCGGGGAGGCGAACTCAGCCTTCATAGACTGCGATATGGAATACGAGGAACAAGATTTAGGCGAGAGGACGCCGCCGACGTATTACACGGGAGGTACGTACGACGAGAACAACACGTACGTGAACACGCTGGAGGGGAAGCGCATCGGGACGTACATTCGCGGGACGAAACCGAACGGCGAGAACGGCACGGCGGTGTTCGAGCCGGTGAGCGGCAAGTGCACCGGCGCGGCGGGCGTCGCGAGCGCGACATTCGCGCTCGCGCTCGCGCTCGTCAATCTTCTCGCACTCCACTAGCTTCACGCATCATCGGTCGTATGTCTCGTAGTCGCATTGTAGTCGTAGCCAGTCAGTTCGCGTTCGCGTTCGCGCCCGCGCGCCCGCGCGCGGGCCGAGGTCCACCTTTGAAACGATACATAGCATTCAAGCATACAAAGTATGATCACCGGACAACCGGACAACCGAGAGGGCATTGGATAGGACGATGGGCGACGTTCGCGCGCACTCGACGCCGCGCGGGACGAGCGCGCGACGTCGGTCGTTCCACGGCGCGACGAAGGCGTCGCTCGAGCGTCGTATCGTCGACTCGTATCGCGCGCTGAGCGTCTCTCTCTCTCGCGCGCGCGACGCATCGGCTCGACCGATCGAGCGCGCGCCGGCTGCGCTCGCGCCGCCGTCGCGCGGTGACGACGCGCGCGCGAGAGACGACGGACTCGGTCGATCGCGGGCGTCGAAAAGGGTCCTCTCGACGTCGGCGCGCGCGCGAGCATGGAGTGCCCGTACGCGAACGGCGTCGCGCCGGGGGCGAGGAGGGCGCGCGGCGGGTCGGGAGGAGGCGAGAAGGCGGCGAACGCGAGCGCGAGCACGAGCGCGAAGCGGGCGGAGAGCGGACTGGAGACGCTGACGAATGAGTTGGTGAATTCATTGCGGCCGACCGAGATGAGCGAGATGCGGCGGCGGTCGGTGTTTGAACACATAAAGCAGTTGGCGCAGGAGTGCTTCGGGACGGCGCACACGCTGGTGAGCGCGTACGGAAGCGTGCCTCTGCGAGCGTACCTGCCGGACGGAGACATCGATGTGTGCCTTTTGGGGGATCATCGGGTGATCGATAAGGCGAATTGGACGACGAAATTTAGAAGACACATCGAAAAGGCGGAGTCAGAGGCGGATCCTCGGCACGAGTTCGCGGTGAGCGAGGTGACAGTCATCAACGCCGAGGTGCAGTTGATGAAGTGTATCGTGGATGGGATGATGGTTGACGTGAGCGCGAATCAGTTTGGAGGACTCGCGTCGCTTGGGTTTTTAGAGGAAACGAACACGTTCATCGGTAGGGATGATTTGTTTGTGAGATCGATCATTTTAGTCAAGGCTTGGGGGTTTTACGAGGGACGCATCTTGGGGGCGCACCACGCGCTCATTGCGACTTATGCGTTGGAGACGCTCGTTCTGTACATCATCAACAAATACCACGCCGAATTGACGTGTCCGTTGTCTGTTTTACATAAGTTACTCAGCGTTTTTGCTGATTTTGAGTGGGAAAAGTACGCCCTGACGATTCATGGGCCCGTACCGATCAAAGAGGCGGCGAACGCGCAAAACGTCCCGTGCCTAGAGGGCGGTCTACTCACCGAGGAGTTTGTGCAGTCGATGTTTGCGACGTACAGTTGCGAGTTCATGCGCGCGGCGGCGAATTCATCGCCCGTGTCCATCAAGTACATGAACATCATCGATCCGCTTTTACCCAACAATAATTTAGGCCGCTCCGTGTCGTGCGGCAATTATAGACGCGTGCGTGTCGCATTTCGGCTCGGGGCGAAACGTTTGGATGCGTTGATGGCGTCCTCCGCGGCGTGCGACGACGTCGGTGTCTTGCGAGGCTTTGTGGGCATGTTCGGTAACATTTTGCGACACAGGCGTTTGATTTACCCGCTTCCGCACGCGCCGGACACTCCGGGAGGATGTTCGCACGCGGATGAGGTATCCATGACGCCTTTGGGTATGCCGGCGAGCGCCATCGCGTTGCGTTCGCGAAGCTGTCTCGTCGAAGGCACGACGCCCGCGACAGCACCGGCGACGCATCCGCACACGAGATCCGTCGTCGACGAATTGCAGCCTCGTCAACTTAAACTCAACGACGACGATGACGTCGTCCCGGAGAAGCAAAGTTCCAGGAGCAACCCCTGGGTGTCTTTAGGCTCCCAATCGTCGCCTGAACGCAACCTTAAGCGCACCGAGTCAACGTCGTCGCTCAACCAACAAGAGCGCGGCATTCACTGGGGGCGATGGGACGTGCTCGTGGACGAACCCGTCGTGCAGCGATCGATGGACGAAGACATACTCTCGACCTCGCCTCCGCAGAGCGACTCGTCCGACGACGCCGGCGATCAAAACGACTCGTGCGATGTCGGCGTCGAGAGTAAGCAGTCGCCTCCCATTCCCGAGGACGCCACCGCTCCAGGTATCAACGACATTTTTACCGGTTGTCTCGATACCATTCGCGAACATCTCGCGTTTGGCGTGTATCATCACAGACGAGCGCACGAGCGCAAGACGGCGCACCGCAGCGCGCACGAGCGTCGACGCGGTAACAATCGGTCGGGCAATCGCCAAGTGCACAACCGCACGCGAAACGCGTCGAGTAACAAGGGTTCATTGAACAACGGTTTCCAGCCGCCGCCGCCCCCCGGGGCGCCGCCACCCGGAACCGTCAAGCGCGGGTACGAGAGCGATGGCGCGGACGTCTTCGGTGAGAACATGCGCGCGCATTTCCCGCAGTTTGGTCCTTCCAAGGAGAACGCCGACGAGCCGCCGAGACGTCCGCGATCGCCTCGTCCATCACCGACGTTCCCGCAAGCGTGGAGCGGCGTCGCCAAGATGCCGGCGTCGTTCCTGCCCGAGCAAACCGCACCCACCGCCGAGCCCGTCACCATGGCGTCCATGCTCAAGAAGGAAGTCGAGGAAAAGCTGAGAATGAGCGTGCCGTCGGCGGACTCCCCTCCGGCGCCCGAGACGCCCGAGACGGTCTCCACCGCGACGGACAAGAGTACGCGACGCGCGAATACGACGATTCTCGACGCCGTTCAAGAGAACGCATCGCGACCACCGCCTTCGTGGGGTCCGAAGGGTTCCGCGTACATCGACGTTCTCAAGGCGAACGCCGCCAAACCCGTCTCCGACGAGCGTCCGAAGACGCCCTCTGTGACGGCTGAAGACCCGCTCGAGAGCTCCGAGAACGCGACTCCCGCGTCTGAGGACTCTTTACGAGACAGCGCGCACTCCGACGACTCCACCACCACCGCGGATCAAACCGACGCCGCGCCCGGCGCCGCTCGCCCACCGCGGACGCGCTCGAAACGCGTCCGTTCGCGCAGGTCCAAGCCCAAAGCACCCACCGTCGAGTGTGAGGAAGCCTTCCCCACCCTCGGCGCCGGACCCGTCGTCCCGGACGCCCCGGCCGGGGCGTCCGCCGCCGCGACCAAGTCCTGGGCCACGCTTCTCTGACGCTTCCCTCGTCCCATTCATCCATCCACCCACCAATTACGATTATCACTTTTTCTTTTTCATTTTGTAACACTCACGCCGCGGCAGCGTTCGCTCGTTCTCGTTCGCCCCGCGCGTCTTCGCCGCGCGACGCGCGTCCCAAGCCCGTGGACTCTTCAGTGCGCGCCGCGCCGTCGTTCCTCCATGTCGACGGACGGCTCGTACGCCGCGCAATTACTCGCGCGAGGCGTGGAGAACCTCGCCGAGGTGCGCGACGCGACGCGACGCGACGTGACGCGACGCGACGCGCGCGAGAGATGACGCGATCCATTTCCATTGGTCGATCGAGACTGACGCCCGAACGCGCGCGAAAAGGAACCCGCGCGCTTGGAAGAGGAGTCTCTGCGCGCGGAGCGTCGTCTGGATGATATCGCGGTGCGGCACTATCGCGCGTACATCGACGCCGCGGAGTGTTACGCCGCGGTTCGACGCGAGACGAAGGACGCGGCGACGCTGTTGGAGACGCTCGAGGCGCAACTTCCGGATTTAAAGCGAGGGTGCGAGGCGTACGTCAAGGGGGCGAGAGAGATCGGTAAGGCGAGAGGGATGAATCGGACGCTCATGAATAACGCGGGAGCGGTCGGAGATTTACTCGAGGTGCCGAAATTGTTAGACGCGTGCGTGCGAAACGGACATTACGACGAGGCGTTGGATTTGGAAAATTTCGTCGCCAAAATGGAGACGACGCACGGGGACATAGGATTGATTCGAAAGCTGGCGGAGGAGGCGCGAGCGTCGAGCGCGGAGATGTTGCACGCGCTGTTGGGAAGGTTGAGAGTGAAGATACAGTTGCCGGAGTGTTTGCGAACGGTGGGATATTTGCGAAGGCTGAGCGCGTACGACGAGACGACGCTTCGTCGTACGTTTTTGAGTTGTCGAGAGGAATACATCGCGCGGTGCGTGGCGGAGCTGGACGATTCGAATCCGTACGATTATCTGAAAAAGCTCACGGACACGCATCGAGTGGCGCTGTTCGATCTGGTGATGCAATACAGGGCGATTTTCTCCGACGACACCGAGGGGGAGGCGAGTCGCGAGGGGAGCGCGCTCTTGTACAGTTGGGCGACGCACAGGATTTCAAAGTACGTTGAATTAGTCGAGGCGACGCTTCCACGCGTGTTTGAGGGCGGCGCCTTGGCGTCCGTGTACGAGCACTGCGAATACTGCGGCACGAGCTTGGCGCGAGTGGGACTGGACACGCGCCCGCTCCTGCGACCGGTGTTCGCCGCCGCCGCCGTCGCCGTCTTCGACGCCGCGCTCGCGTCCGCTGGAGACGATTTCGAGCGCGCGCTCGAGTCCTCGACGTTGTGGTCGTCTGCGACCCCATCCACGCCGAACGAATCGACGGACGCCGACCCCGACGCGCCGCCGGCGTCTCTCGCCGAGCACCCGCCGCTCGCCGCCCTCGTCAACGGCGTCCTTCTCGCCCACAACGAGCTCCGCCATCTCACCCCGGTCCTCGATCTTCGAGGACCACTGACGACGTCCATGGAATCCACCCTCGCTCGCGCCACCGCCGCCCTCCACGCCGCTCACACCGCCGCCGACGCCGAGTGCGCCGCCGACGCCTCGGCGCGCGCGTCCCGAGACGCGCGCGCGCGCGCCTACCTCGACGTCACCGTCCCATTCTTCGCCCGAGCCTTCGCCAGGCTCATCGGCGATTCCTCTGACTTTCGTTTCGCCGCCTCGGACCTCGCGAGAGACGCCTTCACCGACGTCGCGTCGAGCGCGTGAGTCCTCTTCGCGCTCGAACCGCCGCCGTGTAACACTATGCTCACATCGATCGCATCCGCCCCTCACACGCCCGCGCGCGAGATGCGTCGCGCGTCGCGCGTCGCCCTCGCGATCGCGATCGCATCGGCGATCGTGTTCGCACCGCTCGCGCGCGCCGAGCGGGCGACGCGCGTCGTCGACGACGCGCGAGACGACGGGGACGATCCCGTGCTCAGCTTTGGGCAGCGGTACGTCCCGGGAGAGACGCTCGAGAGTTTAGACGGGCCGGAATCGCGCGCGGCGGCGGCGGTTGGGGATGAGTTCATCGTCCCCGGATCGATCTGGGCGCAGGCGCTGGACGAGGGCGAGGAGGTGGTGGCGAGGACCGGGGCGGGAGAGGGGAAGGCGATCGAGGAGAGAGAGGAAAAGGTGTTCGCGCCGGCGACCGCGCCGAAGCGAGAGATGGTCGCGATGCCGCGAGAGCCGACGTTGGGACAGGCGCGAGAGATGGTCGGGAATGGACCGTTTGAACCGCACGGGGAGCGGTTCGCCGCGTGGATGCGTCGACAAGGGGTGCACAAGTTGAAACGGTACTGCGGCGACGCGGCGCCGCCGTGCGCGGAGAGCGTCCAGAGGGAGAAGATTTTCCTCGATAACGTCGCCAAGGTGGACGCGCACAACGCCAACGTGCCCAAGGGTGGGATGGTGATGAAGGTGGGGAAGTTTGCGGACATGACGGAGGAGGAGTTTGAGCGACAACACGTGGCGTACGAGCGACGGGCGCATAAACAGAGACGAGTGTCGCGACATCGAACGGCGGAGCTGGGGAGATCGGCGAAACGCGTGGTTGAGGAAAAACCGGCGGAAGAACCGGTGGCGGAGGAACCAAAACAACCGAGGAGGCGGCGGGCTAGAGTTGGCGCCAAGCGTACGGTTGAGGAGTCTCCACCGCCGCCGCCGGCGTCTCCGCCGACCCCGCAGCCTCGCGCGGGCGCGCGCAGAGGACGCAAACGTACGCCGCGACAGACCGAGTCGGAAGTGGTGACGACGAAACATGACGAAAACGCCGCGGCATCCTTAGGTTTAGACGTTCGTTTCGTTCGTTTCGTCGCTCGTTACGGCAAGCAAACTAAGTATTGCCCGGACGGCAAGTATCCGTGCGAAGAGGCGTTTCGTCGACAAAAGGTGTTTTTGAAAAACTTGAACGAGATCGAGATGACGAACAAAAAGGGTGGAATGAAGAAGCGAGTGACGCGCTTCGCTGATTTAGAGAATGAAGAGTTTGCGCGTGATCACGCGACATACGCGGATGCGCCGGTGCCGGTGGCGGATCAAGAAGCGGCGACGACGCCCGCGCCGGCGGAGTCGGCGGCGATCAGAAGAAGGAGACGAGGACTCCCTAGACTTGGTGATTTGTCCTCTCGAGATCTCGCCGCGTTACACGCCGCGCGGCCGCATTCGAAGAGGCCGCGGATGTCGTTAAACACGCATCGGAGCGTCGACCCATCGGCCTTTAACACATCATCAAGCTCGCTCGGGAGACTCGAGTACACGTCTCGCGGGTTTCCGGAATCGTTCGATTGGCGCGACAAAATCGACATCGGACCCATTTATAGTCAGGGAATGTGTTCGGGATGTTGGGCGTTCACAACCGCACAAGTCGTCGGGGATAGCAAGGCTATCGCCACCGGTACGCGCCTGTCGGTGAGTCCGCATCACTTGTTATCGTGCGACAATCTCGATTCGGCGTGCAACACCGGAAACATGGCGACGGCGTACGCGTGGATCAACGTCCAACCGAAAGGGGTGCTCTTGGCTTCGGATTTTCCCGAAGGGAGCAGCTGTACCGTCGTGGACGAACCTGGAAGTCGTGGGGTGAAGATTCATGGGTATTGCGAGATTCCACCGCTCGAGGGAGAGTCGACGATTCTGAACTTGATGCGCGCCGTCAAACAACAGAGCGTCGCCGTCGGCGTCAACATCAAACCGTTACAGTTGTACGGCGGCGGCATCGTGCGCATGCACGACTGCCCGCCTGCGGATATCAATCCGTTGCTCGCCATCAACCACGCCGCGGTATTGGTGGGATGGGGGTACGACAAGGATTCCAATCAACCGTATTGGATTTTGAAAAACTCGTACGACGCCGATTGGGGCGAGGACGGGTACGCCAAGCTCTCCATGGAATTGGGCGAAAACGGATACGGGACGTGCGGTTTGTACACGGAGCAAAATTACCCACTCACAGACGGTCGTTCATGCGCCGAGGGGTCGTCGGAGAAGTGGAGCGTGAAGCGAGGGAACGACATCTATCTCGAACCGGATGACGTTCTCATCCTTCCCAACGGCAAAGGTTTGGTCACGCCGTTCAAGTTTGAAATTTTCGGCTTCAACCTCACGTCGACGCTCCAACTCGCCGCCATGGTTTGTTTCTCGTTGTGTTTCGTCCTCGTGCTCATCGAGGCGTACTTTTGCATGTTCCCAGAGCTCGATTCCGACAACGAAACCGAGGAGGACCGAGGCGGCAGCGTCGGCGCCAAATTACTCCAAAACGCCGAAGAGGGATCGTACGGCGCACAAACCTGAGACACACGCGAGATCGGCGCTCGCCATCGCGCACGACACTAGAACTACATCGCATCACGCACACACACACCTTAGAGTCATCGATTTCTTCCCTTCGCTCGCCGAGGTCGCCGTCGCCCGCCCCTCTCGCGTCGCGCCCGCGCGCCTCCCGACCCTCTTCCCCGCACACCATGACTCGCCTCACCGTCCTCATGTTCGCTCGCGCGCGCGAGCTCGTCGACGCGTCCTCCATCGTCCTCGACCTCGCCCCGGACGCCGGCGTCGACGCCGACGCCACCGTCGCCGACGCGCGCGCCGCCCTCCTGGAAAAGTTCCCACAGCTCGAGTCCGTGGTGCGCACCTCCCTGTTCGCGCTCAATCAGTCCTACGTCGATCGCGCGCGCGAGGACTCGACCGTCGTGCGCGAGAGCGATGAACTCGCGATCGTGCCGCCCATCAGCGGTGGATGAGGGCGTCGTCGGCGGGATGGGGGCGCGCGACGGCGCGCGTCCCCGAAAAAGCGCGCGAAGAGACGCCGAGGGGCCGCACAAAGCGTCTCGCGACGACGGGCGCTCGACCGCGCTCGAACGCGAGGAAAGGGTCGAGAGAGAAATCTCGCGTCTCGAGCGATGCGTTTCGGAGCGTTCGCGCGCGGACCCGGCGCGAGTGGGTTCGGATTCCCGCGGGGCAACGGTCTCGGTCGTTCGGAACGCGGCGCTCGATGCGTGCGCGCGCGGGGGGGCGCGGGGAGCGTGATCGAGGCGATCGAGTCAAAACCGTTGCTGAAATCCGCGCTCGTGTGCGCCGGTCTCGGATGCGTCGGCGACACGGTGGCGCAGCGACGCGAGGCGGGCGAGCGCGCGCGGAGCGCGGCGACGGAGAAGGGCAAGGCGGGTAAAGGGAAACAACCACCCGCCGCGAGCGATGCGCACGATTTCCAGCGCACGCTCAAACAGGCGCTGTACAACTTCTTCTTCTACGGACCCGTGCAGCATCACTGGTACATCGCGCTGGCGGCCAAGTTTCCCGCCAAGGCATTCGCGCTCACAGCCGAGTCGCTCGCGCCGTTCGGCGCCAAGGTGTTCCTCAACCAAGCCGTCCTCGGACCGCTCGTCGTGACCACCTTCTTCCTCTGGGGCGCGGTGTGGAGCGGCGACGTGTCCAATTATCCCGCCAAGGTGCGACGAGACGCGCTCCCGACGCTTCGAGCCGGGTGGAGCTTTTGGGTCCCCGCCTCGAGCGTCAACTTCGCCTTGGTGCCGACGCGTCACCAAGTCCTGTACATGTCCGCGTGTTCCATCGTGTGGAACGTTATTTTGAGCTTAAACCTGAACAAGTGAGTGCATTATTCCGTCGTCGCCGAGTTTTAATATCCACGTCCGCGACGCGAGAGACGTCCCGGCTCAACTGTCGTCGCCCCACACGACGTCTCGCGCGACGCGATCGTCGCGGGACTCGCGCGCGAGATCGCGAGATGGAAGAGTTACGCGCGCGCATCGAAGCGTTTCGCGCCAAGTCTCCCGCGCTCGCACGACGCTCGCACGCGTCGAAGAGCTCTGACGATGGGTCGAATGCGTTCAAAAGTTTGGACGAGCGCGACGAGCGCGCGGCGCCGCGAGTCGCCGTCTCGCCCCGTTCGCCCGCGGTGTACGCGTTCGCGAACGACGACGACGCGCGGGCGAGCGTGGACGCGGCGCTGAAGCACCTGGAGGCGCTGAGCGCGACGGCTCCCGGCGTGCGCGGCGCGTTGGAGCTCGTGCGAAGAGACGAAAACGGGCGCGTCACGGTGGAGAGTTTCGCGCGCGTCGCCGAGCGTCTGAGCGAGATTTCGACGACGTTTGCGGCGTCAAACGGTGAGTCGTTGCGATCGCCGGTATCGGAGACGACGAGATTGAGCCCGGGCGTCGTCGGCGCGGCGCCGGCGAGCAGCCCGAGAGACGGTTCGAGCCCGCGCGGATTTCGTCGTTCGGCGTCGCCGATCGGGCCGCCGCAGAGAGTGAGAGTAAACGTCGACGGTGAAATACCGCATCGAGAACCCGCGTCGGCGCCGCCTCTGACGTCGTCGCGCGAGTACGTCGAGGAGGCCGCGGGCGCCGATGAATCCGCGTACAGACTTCGTGAATGGGGCGAGCACGTTCGGGAGAGTAAAAAGGTGGCGGAGGCTTCCGAGTTGGCGCATCGAATTCGAGAAGACATCATGACGCAATATAAAGAGTTCATGACCGCCGGTACGCCCCCGTCCGACCCGTTCGTGCAAGCTTTAGCCGAACAGACGATGAATTCGATTTGCGAAAAGGAGCAAATGACGCATGGCGTGCATCGCGCGAGGCAAATGATCGAGGCTCTCAGCGCGAGTGACAAGGCGAAAACGTTGTTGATTCAACAATTGAGTGACCAGATCGAGCGCCTCGGGGGCGACGTCCCGGAAGGGGTCGCGGAAACGGGCATTCAATGGTCGGCGCAGGCGTTTGAAGAGACTAGCTGTTACGGCGACGAGGAATTGTAATTTTCGCAAATACCATCCGCATCCCTATTTTCCTAGTCTAAATTCATCTACGTCGATGTCTGGAACATCGCGAAGGCGCAATGGTTCGGGGGTAATATCGAACGTGCGCTCGTACACTCTCCTGGCTCGTCGATCCATCGTCTTTATGCGTTCGCGCATCAGAGGCACGAACGTCGTCTTCAACAGCGCCAAGTGTATCATCTCCCAACTCGCGCCGCCTCCCATCTGGCCCAAACCGTACGACGGCTCACCCGCGGCGATATCGTCGTGCGTCGCCGCTTCCCACGGCCACACGCGCACGTGCGACGTCGCACTTTTCGCCTCTTCCTCGGTTCGCGTCTCGTTCGTCACGCGCGTCGCCTCGCCGTTGGGGTGGAAATATCTCGGCACCCGCAGTCGCAACATCCGCATCTGACGCTCTAAACTATCGACAACAGTCGCCCTCTCATCGTTCGCGCCCTCGTTCGCGCCCTCGCTCGCCCTCTCAAAGGCGCGAAACAAAAAGCGCAGCGTGTACGTCTCGCCCGTCTCCCGCGTCGTCGACGGCAACTCAAACCTCGTCGCCCGTCTCGTCTTCACCGGAGCCCCTTCCGCGCACTCGATGTCGCACGATCGCATCATGTGTCGCATCCGACCGCGCAAGCCGTACGCGCGCTCCAGAACGGCGCGATAATCGTCGTCGTTCCACAGCGCTCGCCGCAACCGCCGCGTCCACCGCGTCACCTCTCGAAGCCGCCGCTCGACATCCTTCGCGCTCGTCGCCGTCGCTCGCGCGCGAAACCCGTGCGCGAACCGCTCGCGCGCGAAGTGTCGCGCGCACGGGTCCGGCAATCGCCGCGCGCGCTTCAGGGCGGCGCGATAGGCGAGCCGAACGCGCTCGCGGTGCGAATCGTCGAACGCCGCGCTCGCGTCGTCGCCGCCCGACGTCGACGCGGACGCGACGGGAACTCGCGTCGGCGTCGCGCGCGCCGCCGTCGACGTCAACGCGGACGCGAGCGCGCCGACGCGAGCGCACGCTCGACGGTGCATTCGGCGGCACAGACTGGCGCGCGATGACGTTCGTTCGACGCGCGACGTACGCGGCGGGCGCGATCGCGCTCGGGTGGTACGGTGCGTGAACACGATCGCGGTCGACGCGACGGCGCCCTCGGCGCGTCTCTCTCGCCGCGCGCGCGACGCGAGAGGGGATCTCGCGACGAGGCGACAATCACACTGAATTGCGCGCGAACGAACGGCCACCGACTGACGACGCGTCGACGCTTCTCTCGCGCGCAGCGTACGAACAAGCCAAGACGACGGAATCGTATCGACGGTTTGTCCGCGCGACGGTGTCGTACTACGCCGCGGCGATCGCGATGGGGGAGGTGTTGCAGAGGGTGAGCGCCGACGTGAAGGATTTCGTCTTGGACGGGGACGGGGCGGCGGCGAACGGTGTGCCGCCGGAGTCTTTGGTGCGCGCGTGCGCGCTCATGGAACAGCCGGAGGTGACCAAGGCGGTGGCGAGCATCGCGAGCGCGGTGGCGCACGGAGCGGCGGTGGGCGCGAGCGCGGGCGCGCGGGGACGCGGCGACGGCGGCGAAGCGAGCGCGAGCGGACGCGGAGGCGCGGGGGATAATCTCATGGAATCGATCGTGGGCGTCTTGCTCGAACCGAAGAGATTGCGAGCGGTGAGCGATTTCGTCGGTGAGACGAGCAAGAGTCTGATGAGCGCGTTCGCGAGCGTGGCCAAGGATAACGCGGAGGTGCTGCGGGTGATTACGGGCGTCGGTGGCGAGAGAGAGGACGCCGGGCGCGAGAAACCGAGCGCGGCGCAGCGCGTGGTGACGTTTCTCGAGGAGCCTAAGAATAGAAATTTACTCGTCGACGTCGGACGCGAATTCGTGGATTCGGCGGTGTCGACGTACGTTCGAGAGATGGGCGAGGATAACATGTACGCGGACATGTTCGAGGTGGTGCGACAACCTCGAAATCAACAAATCTTCTTGGACATCATGCAGGCGATGGTGGAGACGAGCGTGCGTTCGTACGTGCTCGCGTCGACGGAGGTGGCGTTGCATCCGGAGAGCGTCACCCATCATCACGTGTTGAGACACGAGGACAAGAACAGCGACTCTCCGACGAGTCCTCTAGTGTCGAGATTTACCTCGGTCGAGACTTCAACACCGCCGGCATCTTCCGGTCCTCCCGCGCACGGAGAAGAAGACATTCACTCTCCGGCGCTCATTGGGAGCTGGAAAGAGCTCTTCACGGCGGCGACCGAGAACAAGGAAAACCGTAGACTGGTCATGGCGACCACGGGAACGGCGACGAGAGCGGCCATCAGCGGACTCTCGAGCGGTGCGTACGAGATCCTCTTCAACGGACGATTCGCGGGTCACAAGTTGAAAATACACTATTGGGCCCTGAGCTTATTCGCCGCCATCTTCGCGATGATTTCCGTCTCGCTGTACATATTTATGCGATTATTCGTGTTGATCGCGCTCGCGCGTTCGCCGACATAGTCTCTTGCATTTACGTCACTTTAGGTCGCGTGGACTTGTAAAATTCTAATACAACACAGTTGACAAATCACTAAAATCGCACGGTCACGACAAATATCCGCGCGTCCATCACCACGCCGAATAGATATTAAGCTTCGGATGTTTGGATTGAAGCTCGCGCAAGTATTCGCAGCTATGCCTCTTACTCGTCCAACTTTGACGCTCGTAATCGCACTGGTAGCGATGCTGAGTGATGATTTCATTCTCGATTCGTTTCTCCATCGCTTTTCTTTGCGAAGGGGCGGCGAATTTACGGTTAAACTCGCCTCTGTTGGCGTAAAACGAGAGATCCATTCGCTCCGTCTTCATCACGTGGGGATGTTCCTTGGAGCGCGTCAACGCGAAATCTCTCTCCACCGGTGTGAATAGCCACATGATGAGCGGGATGAGTAATGGTGCTAGATGCAAAATGTTGCGAATCACCGTCGCCGTGTCGTCGACGCGCGGATCGCTCGCACCCGCGTGTCGTCTCCGTCGCTGGCGATGCCCGAAAGGATGTCCGCCGAACGGGTGTCCACCGAAGGGACTTCCTCCGAACGTGTGCACTCTGAATCCAGGTCCGCCGAATCCACCCGGCATTCCTCCGTTGAAGAACATGTTGAAAATGTCCGCCGGATCTATGTCGTCTTCGAAGCCGAAACCTTGAGCGCCGGCGCCGCCGCGTCGACGCATCCCCGGACCGAAGCCCGCCTGCTGCGGGTCTTCGCTTCCGTATCGATCAAACGCCGCACGCTTATTCGGATCGCTCAAACACGCAAACGCTCGACTCACCGTCTTGAACACCTCCTCGGCGCCGTCCGCTTGACATTTATCCGGGTGCAATTTGAGCGCCAGTTTCCTATACGCCTTTTTAATATCTGCCTCGCTCGACCCCTTCGCCACCCCCAACACCTCGTAGTAGTCCGCGCCAGCCTTTTTAATCTTCGCGATGAGTTTCTCTTGTTCGGGCGTCCCGCGCTTCCCTCCGCTCTTCGCCGACCCGCTCGTCGTCGTCTTCGCGCTCGCGCGATGACTCTCCCCTCCTCCCCCCGTCGTCCGTTCACCCTCCTCACCCGCCTTCGCGCTCGACGCCGACGCCGACGCATCGAATCCTTTCGCCCGCCTCGCCTCCACCTCTCCTCGAAGCGTCTCCGCGCGCGCGCACGTCGAGTCCAGTCGCAGCGCCTTGTCCAGAAATCTATTCGCCTTGTCCAGATCGCTCGCGCTCGTCGCGCCCTCGAGCGCCGCGCGCGCTATTTCGCAGCATCGTTCCGCCTCACCGCTGTTCATCTCTCGATCTCACGCGCGAGGTCGATCGACGTCCGCCGGCGCGACGGCGTGTGCGGACGGCGGCGAGAGGTTCAAAGATGCCGGCGACGGCGCCGTCGCTCCGGGACGAAGGGGACGCCGAGCGAAGGAGACGAGGACGGCGCGAGAGGAAGACGTGCGCGGGCGTCGCGTGGAAAGTAAGTAATAAATCACAGCGCTACTCGTCGAGCGCGTCGAACGGGCGACGGGTCGAACGGGATCAATCGATGCCCAGACGAAGGGTGACGGCGCTCCTGTGCGCGTCCAAACCTTCGACGGCGGCCATGCGGGCGACGTGGGGACCGAGGGCGTCCAAACCCTCCTTGGTGAGCTCTTGGACGGTCATGTACTTGACGAAGGAGTCTAAGGAGACGCCGGAGTACATGCGAGAGTAGCCGTAGGTGGGGAGGACGTGGTTGGTACCGCTGGCGTAGTCGCCGACGGATTCCGGAGTCCAGCGACCGAGGAAAATGGAGCCGGCGTTGTCTAATTGCGATAACCACGATTCAGCGTTCTCGACGTTCACGATCAAGTGCTCGGGAGCGTAACGGTTGCTAAAATCGCACGCGGCGGCCATGTCGTCGACGACAACGGCGTAGGAGTGTCCGAGCGCCTTGGCGGTGATGTCGGCGCGCGGTAAGTTGCGCGCTTGCTCCGCCACCTGGTCGGTGATCGCCTTCAAATCGACGTCCGGGAACGTGACTAAGACGACTTGACTATCCGGACCGTGTTCGGCCTGGGACAAGAGATCGGCGGCGACGTGCGCCGGCGGCGCATCCTTATCCGCGATAACGAGCACCTCGCTCGGTCCCGCCGGCATGTCGATGGACACCATCGCGTCCGAGTTTTGCAAGGCCATCTTCGCCGCGGTAACGAACTGGTTACCCGGGCCGAAGAGCTTATCCACCTTGGGGCATGTCTCCGTACCGAATCCCATCGCCGCGATCGCTTGCGCCCCGCCCGCCTTGAGAATGTGCGTCACGCCAGCCTTTTTCGCCACGTACAGCACCTCGGGAACGATGGACCCGTCCTTTCTCGGCGGCGTCGCGAGCACCACTCTCTCGCACCCCGCGATCTTCGCCGGCACCGCCAACATCAACGCCGTGCTCGGCAACACCGCGGTCCCCCCCGGGACGTACAATCCGACCGCACCGATGGGTCTCGACACGCGTCGGCACCGAACTCCCGGCATCGTCGTCACGTCCACGTCTCCCGTTCGCGCTTGCGCCGCGTGAAACGCCGCGATATTCTCATACGCCACGTCAAACGCCTTCTTCACATCATCCTCCAACACCGGTTCCGGCAAATCCTCCACGCGCACCGTCGTCGCGTCCAATTCCACCCCGTCGAACCTCTGCGTGTACTCGCGCACCGCGTCATCCCCGCGCGTCTCCACCGCCTCCACGATCGGTCGCACGACGTCCAAAATCGACGTAAAATCCACCCGCGGCCGACGCATCACCTCCACCCGCTCGCGTTCCGTCAATTCTCTCTCCACGTACGTCCGCATGTCGAACGTCGCCGCGTCCGACGCCGTCGCCCCGATCGCCGCCGACGTCCTCCTCGACCTCGTCCGTCGTCCCCCCCGCGCGCGCGCGCTCGCCCGGGAGACACGAGTCGAGTCACACGCGACGCGCGCGACGATCGATCGCGTCGCGGACATTCGTCCGTCGTCCCGCGTCTCTCCCGTCGAAATCTCCCGTCCGCGGTCGCGAGGGCCCACGCGCGAGGGGGCCGCGCCGAGGGTTTTTATCATCCATTCGCGGCTTCTCTATACCGTATTCTAGATATTTGTACGTCTATGGACAGCGTACTCGTGCGTGGAAAACACAACACACACACACAAAAACACACACGAGGGGACGCACTCCATACATAACTAAACCATACCCCAATGAAGCGTGTCCTTGTGCGCGCACACGGACGCGGGCCGTCCCTATCCACGGGACGCGATCGATCGAGGGGCGACGGGGACGGCGCGCGCGACGCTCGAGAGCGACGCGCGCGACCGACGTGTGCGCGACCGCCGCGCTCGAGAGCGACGCTCGACCGATGACGTTCGCGATGCTCTCGTTCGGACCGCGCGCGATGGGCGCGACGCGCGTCGTCGCGAGACGCGCCACCGCGGGCTCGGATAAGACGACGACCACCGTGAGCGCGAGGCGACGCGCGATGAGAGGACGAGGAGTCGAGCGCGCGGTGGTCGCGCGCGCGGGTGAGGAGGATGACGTCGATCTCAAGCAGTCGTTTCCGTTCGTGAAGATTGTCGCGCAAGAGGAGCTCAAGTTGGCGTTGACGCTCAACGTCGTGGATAGCGCCATCGGCGGCGTGCTCATCATGGGCGATCGAGGCACGGCGAAGAGCGTGAGCGTGCGGTCGTTGTCGCAGTTGTTGCCGGAGATTGATGTCGTCGAGGGAGATCAGTTTAACTCGTCGCCGACGAATCCGGAGTTGATGGGACCGGACGCGCGGGAAAAGTTTACGCGGGGCGAGACGTTGACGGCGACGAAGATGCGCGTGCCGCTGGTCGAGGTGCCGCTGGGAACGACGGAAGATCGAATCTGTGGAACGATTGACATCGAGAAGGCGTTGCAAGAGGGAACCAAGGCGTACGATCCGGGATTGTTGGCCAAGGCGAACAGAGGGTTGCTGTACATTGACGAGGTGAACTTGTTGGACGATTCTCTCGTCGACGTCGTCCTCGATTCCGCGGCGGGCGGATGGAACACGGTGGAGCGTGAGGGTATCTCGCTCACGCACCCGGCCAAGTTTATCATGATTGGCAGTGGTAACCCAGAGGAGGGTGAGTTGCGTCCGCAGTTGTTGGATCGATTCGGTATGGCGGTGAACATTAGAACCATTTTCGACATGGATCAACGTACCGAGTTGGTGATGAACAAGTTAGCGTACGAGAGCGACCCGAAGGGTTACATCGAGGAGTGCAAGGAAGAGACGGAGGCGTTGAAGGCGAAGATTGTCGCCGCGCAAAAGCTCTTGCCCTCCGTGAAGATGGACCGCGATTTGGCGTTGAAAATTTCTGGCGTCTGCGCGTTGGTCAACGTCGACGGTTTGCGTGGCGACATCGTCGTGACGCGCGCGGCCAAGGCGCTTGTCGCTTTCGAAGGACGGGATGAAGTCACGCAAGAAGACATCGGTCGCGTCATCGGTTCGTGCTTGAGCCACCGTTTGAGAAAGGATGTCACCGACACCCTCGACAATGGCTTCAAGGTGACGCTCGCGTTCAACAAGGTTTTCAAGGGGAGCGCGATGCTCAACTTTGAAGAGACCATGGCCGAAGGGATCAAGGCTCCGGAGCCGGAGAAGCCAAAGGATGAGAAACCGAAGGAGGAGCCGAAGAAGAAGGCCGGCGCCTGGACTGGTTTACCCGGCGGTCGTTAAGTAGAAGCGCGTTTTCAATTCACACGAAATCATTGTTTACCAACGTTTGTTCGTTCGTTTCACGTTTCACTAACCTACTGTATTACATATACGCCGCGCGCGCGGATGTTACGTTACGACTAATTTGGAGCGGTCGTCCGTATGCGCTCCACGATGAATGGGTGCTGAAGCGCCTCGTTGACGGTGATTCGTTTCTCGGGGTCGATGTTGAAAATTTGATTCAACAAATCCGCCAATTGGAGCGCCTTTTTCCGTTCGCCATCGCTCATGTCTTCATCGCGCAAGAAGATCTTAGCCAGATTCTTCGTGGGCTTGGCGTCACGAATGAGACGACGGATCGTCTTCTTCGTCACAGCGTCTTCCTCGACGACGGAGAACACGCCCAAGTGATCGTAGTGATTATCCTTGAACAATGCTTTTCTGAGCAACTTCTTAGGCACCGGCCCTTTGAGCTCGAGCATGAGCTTGAGCATGTGGTTATTAGATCGACCGGGGAACGCGATGTTTCCGGTGAAGAGTTCGTACAAACAACACCCGACGGACCACAAATCCATCGGGTGTGAGTACGGCAAACCGAGGATGACTTCCGGCGCTCGGTAGAAGCGAGACACCAGGTACGGCGTCAACTCGTTGTCGCCATCGAACATGGCGCTTCCAAAATCGCACAGTTTCAGCACGTTGTGATTTTCGTTGACGAGAATGTTATCCGGTTTGATATCCGCGTGCACCACGCCGCAGTTTTGAAGATGTCTCAACGCTATGAACAACTGCGTCGCGTACGCCTGCACCGCCTTGATGTTGATGCCGACGTTGCGTCCAAACTTTTTAATCACCTCGCGCAGGTTCCTCGCCAACGACTCGAACACGATAAAGACGTGATCACGATACTCAAAGTGTCGTAGAAATCGCACGCAGTGTCGCTTATTCTCAGGATCGCTTCCACTGAGTTTTTGTAGTATATCGATTTCCAACTGCGCCGCCTTGCGCATCGTCTCGTTGCATCGAATGACTTTAATCGCGACTTCACTCTCTCCCTCGTCCTTCGTCTTATCGACCGCGCGCAACACGCTCGAGAAGACTCCCTTCCCGAGGTGCGCCGTGATCGTGTACCGATCGTCGAGCACCTCTCCGATGCGCGCGCAGTAATACCCCTCGGCGTCGTCCCAGTTATCAGCCAAACCTCTCGACATGTCCACCGCCCCCGCGGGTTTCGCCATTTCTCCCGCGTCGTCCGCCGGATTCAAAAACAGCGCGTCCTCGTCCGAATCCTCTCCGAACATGTCCCCCACCGGCGCCGTCTCTCTCTTCGTCGCCTTCGTCTTCGTCTTCGTCTCCGTCTCGCTCGCCGTCGACGCCGTCTTCGTAGCCACGCTCTCGTTCAACCGACGCGCCCCCGTGCTCGCCTCCACCATGCGCACCGGCTCCCTCACCGGTTTCACGGGTTTATTCGCCCCGTGTTTCGCCATGATGGCTGCCCTTCGCTTACGTCGCGCCTCCATGAGCGCCTCCTCGTCGTCGCCCGCGCCGAAAACCGTCGTCGAATCATCCTCCTCTTCCTCGCCTCCCTCGCCTTTATTCGCGCGCCACGCCCGCACGCTCGCGTCGAGGTCTTCATCCAAATCCTCGTTCGCGGTTTCTCTCGCGCGTTTTCGAGCCCCCATCGTCGCACCATCGCGCGGCGCGTCGATGGATTCATCCTTCCATTCACCATCCTCACCGTCCGCGTCGATGACGTCGCGAACCATCCTCCTCGCGCGCGCGGCCGAGCGCGTCGCTCACGTTACGCGTTCGCTTCGCCTCGCCTCGCTCGCGCGACGTCGCCTCGACCCGTCGCCGACTGCGGGGTGCGGAACGGAAAGAATCCATCGCCATTGTCCGCCGCGAAAATCGTCGAACCGATCGACCCCGACCGTCGTCTCTCGCGCGCTCGCGGCGAACCCATCGCGCGAGCGTCATGCCCGAAGGCACGGTGTTCATCGGAAACATCCCGTACGACGCGACGGAGAGCTCGCTGACGGAGATCTTCGCCGAGGTCGGTCCCGTGCTCGAGCTCAGACTGGTCTCGGACCGGGACACGGGGAAACTGAAGGGCTACGGGTTCGTCGAGTACGCGGATTACGCCACGGCGATGAGCGCGGTGAGGAATCTGAACGCGCGCGAGTATAACGGGCGGCAGTTGCGCGTGGATCACGCGGAGACGATGAAGGGGGGCGGCGGGGCGAACGTGGCGGCGAGCGGGGCGGCGGCGAGCGCGAACGGGAACGTCGCGGTCGGGGGCGTGGTGAGCGCGGAGGGTGCGATGGCGATGGCGAATTTGAGAGCGGACGCCGCGGTTGGACAGACAGCGGCGAAACACGCGAACGCGGTGGGGATGAGACACGCGTTCGAGGGCGCGGCTTCGGCGACGGGGGCGGCGATGGATTTGTTGACAAAGCGAGTGGCGGATCTCACGCCGACGCAGTTGTATGAGATCATGTCGCAGATGAAACAGATGACGGAGAGCGACCCAGCGCAGGCGAGGACGCTGTTGATTCAGAATCCGCAGTTGTCGTTGGCGCTATTTCAGGCGCAGCTGGTGTTGGGGATGGTGAAACCTCCGGCGGGCGCGCCGGCGGCGAGCGCGCCAGCGGCGCCGCCGATGCAGGCGCCGCACGTCGTCGGACAACAGGCAGCGCGCGCGCGAGCGGTGCCACCGCCTCCGCCACCTGTGCGACAGGTGGTCCCACCGCCGCCGGCGCCGCCGGTGGCGCAGGCGCAACCGGTGTTGGATCAACAGCAGGCGTTGCTTCGTCAAGTGCTCGCGATGTCGCCGGATCAAATAGCTGTGTTGCCACCGGATCAGCGGGCGCAGGTGGAATATTTACGCCAACTTGCGGCGCAACAGGGCATGGTACGTTGACGCGGACTTCTTGTTGAACGTTTTCGATACAAACAAATGGGCGCACACGATGTAAAATTCTTGTTTTTTTCAAATGCACAAGTTCCAACTGACTTTCGCGTGAAGAGGAACAAGTACACTGATGCGCACGAGCGCGATGTTTTGCGCGAGTTTCTCGACGAACGCGGCGACTGACGGGTGAACGATCGTTCATATGCAGGTATGACGAGCGCTCGATGCCGTTAAATGTAGCTGTGTGAAGAACGAAAACTAAATTGACGCAAATCGATGATACACTGCTTCTTCTTCTTTTACAAACTATGCGACTATCCGTAGTTGATAGACGGTCCGATGGCGATGTGTTTACGCTTGTGCATCGGCTTCCCCTTTCCTTTCGAACCCAAACCTTTTACCTGTCTCTTGTCATCGGTGCGTTCGTTCCACGCCGACTTTCTGAGCTTGACGGGACGATTACCGATGAATTTTCCCGCCATCTCCTTCATCGCCTTGGCGTAGCAATTGATGTCCAAGAACGAGACGAAGCCGTACCCCTTATTCTTCCCCGGGTTCGCCTTATCCGCGACCACCTTTGCCTTGGCGAAACTCGGATACTTGGCGAACGCTCGCGCCAACATGTCGTCGTTACACTCGTTCCCCAAATCACCGACGAAAATCCTAAAATCATTCTCGGGCCACTCCGCCAGACTCGAATCTTCCCACCGCTCTCCACCAGCCTTCCTCGCGAGCGATTTTCCGATGGGTTTGAAATCCTTCTTCACCGCCGGACCTCGTCCCTGCGCCGTCACTGGATTTAAGTACATCGCCGGCGGCGGGGGCGGCGGTTTCATCGCCGTCGGTCCCGCGGGCACGCGCTCAGCCTCTCGAGCAATCGTCGCACGCGAGTGTCCGCCACCCACAGTCGTCGCCGCCGCGCGAACCGACGGTCCTGCGGCATCCCGCGCCGCCGGTCCCACCGCCTCGCGCGCGCAATTCTTGTCGACTTTCGCGGGCTTCTCCGTCGCCTTCGTCTCGTTAGACTCTGCGATCTTGGCCATCTCGGCTTGAAATTTTATGAACTCGTCCATGTGTGGATCCATGGCGCCCGCGCGCGCGTCGGCGATGTCTACTTGACGACGATCGGATTCGTATTATGAAGTCGCGTTCCGACAAGAGCGGCGAGACTCTCGGTTTGAAAATGCCCAAGGCGAAAAAACAGTAGGTATTACAAAGCATATTATGGTACAAGACCGGCATCCGCCGTGAAGATGAGCGACGGACAGCGTCGCGCGTCATCGTTGCGAGACGCTCGATGTTTCATGGTGCGCCGAGCGCTCGTTCGCGGCGTCCCGCCGAGGACACCCGCGAGCGCGTCCACACGTCGATTCGTCGTATAGAATGGTACAGAGCATACATTGATTCTTCCTTGACGTCGACTTCGATCGAATTCACGCCTCACACGCGTCCGCACTCGCGCCGAAGGTGTTTTCGCCAGAGTACGTCACGTACAGAAAACCATCTTCATCTTTATGTTCCTCGTAAATCGCAGACATTAACGCCGCCGTCGGCGGCAACACATTGTTGACGAAGATAAAGATGGCTTTCTCCGCGCTCAGCTTGATTCGCTTACGAATCACGTACACGAACTGTCCGACCGTGAGATCCGCCGGGACGAGATACTTCTTCTTGTCCAACGTCGGAATGTCGCTCTTCTCGGCGCGTTCCACGATCACGGGCACGCGGTCGCCGTATTTACCGCGTATCCTCGCCGATTCACCGGCGCGTTTATCTGCGTCGAGTTCGGTCGCCACCGCGGTCGTCAGTCGTCCGTCATCGCGCGTCGTCGTCCACGTTCGGTCGGTCGTGTCCATCCACATCGGGTGCCCAAGTCGAGACGCGCAACGGTCGAGATGAAACGAATCTGACGCAACCCGTCTCGCGTACGCGCGCGTGCGCGCGCGCGAGGCGTTCTAAACGTCCATCATAAAACGTCATCTCGTTCCATCGACCTCGCGCGCGTCAATCGTCGTCGCGATCGCGCGGACGACGCCATCGCGCGCCGTCGACGCGGAGGGAGACCTCCGGCGCGCATCCATCATCGCATTCGCGCGCGTTCACGCGCGATCGATCGTCGACGCACCGAACGCATGCTCTTGTTTGAAGGCGAATTTAGCGCTCATGTAAAGTCTACGCCTCGCTCGCGCGTCGCGCCTCGCGCGTCGTCGTGTATCGCTCGAGCGTCGTTCAAATCGACCGACACGATGCCAAAAGTAAATACTTCCAGACAGGCGTTCTATAGTCTACAGTATGAATACACGAGTCTATACGTTGATCGTCTTGAACCGTGGTCGAATGGGAGCGTCTTATCTATCTTTTCTCGAGTTTCCGCGAGCCTCGAGACGCGGGCGACGCGAGGGAGGCGCCACACGCTCGATCGCGCGACGACGACGAATGCGCGCCGCGGTCGGACCGACGCTCGCGTCGCGCGCGCTCGCGCCCGCGTCTCGAGGCTCGCGCGTCGCGCGCGATGCGGCGCCTCAGCCCCCGAGAGGAAACAGAAAGAAGAGCGGCGGTCGACGCGCGCGGGGACGGAAGCCGCGCGAGCAAGAGTTCGTCGAGGACGCGGGACGTCGCGAGCGAGAGTTCGGTGAGGCCATGTCTCGCGTCACCGCTCGAAACGCGCCGGGATCGGTGGACGAGGAGGGCGCGGGGGAGATGAACCCGGGCGCGGGGGCGAGCTTCGAGGAAAAGCTCGCGGCGGTTCGAAGAGAGGGCGCGGCGAAGAAGGCGGAGTCTGGGACCGGGACGAGCGGAGGGGCGTTTGACATGAACGCCAAGGTGGATTTCGGAGGCGCGGCGCCGTCGCGACCGATGGCGAATTACATGGACCAAGAGAGTGACGCGCGCGAGTCGGACGACGAGGAAGACGGAAACCAAACGCTCGTTCGCGTCGTGAGCTTTTCGGCGGCGTGCGCGTTGGTCGTGGTGTTTATTCCGTCGGATTTGACGTTTAATGCGCCGGCGGGTAGAAAGAGCGATGGGCTCAGCGAGAAGGTGAAGGAGGAGGTGCAAGCGCAGGCGGACGCCGTGGTCGAGTCTCTCAACTCGGCGCCGGAGGACGTGGATAAATTGCGTCAGGCGGCGCAATCGTACCTCGCGCTCGACGATTACCCGAAGGCGTTACCGTTTTTGGAACGTCTCGTCGCCATCGATCCGACCAGCGAGGAAAATGTGAGCGCGTTGGCGGAGACGTGGATCGCCGATGGCCAACCCGCCAGAGCCGTGGACGCGTTCCGCGTCGTCATCGACGCCGAAGTCTTAGATAAGGACGGTTCCACGCGCGCACCGTCGTCCTCGTTCTTACGCGGGTACCTCGACGCTCTCGGTAAGACGGGTCGAAACGGTCTCGCGCTCGAGTACGCGAAGACGTTCGCCAAGAAGGGCTGGGTCGACGACGTCGACGGCGCGCTTCTCGAGGCGCGCGTCTACTCCTCTTGGAAAGGTCACGGCAAAGATGCCGAGAAGGCGTACGACTCCGTCGTCGCCGACCACCCGAGCGATTTCAGAGGATACTTGGCCCAAGGCGTCTTCTACCGCACCGTGGGTAAACCGGACGCCGCGGAGAACGCCTTTCGCAAAGCCAAATCGCTCGCGCCAGCCGACACCGCCGGCGTCGTAAATCAAGTCATCGCCGCCTCCAAATCGTCGAAATAGACGTATTATTTAATATCAACACACACATTCTTTCCCTTGTCGCTTTCTCGCGTTCGTAGCGCGCCTCGACCCGCGCGAGACGAGCTCGTCGCGCGACGTCCCCGCGCCCTCCGCCGCCGCCGATTTCAAAAACACTGTCGACAGCTTCCGGTCGATCGCGATCGCGTCACACCGCACCGCGCGCGAGGACGCGACGCCGACGCCGACGCGCGAGACGAGGTCGCCGAAAGGTGAAACCCGCGCGTTTTCACCGTCGTCATGTCCCCCCGAGCGCGTCTCGCGCGCGCGCGCGGGCGTCCGAGCTATCGAAGCGAACAACACTCGCTCGAGCGCGCGTTCGAGGAGCTCGACCCGAACGTCATCTCCGCCGTCCTCGAGCGTCGAGGCGGTGACGTCGATCTCGCGGCGGCGGATCTGTTGGAGCTGAAGCCGGCCAAGGGGAAGCGCGAGGACGGGAGCGCGGAGAAGCGGGCGAGAGTGAACGACGCCGGGTATTGGGGAGGCGTCTTGGAGGACGAACGCGGGAAGGAGGATGAGGAAGGCGACAGAGGGTTGGCGTACGCGCGAGAGGTGATTCTGTCGATGCACGCGTGGGCGGAGGATCAGTGGACGCGTGAACCGGCGGAGAGCAAGAGGTACGCGGACGTGGAGAGCATCGTCGGGTGGAGACGAGGCGAGGACGCGGAGACCGAGGTGCTGCTGAAGTGGAAAGGGACGGCGTTCGTACACTGTACGTGGGCGAAAGTGACGGCGATCGAGTCGGACGTCGTCTCCGGAGCGCACGGGAAGATGCGCGTGGCGAGGTTTTTCGACAAGTTTCCTCAACAGCTCGGACCGTGCGTAGACGTCAAGCCTCAGTATTTGGTCGTGGACAGAGTGTTTTCAAAGTTTGAGGAACAAGATCGAACCTTGGTGTGCGTGAAGTGGGATCGGATGAGTTACGACGAGACGACGTGGGAAGACGTCGCGCTCGTGAGAGGCGCCTTCGAGGGTGGAGCGAAGGCTTTGGAGGATTTCGAACGCGTGAGCGCGGGGGCGAAAGCGGCGAGCGAACGACAAGCCGTCGTTGACGCCGAGACTGAAGCCGAAGTGACGCAAGCGTGGAGTTCGTACGAGGGTGAACCGGTACGTGACTTGTACGGCGAGAAGAGTGAGCTGCGCGCGTATCAAAAGGAGGGCGTCAAGTGGATGGCTTTTAATTTTCAAGCGGGACGCGGGTGCATCTTGGCCGACGAGATGGGTCTCGGTAAGACGGCGCAATCGCTGGCGCTGATTAATCACGCCCTGAACGTTCGTCCGGGTCTACCGACGTTGATCGTTGTTCCATTATCCACGATCGTAAACTGGGAGCGCGAGGCGCAGCGATGGGTTCCGAAGGCGTACCTGGTGACGCACGTCGGTAAACAAGCGGGCCGCGATTTTGCTCGCGAACAGGATTGGTACCACGCGCAATCCGAAGACGAAAACGCACCGCGCGGCGTGAAGGCAGATATTATTTTGACGACGTATGAAACCATCACCGCCGACCGTCAAAGTTTTGCGAAGGTCAAGTGGAGCACGATGGTTATCGACGAGGCGCACCGTTTGAAGCGAGTCGGAGGCAAGCTCGGCAACGATTTGAGCTCCCTGTCCGTCGAGCGCATTTGTCTGCTCACCGGCACGCCGCTGCAAAATAATACGAGCGAACTCTGGTCATTGCTGAACTTTATCGACTCGAAACACTTTTCAAATGCAGAAGAATTCGAAACCGCGTTCGGGGGCATGGTGAAAGCTGCCCAAGTTGAGCGGTTGCAGAAGGTTCTGGGACCGTACATATTACGCCGTTTGAAGCGTGACGTCGAGCAGAAATTACCACCGCGCAGTGAAACTCTCGTCGAGTGCGAGCTCGCGCCTCTGCAGAAGAAGTGTTACCGCGCGTTGTTTGAACGCAACTTTGCATTTCTCAAGCAAGGGTGCGCGTCGAGAGAAAACTTTGCCAATTTCGCCAACATCATGATGGAGGTTCGCAAGTGTTGCCAACACCCCTTCTTGCTCGATGGCGTCGAGGCGGCCATCGCGCCGGGAGGCGCGAGCGCGAACGTGTTGGTCTCTAGCGCGGGCAAGTTGCAACTCTTGGATAAACTCCTTCCGCACCTCAAGCAGGGCGGACATCGGGCGCTCATTTTTAGTCAAATGACGCGCGTTCTGGACGTCTTGGAAGATTATTGTCGAGCGCACGGCCACACGTACGTTCGATTGGACGGGAGCATCACCGGTAAGGCGCGTCAAGAGGCGATCGATAAGTACTGCGCCGACGACTCGAACACGTTCTTGTTTCTTCTCTCCACTCGCGCGGGCGGGCAAGGCATCAACCTTGTTCAAGCCGACACGGTCATCATGTTCGACAGCGATTGGAATCCTCAGAACGATGCACAAGCGTTGGCTCGCGCGCATCGCATCGGGCAAACGCGACAAGTGCAAGTGTACCGACTTGTCATGCGCGCGACGTACGAAAAGGAAATGTTCACGAGAGCTTCGATGAAACTCGGTCTCGAACAAGCCATTTTCGGGAGCGCAGAGAAAGAGGAAAAGTCGGCGGCAGCGTCGCGTAAAGAGATCGAAGACTTGCTCAAACACGGCGCGTACGGTCTTTTCACCGAAGATGACGATAGAGCGCAAAAATGGAGCGAGGAGAGCATCACCGACATTCTCGCCAAATCTGAACAAAAACTCGTAAACACGCCTGAAGAAACGACCGAGGCGGATGTCGGACCGAGCACGTTCGCGACCGCGACGTTCGTCGACGGTGGTGGATTGGCGGACGGCGTGTCCCTCGATGACCCCGATTTCTGGCTCAAACTCATGCCCGAAGCCGCCGCGGCGGAGGAAGAGCGCAAGGCGGAGGCGGAGAAGCTTTTGGCCCAGTTGCAAGCCGCCGAACAACTCGCCCTTGAGAAGAAGAACTCTTCGACCGCGTTTCAATGGTCCTGGGGTGAACGTAAACGACTCGTGTCGTCTTTCATGATGTTCGGTTGGAGCATGTGGGAACAAATCCGGGCGCGCTCTCAATTGAAGGAAAACAAGACGATTACGCACGTCAAACTGTTTTGTAGATGCTACGTCGAAGAGGCTCTCAAGTCTTTGTCCGCCGACTTGTTCCCCAACATGGTCGACGTGCTCACGAAAGATGAGGACGAAGAGGATGAAAAGAACTTGCCGCGCGAGGAAGGCCGCGATTATCTGAAGTACATCATGGCTGAACAAGGCTTCAACAACTTTCTTCGCGGTCGAGCGAACGACGACATGATTCGATTGGAATTGTTGCAAGGCGGCATCGCTGCGGTTGCGAAAGCGGGCGGATTCGAGCGAGCGCTCACGGCTGAAGGCATGCCCATCCCGGAGTTGTACGCCGATCCGTTGGCAGACTGGTGGACGGAAGATCACGATCGAGCGTTGGTTGTGGGCACACTGAAACACGGGTTCGGGAAATACGCGGAAATCCGCGACGACGTTGACTTACCCTTCGCCGCGGAATTCGCTGGAAAAGTCGCGCCCGAGCCGAAGAAAGAAAAGCGTCGCGCCGGGCCGACCGAAGTCTCCAACGATGAGAACGCCGATGGAAACACCGAGACTGAAAACGTCGTCGCGGAAACCGTCGAGCCGACTCGCGAGTGGATACACGGACGATTCTTGAGCATTCGCGTCAAGCGCATCTTCAACGTACTCGGAGGCAAATCGTACGAACCGCCGCCGAAGATTGAGAGACCCGTCAAGCAGAAGAAGCCGAAGGTGCCGAAGCCACCGAAAGAAAAGAAGCCGAAGGGTACACCGCGCAGTGGTTCCAGCATGACGATGGAAAAGTTGCAAAAAGCGCAAGCGTTCATCGACGAACTCAAACGAGACGAGGGAGGCGGATTTGCCATGCCGGTCGGCCCCATCAGCGGCGTCACGGTTGAATCATTGGGTGAGGTTAAGATCAAAAAGGATTTCGTCACGCAACAATACATATTGCCTGTCGGATTCAAGACGGCGCGGATGTATCCCCGTCTGGATAATCTCGACGAGCGTACCAAGTGGTTGCAAGAAATCACGGAAGGTCCCAACGGCGAGCCGCAGTTCACACTCACCGCAGAGGAAGGATGCGAACCAATCTCCGCTAAGAGCGCGACCGCCGCGTGGGCCGAGGTGTTGAAACGCGTCAAAGCCGTGAGAGAAGCGCGAGGCGAAATGGCGAAGAAAACCGCCATATCTGGTCCAGAATTCTTCGGCTACAGCTTGCCGAACATTCGGCTCATGATTGAGAGTTTACCGAACGCCGACAACTGTAAAGAATACGTGACGTACGCCGATTCGTGCGCCAAGCAAGAGGAGGTGCGCAAGAAGCGAGAAGAGGAGAAGAAAGCTGAAGACGCCGCTGGTCCGGAACGTCCGGACGCCGCGTCTGATGAAATTGGTCTCTCCCAAGGATACGAAGTCATCGACGTCGCCGCGACCGTGAGTCCACAACTCGAATCGAATTAGAATGAGTACTTGTACACGTATGATTGAAATACTACAATGGATTGATACAAATTAAGCTACCCTACATCATTCGCGCTTACAGCCCTCAGCCGTGCAGAACTTTTGCTTCTCGGTCAAGTCTGCATCCAACTCGACATCGACTTTCCCAGTGCGCCGAATTCTGTCGCGACGGCGTTTATTCAATTCAGCGAGGAGCTGCATCTCCGTCGCTTGCGAGAGATCGACGTCTCTGTCGGCGCCGCTCGCTGCCGTGTGTTTCCCCTCTTCGACCGTGGGCGTCGCTTTGTCTTCGTCGGCGGCGAGCGAGCGAGATCGTTGCACTTTTGCGTTCACCTTCCACTTGTTTCTAGACTCGATCGTCTCCCGTATCATCGCGAGAATATCCATCGCCGCGGGATCAAACAATGGCGTCAACGCGTTGCGCATACACGAATACAAGGACGGAAACACACTCTCCTCTCTCAACAATAACTTTTTAATGTGATTTCTCTCCTTTGGCGCCTCGAAACACGCCGGGCAATTTTCGTTGATGACGGGTAATCCCACGTCGTACGAGAAATCACGCAGGGCCTTTTCGCGCGCGTAGATCGCGGGTCTGATCACCGTGATATCCCCCTCGTCGATGACGTACGACGCTTTCATCGTTCGCATGATGCCGTTATACATCGTGCTCATGAGAAAGCTCTCCACGCAGTCGTCCAAATGTTGCGCGAGCACGAGCTTGTTGTACCCGTACTTTCGACAGCAAGTGTACAGCGCTCCTCGCTTCATGCGCGCGCAAAAGGCACAGATACTGTCACCGCTCATGTGAGCGTCCGCCATGGACATGATCTCCTCTTCGAGATAGTGGTATTCAATCCCGAGGGATTCGACGTACGAAATCAACGGACGCGGATTGAACGCCTCCGTTCCCGGATCGACGGTGGCGCACGCCAGCGTGAACGTCCCCGGCGGGTATCGCGACATTAAATACATCAAGATGTGGAGCATTGCGAGTGAGTCTTTTCCACCGGATAAACCGAGCAAGATACGATCGCCCGGTTGAATCATCTCAAACTCGTGGACGGCTTGCGTGACGACCCGCATTAATTTTTGCGGCGGTTTGGCAAACTTGTGTCTCTTCTTTTTTGTCGGTTGTTCGCCCTTCGCGGACTCCGTCGCAGCGTCCACCGTGGAATGCACGTGTACTTCAGAAACACCACCGTTCGGCGTCGAGTCCTCGATTTGAGGCGGTTCGTCGAGCTCCACCTCGCGCTCGACGGGTTCGTTGAGCGGCGATTCGGCGTTTGCGGCCTCGCTCGCGATCATCGTCTCGGTCGGAGCTTCGCCCGTGCAGAGCGGCGCCGCGCGCTGGTGCACGAGACCCGATCGAATGTTACCGAGCTTTTCGGTCACGCGCAGTGGATGCTTACGACTCTCCGTGCGATATTTTTGACCGTGCGCGCTCGGCGCCAATTCGCGCGCGCCGCACATGTACGGCGGGCGCAACGCGCCGGTGATTGGACCACTCGGTGGAACGTAGTCGAGCGGTAATATTCCATCCCTGGAGTGTTCTGGAAGCGCGCTCGACAGTATGTCGGTCGCCTCGGAGGGAAACATGAACCATCGAAGCGCGTCGCCTCGCTCTACGTTGGTCGCCGCGTCTCTCGCGCCGTCGTCGTCGTCGTCGCCGACGTACGCCAATCTCGACTCATCGTCGTCATGTCCACCGGCGAGCATCATGCGCTCATCCGCGATTGACCCTCCCGTGTTTGGCATGCGCAGTTGTCCGCTCTTCGTCTTGGTTTGCGGCTCGCCCTCGCGATATTGTCCGCACGTCTCCATGATGCGAGACGCGACGGCGCGTTGTTCCTCGAGCCGACGCGAAATGTCCTCTTCGCTCGGCGGTTCGTCGTACAGGCGGTCATCCGCCGTCGGGAACTGCATGTTCGCAAGCCATTGCCGCTCCGGGAAACTTCGAGCGCGAAGGACGTGTCGCCACTCGCCCGTCTTGGCGTCCATGCGGTAGACGGGTAAGAGACGCCATCCGTGCGTCGCCACGATGCGAATCGCCTCGAGCGTGTATTCAATCTCAGCGTCCGACGCGAAATACGGCAGCGACACGCGCGCGAATCCGGGACGCAAAACCTCCGCCTTGTCGAGCAAGTGCGCCTCGATGGCGGCGGCATCGACGGGGGATAACCCGAGGAGTCGGTGTGCGTACGGACCGGCGCACGCGCATCCGCCTCGCGATTGCACGCCGAAGACGTCGTTCAATACCGCGCACGTGAAGGAGTAGTGTAAAAACCGACTCTTCGACTGCACCGCGGGAGCTCGGACTAAGAAGGACACGATGGGTAATCGTTTCGTCTCGATAGACGCGTCCGGGCCGAGCAAACAAATGTTTTCGTGCGCCGAGAGCGCCGCGAAGACGCGACGGCGCAATCTTTCCTCCGCCGCCTCGATCACCGATGTTCCGATCGTCGCCTTCATCTGAAACGCCAAACCGGCGCGAATGTTTCCGATGATGTCCTGCGTTCCGCCCTCCTCGCGCTCAACGCGATTACTGAGATACCTATGATCCTCGCTCGTGACGTAAAACACCGTCCCGCCGCCCGGTTCGCTGGGGACATCGTTGGAGAAGAGGGCGCGCTTTGCCACGAGAATCCCCGGCGCCCCTGGCCCACCGGGAAGTTTATGCGGCGATATAAATATGGCATCCTTGTACACGTAAGGATTCAACGCTCCGGTCTCATCATCGAACACCACGGGATTCATATCGACGTCGACGTACGCCGCCGCCGCCGCGTAATCCCAAAACGCCAACGCGCCGCCTCGATGTAACGTCTCCGTGATGATATTCACGTCCGCGCGCACGCCGGTGACGTTACTCGCCGCCGAAAAACTCCCTATGAGCGTCGCGTGCGACGCGTATCGCCGCAACGCCCCTCGCAACGCGTCCACGTCCACCGTCCCCGTCGCTTCGTCCTCGGGAATTTCCACGACGACGGCGCAGCTCTCCCTCCACGGCAAAATATTACTGTGATGCTCGTGCGGTCCGACGAACACCACCGGCCGAGCCTCTCTCGGCGCGTGCACCGGTAACGGCACGTGCGCTCCCAACGCCCGCACCAACCGATCGATCGCCCCCGTGCTCCCGCTCCCCGCGAAGACGACGACGTCCGCGTGTCGGTCGCTGTACCCGGTCCTCGCGTTGACGCACTGCGCCACCACCTGTCTCGCCTCGCTTCGAAAACACGTCGACTGCGCACCCGTGGTCGACGTTGACGTGTGCGTGTTCGCGTACGTCGGCAGCACGCGCTCGGCGACGTACCGCTCCACCGCGCGAGACGCGCGTCCGCTCGCCGTCCAGTCGGCGTACGTCACGAGTTTGACCCCGTACGCCCCGCGCATCGTCGCCCCGTGTCCCACGACGTCCCTACGCGCGTCGAGGAGAATCTTGCGGACGTCTCTCGCGTCGTTCGCGGGCGTCTTCGCGGCGGCGTCGACGCGTCGCATGATTCTTTCCGACGATGACGTCCCGGCGGCGGCGGCGAATGATGACGACGAACGACGACGTCCCCGCGCGCGTCGAGAGACGACGACCGGCGACGCTGACCGAACCGAGTCGTCGCGTCCGTATCTCTCTCTCTCGCGTCGCCTCTCTCGCGCACACGCGCGTCGCGAGTCGATGTGTGACGCCGCGCGTCATTTCTTCCCTCGGCCCGCGGTCGCGCGAGACCGACGAGACCGACGAGACCGCGGCGACGCGCGCGCGAGAGACAGGCGTCATCGTTCTCCTCCTCGTCGTCGTCTCCGCGCGTCTCGTCGTCGCTCGCCCCGTCGTCTCTCGGACATGACGCTCGTCGTCGCTCTCTCGACCGCGTCGACGTCGATCGCGTCCACCGCGCGCGCGACGCGCGACGCGACGGATTCGCGCGTCGCGCGACGACGGATTCGCGCGCCGTGTCTTCGACCGGTGGACGCGCGCGGTGGACGCGCGAGAGACGGCGTCGCGGCGACGCGCGCGGTGAGGGCGACGGACGACGTCGAGGTCGACGGCGCGGAGACGAAGAGACGAAGAGACGGGCGCGAGAGAGACTATGATGGGAATGAAAACGGTGCGATCGACGCGACCGTGGATGATGAGGACGAGGAGGAGGCGCCGGTGGAGCGTAAACCGTTTTCGCCGTGGCGGTGGGTGGTGACGAGGACGCTCTTGGCGGGACTGGCGTTGAGACGAGCGGCGGCGACGTGCGCGTGGATCGCGCTCGGTGGTCTCGCGAACGCTCTGGGGGTGATTCTCGGGAGCGGGTTCGGGCGAGGGGTGGTGTCGGTGGGGTTGCTCGCGGGAACGGTGTTCGTCGCGCGAGGGGCGAACGCGAGAAAGGCGGCGAAGAATCCGGCGCCGCCGACGACGATGTATAGCCAATTTTTGAAGGATTTGAAGCGAGGGAAGATCGAGACGGTGCGGTTCGAGGAGGGATCGACGCGATTGTTGTATGATTTGAAGATGGAGGTTCCTGGAAAGAAGGGCGCGGAGGCGGCGGGTGGACGCGCGAAGACGTACCAGACCAAGCGCTTGATGGGAGACTCGGAGTTGATGAAGAAGCTCGAAAACGCGGGCGTCGAGTTCGGCGCGGTGCCGGCGACGGTGTCGAGGTTGGCGTCGCGAGGGGTGTTCACCATGCTCGCGATGTGGCTTCCGATCATTCCGCTCATGATTTTCATGAGGAACGCCATCAACCGACAGAGCGGCGGGGGCAAGACGCGTAAAAAAGCCACCAGGGTGGACGAAACCAACAGAGTGACGTTCAAGGACGTCGCGGGCGTGGAGGAGGCCAAGGCTGAGCTCTTCGAACTCGTACAAATCATGAAGAATGCGGACAAGTATAAGAACGTGCGCGGACGTCTTCCCACGGGGTGCTTGTTGGTCGGACCACCGGGCACGGGGAAGACGCTCCTCGCGCGAGCCGTCGCGGGAGAGTCTAACGTCGCCTTTTTCCCCGTCGCCGCGTCAGAGTTCGTCGAATTATTCGTCGGTCGCGGCGCCGCGCGCGTGCGCGAGCTCTTCGCCGAGGCGCGAAAGGCGAAGCCCGCCATCATTTTCATCGATGAACTCGACGCCGTCGGATCCCGTCGAGGCGCCGGCCTCAACGAAGAGCGAGACCAAACGCTCAATCAAATGCTCGTCGAGATGGACGGTTTCGCCAAAGACAGTGGCATTATCATCTTGGCCGCGACGAATCGTCCGGACGCGCTCGATCCCGCGCTTCTTCGTCCTGGTCGATTGACGCGCCGCGTCTTCGTCGGTCCCCCGACGCAACAGGGCCGCGCGCAAATCCTCTCCGTGCACCTTCGCGGTCTCGACCTCGAAGAGGACGTGAACATCGTTTGCGACGTCGTCGCGCGCGCTACCCCCGGTTTCACCGGCGCGGAGCTCGCCAACGTCGCCAACGAGGCTGCCCTCCTCAGCGCGCGCGAGGGAAGACTCGCCGTCTCCGTCGAAGACTTGCTCGACGGCGTCAGTCGCACCAGAGACGGCATCGCCACCAGCGGTAACAAAGCGGACGTCATGTTCCGCGAGCTTCGCGCCAGGTTCATGGGCAACTACAAGGACGCCCCGAACGCCGCCACCGACGCGCTCAAGGATAAATTCGGTCCCAAGGCCGCCGACCAAGGTTTACCCATTTCGATGGGGCCGAGTTGAGCGGCGGCGCCGCGCGTCTCCTCCGCGAGTCCGCACCGCGCGCCTCTCGTCGTCCTCGCGCGTCTCGCACCATTCATTCATACGACGGCACATTTATATTCACGCGTCCGTCTCCATCGGTCGTCGTCCCCATCCCGTCGTTCGCTCTCCGCTCGCCTCGCCGTCCTCGGCGCCCGTTTCGTTTTCCCCTCAAGTCGTTGCTCGAAGACAGACATCGTCGTGACATCCGTCCCACCGCGCGCCACACACCTCGTCGCGCTCGCGCGACCCGTCTCGAACGATGGCGGACGAAACCGCGCGACTCGTCGCCGCCCTTCGCGCGACGCTCGACGCCGACGCGTCGGCGCGCGCGAGCGCGGAAGATTTCTTGGCGGTGAGATCGACCGAAGATGGGTTTCTCTTGCGCGCGCTCGAGGTGGCGTCGAGCGAGTCGTTCGACGCCATGACGCGACAGAGCGCGGCGGTGACGTTTAAGAACGCGGTGCGCAAGCACTGGGATCCTGTGGAGCCGGATGAGGTGGGGGCGGTGAAACCGCGGGGGACGAGCGAGGGCGAAAAGGCGCAGTGTCGGACGGCGATGGTGGGATTGATGCTGCGAGCGCCGAAACTCGTCGCGGCGCAGTTGAGCGAGGCGCTGAGCATCGTGTGTGCGGTTGATTTCCCGGAGCGATGGGAGGGATTGCTCCCGGAGTTGTTGCAGAGGATGGGAAGCGCGGGGAATAGGGACTTGCGGGACGTGGCGGGCGTGCTCACGACGGCGAGCGCGATGTTTAAGCGGTACCGAGGCGCGACGAAGACGGAAGAGCTGTATAAGGAGTTGAAGTACGTCTTGGATACGTTTGCGAAACCGTTGCTCGAGTTGACGCTGGAGTTGAGCGCGGGGTTGGAGGCGAACGTCGGGAACGTCGAGGCGTCGCGTCAGTTGTTGACGTGTCTTCGCTTGGCGTGCAGAGTCTTCTTTAGTTTGAATAGCCAAGAGTTGCCGGAAGTATTCGAGGACGCGATGGCGGAGTGGATGGGTGCGTTCCACAAATTTTTAACCTACGACGCGCCGGCCGGTTTGGCGAGTTCGGATGATGAAAAAGCGAGCGAAGTGGATCAAGTCAAGGCGGCCGTCTGCGACAACATCAACCTGTACATCGAAAAGAACGAGGAAGAATTCGCCCCTTATTTACAAACGTTCGTGCAAGACGTGTGGACGTTGCTCATGGCAACCGATTTGAAGGCGAACCGCGATCACTTGGTGACGTCGGGCGTCAAGTTTCTCACGACGGTGGCGAGCAGCGTCCATTACAAGTTGTTTGAGTCTTCGGATACTTTGCGTCAAGTGTGCGAAAACATCATCATTCCAAACTTGCAGTTCAGAGAAGAGGACGAGGAGTTGTTCGAAGACGACCACGTGGAGTACATTCGCAGAGATCTCGAAGGGAGCGACGCGGATACGCGCCGGCGCGGTGCGTGTGAGCTCGTCAAGGCGCTCACTGCAAAGTTTCCAGAGCAAGTGACGTCAGCGGTCACAGGGTACGTGAGTTCGCTCCTCGCGCAATACGCGTCGGATCCGAAAAAATTTTGGAAGGCGAAGGACGCGGCCATCTATCTGGTCATCGCGCTCACGGTGCGCTCGAAGTCGTTGGTGAAGGGTGCGACGGAAACCAACAATTTGGTAAACATCGTCGACTTTTTCAACCAGCACATCGCCCCGGAGCTTCAAGCTGCCAAGGGTGGCGCGCATCCCGTGATTCGCGCCGACGCGCTCAAATTTTTGACGATGTTCAGACAACAAATTCCGAAGAACATCGTCGCGTCTTTCCTGCCGGCGTTGGTGCAATTGCTCTCCGCCGACGAAAACGTCGTGCACTCGTACGCCGCCAACTGTTTCGAGCGTCTACTCACCGTTCGCGACGGTCCGGGCGCGCCCCGGTATGCGTCCGCGGACATCGCGCCATTGAGTCAACAGCTCTACACGAACATGTTCCACGCGTTTACCATTCCAGACAGTGGGGAAAACGAGTACGTCATGAAATGCGTGATGCGCGTCATCGCCTTTAGCCGCGCCGACGTCAAACCGGTGGCGACAATTTGCTTGCAAAAGCTCAGCGAAATGCTCCTCGAGCTGTGCAAAAATCCGAGAAACCCGACGTTCGCGCATTATTTGTTCGAATCGGTCGCCTCGTTGGTGAAGAACGTCAGCGGTGAGGCTTCGCTCATGGGACAGTTTGAACAAATGTTGTTTCCGGCGTATCAGCATGTCTTGACAACGGACGTCGTCGAATTCACACCGTACGTCTTCCAATTATTGGCGCAGATGATCGAGAGCTACCCGATGGGATCGACGCTTCCGGAGTCTTATATGTCCATCTTTCCAGCCCTGTTGACGCCGCTCATGTGGGATCGTCGAGCGAACGTCACACCGCTCGTGCGTCTGCTCAAGGCGTACCTCACCAAGGCGTCGCACGCCGTCGCGTCCGGCGGTCACTTGCAAGGCGTCCTCGGCGTCTTCCAAAAGCTCGTCTCGAGCAAGGCGCAGGACCACCAGGGATTCTATATTTTGAACTCCTTCGTGGAATCGCTCGCCCTCGAGGCGTGGGCGTCTTATCTCCCCACGATTTGGTCCATCTTGTTCCAGCGACAACAGGCGAGTCGCACGGCGAAATTTAGCAGATGTCTGGTCGTGTTCACGTCCGCGCTGTGCGTCAAGCACGGTCCGTCGAGCGTGATCGATAGCATGAACAAGGTTCAACCGGGAATCTTCGACATGATTTTAGAGAACGTCATCTCGGCCGAGATCGCCGGCGTCACGGGAAAGATTGAGCGCAAGCTCACGTGCGTCGCCGCGGTGAAATTCCTCACCGAGTGCCCATCGGTGATCGACCGTCCGGGGGCGTTCGCTAAGCTCATTACGGGCGTCATCGAACAATGCATCAAACCCGACGACGCGGAACCCACGGGCGAGGACGACGACGCCCTCTTAGAAGAGATGGAGGCCAACGCGGGATACGCCGCGTCCTACTCCAAGCTCACCCAAGGCGCCGTCAAGGAAATCGATCCCGTTCCGGACGTCACCGACGTTCGGCGATTCGTTGCCGAGCGCCTCGCACAACTCTCCACCACCCGTTCCATCGCCCCGCTCATCGCCCAGACCCCTCAGGCGGTCCAAGCCGCCCTCGGCGAGTACTGTCGACTCGCCGGCGCGCGCGTGGCGTGACGCGGCTTCTCGTCGCGCGTCGCCTCGGCGTCTTTTCGATTCATTCGCTCCGTCCTTGTCCACCTCGGGAGGGGGAATCGAGTTCCCCGGTGTCACACGAAGCACGATAACATCAATCCATCGCTCGATCACGCGTTCCGTTCGCCTTCGCGCGCCGTCGACGTCTTCCCGATGGCTCTTTTCGACAGTCCACCGTAACGGTTTGACCGTTCGTGAACCGTCAAAATGTCCCACCGTCACGAGCGACCGGACCGATGGATGGATGCCACGTCCGCGACCGCCGAGACGATCGACCGACGTTTCTCGCCTCGCGCGTCGACGCCCGTCGTCGACCGCGACGCGCGCGCGCGCGAACGTTCCATCATACCGTGCCCGTTCGCACCGCGCGCGGTGTTTCGCGCGGACGCGCGCGTGAGGCTCCGCGACATTGATGGCGACATTAATCGGACGCGCGCTGTTGTCGGCGACGACGACGTCGACGAATTCGACGGCGCACGCGACGAGCGCGGGACACGGCGGGGAGACGGATCCTCTGTGGTTCATCTTCATCTCCCTCTTCATCGGAAGTCTCACGCGAACCGCCCTGAACGGGACGTCCGTGCCGTACACGGTGGTGCTCTTCTGTCTCGGAATGTTGGAGGCGGTGGTGGATTATTATCTCGACTTGGGAAAGTTGGAATCGTCGCTCGAGGCGTGGGGGAACATCAATCCGCACGTGTTGCTCGCGGCGTTTCTGCCGGCGTTGATCTTTGAATCGTCGTTTTCGATGGAATGGCACACGTTGAAGAAGGTGTTGCCGAAGGTGCTCGTCATGGCGGGGCCGGGCGTGTTGATGACGATGGGACTCGCCGGGTGCGTGTTGCGCGCGTTTCCCTTTGGGCTCAATTGGTCGTTTTGCATGATGGTGGGTTCAATATTAGCGGCCACCGATCCCGTCGCCGTCGTGGCCATTTTGAAAGAGGTCGGGGCGAGTAAAACGCTCGGGCACCTCATCGAGGGCGAATCGCTCGTGAACGACGGGACAGCCATCGTCGTGTTTAACGTGTTTCTCACGCTGGCCAAGGGCGAGGAGAAGTCGTTCGGATCCATCATGAAGAATTTGATCACGCAGCCGATCCTGTCTGTTGTCGTCGGCATCGTGTTCGGACAGGTGTGCATGTATTGGATTCAGCATTCGCGGAGAGACCATCTCGTGGACATCACCATCACGCTCTTCGCGGCGTACATCGCGTTTATGCTCGCCGAGACGGTGTTAAAATGCAGCGGTGTGCTCACGGTGGTCGTGCTCGGATGGTATCTCAGCGCCAAGGGTCGAACATTCTTTAAGGGTAACGTTCAACACTCCATGCATCACTTTTGGGAGGTTCTCACGTACGCCGCGAACACGATCGTCTTCATTCTCGCCGGTTTCCTCATCGTTGGCGATATTTTGGTGGGCGAGTTGGACATACGCGCGTCTGATCTCGGTTGGTCGATTCTGCTCTACTTGTTGCTGAACATCATTCGCGCCATCGTGACAGCGATTCTGTTTCCGTTGATGAACGTGTCCAAGGCGTACCAGTGCAACTTTCGTGAGATGTTCATCGCCGTGTGGGCCGGTTTGCGCGGCGCGGTGGGACTCGCGTTGGCGCTCGTCGTGCTCGAGGAGCACGATCACTTCACGAAACGGGAACGCGGTTTAACGCTTGTGCTCGTCGCCGCAGGTGTCGTGGGTACTCTTCTCATCAATGCGACGAGTTCTGCGAAGATGCTTCGACTCGTCGGCTTACTCACGCCGGGGCTGAGTCACGAGAGAACGCTGCTCGCCGCACGCAAGGCGATTCATGAGCGAGCAATGACGCACTATGACAATAAACTCGGCGAGACGGGGGCGCAATATCTAGGGGCACCCGATTTCACCGCCATCAAACAACTCGTTCCATTCTTGAGAACGCAGCACGACGAGACGGAGATCGAGTTCAATAGGGAAATAGCTAAATTAGACGAGCAGCTCATGCACGAAATGCGCAGTCGCTTCTTGGCGGGACTGTGTAAAGAAATTTGGAGCATGCTCGAGGACGATCTCGTCGACGCGAAGGTCGCGCATGGTTTATTGGTGGGGTGCGAGCGAGCGACCGACAAAGCCAAGACTGATCCAATCTGTTCTTTGGCAGAGTTCAACAACTACATGCGGCAGAGTCGCGTGAAGAGCGCGTTTATAAAATGGTTGGAACGCAAAACGGTTGGAAAGAGGATTCTCGGCATCCTGAGGTACTTGAAACTCGCCGATGAGCCGTGGATGGTGACGAGACGAGAGATGCAAGGTTTACACGCGCTGATCACTGCGCATCATTTAACGTCGAAACAGTTCAAGTCTCTGCTCGGTGAAGACGAGGAGGAGGAGGAGGAGGAGGCGCAACCTACGGATCAAGTGCGAACTCTGGCGAAGGAATTCACGATCAAAGTGTCTCAAAAGGGTATAGGAGGAAATCTCGCGGCCGAAACGTCAATCAAAGTGAACCACGTTCGCAACGTCATCATCGAGTCGGACGATGAGGTGATTCACGCGGTGGAAATGCTCAAGGAGATGCAACACACGCACAATGCCGTCGCCAGATCGTTGAGATCTGAAGCGCTCGCGCGCGAAATTCTGGAAGTCACCATGGTGGAAACGCGACTTTTGACGCACACCGGGTTGCTGGATGAATCGGAGGGGTCTGCGTTGCAAGCGGAGCACGACGTGTACCTCGAACGAATCATCATGAACCCGCTTCCACCTTCGCGGACGTCGCCCGGGCGCATTCTCGCGTCTCTGCCTCTGTTTGATTTCACGATGCGCGTGGGCATCAAATCGCGAGGGACTCGCAAACACTTCCTTCGCGAAGCCGAGGTTGTCGAATTCGTGGGAGGCGACGTCGTCATCGATCCAGACGCGCCTCCGAGGCGAGACATTTTCCTCCTCGGTAACGGCGTCGTGCGCATCGAAGACTCAAACGACGTGAACAAAAACTTCGCCGCCGGCGTCAAGTCCGACGCGCACGCGTGGGCGGCTGGTCTCTACGAATCGTTGGCAAACGAACCCGACGACGAAGAGCCTGCGCGCAGCGGCGTGCGGGTCATCGCGGATTCGAAAATGTACGGCTTTATCGTTCCGCATTCGCTCTTGCACGTGCTTCGAGAAGATCCTCGCGAATCGGAGACGCTCGAGCACATGTGGAGAAACGTGTTCGGAGTGCTGTCCCGAACGACGCTGAAGAAGGCATTGGACGAGTGCTTACCGGGCGCGGCGACGAACAAACTCGTTCGCGCGGGGAGGCTGGTGAAAATTTCCAAGGGCGCAAAGATTGAGCACGATCCCAAGCAAGTCGTGGTGTTGCTTCGAGGATCGCTGTACAACGACGCATGCGGTTCGCTGCCCGCACCTCTGGTCGTCACCTTCAAAACGTCCGATGCCGCGTCCGCGTCCGGGGAAAAGAACGAACTGGAGAAGAAACTCGCCTCGCGCAAGTTGGCGATGAAGTTCGGCAAGAATGGCCTCGTGCGCGCATCGTCTCAAAACCTCCCAGAACTCGAAAAGGACAAAACCTCAGAAAGCGCCGACGTGGACGACGACGCGCCCATCTCTTTCGAGAGCGCGAGCGATGTACTCCTCTACGTCATCCCTTCCGATCTCACCGTGGTCAAGCGGGCGGTGTTTTCGTCGCCCTCGAAGCGCGTCACCAGGAAGGAGACGTTTTTAAAGTCATTCGCGAAGAAAATGTCGCGAATGGACACCGCACCGAGATCTCCTCGACAAAACGCCGAATTGGACCTCGAGACGGGCGCGGGTTCGTGCGCGTCCCCGCGCTCGCCCGGGCGTCACCTATCCATGATCGGCGTCGCCGGACACTCGGAGGACCATCCGCGATTCTTCGCCGACGGCGTCGCCGACCTCTCCGAGGACGACCAGACGCAACGCACGTTTCTCAGTTCTGGAAGCGCCGATTACGGTACACGAACGCCGAACCGATCGCTCACGAGTCGAAACTACGAGGATCCATCGACGCAAAGCACCATTTCGTGATTCGTCGCGTCGTCGCCGCGTTCCGAGCCGGACGTCGCCGCGCCGCGCCGCGCCGCCGCGCCGCCGCGCGCCGCGCGCGACGCACGAACGACACGAAAAGAACGTAATACGACACGAGTAGACACTATCCACCACGGTCTCGACGCGCGTCGCGTCTCGTCGTCTCGCGCGTCGTCGTCGCCTCGACCGCGTCGTCTTCGACGCGCGTATTTTATCCGGAGGAGAGGTTTTTCAGATTCTTCTCGGGTGACGTCGATCGCATGATTCGAGCGCGGTGCGGCGCCACACGCGCGCGGGTCGACGACGACGCCCGCGACGAGGAGACGCGACGCGGGAACGAAGCGTCGACCGACCGATCGAACGTCTCGCGCGCGTCGACGCACCGCCGCGCGGCGCATGTCGACGTCCCGCGCGACGGCGCCCGGGATGATGGCGTCCACGAGCGCGCGCGCGCCGCGCGTCGGTGGCGTCGTCGCGAGACGGACGAGGACGACGAGGACGCGCGTGACGAGGACGACGTCCCCGGACGCGAGGGACGTCGAGGAGTTGGCGCTGCAAAACGGCGCGTGCGTCGTCGCGCGAAAGTATTCTCCGGACGCCGTGCGCGAACGGGCGCTGCGCGGACCGGGAGAGTTGGCGAAGACGGTGCTTCGGTGCGGGGAGATCGTGTGGAACGCGGCGTCGCTCGCGAGTGGGTTGCTCATGGACGGCGTGGACGAGCGGGAACGCGTGTCGAGTCGAAGCGAGCAGTTGCGCGTGCAGTTGGCGGAGCTCGGTCCGAGTTTCGTCAAGGCTGGACAGGTGTTGGCGAATCGACCGGACATCGTGCGAAGCGATTACATGGAGGAGTTGTGTAAGCTTCAGGATGACGTGCCGGCGTTTGAGAACGACGTGGCGTTTAGAATCATCGAGAACGAGTTGGGACGGCCCATTGACGCGGTTTTTTCAACGATTTCGTCTGATCCCGTCGCGGCGGCGTCCCTAGGGCAAGTGTACAGGGCGACGCTGAGAGAGACGGGGGAAGAAGTTGCGATCAAGGTGCAGCGGCCAGGGATCGAACCGATCATCTATCGCGATTTGTTATTGTTCAGGACGCTCGCGTGGTTCATCAACGGGTACTCGGTGCGCGCGCTGGGGTGCAACGCGCAACTCATCGTGGACGAGTTCGGGGAGAAACTCTTGGAGGAGCTGGATTACGTGCAAGAGGGGAGAAATTTAAACGATTTTTACGACAACTTCCGAGGCGATCCCATCGTGAAGATTCCCAAATATTACGAGGAGTATTCGGGGTCGAAAATTCTCACCATGGAGTGGATCGACGGCATTCGGTGCACCGATCCTCAGGGCATCATCGACGCCGGCATCGACGTCGAGGACTTCATCAAAGTCGGCGTCGTGAGTGGACTCAGACAATTGTTGGAGTTTGGTTTGTTTCACGGTGACCCGCATCCCGGGAACATTTTCGCCATGCGCGACGGACGAATCGCATACGTCGACTTTGGCAACGTCGCTCAATTGACGCAAACGAATAAAGAGGTGCTCATCGACGCCGTCGTGCACGCCGTCAACGAAGACTACGACGCCATGGCGGGTGATTTCATCCGTCTCGGTTTCTTGAGCCCGGGCACGGACGTTCGACCAATCGTGCCGGCGCTCGAGAACATTTGGCAAGACGCGCGCACGGCGTCGCTCGCCAACTTCAACTTTCGCACCGTGACGTCGAGTTTCAACAAACTCGTGTATCAGTACCCGATTCGCATCCCTGAACGTTTTTCCCTCGTCATTCGATCGCTGTTGACGCAGGAGGGGATTTGCATGACTTTGAACCCGGATTTTAAATTCCTGGAGGTGGCTTACCCGTACGTCGCGAAGCGTTTGCTCACGGACAGAGACGTCTCGCTTCGCGAGCGCTTGATTCAGGTGCTGTTCAAGCAAGATAAATTTCAGTGGCGTCGATTGGAGAATTTAATCGACTTGGCACGAGACGGCGGTGGGAGTTTGGATTTGACGGAGACGGCGACGGACGGCGCGGGTTTGTTATTGACGGATGCGAAATTGCGTCAACAACTCGTGCTCGCGTTGACGGAGGACGACCGCCTGCAAGTGGACGAGATCACACGTTTGCTCGCCGTGCTCCAACAAGACGTTAACGTGCAGAAGGTGATTCAAAACGCCGTCGCCGACGGTCCCAACATCGCTCGCAAATTCGCGTTGAGTTGGTCCAGCAAAGTGCTGGCCGATTAAACGCATTGTAGTATTACATCAAGAGAAGCATCGAATCGTTCCGCTCATGACGCATCGACAGTGAGGACATCTCGCCTCTTCGTTTCCTCGCGCGATGCGCGCGATGCACTCGTGGCAATACATGAGGTGCAAACACGGGCACACGAGCGTGTCTCGTTTCTTCGAGTAACAAATCGTGCACATCATCTCCTGTTCTCGCTCGATGCGCAGCCTCGACACCTCGTCTCGAAGCGTCTCGAGCTCCTCGCGCCGCGTCACCTCCGGCGGCGACAACGGATCGTCGTCGTCGAGATGATCATTATCGTCGTCGTCGTCGTCGTCGTCCTCGTCTTCATCCTCGTCTTCGATCACGACTCCCGAGGGATACGACGGAAACCGCCGCGCGTGCTGTCTCCACGAAATCATATCCGTCGACTCGTTCGACTCGTACGTCATCTGCCCCACATTCAATCCCCGAAAACGGGCGATCGCATCGCGGGCGACCGTCGTGGACACTCCGGCGACCAACATCTCCGCCCGCGCGCGCCACTGCGTCCTCGCCGAGACGCTCGTCGGCGTCCGCGCCGAAAACCCCGCGCGAAACGATCGCTCAATCAACGAGTTCCCCAGCTCGTTCAACAATCCCGCCAGCGCACCGATCACATCATCGTCACCCGCGACGACGATCGCATCCACGCGACTATACTCTCGCACGCGTCGCAACCACCCGCTTCGCTCGCGCTCGAGCCACGCGTCGGACTGCGCCGTGCACAAAAAACTCGCCTCCAAATCTCTCAGCACCACCGCCACGCGAGCGACGGTGGTGCGAGACGACCCGATCGGGGCGACCGTGTTCTTGAAAAACGCGCGCACGGTGGCCCAGGTGGAGCTTCGCGCGGCGTCGCGCACGGCGTCGTCGAGCTACGAATCGTCACGAGGGTCATCCGTCAGTCAGTCTCGGGAAAAAACGGTTTGTCTTCTCTCGACGCACCTCGAGGATGAGTTCGCGAACGGTGGCGAGGGCGACGTCGACGGGGACGCGCGGGGGCGCGCGGGGGACGCCTCTCGAGGCGTTGGATCGGTGACGCGCGCGTGTGGGCATCGCCCGGCACTGACGCGAGGCGTTCGAGATGTACGAGAAAAATTCTCGAAATGTACAACGACGTCGCGCGAGGAGACGGCGGGAGACGCGCGACGAGACGCGAGGCGATGTGCGCGGAAACAGCGCGCGAAATGATGCGTGCGCGAATGAATGATGTGCTATGTGACTATGAGCGCGCGCGCGCGCGTTCATTTGAATTCATTTGAACGCGCGCGTCGCGCACGATGTGCTACGTGACTACGTCAGTCGAACACGCCCGTCGCGCGCAAGACGAGGACGACGTCGAACCGCGTGGCGCGGAGCCTCGCCGCCGCGCGCGCCGCCGCCTCGTCTCGGAACCCTCGCGCGTCTACCGGCGCATCGACAACCATCCGCCGAACGATCTCGTCCGATATGGACGCATCGAGACGATCGGCGTATTCGTTCCACGCGAACGCGTCGCCGCTCGGCGAACGCGTCGCCGCTCGAAACATATCCGCCGCGCTCGAAACCAAATACATCGCGAATCCCAACGCCGTGCTCGCCCTCTCACGAGTCGGCGTCAACACCGATAATATATCCGCCGCGTGCATCAGCGTCAGCAGTCCGGCTTCGACGGGTGTCAACCGAATCGTCTCTCCCGTGTAAAAATTCACAGCCTCGAATCCGCCGGCGTCCCGTCCCCGCGTCGTCTCCAACGTCATCCTGTACCATCGTCTCTGACTCACCGTGCCGTAATAAAACATCAACCGTTCGCACGCCTCACCGCACGCGCGCGCGAAGAACGCTCGATCGCGCCCGAATCCCGCGAGGCGCGCCGGAAACAGCTCGCTCCCGTACGCCGAGTGTCCCAGTCCCGCCGTCGCGCACGCCGCGGGCGCGTCGAGCGCGTCCCGCAACCAATCCCGCACCTCCCGCAGGTGCGCCTCGAACGTGCCTCGAACGTGCATCGTCTTTCCCGCGTCCGCGTCGCGAAGCGCGTCGAGCAGAATCGCCTCGGCGTCGTCGTCGACGGTCGCGCGCGCGTCCACGATGAAAGCATCATCGCGCGCACCGCTCCACGCGACGCGCGGGCGATCGCGCGCGCGCAGGGACCACGCGCACGGCCGATCGAAGGCGTACCACGCGACGCGCGCGACGGCACCGCGCGCGACGTCGATCGCGGACGCGCGTTCGAGGCGTCCCATGACGTGGGCGCGAACGATCGGGGACGCGCCGCGTCACTCGCGCGCGGGACGATGATGCCCGCGATAGCGACGGGGGCGCGCGCGCGCGCGTTGACGACCTCGACGACGTCGACCGTCTCGCGCGTCGGTGGCGCGTCGGTGGCGCGCGAGACGCGCGCGAGACGCGTTCGATGGGGCGCCGCCGCGACTTTATCCGACGTCGCCGCCGTCTCGACGACGGAAGCGCCGGTGACGCGCGCGCACGCGTCGCTGGCAAAGGAAACGATGGTGATCGAGACGATTCGCGCGCCGGTGGCGCTGGACGCGTTGGAGGCGCCGATGCGCGCGTGCGCGGTGGGGGCGGCGGCGGCGGCGGCGGCGGCGGCGTTTCCCGAACGCGCGCTCGCGGCGGCGGACGTCGCGGCGGACGTCGCGGTGGACGAGGGCGGCGACGGTGGTTTCTTACAAGGGTTGTTGTTGATTTTGTTCAGTGAGATCGGCGATAAGACCTTCTTCATCGCGGTGTTGTTGGCGTTGCAACAGGATAAAAAAGCCGTCTTCGCCGGGACGTACGGGGCGTTGGCGGCAATGACGCTCATCTCGGTGACGCTCGGTCAATTCTTGCATCAGTTGGATGAGAACTTGCCCTTTGACACTAGCTTCCCGTGGGATGATCTCCTAGCCGCCGCGTTGTTGATTTTCTTCGGCGTGCAAACCATTCGCTCGGCGGACGAGAGCAAAGCCGAGGAGGAGGAGGAGGACGCCAAGGAAGCCGTGGAGGGTCTCGGGAGCGATTTTAACGATGAGATGGCGCTAATCGTGACCACGGCCGCGCTCGTGTTCGGTGCGGAGTGGGGCGATAAGTCGTTCTTCGCGACGATCGCGTTGGCCGCCGCCGCGGATCCGGGTCAAGTCGTCGCGGGCGCGCTCGCCGGACACTTCGTCGCCACCGCCGGCGCCGTCACCATAGGTGACGTCGTCGGTGATTACATCTCCGAGCGAGTCGTCGCCTACTTTGGTGGCTCTCTTTTTCTTGTATTTGCCGCGGGCACGCTCTACGATATCTTCACGAGATAGGGTGTTCGCGCGTCGCTTCGTATTTTCGCTTGTGATGTGAAATCTCTCGATTTGTTAAAATCATCGTCCTACACTACGGGGTGGAAAGTTTGCGAATCAACGCCGCGAACGACAACATTATCCACGTTTAAGTTCATGTTTTTAGTCAAGTTTTCGACCGGCGGGAGCGGGCTCGCCTTGGCTTGCGTCACCGCCTCGTCGACGAGGCGGCGCTGCTCCTTTTCGATTTGTTTAATCTCCGCCGCGTCGAGCAGGTTGTGTTCGATTATGAGCTTGCGCAGTCGCTCCACCGGGTCGCGCTCTTGACGAATACCCGTGATCTCATCGCGCGTGCGGTACGTGCTCCCCGGATCGCTCATGGAGTGACCGTGGTAACGATACGTGTCCATCTCCATGACGATTGGTCCCTTACCGGAGACGCAATACTCCTTGGCAAACTTCATCGCTTGTTTCACCGCGAGCGCGTCCATGCCGTCCACCTTTAATCCCGGCACGTAATCACCGCGTTTGTAGTACACCGGACTCTTCGCACTACGCTCTTGCGCGGTGCCCATGCCGTAATGGTTGTTTTCGCACATGAAAATCACGGGCAAATCCCACAGCGCCGCCATGTTGAGCGCCTCAAACAACTGACCTTGGTTGGCCGCACCGTCGCCGTACATGGTAACCGCGACGTTTGGTTGCTTGTTATACTTGAACGCGAATCCCAAACCCGCACCGATCGCCGTCTGCGCGCCGACGATGCCGTTACCGCCGAAAAAGTTGGCTTCTCTGCGATACATGTGCATGGATCCGCCGATGCCCTTCGCAGCGCCGCCCACGCGTCCCATGAGCTCTGCCATCACCTCCAACGGCGTCCCGCCTCGACCGAGATGCACGCAGTGATCCCGATACGACGTCACGACCGCGTCATCCTTCGTCAACACCGTCTCCATACCGACGACGACGGCTTCTTGCCCGTCGTACAGGTGACAAAACCCGCGAATAAACTTCCCCTTGTACAACACATCCGCCGCGATCTCCAATCGTCGCATCATGTACGCCTGCGTGAACATATCGATGATCTCTCTCTTCGACGTCTCCACGACCTGCGACGGCGGTTCGATCAGGTGTCCCTCGAACGCCACCGCCGTCTCCACCGTCACGCGTTCGTCATCCGTCCCGCCCGCCACCGAAAACGCTCGCGTCGCCCGCGTCACCGTCTATCGCGCGAAAAAATACACGCACGCGCACAAGAAGCGTCAGTCACCATCGCGCGCGCGTCCCGTCTCCATCCCGCGTCTCTCGCGATCGCTCGAGAAATCACTCCATTCATCCCGTCGCCCGATCGCGACCACACCGCCTCGCGCGCGTCGCGTCGTCGCGCGTACCCGTCCTCGCGTCGTCGCCGCCGCCGCGCGTCGCGCGATCGAGCCGAGCATGTCGTCCGCGCGTCGACGAATCGCGTCGACGACGACGACGACGCGCGCGGTCGTTGCTGAGACACCCGGGAGTAAAAGGGTTTGAGGACGCCGCCGCGCGCGCGAGCGCAAGACGAGGAAAACCGCGGGGGAGACGGCGCGCGGTCGAGCGATCGCGACGATGATGCGTCTACTCTGGTGTGTGTTGATGGTCTATCTAATCAGTCGTCGCTGTCGCCCCCGTCGTCGTCGGCGGCGGCCATGAGTTCGGCGAAACTGAGTTTGGGTTTGGCGGCGCGCGCGGGCTCGGCGGTCGTCGTCGTCGACGCAGGCGGCGATGCGCGTCGAATCGGTGCGGGCGGCGGTTTCGGTGGTGCGTCGGTCGCGGGTGTTGGTTCGGGCGCGGCGGTGCCGCCGACGAACATGGAGAACATGTCGTCGAACGTCTCGAGCGGCGCGGGCGCGCGTTCGCGCGGGCGCGCCGCGTCCGTCTCCCTCGTCGTCGTCGTCGACGGCACCGACGCCATCGTCGGCGTCTCGACGCGCGATTCACGAGGCACCGACGGCGGTTCGGGCGTTGGCGACGACGCCCGCCCCCGCTCGTCGGATTCGCGCAGTCGCCTCGCGCGTTCCACGAGCGCCTCGTCCGCGACGCGTCTGACGCACGCGTACGCCGACGTCGTCGGCCTTCTCGCCTCCGTCACCGGCGCACCGATCGTCGACAACGGCGCTCTGGGCGCGTCGCCCTCGTCCTCGCCCTCGGATTCCGTCACAACGTCGTACAGACTCGATCTCGGCGGCGTCGCGCGCGGCGTCGCGGCGGCCGTCGTCTTCCCCTTCCCCTTCCCTCGAGTCGTCTTCACCGGCGGCGGTCTCGCCGCCGCGAGCACGCTTCTCGGAAGTCGTCGTCGCTTCGCGCTCGCGCTCGCGCCGGCGTCGCGCGTCGTCGCGTTCGACGCCGCGCCCGTCCCATCGTCGACATCATCTTCATTCCTCTCGACGACACCGTGTCGGTCGCTCGCGCGCGTCATTCGACGCGGTCCACCGCGGCCGTCGACGACCTCCTCGTTCACGTACCGTTCGTTCGCGCGCGCATGTCCACGGCGCGCGCGACGCGTCCTCGCGCGTCTCGCGATGGCGCGCGTTCGCATGGCACCGTCAGTCCCCACCGCGCGGCGTCGGCGTCGACCGCGAGCGAACCGAGGAACGACCGACCGACCGAACGATGGGAGTTCTCACCCCGACCGCGTCCGTCGCTCGCGAGGCTGTGACACCTCGCGCGCGCGTGGTCTCGCGCGCGTCCGCGCCACCGCGCGCGCGCTCGGTGAGGGTCCGCGCGCGCGCGCCCATCGCGCTCTCTCGCGCGCGCGTCGCCGCGCGCGCCCAGGTTCGAGAGCGCGAGGAGGAAACCATTCCGTCCGATGATTTCAAACCCGAGGAACTCAAATTCCAAGACATTGTCTCGCTGTGGGTGACGCAAATCTTACAGACGTACGGGGACGCCGAGAGTAAAGATAACGCGCCCGTGTGCGAGGGCGTCATCGACGACTTGGTCGGTGGGCCGATATTTTTGGCGCTGTATCCGTACTTTCGTCGGTACGGCGGCGTGTTTAAACTCGCGTTCGGGCCCAAGGTATTCATGGTGCTGAGCGATCCCGTCGTCGTGCGCGAGGTGCTCAAGGAGAAGCCGTTTTCATTCGACAAGGGCGTCTTGGCGGAGATTTTAGAGCCCATCATGGGCCAAGGGTTGATTCCCGCGCCTTACGCGATATGGAAAAACCGTCGTCGTCAACTCGTGCCGGGATTTCACAAGGCGTGGCTCGATCACATGGTGGGTTTGTTCGGACACTGTTCGGGCGAGTTGGTTCGGAATTTGGACGCCGCCGCCGCCGCCGGGGAGACGGTGGACATGGAGGAACGATTTTGTTCGGTCAGTCTCGACATCATCGGTCTCGCCGTGTTCAATTACGATTTCGGATCGGTGACAAAGGAATCTCCCATCATCAGCGCCGTGTACAACTGTTTACAGGAGGCGGCGCATCGAAGCACGTTTTATTTCCCGTACTGGAATTTGCCCTTCGCCACGGATATCGTCCCTCGACAGCGCGAGTTTAAACAAAACATGGCCGTCATCAACGACACGTTGAATGGATTGATCGCGCAGGCGCAGCAATACGAGGGCACGGATGATTTGGAGGAGTTGCAAAATCGCGATTACAGTAAAGTCAAGGACCCGTCATTGTTGCGTTTCTTGGTGGACGTGCGCGGCGCCGACGTCACCGATGCGCAGCTTCGCGACGATTTGATGACGATGCTCATCGCCGGACACGAGACGACGGCGGCGGTGCTCACGTGGGGATTATTCTGTCTCGTGCAAAAACCTGAATTGATGAAACGCATTCAGGCGGACATCGACGAGGTGTTCGGGGACGACGATCGCGCGCCGACGTACGAGGATATTCAACGACTCGAGTCGGTGCGCCTGTGCGTCGCCGAGGCGTTGCGTCTCTATCCCGAACCGCCCATTCTCATTCGACGGTGTTTAGAAGACGTCACCCTCCCCAAGGGCGCGGGTGATCGAGAGATCACGCTCATCAAGGGCATGGACATCTTCATCAGCGTGTGGAACCTCCACCGATCGCCCGAGTGTTGGGAAAACCCGGACGAATTCGATCCGTTTCGATTCAAGCGCCCGTTCGCCAACCCCGGCGTGAAGGATTGGGCGGGATACGACCCCGATTTATTGACCGGTCTCTACCCGAACGAGATCGCGAGCGATTACGCATTCATTCCATTCGGCGCCGGCGCGCGCAAGTGCATCGGCGATCAATTCGCCATGCTCGAGTCCACCGTCGCCATGACCATGACGCTTCGCGACTTCGACTTCGAGCTCCAAAAGAACCCCGAAGACGTCGGCATGGAGATGGGCGCCACCATTCACACCGCCGGCGGTTTACCCATGAAAGTCACCAGACGACGACGATGACGACACCACCGCTCGAGGAACCATTTTTTCAACATCAAACACCGCTTGTACATCACGTCCCGTCCCTCGAGGTTTCCCCGCCCAACCTCTCGCGTCGCCCGTTTCGCCCATTTCGCCCATGTTGCCCATCCTTCCATTCATCCACGCGCGATCGAGCGTCGCGACACTCGACCGCGCGTCATGGCGAACGACGACGCGAGCGAGATGATCGCCACGCGCGAGGAGATGAAACGCGCCAAGCTCGATCTCGGGTACAGAGACTTTTGCGCGCACTTGCTCATTCCTCTGAATGAGTGCCGACGGCAATCCCTCTACCTGCCGTGGAAGTGTGGACGCGAGCGTCACGTGTACGAGAAGTGTCAATACAAGGAGTGCGTGCGAAGGATGCGCGACGCGAGGGGGTGGGCGACGCGGGAGGTGGAGGACGCGCGCGAGGGGGAGGCGAGGTTTGGATGGCGATCGAGCGCGAGGATGACGGCGGTGGGAACGCGCGATCGGACGACGAGTGAGGACGCGGAGACGCGCGCGCGGAGGTGTCGATGCGCGCGAGGACTGACGATGATGATTTCGCGTCGTCGGTGACCAGGTACATGAAACGCGTGGCGTCCATGAAGGCGTCGAAGGAGTGAGAGTCGGGACGCGCGAGACGAAGACGCGAACGCGCGCGGTGTAATGTATAAATACGGCGAAGGATGAGATGTATCGTGAGAGTTTCTTTTCGACGCGCGCGGTGTGGTGTTACAGCGGTGCGCGCGGGGGGGGGAGGGGGAGACGACGTCGATGAGGATCGAGTCGGCGTCGTCGGGGACCTCGCGCGCTCGAAGCCGCTTGACCGACGACGCGTCACGAAAGATACTCCATCGCGTCGTTCGCTTCCCTCGCGCGCGGCTACGAATGCGACGAACGAACCGTTACCGTTCTCACGCCTCGGTGACGCCCGCGGCGTCGAATACTTCTTTCAAAGGCGCGTGACTCCCGGTCGAGACGTCGTACGACGCGTACCGCAGGACGCCGTCTCGAAACACAAACGTTCCGCCCTGCTGATACCCCTGCGACGGCTCCGGCGGCAACCACGGTTTCCAACGCCTCAACACTCCGAGTAAATCCTTCGCCCCGTCTTTTCGCCATCGTCTCAGGATGCTCTCCGGCGTCGATTTCTCTAAAAACGTCTCCCTCGCGCCTTTTCGCAGACGCAACGCCGCGTACGTCGCCGACGTCTCGTCCGCGTGCACCGATTCGATCGGGAAATCGTTCTCTCGCGCGAAATCTCGCGCCCGATCCAAGACACCGATCGACACGACGACCAAGCGCACGCCATCGCGCTCGAAGCGCGGGATCGCCTCGCGAGCGAGCTCCACCGCCCGCTCGCTCGCGAAAAATCACCCAAAACTTCTGAGAAACGTCACCACCGTCGTCCCGTCCTCGTCGACGAGGTCCGGGACGGTGACGCGCGCGCCGTCCACCGCGCGCGTGATTTCCACCCCTTTCAACGCGCGAAGCGGGTCCGCGGGAGCGTCTCGTGGGACGTTCACGCGCGTCGCGTCGGCGCGAACGCGGTCGATGACGTCTCGAGTCCCCGCGCGCGTTCGTCGTCCTCGCGTCGTCGTCGATACGCGCGAGCGCACCGCGCGCGAGGTGAGAGACGACGACGACGACATCTCGCGTCGACTCGCGCGCGCTCGCGCTCGGTGTCTTCGCGGTGGCGAGGTGTGAGGGCGCGCCGACGTTTTCCCGATTGTCCCGCACTCACCGCCGGTCGGCGTCCCCGACGTCGTTTCTCCCTCGCGCGCGTCCCTCGCGCGCGCGCGAGGACGCGCGCGATGTCCATTCGAGGCGTCTCGCAACTCCGCGCGCTGCGACTCGTCTACTGCGACGTCACGGGGTCGTCCCGAGGGACGAAAGATTTCATAACCTCGGGCGGGTGGGACGAGTTCATCGCCCGCGTCTCCGCCTCCGCGCCCGCGACGACCACCTCCGCGACGAACGAGATACGGCGCGGGTGCGATCCCCACGTTCGCGCGTCGTACGCGAACGGGAACGAAAAGACGGTGGGATTGAAGAATCTCGGCGCCGAGGCGGTGGCGACGCACTGCGCGTGGTTGGCGAGCGAAAAGGGCGCGCGCGGGTCGAAACCCATGCGACGAGGACGACACTTCACCAAACGACCGAGCGTGCAGGGACGATGGACACCGTTCACGTTCGGGAGCGGGGTGCCGTACATCGACGCGGAGACGACGAGGGAGTGAGTAGAGGAGAGAGGGCGCGCGCGTCCCGGAGGCGCGTTTCGCGAGCCGAGTCGCGCGCGCGCGTGCAAGATTGATTTTACGTAACGTTTCATTCGACGCGCGCGCGTCGCGAGCGGTCACACGCGTGTTTCATCGAGCGCGATTCCATCCTTTGCGCCCGACCGCGCGTTCGTCGTCGAGTCGTCGAAAAACCCGGCGCCCGGTGGGCGCCCGCGCACCCGCGCGCGTCACAATCACCCTCGTCGACCATGCGCTCGCGCGCGGTCGCGCTCGCGCTCGCGCGCCTCGCGCTCATCGCGTCCATCGCGTCCGCGGTCACCGCGCGTCCGCTCGACGCACCGATTCCCGCGCGCGCGTCGTCGTCGTCGTCGTTCGTCGTGAATCCTCTCGTCGAGGTGGTCTCGACCGTTCGCGCGCGCGACGCCGAGACCGCGACGACCGTCGACGGGCGTCGCGTGCGAGGGTCGACCGACGCGCGAGAACTCGCGCTGTGCGCGTGCGCGTTCACGACGAGCGCGAATGGGCTCACGTGCGCGCGCGAGGGCGCCATCATCGCGGGATTCGAGGCGAGCGGAGAATACGCGGGACGAGACGGCGACGACGCGGGACTCGTGCCGCTGTCTCGAGCGATATGTTGCGTGCCGTGCGTCGATGAGAGGGGGGAACCGGAGGGGGTAAAGGTGAGGGATGTGTTCCCGGGGGTGACGGGAGATGAGGACGGGGAGGTGGAGGCGCGCGCGTTGCGAGCGATGAGCGTCGATTGCGTCCCGGCGAAAGCGCCGAGGGGCGACAGAGGGGGGGCGATGTGTCCGCAAGGAACGTTTTTACAAGGATTCGAGCGGGTGAATCGGGCGTCCGGGACGCGCGGTGGTACGTTTAATTACCCTAAAGATGTCGGGGAGTGTTGCAAGGTGAAGTTTGTGCTTCCGAGCGGGAACGCGTTGGGCGTCGACGCGTGCGAGTGCGCGGCGGAGGACGGCGTCGACGCGTCGTGTGGACAGACGAACTCGCCGGACGCGGTGGCGGCGAACGGTGCGGTGGTGACCGGGTTCGAATCCGTCATCAGCGCCATGGGTGCGCTCGGATCGCCGATGCTCGTACCGGCGACGCCGCTTCGGTGTTGTAAGACGTGCGTGCGAGACGACGCGACGCCGCAACCGCTCGACGACGGGTGCTCGCACTTGAATCGATGCAACGGTCACGGCGAGTGCGTCATCGATGGACACTGTGAGTGTCACGTAGGATGGACCGGTGACGATTGCGGCGAAGTGGACGAGGGATCGGACGGAATCTATGGACAATCGTGGCAATACGCCGTCATGTTGAGCGGCGTCCTCCTCGGATGTTGCGCGCGCGCCATTCTGTGCAGACACGTCGAACAGATGAACATCATACGCGCGCAGCGTTTGATGATGCAAGAACCGCTGATGCGTCGACGCGAGGAGAACACGGTGATGGATGAGTGGGAGGAGGCGAGCGATCTGAGCACGTCGGAGGAGAACCTAGACTCGGACGACGAAGAAGGCAACGGCGAAGGCTCGCTCGTCGATCCCGTCGCCGCGCGTTCCGACGACGACGACGACGACGACGCGAACACGGGTGAGATCCCACTCGCCTCCTCCGTCGAAGTCTCCGAAGACGACGCCGGTGAAGACGACGAAGAAACGGCCCGCGCCGCCAAAAAGGCGTCGAAACGGCGCAGCGGCGTCCCCGGGAGCGAGTGCGTAGTCTGCATGACCGCCCCCGTCCAATGCGTTCTCATTCCCTGCGGACACGCGTGCATGTGCCGAGGATGTTCTCGCCGCATGCGTCGATGTCCCATCTGTCGCATCGTCGTCGACCGACGACAAAAATTGTACATGGGCGCGTGACGCCCGTCCTCTTCGCCCTCGAAGGCGGTGCAGTCTTGTAACGAATAAGAGAAATACATCACGCGCGCGCGCGCACCGTCCGCGCGCGTCACCACCGCACAGCCCGAACCGCGCCAACCCACACACCCCATCGCGTCCGCGTCCTTCGAATATCCTCTCATCCGCGCGCTCGGACCTCCCGCGTTCGGGTCGCGTCCCCGTCGCCGCGCGCCGCGTCTCTTCCCCCCACGTCAGCACGTCAGGGGAACCGAAGAGTCGTGCGCGCACACGCGCGCGCGCGACCTCGCGCGCACGTCGAACGCGCGAGGTCCGCGATCGCAGTAATTCGTGTCGTCCGATCGACATGTCCGTCGTCTCGGCCGCGCGCGCTTCCGGCGATGAACTCGCGTCGTTCGACGTCGCGTGGGTGCGCAAGAAGAGCCAAGATGGATTTCTCATCTTCCCTTCCATCGGGAAATCGTGGTACGGTGACGGCGGAGACGGCGCGGGAGACGCGCCGGCGTCGAGCGTGTTGGCGATGTATTGCGTGTTCGACGGACACAAGGATGCCACGGCGATGTTGTTTCTGGAAACGCATTTGGGAAAAAATGTGGAGCACGAGTTGCGTCTTCTCTCGGCGGAGGCGAGGGGTAAGGGCGGGCGAGAGGAGGACGAGAGCGCGCTGGAACAAGCTATACGACGGGCGCTCGTGCGAACGGAGGGGGAGTACGGGCGGAGTAACATGAAGGGGTGTTTTTTTTGTCACGGACGCGCGCCGGAGGGCGGTTCGACGGTGGTGGTGGTGGCGTTGCAATGCGCGGCGGCGGGTCGAGATGGGCATTCGTTCGCGATCGATCTGGTGTGTGCCAACGTGGGGGATTCTGGGGCGTTGATGCTGCCGCATCCGTCCGAGTTAGAGGGAATGACGCCGGAGGATCGCGAACAGCACGTTCGACTGAACCGAGAGCACAACCCGGACGACCCGTTCGAGGCGAGACGTTTAATCAGCGCCGAGTGTCGATTGGCTCGATTGCGCACTCGCGAGGGCGACGAGGTCGGGCCTCTGAGAGTATTTCCGGGAGGGTACGCGGTGTCTCGAGCGTTCGGCGATTTCGATCTTTCCGCCATTGTGTGCGAGCCAGAGTTTACTCGCGTGCGCATGCCAGAGAAGGGATGTCGTCTGCTCGTCGCCTCCGACGGCGTATTTTCAGCTTTAACGGACAATAGCATCGCTTCAGAGTGCTCGCAGTTCATGGACACGAAGACGTGCGCGGATGGCATCGTACAAAAAGTTTTGGAAGTTCGTGGCGTGCACGACGACATCACCGCCGTCGTGGTGGATTTACCACCCATCGCAGAGATCCGAGACTACGTGCGAGCGTCTCGACCGTCGGCTGGGCCCATTCGGAGGTTGACTGGTTTTAGCAAAGCGCCCGAGCCGTTGTCACGGGAGCAAGAGATGGAGATCCAGGAGGCGGAGAGCGTCGACGTCACGGTGCACCAGGGGAGAAACTTTGGCGATTTTTCAGCCAAGAAGATATACGATGAATTCGACGTTCAAGAGCTCATAGGTCGAGGTATTTACGGCTCTGTTCGTCGAGCGAAGGATCGCCTGACGGGCGACGTCGTCGCGGTAAAATCTATTTTGCGCTCTCGCATGGTGGCAAGCGCCATCACGGACGAGTGCGACGTGTTGCAAGTATTGTGCGGGCATCATCCGAACTTTCCGGCAAAGTTTATGATTTACGAGGATCACCCAAAATTGAAGAGCGAAGTGACGCACATCGTCACCGACTTATACAGCGGGGGGACGATGATTCAGGGGATATCTTCGCGCGGTTTGTTTGACGAAGGCGATTGGTGCGTCTTCGCGAATCAACTTCTCGGAGCGGTCTCTTTCATGCACTCGTTGGGCGTGGCGCATCGAGATTTGAAACCAGACAATATCATGCTCAAAGAACCGTGGTCGCCCAAGCCGGGAAGCATACCGACGCTGAAGATCATCGATTTCGGTAGCGCGACATTTTGCCTGTCCAACGAAACAATGCGAGGCCACGTCGGGACCAAGTTTTTCAGCGCTCCCGAGTGTCTTCGGAGGAAGCCGTACACGAAGAAATGCGACGTGTGGTCCGTGGGAGTGCTTCTCATGGTACTGCTCAAGGGTTTCCCGTCCGGTCTGGAAGTCGAGGAGCAGTGGTGCTCGCTGCAGCGAGGCGAGGAACCGTCGTTTCCATCAAGCATTCCGAAGCATTTTATCAAGCTCATCAAAGCCGCTCTCGTCATGGATCCCGCACGACGGCCGAGTTGCGGAAGCATTCTGAAAGCCGCAGACGAATGGCTCGGTACTTCGTTCACGCACAACAGAGTCTTCACGAGTCCCAAGAAGAGCCGTCCCGCTCGACCGTTATCGTTGCCGAAAGATTTCAAGGCGGCGTACGATCTGCACGTCGAAAACATCAAGGCGACGAGCGTCGTACGAGATCAACAGGAGGGCCATGAAGAGGAAGAAATTTCGGTGTACAAAGGCAACAGCTGGCAATTAGATTTACGCTTAGAAAAAGGTGTGGTGCGAAGCCCCTCTGGACGTGCGCTCGACGTCGTGGAAAGTTTGAGCACGCATAACAACGTGCTGATATATCAGAGACACGTCACGGACATGTTGAGCGTCGTCGCGACTCCGATTGAAGTTCGACGCGTGATGGAAAACATCAACTCGAAACTCCAGGGGCGATACCAGAGTACAAAGCGAAACGAACACACGTGGTGTCCCGCGCTGATGTTGGAAGAAGCCGCGAATGATACCGGCGCCGTCGACGTCTTGGCGCAACTCAAGCTTGCGAGATATCTCACCGGACTCCCCCCGGAGGAGTTATTGATCGACATGAACACGCTGTCCAATCTCGACACGCTGCACGAGCGTCACAGACACGTCTTCGACGCCTTCTCCGAGCACTCTCCCTCTTCCTCGAAACTCAACGCGGCCGAGCTGAGCGCCATGGACGGCGAGCGTCGTGTAGTGCAATCTGAAGCGCATTCGGACATGGTTCGCGCCATGATCGCGCGAGGATTGAGTTCGTACGATCTCACGAGTTACGCCAAAGAGCCCGCGGAACCGTCCGAGCTCACGGTGCGAGGAGGAAGCGCGTGGTTCTTCGAGGACTGGAGCAACAGCTCGGGACCGAAACTGGAGCGACTCAAACCGAACAAGTCGTGATTCTTCTTGTGTATGGAAACTACAACGCGCGTATAAACACATTTCCGCGCTCCCGCGCGCGCTCGCCATCCCCCCTCGAACGCCGCGACGGCGCGTTCGCCTCTACATCCCGCCCGCACCCTTCGAGTACGCCTGCAAGACCACGTGCGAGATCATCTTCGTCGCCTCCACGTACCTATCCGTGCACTTCCCCAGACACTGCGCCTCCGAGCTCGACAACGTCGACGACGGTTTCGTCACGCACTTTTGGAAACACTTATCCCGCACCGTCGTGAAGAACTCCTGCGCGTACGCGTTCGCGAGCTCCGCCTTCACCTGCGACATCACCATCTCGGGATTTTGTTCGTGCGCCATCTAGCCCGTTCGCCGTCCCGCGCCCGCGCGCGCGTCGCCGTCTACCGTCCGCGGTGGCGTTCGTCATCATGACACGAAATCCACGCCGTCCCGCGATGCGCGCCAAACGACGCCGCGCGCGCCCGTCGTCGCCATGGGCCGACGCGCGCGCGATACCGGGGACATCGACGACGCCCTCGCGCTGCTCAACGCGCAGACCGCGACGCTGGACCACGCCCCACGCGCCGAGCTCGCATCGGCGGCGCCGCGCGGCGGCGCGCGTGACGCGACGGAGAGACGCCGCGCGCGCGACGACGGCGATGGTGACGCGCGCGACGACGCGCGCGGCGACGAGGATGTGCTCACCGAGGCGGCGATCGAGGCCAGGCGCGCGTCGTACGAGCGAGAGATGCGCGAGCGGACGAAGAAGTATCTCGTGGGCGCGCGCGTGTCGAGCAAGGGCGTCGCCGACAAGAAGACCAAGGCGACGCTGCGAGAGAATCAAAATTTAGCCGAAGAGGCGGCGAGAGCGGCGGCGACGCACGAGAAATGGTTGTTGGCGGATGAGGTCGGGTGTTTGGAGGCGGAGGAGGGGGAGCGGACGTATCAGTATCAACAGCGGGATATCGCGAAGAACGTCGACGCGAACGCGGCGAATAAGGCGTTCGATTTGGACGTGCCGGGAACGGGAAGGTACTACGTGGATTATTCGCATAATGGACGAGAGTTGTTGTTGGCGTCGAGCGTAGGGGCGCTGAGCATGATGGAGTGGCAGAGACATCACATGATCAGTGAGACGGACGCGCGAGAGACGGTGCGAGACGTCACGTTTTTGCACAACGAGCAGTTTTACGCGGCGGCGCAAGACAGGTACACGTACATTTACGACAAGCGCGGTTTGGAGGTGCACTGTTTGGACGATCACATGCACGTGAATAAACTCACGTTTTTACCCAAACACTTCTTGTTGTGCTCGGTCGGGACGCAGGGCATCTTGCGATGGCAAGACACGACGTACGGGAAAATCGTCGCGCAGTATCGCACCAAACTCGGCGAATCGAACGCAATGACGCACAGTAATTACAACGCCGTCGTGCACTGCGGGCACAAAAACGGTACAGTGACGCTGTGGAGTCCGAACCAAGGCACACCGTTGGTGAAGATGCTGTGTCATCGCGGTCAGGTGAAGGGCGTCACCGTGGACAACTCTGGGAAATACATGGTCACCTCGGGCGCCGACGGACAAGTAAAGGTTTGGGATTTACGCACGTACAAGCCCGTGCACGCGTACTATTCGGCCCAACCGTCCGACCACATTCAAATATCTCAGCGCGGTCTTCTCGCGGTGGGTTGGGGGAGCACGGTGCAAATCTGGAAGGACGCGCTCCAGACGAAGCAAAATTCTCCTTACATGAAGCATCAGTTTTCGCACGGACAAAAAATCAACTCTATGAAATTTTGTCCGTACGACGATATTCTTGGCGTCGGACACTCGCGTGGATTCACGAGTTTACTCGTTCCGGGCGCGGGTGAACCGAACTTTGACACGTACGTGGCGAATCCCTTTGAAACAAAGGGTCAACGTCGCGAGAACGAAGTTGCGCGATTGCTCGACAAGCTTCCATCGGAGACCATTCAACTCGACCCCGATTCCATCGGTAAGGTTCGCGCGGTGCCCAAGGAGGTTCAAATCGAGCGTCGCAAACAAGCGGTCGACGCCGAGTTGTCGGCGAGGAAGCAGCAGCGCGAGAAGAATGAAGAAAAGACGAAGATGAAGGGTAAGAACAAAACATCAAAGAGGTATAGAAAGAAGCAGCTCAACGTCATCGATGACAAAAAGCTCGCAAAGATGGAGGCGAAGCGGATGCGCGAAGAAGGAATCACCGAGAAGCGTGGTCACGTGGCGGCTCCCGGGGAATCAGCCGGGGCCGCCTCGACCGCGCCTGTAGCTCCGGAGAACGTATCCAAGGCGCTTCGACGCTTCTACAAGTAGCTCGTGTAAAAAAAGGACTGATAGGACTGATTCATCGCATGCTAATGTTTTTCGTCTCGTTACAATTATTGTTCTATGTGCGCGCATGCCTCTACAGGCCCGCGCGCGCTCTGTTTTTTTATATCTATTCCGTCAGACGTCCTCCCATTCGTCGAACATGTCGTCCACCGCCTTGTCTACTTCCGCAGCGACTTCGTTTTCGACCTTGACCTCCTCTGCCTCCGGTTTCGTCTCTTGTTGCTTTTGCAGCGCCGAGAGAAGCGCCTGGAGATACTGCTCTTGCATCTCAGAGTTTGCCGACGGTTTCGAGTCACCATCCTTGCCGTCTTTGTCGGCGTTCTCCTTCTCCTGCGCAGCGTCCTCCTTTTTGAAGGCGTTTCGCGTCACCCACTCGGGTTGAACCTTGATGGCGTCCAACTCGGCTTGTTTTTGTTGTTCCTCCGCCGACGATCCGAGCTCGACGACGAACTTCGTCTCTTCCAAGTGTACGTCCAACGCCGCGCCACCGCGTCTGCCTCCACCGCCTCCGCCCCCGCCACCCTTGTTTTGCGAGTACCGCTTTCTCGCCACGGCCCACTCCGTCAACGTTCCGTACAACGGCGCCGGCGTTCGCATCGCCTTGGCTAACTGCGCCTCCAAAGGCTTGAACTGACGCTCGAGTTCGTTAAATCGTCTCTGTAAGCTCTCCTTCGTCTCGCGCGCCGCTCCTTCGGGCTCCGGTGCACCGTCTTTCCCCGCTTGTTTCACCTCGCTGCCGCAATTCGCACACTTAAAAATCATCTCCGAGGGATCCAACAGCGCCGCCGCGTCCAAACTCGAGTACGTCTTCCCACAAAACTCAGCCGGTCCGACGCACACGTACACTTCGTGCACCTTTCCTTTATCCACCGCCTGTCTCGCGTATTTTTTAATCATGTGCAACCTGTACCTCGTCACGTCCAACGCGCGTCCGTAATTCAACGAACACCACGTCACCGTCTTCTTCACCTCGGGAGCGTCCGTGATCCCTCGCTCCGCCAACGCCTGCGCCCTCGCGCGATCTTTCTCTCGCACGTGCGCTCGGGACACCAGCTTCTCTCGCTCCAGGTACGCCATCAACTTGCGCACCTGCTTAAAGCTCAACTTGAGATCGCTCGCCAAATCATCCTCCCTCGTCCACGTGCGTCTCGTCAGCCCGTCCACGACCACCTCCACCACCCTGGGATCGTCCAACTTTGTCTTCTTATCCACCACCGGCGCCTTGACCGCCGTGGGCGTCGCACCGACGACGTCCATCGACGTCACGTTCGTCGCGACCGCGCTCGCGCTCGTGGGCGCCCCTTCGTTTCCACGCGCGGGCGCCGCGTTCAACCGCTCCTTGGCGTACGACGTCGCGTAAAACGCGCGCGCCGTCATGCGCATCAGCTTTTTATGCTCCGACATGGCGCGTCGCGACGACCACGACGACGCGCGCGCTCTGCGGAGGAGGAGGATGACGATCGGCGAGAACGCACGAGAATTTCATTCGTTTGCGAATCGTCGACGATCGGGGACGACACAGCGACGCGCGCTCGGACGGGAGCGATGACGACCGAGTCGCGAGGCGCGCATGAACCCGCGCGATCGAAATTCTCGCAGCAGCAGCTCCCGGCGACGCGACCGGTGCTGTCGCCGGCGTTCACGGGGAGGGTGGCGATCGCGCTGGCGGTGGTGTTCCTGAGCGTCGGTGGGGCTGTGTATCGAGACGTGCGGGATTTGACGGTGTTGGAGAGGCGATACGACGATGAAGCGTCGTGTGTGAATGGGTTTTTCCCGACCGCGGCGGAGAGGGCGATGCAGAGGTCGTACGCGGGGGCGGGGACGACGTGCTCGGTGACGCTGCGCGCGAAAAAGGCGATGAAGGCGCCGGTGTTCGTGTACTATGAATTGGGAAACTTTTTTCAGAATCATCGCGCGTACGTGAGAGATGTGGATTACTTTCAACTCAAGGGCGAAGCGAGTCAGGGGTTGTGCACGACGCACATCAAGACGGCGAGCGACGCCGCCATCGTCCCGTGCGGCGTTCGAGCGTGGAGTTTCTTCAACGATAGTTTCGCCATCTCGGTGAATGGACAATCGATGGCGTTGGATGACGCGGGGATCGCGTGGAAGAGCGATCTGAAGCATCGTCTGGGATCGTATGCGCCGGAAAATTTGAACACGGATCAAGCGACTCGCGGAGGCGGGCAAGTCACCGGTTCAACCGTAGACGAGAACGAACACTTCGCGACGTGGATGCGCACGCCTGCGCTGAGCACGTTCCGGAAATTGGTGGGGCGATTGAATACTGATATCCCCAGGAACACCGACATCACGGTCACCATCGACAACCGCTACAACGTGTACCCGTTCGACGGCTCGAAATCGGTGGTCATTGCGACGAGCGGACGATATGGCGGTTACAACATGACGCTTCCTATCATGTACTTCTCCTGCGGTGCGTTCTGCGTCGTGTTGAGCGTGTTGTGCCTGATCATGTCGTGCTTTTCGAACAAACGCGAGGATGTACGTGTCGAATAGCGCGGCGGGCGACGTTTTGTAAACATATCGCATATCATTCACAAGCGTCTATATTCTCCTACTGTAGCGAGTTTTTCTCATCTTATTCGGTACATACAGGTACAGCGCATCTCATCGAGTGCTCCCTATCACTAACGTCGTCGTCGTCGCGATCTTTTCTCGTCCGGGTCGACGCCAACTTCTGCCGCTTGATCCGTCGCGGCTCCCACGGACGCTGGCTTGGCGCTCTTGCGTTTGCGGGCGGGAGTGCTCGCGGTGGTATTTTCAGACAGAGGTCCGGGCGATGCCGGCGGCGAGGACACGACGACGAGCGCCGTGTTATTGTCGATTTCATTGTATTCTTCCTCACTCTCGTAATCGTCGAATTCGTTTTCAATGTCGCGATCCCCGACGTCAATGATGGCATGTCGTCTCGCGTCTCTCTCCGGCATGGAACGCGTCCCGGCGGCGAAAGACAACTTGGTTTGTTTCATCGGTTTGCCAGCCTTGGTCTTGGCGGAAGACGTCGACGCCTTCGAACGCGAACGCTTTTGCGCCGCTTTCGTCTTGTTCGCGGCGTTGGAAGTGGAGGTGATGGGCACGGATCTGACGATGACGTAGCCGCGCGGCAAATGGCTGTAATCCCCGAGACCCGGTTGCGCGCCCTCTTTCACCGGCGGTCCGCTCGCCATGAACGCCGTCGTCTTGTACAATTGCGTCGGATACACGATGTGACCCGGGAACTTGCTCGTGTCCCATCCTTTCGTGCCAGCCTGATCGTTGACGAGCAGCAAGGCCAAATCGCTCAGAGAGTAAATCAAATCCGAGTTACTCGGCGTCACCTTGTCGAGCGTCGTCTTTAAACGTCTCAACATTTTACATGTCACGGGAATGGCGTCGCCGTTCGTACCGTGCGTCAACGAAGAAATCGCCGCGGACAGAATCAATTGCACTTGGTGCCACTTCTGACCTCGATCCTCCATGCCTTCCTCCGCCGTCTTCGGCGCGAGCGGATGACGGGTGAGAAGGAACACCATGTACACGAGCACGTACTCGGGCATGTGCACGATCAAAAACTTTGAAGTGTCGTCCTTTGACTTTTTCGCCGCCATTTGCGCCGCGACAGCCGTGGATCGCTGACGCTGCGCCGCTGTCCAGGTCGCGAACGTATCGCTCGCCACGTCGCGAACGCTCTTGTCCTTGTCGACGAGCGCGGTGGCGAGCGTGGCGGCCCACATCATCGGTAACATGCGATCGCTCGGTCGAACGACCAGACCCTTCTTCAACTTTTCGACCATTTCGCGCCGTATCGTCGCGGCTTCGCATTGATGCAAGAACAAAGACACGCACACCCACGCGTCGGGCTTCACTAACCCGATGGCGCAGTTGCGGGAGATGCTCACCATCGCCTTGCACGCCGTGAAGCGGAGGTGCACGCCGTCGGCGGCGGAGTAATCCGAAAACACGCCACCGTCCTTGTATGAATTCGGATCGGCGTAGCTATGGAGCAATTCAATGGTGCGAATCGTGAACGACGATTCGACTGTGCCAGCCGTAGATTTGTGCGAAGCGGCTCTGGCGAGAGTCTTGAGACCGAGCGCTTGAACATTCGTGAGGTCACTCACCACCCCGACGGCGAGTCGTTGCGTGGGTGGCGGTCGAGTCAAAAGCGTGTGCGTTATGTATTGTTCCACTTCGGCGAGCTGAAGCATGAACGTCTGCTGATAGAGAGCGCCGATCGTACCGATCGCTCCGAGCACCGCCGGTAAATCTGCGTCAGTGACGACATCCTCGGCGAGAAGATCGACAATGTGAAGGTAGACCTCACTGAGTTGACCCGCGGTTGCACCCGCGACGATATCGACCGAGTCGATTTGTTCCCCGAGATCCATCTGTAAAAGTCCGAGAGCCTTCGTGGCCAACTTCGCTTGCTTGCGATCGCCGGAGGTGCACTTCGCCTTGAGTTTTCGCCAAATAGATCCTCGATGCGGAGTGACCTTTAGCGCCGCGGCGGCTTCGGAGACAACCTTACACGTCGACGTTACGGTGCGTTCATCGCGAGCGTCGAGCAACTCATTGATTTCGTCACCACATCCTGAAAACAGCTTCGGAAACGACTCCGCGAGAGTACACAAGTGTTCGAGAGCGACGACCACGCCTTGAGGAGTGCTCGAACTCTTTGAGCCCTCAGCCGCGCGCGTCGCCTTGCACGCCGCTTTGAGCGTCCCCCGCACGTGTTCACGACCGAAAGGTGCGGATTGTATCTTGATCAACAACGCCTTCATGAAATCTTGGTCGACAGCGTTTGAACTCGACTTCGCGCGCTTGAGAGCATCTTCTTCCGCGCTCACAGCGCTCGAGAAGGACGTTTCGGGATTCAAGACCGTCTGTATACATCGGAAAATGTTGCCATCCTTTTGAGAGTGCAAGCCAGCCATGGCCGCTTTCGCCTTCTGCTGGTCCGGGAAATGAACTTTAATGGCGTCAATGACGCGCGTCAGTGCCGCCTCTCCATCCTTTTTGCGCATCGTCGACAACTTGGATCGGACCACAAAGTATTCTCGCATATCGGCTTGCACGCGCGCCTTGGCGGCTAAGTAGTGTTTCAGGCATTTGACGGTGAACGCGTCCGCGAGGTTCAACGCTCGCAACCAAAACGTACTGCGTAAATCTGCAGACATCTTCGTCGGAAAGAGCGTAGCAATCACCGGTTCGACGACGTGCAGACGCACATCCGGAATCGTGATGGAGCGAAGGATGGCGCATGGAATCCAATCAAACCGTTTCGCTTCCCAGGTCGGCGCGTCTTCCGTGCAGCGCTGAGCGTACGCACGGTAGACGATGCACAGACGCTTGAGCGCCGTTTTGCGCACTGCGGACTTCTTGTCTTTGATGCGATCGCCAATATCGGCGATAAGATCGTGCGGAAACAATTCACTCGAGGTTGGCTTGTCCAAAACATCACAGAGCGCATTCACCGCCGCCGCCCGAACTTGATCATCGAAATCGCACAGACGCTCGCGCAGTTGCTTGATCACTGTCGCCGCCGGAACGGAGCAGAGACTCGCGTTCGGATCGACGCGCGTCTTCAAAAACTTGGAACCCCACTTGATCATCTCTGAGCGAATCTCCACCGCCTTGTCGCTGAATCGACGAACGAAGTCGAGCAATAAGTGCGGGTAATCTTCCGCCGTCGACGATCCTTCGTACGCGAACACTCGCCCAAAGAGTTTCACCGCGCGCAGACGCATGCTCAAATCGTCGGCCTGCAAGTCGTCCGTCACCGACGGCCACACCGTGACGAGAGCCGTGGGATCGGACACCGCGATTTCTTCGATGATGTCGACGTGGCGCTTACTCAGAGGCGCGAGCGCATCTTCTTCATCGACGAGTCCGTGCATCGCTTGCGTCAAAAAAGTCTGAATCGGCGCGTGCAGCTGATGCTCGCATTTTCGAACTAGTTCCGCCGCCAATCTGTACGCCGCCGGATTTTCCGTGCGCACGGGATCGATCAAACGCGACAAAACCTCGCATACGATGTCCGACGGCACGGGTGTGTCTTCATCGCAGCTTTCCTCGATCATCGTCGACAAAACCTTGCCCACTTCCTCCGCCACCGCCGTCGAATTGGACGCGTTCGTCGAGTCGAGTAAAACCTTGAACAAATCCCGCACTAACGTCTCCGCCCCGTCGCCATCTAAATCCAACATCGGCACGCACAACCCGATATTCGCCACGTTCACCAACAGACTCTTCGCCGCCTCGAACTCCTCGCTCTCGATCGATCTCAGGCTTCCCAACGCGTCCAAGAACAATTCGTACACGTCTCGCATCGCCTCGTCGCCCTCCACGGGCGCCACCGGCGCGCACACTCGCATCAGATCCGACACGCACAGCGCCACCAACACCCGAACCCGTTTACTCTCGTGCGTCATCAACGATCGCTGCGTCAACACCTCCGCGCTCGACCGTAATCGCTTCGCCTCTTCCCCGCCCTGGTCCACTCGACTCAACGCGTCGGCGAGCCCCTGCGCGCGAATGAAACGATCAGCCGCCGCCGCCGTCCCTCGTCAGTCCTCGTTCATTCGCGCGCCTCTCTCCCCTCTCTCACGAATCATCCCATCATCACCACTCCCTCGCGCGTCTCCCACCTCCTATCTCGCCCCCCCACGACGCATCGCGTCACCGTTCGCACGCGAATCGTCATCGAATTTTCAAAAATCACCTCGAGCGTCTCCACCGTCTCCACCGTCGTCCTCGTCCTCGTCGCCGACGCCGACGCGCCGCGTTTCGTGGACGCGCCGACGCGTCGAAGCGCGTCGCATCTCTCGACGCACGCGTCGACGAGCGCGCGCATGGTGTCCGTCCGTCGGTCGCGCGCGTCGACGTGTGGGCACGACAGCCGAGATGGAGATGATTTGAATCCATCCGTCGGGGGCCACCGGGTAGTGCGTGTGCGTACGGAGTTTCTTGTCGTGCCATCCGAGGATGAAAGAATGAATGAATGACGACCGTTCGAGTCTCGGGAGAGGACGACGCGCGCGAGAGATAGAGAGAGAGAGGTGAGAGGTGAGAGGTCAGAGGTGATCGAGGTCCGAGGTCGAACGCTCGCGGTGACGACGAGCGGAGACGACGAGGGTGCCGCCGAGCCGCGATGGTGAGTCGAGATCAAAAAGCGCGGGACGACGCAGCGAGAGACGCGCTCTTCGGCGCGCTCCTGCGTAAGACGGGGAACCGCGCGTGTTTTGATTGCGGATCGCCGTGTCCGAAGTGGACGAGTAAGAATTTCGGTGTCTTCGTGTGTTTGGATTGCAGCGGCGTGCGCAGGTCGCTCGGCGTGCACGTGAGCGCGGTGAAGAGCGCGAACATGGATAGGTGGACGGACGGGGAGTTGGACGTGTTCCGGGTGACGAAAGGGAACGATAAGGCGCGGACTTTTTTTTCAAAGCATGGGTGGAGCTCGGCGGAGAGGGGGAGGATTGGACAAAAGTATACGTCGCGCGCGGCGATGATGTACGTGAAGCAAATCGCGAAGGAAGTGGAGGCGCTTCGAGCGGATGGAGAGGCGCCGACGTCGCCGAGATCGCCGAGAGAGGGTGGTGGGATGGAAGAGAGTGATTTCTTCAAGTTGGCGGAGAAGGAAGCGGCGCCGGGGGTGGCGAAGGATCCGGCGGCGGAGAAGCCGGTGGCGGAGCGACAGCCCAAGATTGAGGCGAGACGGGTCGAGGTGAAGAAATCGCTTCCGTCGAAGCCGCGCAGTTCCATCTTTGCCAAACGACCGATGATGAGCTTACCGAAGACGAAGACGGCGCCGGTGAATCAGGCTGTCTCTTCGCCGGGGGCGAGCAGCGTTCTCGCGGAGGAACCGAAGCCCGAGTCGCCGGTCCACGTTCAACCGCCGTCGCCCGTCGTCGAACAGACGCCGGCGCCGGCGCTGCCGGTGAAGCAGCCGTCGCCCGTCGCGGCACCGGTCACGAAACCGTCGAACATCGGAAGAACGGCGGATGGTCACGTGACGTTGCTGAACCCCAAATTCACGTCCAAGTCGACGGAGAGCTCGAAGGCGGCGAGTGGCACGTACAGACCAAACTATTACGCCAACCCCGATCCTCGCTACGGTGTGCACAACGCTCAAGGTGCCCAGGCGTCGTCTGTGAACAGGTACGCGCCTTCAACTGACAACGCCTCGAGCAGAGGTTACGGGAACAACACGAGCTCCATGCCTTCGAATCAATACGGTGGCAATCAATACGGTGGAAACCAATACGGCGGCAACCAGTACTCTTCGTACGATGATGATGATGATGACGTGGACTTACAGGCGGCACACCTCATGCAACGCGTGCGTGTCGCCGCGAACACGGACTTGCAAGCTGTAAAGAACGTGGCGAATCGAGGTGTCAACATGGTCAAGGGAGTGGCGTCAGCCATCTACGACGAGTTGCAAAGATGAACAAAGTTGCTTGTACTCACAAGAAGGCTAGTTGTAATTCAGTTTCATGCTCAGCATCGTAATGTCATCTAATGGCCTATCGCGCTTGTCGCACTTCACGTTTTCGATCGCTTGCACGACGTCCGAGCCTTTGGTCACGCGACCGAACACCGTGTGCTTACCATCGAGCCATGGCGTGGCCACCGTGGTGATGAAAAATTGTGATCCGTTCGTTCCAGGTCCGGCGTTGGCCATGGAAACCGTGAACGGACGATCATGACGTAAATCGCGAACGATTTCATCCTCAAACTCACCGCCCCAACAGGACTCGCCTCCTGTGCCATCGCCCAACGGATCGCCAGTTTGTACCATGAAGTTTTTAATGACGCGGTGGAAAATGACACCGTCGTAGTACCCGTTTCTGGCGTGCGTGCTAAAGTTTTCACACGTCTTCGGGCACTCGTTCGGATAGAACTGAATGTGAATATCGCCTACCGTGGTGTGAATCACTGCGCTCGTCGCGAGTCCCGCGCTTGCGGAGGGCGCAGACGAAGCCGCGAGGATTTCCTCTGCGCGTGGCTTCTCGTTAAAGACGTCACGACCCGTCGCCGCGTCGTCTCCTTCCTCGGGTTCACGACTGGAGAAGATGTACATGCGCACCTTGTTGAACGCGCACGCCACGATCGTCGGATCTTTCTGCGCCACCTTGACATCTTTTCCGGAACCTCTCGCCCGCTTGTCCTTCTGTGGAACTCCTTGGAAGAGCGCCAACCTCGTGAAACGCTCCGTATTTTCAACCTTACCGATGATTCGCGGACACTGGTTGGTCACTAAGTTCACGACCTTTATTCCTAGATGCGTCGCATAAATCAAAAAGTTGCCGCTTTCGTCGAAAATCGCATTCGGCCACGCGTACTTGTCTAGGGACTTTGACATTTCACGTTCAACGGCAAGCCGTCGACCGAAATCTATGTCCTCGATCACGTACTTCTCGTTCCCACTACGCTGGACGTCTTCTGCAAATTCTAAAGATTCATCTATGTCTTTGATGAGCTTCCCAGTCTTCCATCTAAATACCCGCACTCGTCTATCGGGTCCCGTGGTACTGAATTTCTCGCCATCCGCGCTGACTTCCAATGTATACGCGACGGTCTTCGCCTTGGCCAAAGCGTACAGATCCGTGTCCAACTTGAAGGCGAACTCTACGTTTGGATGATTCGAGCTCGTAAGCGCCGCGTACTCTTCTTCCGGCCTCGACGACCAGTATTCGAGAACACCTTTCGCCTCGGCGGAAATCACGCACGCACGCGCGGCGTTGTATCGCAACGCGGTAATGGCCGATCGGTGCAACTTATCGAGCGTTTTCACGGGATCTCCACTCGATGAAAGCGCGTCGTACACGCGTACGGTGCCATTATCGTCCCCTATCGCGATCGCCTGCACCGCGTCGCCCTTTCGATAAATGAACTCGCACGCCGTCGGCCGAAAGTCCAACTTGAGCATCATGATCATGTCGAAATTCACCACATCGAACACCTTGCACGTGTTATCCTCACCGATCGTCGCGCACATCGCCCCGTCGGCGCTCACGCACAGGCCGAGGACTTCGCTCGAGTGCGCTCGAAAATGCTTCACGAACTCCACGCCCTCGTGTCTCTTTTTCCAAAACTTCAAGTGCCCGTCCACCGACGCGGTGACGAAAAAGTCGTGCGTCGACGCGAATGCGACGTGCGTCACCGTGTCGCGATGCATGAACGACCGCTCGTACATGGAGGTGGACGGAAGGGCGTCGAGGTAGACGGATTCGTGCGCGAGCACTTTGCGCTTCTTGGATTTCTGCGGCGGAGGCGCGGCGGCCAGGAGCCAATCGCCCGGCGCCGCCTCGGGCTCTTCGGCCGGGCCGGCGTCGCCGGCGTTCGCGCGCCCGTCGTCCGCGGGTTCGGTCATGGCTCGCGCGAGCGGGAAGTGACGACGCGGTGGTGGGCGGCTCATCGTCTCTGGGCTGCTATCGGCTGGCTGGGAACTCAAACTACACTACAAACTACACAGGTTAATGTTTTCTACCCTCTCTGCGCTGCGCGGCGCGAAGACGATCTCGCGCGAGTTTGTTAGCGGAATTTGTGAGAAGCTTACCGACCTCGAGGGCGGCGACGCCCTGTTCGAGCTCGCCGGCAGTGATGAAAGCGCGAACTAGGTGCGCGACGGCTGTTTCGCTAAATCCAGTCTTGGAAGAACCGTCGATCGAGAGTACATCGTCGCTGAGAATGCGAAGCGCCTCTTCCCACATACCGACGCGTCCAAGCACGTCGAATAATTCATCGAACATTCGCTCGGAGGGTCGTATGTCAAACTCGTCTCTGGCGACGCGGTAGAGACTGAGAGCGCCCATCGCGTCCGAGCGAACCTTGCACTTGTTCATGCATTGTACGAATACCCCACCCTCAATCGGGATGCCTAAATCGCATCCAAATCTGATAACATCTATGGCGCCATCGATGTCGCCGTTCGCCGCATATGGTGGTGCGAGGACGCTCAGCGTGCTCTTGCACGTGAGTTTCACTCCGCGCGCACACAGCTTTCGCAACTCCTCGCGTCCACGCTCTAAATCATTCCCGGAGACACACAACCGAAGCATAACGGTTGTCATGCGCTCCGTAATTCTCACGTTCAAAAATGAACCCATGTCCATGATGGTGAGCGCCTGCTCGAGTTGTCCAGGCTGCGCGACGACGTCACCATACGATTCCATGAGTAGGGTGAACGTGCGATCCGTGGGCTCCATTCCAGCTTCAATCGCGTCCATGAACACACCGAGCGCGTCGGAGGCCCTGCCGCTATCCGCGCACGCTTTCAAAAGAGCGTCTAGAGTGTCTATTTTATACACCACACCCGCTTCCCTCCCCTTTTCGAGGTAGCGCATCGCGACGTCGGCTTCCTTTGATTTCGCGCACGCCAGGAGAACGCGAGTGAGCGATTGTGAATCGGGAGCCGGTTCGCTCCCTTCGAGCATTCGATCAAAAAGTTTGGTTGCGAACGCGACGTTACCCTCGGTCACGGCCCCGTACAGTAAAACATTCGCGTGCATGGTCCCCACTTCCACGTCGCCCTTGCGCTTGGTCTCGCTATAGAGCGTCTCGGCGGCTTCGACGCCCTTCAGCTTGGACAGACACTGCAAAGCGACCCGGAGCACGACGTGGTCTATCGTTTCGACCTCGCCATCGTAAAATGCTTCCATCGCCTTGTCTTCTCGACCACACAGTTGGAACGTCTTCATCGTATTCGCGAGCGAATATTGCGAATGGTATCCTCTCCCGCTCGCCCACACCTCGGATATCGCGTCGACGATGACTCGTTCCCTCGGCTCATCTCGCGCCTTGTTCCCATGTTCGCGTTTGAAACTCTGCACCTCGCGCATGCACGGCACAATGAGACCATCGAGCGCGAACGGAGTCATCGTCGCCCCCGCCGACACCGCCTCCCTCAGCGTCGCCAACGTCGCACCGACATCCTTCGATCCTCGACACAACCCTCTCGCAAGCTCGCCCAGCGTGTACTCGCTCGGTCTCGCCATCTCCCGTCGCATCTGTCCCCACACGTCGCGAACGCGCGCCTTGGCGTCCTCGTCCGCGGTCGCGCGCGCCGCCGCTCGAATGGCAAAGTTCCACTCCTTCGTCGTCAACGCTTTCCTCTCATCCCCCGTCGACGCCTCGACGCGCGCGCACACGATCGCGTGCGCCTTTTTCGACGCGCTCTCATCGCTTTCGCGCGTTCCCGTGGACGCTAATCGGTACAGCGCGCGTCCGACGTCGTCTGCATCCTTTCCCTCGCCTCGCCCCCCATCGTCCCGTCTCGCGCGCGCGCGCGCCGCCGCGCGTCTTCGCGCGTCTCGCGTCGACGCGCGCGAGACGCCGATAGTTCTCGCGCGCGAGACGCGCGCCGGCGTCGTCGTCGTCGACATGGGGACGCGACGCGACGCGTCAGACTTTGACGCGTTCATAACAAACTTCACCCATGCAAATCTTCGCTCGCACCGGTACGCGCGACTCGACGCGACGCGACGCGACGCCACTCGACGCGACGCCACTCGACGCGCGACGCGACCGGCGCCGAGCGCTCGCGACGGTCGAGCGTCGGGGAGGACGATGACGATGATTCGCGAAAGTCCCGAGAATTGACGAAACCTCGCGCGACGACTCGCCGTTCGCGGTGACTGACGACGCGCGCACCGCTCGCGATTCGCGCGCAGTTGAGGGTACCACGGTCGTCGTTCGAGGCGCGCGCACGGCGCGCGCGCTCGAAGGCGCGCTCGAAGACCTAGGCGCGCGCTTCGATTACCTCACGACGTCCCGAGGCGCGCCCCTTCGCGGCGACGCCGTGTTGGAGGATGAATGCACCGTGCACGCGCGCGTGCGCGTGCGTGGTGGTCACTGTCAAGTGCCGTGCGGAATCTTCGACGATCCGGGCATGGTGGCGCAACTTCGGGAGGCGAGCGCGACGATTCGCAAGGCGATGACGCAAATCAACGAGTTGGCGAGCGGACTCTCGGATCCGGTCAAGTTGAACCAATCCATGCGATGGGTGATGACCAAGGAGGAGCACTGCTCGAAAATCATCACCATGATCGGAGAGTACTGCCTGTGCCAACGCATCAAGGCGGCGGAGATGTCTCCGGAAGATTACGTCGACTCGTTGAAGATTCACCACTTGGTCATGCAAAACGCGATGAAGTGCAAGCAAAACGTCGATACCGACTTTTGCTGCCACTTGGATCACTCATTGGACGACCTCTCCAAGATGTACACGAAATCCTGAACGATTCGGTCGATGCTCTGACGAGCCGCCGCCGAGCGAGCCGAGCCTCGGGCGAGCCGCCGCCGTGCGACGTCGCGAGCGACGCGCCCATCGCGTCATTTTTTGTCGTGTCCCACTTTGACGCATCCTTCATCCTTCACCGCGCGCCTTCGTCTCGCCCGCGGTCGCGTCCACCACACCGCCCCTCGCGGTCCTCCCCGTCGTCACTTCGCGACGCGCGCGTCGATGCCTACCCTCGCGACGCGCCCACCCGCCGTCCTTCGTCCCACCGCCTCGCGCGCTCGCCCCATCGGTCGACGCGCGCGAACGACGATCCCGCGCGTGCAACCCGACGGCGGGGCGTGTCAAGAGACCGCCGGCGCCGCCATGAACGTCGGCCGTCCCGTGTACACCGCCATCACCCAAAAACTCACGCGCGCGCTCGCCCCCGTGTCTCTCGTCGTCGTCGACGAGAGCGCGGCCCACGCGGGACACGTGGGTAATCCCGCGCGCGGAGATCCGAGCGCGGAGACGCACTTCAAGGTGGAGGTCGTGAGCGAAGCCTTCGAGGGAAAGCGCCAGGTGCTCAGACACCGCATGATTTACGACGCGCTGCGCGAGGAGATGAATAATCCGATTCACGCGCTTCAGCTCAAGACGAAGACCCCGAGCGAGGTGGGATAGGCGACGCGCGCGCGCGGTGTGATCGTTCCTCGATCGTCGTCTCGCGTTCGACGCTCGAACGCCGTGTAATCATACAAGCGCGGTTCGCCGCGCGACCCCTCTCGCGCGACCGCACACGCCCGCGCGCGCCGTCATGCTCGGACTCGCGCGCGCGCTCGTCGCGACGCGCGGTGGTACCGCGGTCGCGCGCGCGCGTCTCGCACCGCGTCGCGTCGCACCGGTGCGTCTCGGTGGTCGCGCACACCTCGCGACTCGAATCGACGTCATCGATGACGCGCCCGCTTTCGCGACGCTCGTGCAGGGGGCGTCGCGAGGCATCGGACTCGAGCTCGCGAGACAGATGCTCGAACGCGACGCCGATGTTTTTCGCGGGCGCGCGCGCGGTGGGATCGTCGTCGCGACGTGTCGAGACCCGGAGGGCTCGGATGGGTTGCGCGCGCTCAGAGCGCGGCACGGGACGCGACTGGTGACGGCGCGGGTGGACGTCGAGGAGGAGGAGACGATGAAGGCGGCGGTGGACGTCGTGATGCGAGAGGTTGGACGCTTGGATTTCATGGCGAACGTGTCGGCGGTGCTGAGCGATGGAAAGATGCGACCGGAGACGTCCATCGCGAGGACCGAGGCGGCGAATATGACGCGCGCGTACGCGGTGAACGCGGTGGGGCCTACGATGATGATGAAGCATTTCTCGCCGTTGATGCTGAACACGGCGGAGAAGAACGCGATGGAGGGTGGTGGGGGACACGTTCCGGTGATCGCGAATTGGTCGGCGCGCGTGAGCAGCGTCGGGGATAATCAGTTGGGGGGATGGCACTCGTACCGGGCGTCCAAGACGGCGCTGAATCAACTGACGAGAAACGCCGCCATCGAGTTTTCGAGGAAAAAACATCCGATCATCGCCATGTGCGTGCATCCGGGCACGGTGGATACGAAACTGAGCGAACCATTCAAGAAGAACGTCCCCGCGGAAAAGTTGTTCACGCCCGAATACGCCGTGACGCGACTGCTCAAAGTCATCGGAGACGCCAACTTGGAGCAGTCGAGCGGAAACTTGTTCGATTACGCGGGCGAAAAGATTCAGTGGTAGCGCGCGCGCGGGTATAGTTCTCTGATTATTTTTAATTTACATTGTTTCTACTGTGGTAAAACGTTTCTGCGATGCAAAGGGAAACAAACGTAGAGGTCAGTTGCGGGTTTTCTTCTCGGCGCGAGGCGAGAAGGAAAAGGTTTTCGAGTCTCCTCAGACATCCAAGGAAGGTGGGGCCTGCACTAGTTCTCAAGCTAGGCATCCGACGAATCGGTAGCGAAAACTCTAGAGTTCGGGCACTGCGAATGGTTTCTTTGAGAAACGCCCTTGCTATCTTCATCACCGGAGACTCGCGGCGTCGCAAACACGAAAGAAACGCACGAAAAGAAACAATTCGCGAGCAGGAAAACGTGTCAGGCTGGTACATGTTCGATCACGGCTCAAGCTCTGAGGGAATCCGAATATGTAGATTTTCATCGTCCACGTTCCCGACACGCAGTCTTGCCTCGTCAAAGATGCCTTGGTGATGTGTAACAGTGTCTTGAGTTTCCTCACGAAGAATCAGAGAAATCCGCTAAGATAAGATTTCATCCTCATCGGCAACCTTTGACGGCGAAGAAGACGAGAAAAAACACAGAGTAAAAACGTGTGCGCGGGACGCGTTCCACGATCGTACTCGGCCCGGCGGCGTTTTGCGTCGGTTAGAGCTAATAACTTGATCATCACGCAAACGCCGGCCTTGGCGCGTAAGACAGGGATAACTAAATTTTGTTCGTCATCCGCAAAATCAAGAAGCCGGGCGAGCGACCACCGTGGAACACTCCTTCACACCGCACGCGCGCGCGTCGTTCGCAACACGCACCTAAACCATCCCTAAGCTACAACCGACGTCTGATTCTCGCGAGACGTCGAGTCTCCTTCGCGTCTCACTTCCGACCGCTATAACTCTGAATCGTGTTCGGATTACGCGGATCTCTCGCCTTGAAATCATTCAAACGCTTCAACGCGCGTTGTTTCGTAAACATCCACCGCAAAACCCGTTCATCGATGCGAAACGCGCGTTCCGCCTCGGCCACTATGCTCGGCGGCGCGTTGAACGACATCTTCACGAATTGCGCCTACGCGCGCGCGCCCGATTCACACCCATCACCGTCAGTCGCGCGCACACACAACACACACACGCGTCCCCAAACCTCCCTCCCCACCTCCCTTCCACCTTACACCCCCCCTCCCGTTCCCGCGTTCCCGCGCTCCGAACCCTCGTCGCGCGTCCGCGCCCCCCC